>Ga0209723_1006496_pt1 | contig 11238 bp, 4 predicted proteins | sample BiotimSIPDNA_2_FD_185750 | JGI IMG/M metagenome (GOLD analysis project Ga0209723, IMG submission 185750) | Anaerobic biogas reactor microbial communites from Washington, USA - Biogas_R2 time_0 SIP DNA (SPAdes) (version 2) | ecosystem: Engineered > Bioreactor > Anaerobic > Unclassified | place... | reverse complement strand
ATCCAAGATTTGGCTCTTTACTTCATGCGGAATTTTCGTCATGGAGTGAGCCCTGATTTCAATCACATAGCCTGGTCCATTCCCGCTCGCATATCCCAATGTGAACTTGGATTCGATGCCAAATACGCCATCGTACTTGCGGTTTGAAGTACGTCCCGCCTCAGGGCGACGAGGATGCAGGGGAATTATCGGACTGTACTTCGCTTCCAACCTGGCATCCACCGTGTCAAGGGCACCTTTCAACTTCAGTTCCCATTGCTCCAATCGCGTCAAAGTCATCCCAAAAACTCCATAAACTCAAATATAAAACCTAAAACAGAAGGCAAATGCCATTCGATTTGAATATCCAAACGGCATTTGCCTTCGCGATGGATCAACCATCTCGACCAGCCTCGTTATTCGGCGTAAATCGAGAACTCGTGGATAGACCAGTAGAACGGGTCGACAGGTTCGGTCAGCGTTATCTTCACAAACTTGGACTTGTTCTCCAAAAGCTTGATATCAACGACCTGGTTGGTTCCATTTCCAGCACCATATGGCCCCTTCCAAGTCTTTCCATCTGCGGAGACCTCGACCTTGTAGCCACGTGGATAATCTTCACGTGACGTACCTGCATCCAGGACTATCCTGCGGACGTTCTTGGCTTCGGGCAACTCAATCATGAACCAGAATCCCGGACGTTGAGCACCAGCCGTATCCCAGCGCGTCTCGTTCTTGCCATCCATCGCCTGGAATGCTTTGTCCGGGTTTCTGTCGCTGGTCACCTTCAGGGTTGCAGGGTCCAAGCGTTCGCCATAAGTCGCTGGCATTCCGTTCATCTGCATTTCGCAGATTGACCAGTACATCCCGCCTGTTCCGGTCTGGACAATCTTGATGTAGCGTCCATAGACATCGGGGAGCTTAAGCACCATATGGCGGTCGGTTCCCTTCCCTTCCAGGACGGGCTTGTCACCCCACTTTTCGCCATCCAGGGACACGAAGACCTGATATCCAACCGGGAAGTCATTGCCTACTTCGCCGGCGAACAACTTCAGTTCACTCAGCGTCGTCTCATAGCCCATGTCAATCATAAACCACTCGCCGCCGGCCTGGCTTGCACCACTAGTCCAACGTGTCTTGGTATTGCCGTCAATGGCGTTTCTTACAGCACCATTGTTATGCGAAGCAGTCAGCTTCATCGACTCACCGCTCAAGCTATTCAAGATACGGCTGGCGGACATTGCGGCCTCAGTCGCCACCTCGGGATCGTCCAGGAAGGTCATCGCATACTTCAAGGCATCGGGATGCACGAGGAAACCCAGGCCATTGATCAAGGAACCCTTTTCCTGGGCTCCCTTCGCCAATGCAAATGCCTCTTTGTACATCTCCAACGTCTTCGGTATCGGGCGAGAACTCGGCAATGCCAGCATACGGGCATACCCGCGCAACGCCAACACCTTGTGGGCAAGCGATGCCTTGTCGTCACGGCTCAAGCCACGCAATGTATCCAGCGGCTCGGGAGTCGGCCATTCGCCCAACGCCAAAATCGCAATTCGCTTGACGGCTGCATCCTGGCTTGCGGCAGCCTCGGTCAGCGTCGGCAACGCGCTGGAATGCGCCAATTTGCCGAGGGCTTCCAGCAACGAAACCCGTACTGGAGTAGCCAATTTGCCATCCAGCGCCTTCAAGACGATGCCGGAGGCAGCAGCCTGGTCGGAAGCTCGCTTGCCGACGTTGATCACCTGGTTCATCAGCTTGCCGCGATCGGCACTGCCCTTCGTCTTCGTCAACAAATCAACCAATACCGGCAAATCCTTCTCGCCGGCAACAAGAGCCATGGACGAAATCGCTTCCCTGCGAAGATTCTTGTCCTCGGACAAAGCACACTTCGCCAACAACGGAACCGATTCCTTGTCAATGCGAGTTCCCAATGCCATGACCAACTCCGTTCGAATCGCAACATCGTTGGACTCATTGGCAACCTCGGAACGAACCTTCGCCCCAACAGCCTCGCCAACAATCCTGCCCAAGGCGCGACGCGCGGCAGCCTGACGACTGCCCTCGCTCTTCGATGCCTGTACAGCCAAAGGCAAAACACAGGCAACATCGCCGACCTCGGTCAACGTACGAGATGCCACAACCGAAACACTATCGTCGGCATGACCTAACAGATCGATCAAAGCACTTTCAAATCCCTTCGACTTTGACGAGGCAATGGCAGCCATCACCAGGCAAATCGAATCAGCAGGCAACGTCGAAATCGACTTCACTACGGCGGGCAAGGCATCGCCCATCGACGGCAATGCCTTCGCAACTGCGGATTTCATCAACAGGTCGCCCTTGGTCAGGCAAGCGGTCACGGCGGCAGCGTCAGCCTTGGCTCCAGCAGCCTTGAAGAGGGTCGCCTGGGCGGCGGCCCGTGCATTGGCGGGGCTGTCCGCCGCATTTAGGATCGCATTGCTTGCGGCAACGCAATCAGCCTCTGGAACCATGCCCAAGCAATCGACCATTCCGAAGATAATGCTCTTTCGCAAATCGCCCTTGGCAACCGGCAAGGCTTCGGTCAGTGCATCCAACGCATCCTTGGTACCGATCATTCCCAATGCAATTGCGACTTCGGAGCCGCAAGAGGCATCGGCAAGCAACGGCTTCAAAGCAGGCACCGCGGCCGCACAGCGACGATGTCCAAGGGTCAACGCGATTCCAATCCGTTGCTTCGGCACGCTCGCCAAACCTGCGATCAAGGCTCGATCGGCTTCAGCGCCGCCAATGCGTTGCAATGCGTACAGGCTCATCACCGCAGTATCTTCATCAGACAATTGGGAGGCAATGGCGGCAACTTCGGAAGCGGCGCCAATGCGAGACAATTGACGCAATGCGAAATTCCTGGCATCCACTGAGCTAGTGGGCTTCAGGAGGGAAGCCAAGCCTGCGGCCAGGATCCTGGCGCGATCCCGTTGATCGGGAGCCTCGGCATCGTTGACCAAACGCTCGACTTGACGGGCTTCCGTATCGTCAATCGAATATTTGTACTGGGACAAATTCTCTAGAATGACTTTCAAGCCACGTTCAAAACCTTCCTTTGCGGAGGCTTTCAGGTATGCTTCATCCAATTGGTTGCTGGGCCGTTCATCGCATTTTAGGTCGCCGGCGCAGTATTGGACCGAGTCGCAAAGCATTTGCAGCATTCCGGGATTCCAGAAAAGTTCGTGATAGTGTCCCAATCCGATATAGACAACGCGACCCTTCCCATACCTCTTCAGCCAAGCCAAGGCGAAATCACCGTCGTCTCGACGGATCGCATCGCCCTTGTTCATATTGGTGCGCTGGGTATCCAGCCGCATCAACACGCGCAGGTTGTCACGGGAATACGGTTCCTTGACCTGATAGATTTCATCACGAACATAGAACGGGCAGCCCCTCCAGCCAGCCATCAGGGGGTGACCTGGGTCAACCAATTCCACGCCGACACGCTCGCTCCAAGGATGAAGGTTGAAGTAACCACCCATCATCTCGCCATATTCTGGCCAGTCGTACATCGCATCAATGGCCGCATGGATGCCGAGGATTCCCTTGCCCTCCGTGCGGACGAAATCCAGCAATCCGCTGCGCAATCTCATTTCACGGGCTTCCGCCGCCTGCTTTTCGGGACCATCCTCCATTTTCTTTGTATCGACTCCGCCCAAGGGAAGCCTGCTGGTGTTGTTGTTCAGGACGATTACATCGTACTTCTTCAGGTTTTCCGGTTCGAAGACCGAGGGATCGCCGCTAACGTCGGCGACTTTGAATGCGCCGGTCTGTTCGCCGATCAGTTCAAGTGCCTTGGTGGCGAAGGGGATTGACGTATGGTAGAACCCCTTGGTATCCACATAGACCAGGACATTTCTGGGTTTGGCGGGCTTTACCGTCGCCGTCTTGGGCATCGCTTCTTTCATTCTGGCAATTTCAGCCTCGCTGGGCTGGGGACGATTCTCCTGCCCATGCAAGGCTCCCGCTACCAGTATTGTACACGCAATTGTAAGTATGAAATTCTTTTTCATCATTGCTCTTCCGATTATTGCTATTTTTTCCACGTTTTGTTTCTGTTGCCTGACTGACTGCCTGTTTTTTGGATTAGACGATCCAAGGCGCCCTGGTGGGCTTGTGGATCAGGCGATCCGCCTCGGGATCATTGACGAAGCGTTCCTTGACGGGATCCCAATTGAGCGTCCTGTCCAGGCGATAGCAAATGATACCCAGGTGGCAGACGGTCGAGCTGCGATGCCCGATTTCGGCGGTGCAGACGCAATCGCGGCGTTCGCGGACACAATCGAGGAAATTGTTCCAATGGGTTGAGCTTTCGTACAAGCGGATATCATCGGCACCCCACTTGGTACGGATCAAGTCATCGGGTTCGGTCATCAGGTATCCGCGGTTCACGCAAATACGCCCCGTCTCGCCGATGATTTCCAATCCCGCTTCACTTGGCTTGGCGCCACCGCGAACCATCTTTGTGCCATTGGCGTACACGTAGGTCAAGCGACCAAACTCGGATTCGCGCGGGGGCACGATCTGCACCGGGCCGGAATCGTCCATGTCCAATGCCCATTGCCCGATATCAAAGTGGTGGGCACCCCAGTCGGTCATCCCGCCACCATCGTAGTCCGAGTACGAACGCCATGCGGGGAAGACCTTCCAGTCGTCCAGTGGGCACAGGATCTTGTTGTATGGGCGATAGGGCGCAGGTCCCAGCCAGAGGTCCCAGTTCAGCGTCGGCGGCGTGGGTTCGGCGGGAAGATAGCACGGACCTGAAGGATCGCCCACGTTGTTGATGAAGATCGTCTTGACCTTTCCGATCTTGCCGTTGCGAACCAATTCGCAAGCGAGCCTGAACTTGCCGTCAGACCGCTGCTGGCTGCCGTTCTGGTACACGATCCCGTAACGCTTCACGGCATTGACGATGGCGCGACCTTCGTGGATCGACAGCGTCATCGGCTTCTCGCAATATACGTCCTTGCCAGCCTGGGCCGACATGACGCTCATCGCTGCATGCCAATGGGTCTGAGTCGAAATCAACACCGCATCAATGTCCGAACGCTTCAAGATATCGCGGAAATCCTCGTAAATATCCACGGGACGGGCAGATGAGCCGAAAATTCTCTTGTATGCATTGTCCGCGATTTCCTTGGATTTGTTCAAGCGAATGCTCTCCACGTCACACAAAGCCATTACGCGAACATCATCGCGATGAACCAAATGATTCAAGTGGCCGATGCACTGCTTGCCCATTCCGATGATACCCATGCGAATAGGCGCCGTCTTCCCCTTGTATGCTTCCCACTTGACCTCGTTGCAGCGGACAACGCTGGGCAATACTGCCGCGCCGGCCGCAACCATCGCACTGCCACGCAAAAAATCTCGACGTTCCATTCCGTTCATCCTTGGGCCTGACCCGTTGCTAGCTTTGTACATAATATAAGATAAGATGAGCTTAAAATTCGTTAATATATTCTGTTTAACGCCTCTGACAAGTTCAGCGACTTCACTCAGGCAGACATTGCGTGTGCTATATTATGCAAATCTTGTTTTTGAAGTACAGTACGGCTCCTGCCCCTGAACACTCCTCGTCAAAACGCATCATCCGTTGCTAATGCGCCAATTTTTAATCAGCCTATTCATCATCCTGGCAACCGTTCCCAGCGCCTTTTCCAACACAACCACCCCTGAGATCGCCTGGAAAAACGGATTCTGGCTCGTGCTTCCTGACGAGCAGGAACCAACCCAGCAGCCCGGAAACGCAACGCCCAAGCTACGCAACCCAATTCCAATCGAGGCAATCCTGCCACATGAACCCTCCACGTTCGCACTCCTGCATCCCAACGCCTGGAATGCGGCCGAAATCATCCTAGCACTGGTAACTATCGTCAATCTGATCGCACTGTACCGCGATGCGAAAAAACGACGCAACTCACCGCAAGCAAAACAACTTAAAACAGCCAGGAAAATCGCCAAGACAATCCAAGGCAACAACCTGACAACAGCACAACTTGCAAACGCAATCAAAACCTGCCTCACAAACAACCCGGCAACCAACTTGACCCAACTGGCTGAACGCATCCAACAGCAAGCGCCACAACTCGCCAAACTTTGCCGAGAAGTCGAACAAGCACAATTCAACAGCACCGATCAAGCAGTCCAGATCCAAGAGTGCCATCTGCTTGAACTCAATGAAATCCTAAAGCGACAACGCATCGCAACAATCAATGCACTCCTGCTCGCAAAGACAATCCTCCTCGCAAGCATTGCGGCGCTCTCAATCATCATTTCATGCCAACTCTACGACAAAAACATGCTGCTTGGCAAAGCCCACGACAAGGCAACCATACTCGCAACATCGGGACAAATCGACCAAGCATACGACCAATTCTTCAAAATCCATCAGGATGCACCCTCCGCAAGCAATGCCAGAAATCTCGCAACCGTCGCCTCCTGCCTTGGCAATCATGACGCAAACCTGGCGTGGAATGCAGTCGCCGACGCCTTCGACAATGCATTCAGCACACCTTCCTACAAGATCACCAATCATGTGCCTGAAATCCTCTTTGCCACTGTCATCTTGTTCCTAGCCTTTTTGGCGATGCCTTCATGCAAATTCCCCAAGACCCTTGGAACCCTCTTCGTGTCCACCCTTGCAATCCTCGTTGCCGTTAGCTCGCCACGCCTGAAATTGAACTCGACAGCAATCACCTCCAGCACAACAGCACTCTTCCCATTCCCACATGCAAGCGACCGCAAACTCCAATTGGATTCGATAGCGCCAGCCACTAAAGTCAAGGTGCACCGGCATGTCGGCGACTATGTTTTCATCGAGGCGATTCATGCCTCGGGTTGGGCACATGCCAAGTCATTCTTTTTTTGTTTTTCGCCCAAAAATTCTCCTTGATTTGCTTGCCTTTTCTCAAACAAGGAGTAATTTATTTCAATTGACACGCCGGAGTGGCGGAATTGGCAGACGCGCTGCGTTCAGGTCGCAGTGGGAGCAATCTCGTGGGGGTTCAAATCCCCCCTCCGGTACCACATTAAGCCTCGCATAATCTTGCGAGGCTTTTTTGTGCCCATTTCCCAAGGTGGAAATTGCTTTGCATGCTGGGTGGGCAGAGATGTGAAGATGTCTATCGCCAATTTCTCCGTTTACGTATTTCAGCATTCATCTGATCAACTTTAAGTTTGATCTTCTGCAAGAGATGATCTAGGTCTTCAGGTGTTTTCGCTGCTTCGATAAGACATGAAATGTCCCAAGCCCAATCACGGAGACGAGCATTACTTGAGAACATTTTCATTCCATCTCCCGCATCGGCAGACCCAATTATTTCAGCCTCTTGGGCTTTAATCAGCTTGTCAAGGAGAAAACAAGTTTGACTAATGAGGGTAATTTGAGTATTACAGATAAATTCTGCTTCTTTCGTATGAAAAAATTGCTTCCACTGTTCCCATTCTGTGTGTGTACGTGGAAATTTTCTAGTTTCAAGTACCAGTCGTGAATCTTTTGGCCACTTAGCTAACTTATGCGTAATTAGGAAATCGTTATAGTCTTCCCGCAATTCCTCCAGGGAAGCTCTTGCTACATTGGTCAGTTTGATTTCCGTCATCCTGCTAGTTCCTGCCGCTGCACTACCTTCAGCAATGTTTTGTTTACAACTTCGTGCCGCTTGTACCATCTGATCAACGGTACGGTCTCCAAAAGAAGGAAGAAAGCGTTTACAAAAAACAATCGTCCCCTGATAGACTATCTCGCTCTTCTTGTAGGAAATTAGACTTCTGTAACCACCATGCGGCAAGACTACACCTGCTTTATGTGCCATTTTGATAACTCTTTCGCTATGGGACTGGGACTGAGACAAATGAGACTTATGGGACAAATGAGACTTATGGGACTGCGAACGAATGGGACTGGGACATCAAAAACCCAATTTGAAGTCATAGTTCATTTCATTCCAATGTCCAAATCCGATGCCCCAGCCACAGAACCTCAAGGCTCACAAAACCCAAGGGCAAGGTCCCATAGTCTCAGTCTCATGTCCCAGTCCTATAGGTCACATTCGTCTCATATGTCTCATTGGTCACAGTCCCATCACGCAAACCATCTCTGCTCACACATCAGAAACCTTATTCATACCAAGTCCCATTGAACTGATTCCGGTCCAGGACCACTGGGAAACCTTGGTTTTCGAGCAGGTTTTCGCCATAGAATCCATTGGCGATCAGGTAAACGAAGTTGGTTGGAGGGGCTTGTTGCGGCGACCTCACGCACCGTATGGTCGTGGCTTCAGACATCACGCTGCTTCCCTGGATCGTCACGCCACCGCCATGGACGCCGATTTGGACTGCCGTGCCATCGGCGCCAATCACGCAGTTAAGGCAGGTTACATTCCCGGTTCCATCGCCGATGATCAGCGCACCATCTGATTCCCCTTCAACATCAACGCATACATTGCTCAACAACAGGCTATTGACCTCGGAACCTGATGTCCTGATGGTTCCCAGCAGCTCCACCTGATCATCGTCATAGGTCGCATTCCCCAAGATAGCGACTCCCTTTCGCACGATCCATTCGCCTGTTGGAGCCACGTATTGACCGCTCATCACCTGAACGCATCCGCCAGGAGCGACAGCTTCCAGGGCGGCTTCCAATGTTGCGAATGCATTGTAGCCGAACTTGTAGTCTGTTCCATTATGAGTGAACTCCTCGTTTTCGGCGTAGATTCCATCCCAGTCGTCATCGACCACAACTCGTGTGCTTGCGCTCATTTCCGCCTCCTCGCCTTCATCCAAAATCGTCAATGTCCCTTCCAGGAAGATCACCTCGTGTGCACCGGGAGCTTTTTTAACTTCAAGCGTACCGAGACGAATCGTATAGACCCCAGGTTCCTCCCCGGCATCGCGGGTCAAGCTTCCATTCCAACTATCATCAACTAGATTCCCAGACTGTATGCTGAACGTCAAAGCGGGATCTGCTTCCCCGACACGCTTCATCACATTGTTGGCGGCAATCACAACCTGACGTTTCGAAACTACAATCGTGCCATCGATAAACTCGCAATCGTAGCAACTCCTGCGGACAGCCAAGCCGAGGCAACTGACGTCAAAGACCTTCGGATACTCCTTGGACACAGGATCGCGCTCAATCGCAGAAAGCGAACCTACAAGATCACCTTCCAATACTACACGTCCCTCGATGACCTCATACGTCAAGGCAGGCATAGGATCACCATAGATGATGTGATGAGACTTCGCGCGAACCGTAATCTTCCGACGCAAACGAACAACATCAACTTCGGAGGTCAGATTCGGGAAATTACCATCGGCAGGAACAAAAACACAAGCGTATCGAACCTTGTTCATATCCAGCACAACATGGGCAGGTTCGGACCAGCTCCATGTTCCCTCAACGGGTTCCATCGTGATCGGATGCAGGCACAAGCCGCCAACCAATGCAGATTCCTGAAGCTCATCGCCGTACATCACAGGCTCCGGCACAGGCAATTCCGACAAAATCAGCTTGCGAGGAACAACCGTCAAACGACCTAAGTTAAAAGTAATCGCATACTTGTCAGCATTGGTCACTGACAAATCACCTCGCTGGACATATGCCGCAAAATTTGTCGTCCCTGCAATGAACGGACTTAGCGCCCCCACGAAACTATCTCCTTGCGCAAGGGATTGACCATCTGCAAGATAGTAGGGAATATCGTAATTGGGTTCTCCTGCAAGAATCTTGATGTCATCGCAATAAACTGTAATTGCCCGTTTGGTCAACGTCAGTTTTCCTGGCAGGACAGTCAAGTTGTAATTTGGATCTACCGACAATGTCCCTTGGGTAATCGGGTACTGTCCGAAGGCATCGGTATATTCGCAGGCTGGCTTTCCCTTCAACTGGTCGCCATTGACCAATGCGCCCGACTTTACATCCCACCCGAACTCGGGCATATCGTCACCGTAGCTAATGGTATAGCTTCGCAGTTGCACGATCAATTCGCACGGACCGATTACGAATGTTCCCGGTCGCAAGTCAATGGTGTAGTTAGCAGAGACAGTGCTCATCGTCCCCAGCGTAATCGGGTATGACCCCAACTCCTCGCCTGGCTCGCGGCTCAATTCACCATGTAGCCAATCGGCGTGCCTGGCACTCGCCAGCTTGTATTCGATGGCTGGATCCGCCTCGCCATATCCCTTGCCGCAAGCCTTGGGCGTCACGGGAATCGCAAATGGATGGATGACATAATACTGCTCCAAGTAGGTCACATCGTAGTTCGGACCAAAATCGATTGTCCCTTGCAAAACTTTGTACGAACCCACGTCATCGCCAGGTTCGCGTGAAAACGCCCCTGTAGGCGCATCGCCCTGAACAAGCGACCCCACGTAGACTTTGTAACGAGTCATCCAGTTCGTCTCCCTGTCGATGTATCTACGCGACAATGCGCTTTCATACAAGCCGACGGTAATGGCCCTGGGCACGACTCGTACTAAGGCTACTCCAGCAATGCCACCTAGATAATCCACATCGTCAGGCATAAAGTCAAATCCGATTTCGTACTCGCCAACTTCCAGGATGGCATCGCCGCCATTCCACGTGAACGTGCCTGGCACCATATCACCAGTCAACGGATGCCTGAGATCGACACGCGGGTCTCCGTACTCGTTCAGCGTTGTTCCGTAGATCAATTCAATGGGTTCCACTGGTCCCATGTTCGGCACTGCGGGAACGACCGTCAGCACCCCGTCAACCAATTCCAACTCGTAGTTTGCGCTATTTCCACCAGACAACTCAATGGGATACTCACCCACGACGGCATCGGAACCTGCCTCGCATTCGGCAACAGGATGTTCGGCAAACACTCCTTCGAACTCACTGGTATCCCCATTAACAAATCCCTCGTATTCGTACTCCCATTCAGGATTGTCTTGGCCAACCATTCGGCGAACGTCCTTGACCACAACCCGCAACGATGCCTTCTTCACAATCACATCCAAGATGCCACGTACAACTTCATATTGGGGCTCGTCGGGCGTGAATATCCATTCCTGTCCATGCGTCCCGGCAGGCAACAAGGTGTCGCCAGCCTCAACCCAAGCCAACTCACCGTCAATCACAATATCAAGCCCAGGATGCCTGAACTCGCCTGCCAAGGCGGCTTCGGACAATGGGTCGCCGTACACGATTTCGTTGGTTGCGACCTCCTGGCTTATCTCCAGCTTGGCTCCTTCGACCGTCAAGGTCCC
>Ga0209723_1006491_pt1 | contig 11247 bp, 8 predicted proteins | sample BiotimSIPDNA_2_FD_185750 | JGI IMG/M metagenome (GOLD analysis project Ga0209723, IMG submission 185750) | Anaerobic biogas reactor microbial communites from Washington, USA - Biogas_R2 time_0 SIP DNA (SPAdes) (version 2) | ecosystem: Engineered > Bioreactor > Anaerobic > Unclassified | place... | reverse complement strand
TGAGGGGACTGGTGGCGATGACACTTGGACGAATCCCCTTGAATTTATTAATTTTGAGACCTCCAATATCCCGGACGATGCCACATTAACCAGCGCCAAACTAACTCTTGATTGGCAGAGAGGATCAGCGGTAACAGGGGCCAGAGTCAGAATCTTCAACGGTTCTACTTGGGCGACTCAAGATTTGACATTGCCGGCGACAGCTGATACGGATGAAAATCAAGAAATTGATTTGACCTCGCTTGGCATAACGACAAAAGCTCAGCTTGATGCGTTGCAGGTTCAATTTCAGGCACTTGGCGGTTGTCCGAATTGGTATGGTTGTTCAGAACCGGTAAATACAAATTCCAAGACCCGAATTGATTTTGTGGGGGTAGATGTTGAATACACGACCACCACACCGGCGGCTTGGTGCCAAGGACCGCTTACCGGTCCGTTTAGTGTTACTGGCATCAAACCTGGCGACACGGGGGCTCCGGCGACGATCAAATACAAGAACGCGGGCACGGTTCCTGGAAACTTGACGATGCAGATTGTCGGATTAAATAATTTGGAAAAGGAATGCTTGGTGCCGGAAAAGGATGCCGGTGACGCAACATGCGGAACGGGAAATGATCAAGGCGAGCTGGGTGGGGTTTTGGAATTCACCACTGATAACGGATCAAGCTGGCAGACGTTGAGCAGTTTGACTTCGGCGATTAGCTTGGGCACTGTTGCCGGTGGTGCGGATGGTTCCGTTGTCCTTAATTGGCGGTTACCTTCAACAGCCGGTAATATCGTGCAGACCGATGGCGTGGAGTTTGACATTGACTTTAATTTGGCTCAGTAATAATCTCCGGGCTTGAGGTTTCGCAGTCCGGCTCTGGGAATCAGGGCCGGACAATCGAATTCTTAAGTTTGGATTGTGGTGTCGGCGGGCGCGAGATATAATGCAAGTATGAATCGTTCAAAAATCGCGGGGAAAATTTTATACGGGTTATTGGTGCTTTTATTGGCGGCGGTGGCGGTGTTGTTGATTTTACCCACTTTGCCGTTTTGCAGAAACATCAAAACCTATGCGGTGCTTTCCGGTTCAATGGAGCCGGCGGTTTATCGGGGAAGCGTGGTGCTCACGGCGGCGCGGGATGATTATAGCATCGGCGAGATTATTACTTTCACCGCGCCGGGCAAAGATCAAACGCCGGTAACGCATCGGATAAAAGACATAAAGATTGTTGATGATTACCCCTATTACATCACGCAGGGAGATGCCAATAATACGCCGGATTTGCAGGAGGTGCCGCGCAAGCGGGTGATCGGCAAAGTGCTGTTTTCCGTGCCTTTACTGGGATACGCGGTGATGGCGGCCAAGACTCCGATAGGATTTGCGACAATTATTATTTTACCGGCGGCAGCGATTATCGGTGATGAAGCTTTGAAAATTTTCAAAGAAGTAAAAAAGAACAAGAAGAAGAAAAAAGAGGGGGAAGATGTTGTGGAAACCAAATCGGAAAAACAAAATCCAGATAATCAAGATAATGAAAATTCTTAAATTCCCAAAAAGAATAATCGCGGTGTGGATGATTTTGTCCCTCAACTGGGGGGCGTTGGCGTTAACGCAAACCACGCGCGCGGAATTTATTGATTTTGCCGAAGTTTCGGGAACTGCGATTGGCGCGGGGAGTTTGGATTTCTCGGCGCAACATTCTTGGAGTTTTCATCCTTACAGCACTTGCGATCCGAAAGAGGAAATTTGTCCCGGGTGGGGGTTGACGGACACGGTGAGTTTGGCGACGGCCGGGACGCTGGATTTTCAATATACGATTTCCATTGTTAACGCGGCGGAAATTGCGACTTCCAGCACGCCGCTGTGCGATAATTTGACGGTTAATGGCATGGCGTTGAAGAGTTTTGTGTCTGCGCCGGTGCAACACAGCACGAGTTCTGTGCAAGCGCTGGCGTTCAGTTTGATGGGTGATGATGAGGATTTACAAAATCAAACTTGCAATTTTGATTATTTGATTCGGGGATGGCAAACCGATGGCGTTGCCGGATACGGGCAGGGATTTTTTGTGGAGAGAACAATTAGCAGTTCCATCACCAGCGATCCGTGGATGGTTGAGGTGCCGGCGGGTGAAAATGAAACCGGCGGTGAGGATGAAATGGAAGAAGACGATGGCGAGGGCGATGATCTCGGCGGTGGATCGGCGGGCGCGCCCGAATCGGAAGACGGGGACATTGACGATACCGCGGACGGCGATGGGCAGATTCAGGAACAAGGCGAAGAAAATCAAGAAAGCGAAGGAGGCGCCGGCGCAGAGGATGGCGGCGACGAGGGAAATTTGGCGGGCAATGATGATTCCGGCGGTAATGCCGATGGCGGCGATCAAAACGCGGGAACGGAAGGCGCCGGACAAGCGGAAGGCGAGGCGGCCGGGGAAAGCGCGGGCGGGGGAGAGCAACAAGGAAGCACTGCCGGTGGCGTGGATATGGGGCAGGCGGCGGCCGGCGGCGATGAAAGCACGGGTGGCGGCGACAGTGGAAACGCTGGCGGAGGTGGCGAAGGAACCGCCGAATAAGAATAAAAAGCGATGGCAAAAATTTTTCCATTAAAGTTAATATCGGGAGTTTGCGCGATGCTGGCCGCGGCGGTCGGATTTTTCGGATTTGGCGGGCTGGCGATGGCGCAAACGCCGACCGGCGGGATTGAAGTCGGCTATGAAAGAACGCCGCTCTTTGATGATGCCAATCTTGCACCGGGCGATTCGGTGTCGCGCTGGGTGACGGTAAAAAACTCGGACAGCGCGCCGCGCGCCGTTTCAATGCAGTTCTATGACACCGACAAGGGCGGTTTTGGCTTGTTGGGGCAGAATTTGGCGTCGCAATTCAATTTTGAAATCAAAAAAAATGGCGCTTCGGTTTATTCCAAAAAATTGGATGCCGCGTTTGATGAAAGCGAGATCGCGATGAATTCTTCTTTGGCGGCCGGTGCGGATGAAAAATATGATTTTATTCTTTCGTTTGACACGGCGGCGGGAAATGATTATCAAAACAAGCAATTGAGTTTTTCCATTTGCGTGGGTTTTGCCGGCGATAATTTTTGTGTGAGCGACAGCGAAGAGGAGTCGGGAAACGGCGGCGGCGGAATGACGTTAACAAGTATTTCTGGCGGGGGGATTGGCGGCGACCGGGCGGCGGTGCCGTTGAAATATTTTGATTATGAAGTGAAAAGTTATTGCTTGAATAACGGCACGGCGATGGCGATGTTCACTTGGAAAACCGATGCGCCGGCAACCGGACGGGCTCTGCATGCATCGGCAAATAGCGCGAAGTTTGACGCGGCACTGCCGGATTTTGGTTATCAGGCGACCAAGTGGGAAACCAAGGCGGAAACGGATCACATGGCGTTTGCGTTTAATCTGTTTCCGGCATTGACCTATGACTGGCGGCTGGATATGACCACCGCCGATTCGCGCCGCGTTACCACGCAGTCGCTGGGGACTTTCATCGCGCCCGCATGCGTTTTGGGCGCGTCCGATGAGAAAGATATCATTGAAGATGTAATGGGGGTTTCCACTGGGGTTTTGGGAGAAATGACCGATGAAGAAATTGCACAATTTATGGCGGATCTGCGGGCAGAAAATCAAAATTCCGGCGATGATCAATCCGGCAACAAAATTGCCGTTGCGACTTTTGCTCCCGCCGCGCTGGCCGCGTCCAACGCGCCTGCGTCCGCTTCTTCTCAAAACTCCGCCACCGCTAATTATGGCGTGATCGCGGCGTTTGCGTTTTTGGTGATGGCGCTTGTTGGCCGATTCTTGGCAAAGCACCTTACCCGCTGACCTTTATACCAAACTGCGCGCCAAACCCAAAAAATAACCCCCCTAATTATCAATTATCACTTATCACTTATCACTTATTGATTATTGATTATCTTCTATCAGTTATCAACGAAACGCCGGAGAAATCCCCCGGCCGGATTTTCCGGCCGGTTTTCGCTAATCCGTCTATTTCCGCCTGCCGGTAACCACTTACCGGGTTTAAAATTAAAGGGGTCTATCCCTCGTTACCGCGAGGGTTAGTCCCCTTTAATTTCGCGCCCAAAATTCTTTTACCAGGGTCTAACCGCTCGCGAGTATCCCTCGGATTACCTCGGGACAAGCGCGAGGGATAGACCCTCAAAATACAATCCCCGGTAAGTGATTCGCCCGCCGCCCTTGACAAATTTTCCATTATATGCTTACATTAAGGTAGGCCATCCGAAGCTACATCCCTCCATTTGCTCATTTCTGCCTTTCGGATGGCATATGCGAGGCAAGCAAGAGTCTACCCCCTCGACTCCCTTTAACTCTTGCCCCTCGCTTCCTACTTTAATCTCAACAGCCTTTCTTGTTTTTTTGAATTGATATTGCCTTGCAAGAAACGGCATTGTCCGGCAATCCGCATCACTCTGACTGGGGATTGTTTTTTTATAAATCTACCCCCGCATTTCAAATCCTGACATTTTTTGCGGTCGCAAAATTTGTCAGGAATTGAATATTTCAGTATAATAATTGTCAAGAACGAAAAATTTATGCCCGAGGAAAAAATATTCAACGCAATCAGGCATATTATTGAATCGCTGGAAATTGTCGGCGGATTAATGTTGTTGTCAATGGAGCCGGGCAGAATATCTTCAAGGGCCAGGCAGAAGCGGATAGACGATTTTTTGGAAGAAAAAATGTTCGGCAAAGACAAGCTTGCGGACAATCGCGATGACAACCGAGTAAAAATCCAAAATAAATTTTATTATTTGAAAAAAAGAGGGCTGGTTAATGTTGAATATCGCGGCAATCAAATTTATATTTCGCTCACCGATGAGGGGAAGAAGCGGGCCGGGAAATACAAAATTGATGATTTGAAAATTAAAACTGCGGAAAATTGGGACAAAAAATGGCGGGTACTGATATTTGACGTTGAGGAAAATTATAGAATTAAAAGAGAGGCGTTGCGCGGCAAAATCAAGGAGCTGGGACTTTATCAATTACAAAAGAGCGTTTGGGTTTGCCCCTATGAGTTTAAAAAAGAAATGAGTATTTTGCGCGATTTTTTCGGTCTTGAAAAGGGGGATATGAAAGTGATTACCGCCGTAGAAATTGAAGATGACCAGCCGGTTCGCGATTTTTTCGGTCTAAAATAATTGGTTTCGGCAGTTGTGCCGTTTTTTTGTTTGGTTTGGTAAATGATTTGCTTTCCGGCGGCGGCCGGTCTGCTTGATTTTATATCACAACACTTTTTGAATTCCTGACAAATTTTGCGATCGCAAAAAATGTCAGGAATTCAAAGTTTAAAATTCATATTGACCGGCGGGAGATTTTTTTGTAGGATGGGACTAATCAATTAAGAAGCAATATGTCCTACAAAGACTATATAATTTTTGCGCTGGCGGTGTTGGCATTAATCTTGCTGATTTTGATGTCGCCCGCCGGAAAAGATTTTTGGCAATCCTTGCCCAAATTCAGTGATCTGGCGACGTCGCCGGCCACGCGGGAGTTGGCAGAGAGGAAGCCGCCGGAAAATTCCGTGCCGGCGGCGGATTCCACACCGGAAATTACTGCGGAAATACCGGCAAACGAAGAATATCAAGAGCCGGCATTTGAGGAAAATATTAGCGAAACAAAGGTGGCGATCGTGCCGGTGCAACCGTCCACCGCACCGGACGCGCCGATGGCCGATATAATTATGATTCCGGAAATCAATATTACCGCTCCGCTGGTGACGGCGCCGCCGGGGACGGATGCCGCCAAACTGAAAAAAATGCTGGACAGCGGCGCGGTGGTTTATCCCGATTCGGCGTCATTTGGCGGGGTGGGACAAACGATTGTGCTGGGACACAGCGCGCCGCCCGGCTGGCCCGAAATCAAGCACGACACGATATTTTCCCGTATCGCGGAATTGGGCTTTGGCTCAAAAATCGTGGCGGTCTACAACGACAAAACCTACACTTATTCAACGGTGGAAAACCGAATCATTGAAAAAGGTGGCGATATTCCCAAACTGGCGGCCGCCGATAATGCTCTGGTATTGGTAACTTGCTGGCCGCCCGGCCGCGACCTCAAGCGAATGGTGGTGCAAGCGAATCTGGTGTCGGTGGAATAATTCGTGGTTGCTGGTTTTTGCAAATTTGATTTTCGTGTTATAAATAACGCATAAATATCAGAAAAAAATATGCAAAATAAAATTATCGTGGCGGGGTTGGGGATTGCGATCGTGATCGCGGCGGGTTGGTATGCTTTGAGCCAGAGAGGCGCCGCGCCGGCAGGCAATGGGAATGAGCAAAACCAAGGGCAGGAAGCGGGCAAATCCGAGGAAAGCGAAAACGGCGATAATTTTGCCGGCACTTTGGGTGATCTGCTGGCTCGGAAAACGCCCGTTAAATGCGAAGCGGGGCTTGATATTGAGGGCAAACCTCAAAAACAAACGATGTATTTTGCGGGCGATAAATTTCGTGTTGAGATGGCGATGCAGATTGACGAATATACGAACAACACTTTTATGATCGTTAAAGACGGCTGGCAATATGTTTGGAGTCAGGGCGATATGCCCGGCTTGCTTCAAGCTGGTGTGAAAATGAAATTTGACGCCGAAACCGGCGGTGACGGCCAGTCGGATGCGCCGATGCAAAACGGCGGCGTTGATATGAATCAAGTTATGGATTTTTCTTGCGTGCCGTGGGTGCCGGATGCATCAAAGTTTGAATTGCCGGCGGGAATTGAATTTACCGATTTGAGCGCAACGATGCAGAATTTGGAAACCTCGCCGCAAGATCTCTGCGCGGTCTGCGAAATGATTCCGGATGCCGCGGCCAAAGCCGAATGCGAAGCCGGCTGTGCCCGATAAAATTTGACACCGGAGATTGCGATTGGTAAAATTGAATTGCAATCAAAAAAAATGGCGGGATCAAACAATCAAAATAATAATTCCGTTGACTACCGCGAACTGGTGGAGTTTTTTGGCGAACAATTTGATAAGATGAACGCGAAGATTGATATAATTATTGAAACTAAAGCCGATAAAACCAATACCGCCACAAAAGCCGATATTGATCGGGTGCTGACGCGCATTGCGATGATCAACACCAAAATTGACGATTATCGCGCGGAACAGATTGCCACACAGCGCCAAGTTGATAATCACGAAAAAATTTTGTGCAAACTTTGAAACAAAAACCACAAACATCCAACATTAAATTTTGGACTTTAACCGCGGGCCTTGCCCGTTTTTTTGTCGGCGTTGTATTTGCTTTGCCAAATTTAACGCGGGCGGGCATAAAGCCGCGCCCCTGCAAAAGCAATCATTGCCCGTTTTATTTGGAAATTGAAACATTGGAAATCCATTGTCCGCCGGAGGCGGATCCGTCCTTTGGCGGAGAAATTCGCGCGGATTTTGCGCGGCGGGGTTTTCCACAATTCGGCGGCGCGGGCGGCCTTGACACGGGGTTGATCATCTGCTAGGATTGCAATGTCAGGGAGATAAAACAACAAATGTTGACAACGGACAATAACAAAAAACATTAACGAAGCGAATAGTTTTCTGCGACTTTGCGTTTCAGAAGATCGCTTCAATGCGGTTTTTTTGTTGCCCGATTCGGATTGAGCGAGGGGGTGGAACATTGTCAATTGAATAGTTAGTTATATTGCCGGTGGATCAAACATCGAATCCATCGGTGATTCCAAAGTCTTTTTGAAACAATTGTAATTTCAAGAATTCGGCGGCGGCAAAGCGGCTATCAGCGGTGATGGCTTAATTCGCCCAACCGCGGAGTTCAACAAAATTGAAGTTATTAATTGCTAGCCAAGGTAAATGTTTTATAGGCGGATGGTGGATGCCTTGGGACCGGGAGGCGACGAAGGACGCGGCATGTCTGCGATAAGCTTGGGGGAGGCGACCAACAGCCATTGATCCCGAGATTTCCGAATGGGGAAACCCCAGCCGTGCAAACACGGTTGATCCCGCGCGCAAGCGCGGGAAGCGAACCTGCGGAAGGGAAACATCTCAGTACGCAGAGGAAAAGAAAAAAAATCCTGAGACGCAAGTCAAAGGAAACATTCCCCCAGTAGCGGCGAGCGAAAAGGGAAGAGCTCAAACCCGTTTGTATTTCTCCGGTGTTCATAAATTATCATTGATAAATTATCATTGATCATTGTGGTTACCGGTGAAGTACAAGCGGGGGTTATAAGATAAGGATGTTCCCGAGCGTAAGCGAGGGACAGAGCGCATCAATATGTAATTTGGTTAGCCCAACTACCCTGGAAAGGGAGGCCATAGCGGGTAACAGCCCCGTAAGCGAAAATCATTACAAGCTTTGAATCTTTATTCTTGAGTACCGCGGGAAACGACAGTCCTGCGGGAAGTCGGCGGGACTATACCGCCAAAGCTAAATACTACCCGGTCACCGATAGTGTACAAGTACCGTGAGGGAAAGGTGAAAAGCAGTCCGGTGAGGACGGTGAAATAGTTCCTGAAACCATCACGCTTACAAAGACTCGGAGCCTTGCGTTACACAGGGGAATTCGAATGTTCGTGTTTCGGATTTTCGCGTGTAGCGCGGGGTGACGGGGTGCTTTTTGTAGAACGAGCCAACGAGTTTAATTTATCAGCAGTCTAAGCGTCTCTGACGCGGAGGCACAGGGAAACCAAGTCTTAATAGGGCGAAATATATGCTGATAGGTTAAGACCCGAAGCCAAGGCGAGCTTGCCATGGCCAGGTTGAATCCCGCCGAAACGCGGGAGGAGGACCGAACCGGTTGACTGTGCAAAATCTTCGGATGAGCTGTGGTAAGAAGTGAAAAGCTAATCGAGCTTGGTAATAGCTGGTTCTCTCCGAAATAACTTTAGGGTTAGCGTTTTGCGTTAATGATTCTGGGGGTAGAGCACTGACAGAAATATCGCGGGGAAACTCAGATATTTCCATCAAACTCCGAATACCGGAATTATTGCAAAGCAGTAAGACTACGGGCGCTAAGGTCCGTGGTCGTGAGGGGAAAAGCCCAGATCTTCGTCTAAGGTCCTTAAATTAAGCTAAGTGCAAAACAAGGAAGTGAAGTTCCTCTGATAGCTAGGAGGTTAGCTCAGAAGCAGCTATCCTTTAAAAAGTGCGTAACAGCTTACTAGCTAAGGAATTTTGCGCCGTAAATACACGGGGCTCAAGCTTAATACCGAAGACAAGGGTTTCCCGCATTTATGCGGGGAGCGGTAGGAGAGCGTTCCCAATGCGGCGAAGCCGAACCGTAAGGTTTGGTGGAGCGTTGGGAAGTGAGAATGTTGGCATGAGTAACCGCAATGCGGGTGAGATCCCCGCACACCGAAAACCCAAGGTTTCCGCGGCAATGGTGATCATCCGCGGGTTAGGCGGTCCTAAGGTCAAGCCGAGAGGCGCAGCCGATGGACATTCGGTTAATATTCCGATCCTTCCTTTTTTTGCCGAGAGAGTGACGAAGTTTAGTAATCCGAGCGGGTTATTGGATTCCCGTCGGCAGTTCGACTCCCGATTTCGAGCGCAAGCGAGGAAAAGGGATCAGGATTGACGAAAAGTCCCGGTTCGCCGGGGCGGATTCGGACCAGCAAACTTCCCGGAAAAACCTCTCAAGGGTTATCAAAAAAAGGGAACCGTACCGTAAACCGACACAGGTGGGTGGGCGTGAAAACGCCAAGGTGAACGGATGAAAGTTCGTGAAGGAACTAGGCAAACAAGTATGCGTAACTTCGGAATATGCATTCCCCCCACTTCGGTGGGGGGCGCAGCGAAAGACTCTCAGGCGGCTGTTTATCAAAAACACAGGTCCCTGCTAAACTCGCAAGAGGAAATATAGGGGCTGAGACCTGACCAGTGCCCGTGTGTCAAAACTGGCGGTGGTATCGTCGCAAGACGGTATTGCTAACCGGTCTAAGCTACGGGTGAACGTCCGCGGTAACTCTGACCGTGTTAAAGTAGCGTAGTCCCTTGTCGCGTAAGTTGCGACCCGCATGAAAGGTATAACGACCTGAGAACTGTCTCCACGAATTATCCGGTGAAAATGTAATGGAAGTGAAGATACTTCCTACCTGCGGCTAGACGGGAAGACCCCGGGAGCTTTACTGCAGGGTGATATTGGGTTTTGGATTTTGATGCGTAGCATAGTGGTGAGGCGTTGAGATCTCGTTTTCGGACGGGGTGGAGCCGACAGTGAAATAGCCATCTTCAATATTCATCATCCTAATCCTAAGGGTGACAGTGTCACTTGGGCAGTTTAAGTGGGGCGCTTGCCTCCTAAAAAGTAACGGAGGCGTTTAAAGGTCAGCTAAGCACGGATGGAAATCGTGCGTGTCGCGTAAAGGCAAAAGCTGGCTTGACTGCAAGGCGGATGTGCCGCGCAGGCGCGAAAGCGGAACTTAGTGAACCGATGCTGGTTATTAGAATCGGCAGAGATTATCAAACAAAAGTTACCCCGGGGATAACAGGCTGGTACGACCCACGAGTCCATATCAACGGTCGTGTTCGGCACCTCGATGTCGGCTCATCATAGCGCGGGGGTGGAGAAGCTCCCAAGCGTCCGGCTGTTCGCCGGTTAAAATGGTACGTGAGCTGGGTTCAGACCGTCGCGAGACAGGTCGGTCCCTATCTACCGCAGGCGTTTGAGTTTTGAGGAGAGTCGTCCCTAGTACGAGAGGACCGGGATGAACTGACCTCTGGTGTACCGGTTGTTCCGCCAGGAGCACCGCCGGGTAGCTAAGTCGGGAACGGATAAGAACTGAAAGCATCTAAGTTCGAAGCCGGCTCCAAGATAAGAACTCTCAGTTTCCTCCAAGAACAGGAGGTTGATAGGCTGCAGGTGCAAGTGCGGCAACGCATTCAGCCGAGCAGTACTAATAAACGATCAAACGCCTTGGTTAGCAATTAATGGCCTCAAATTGTTTTTTAAGATTCTGGAAAATATAACTGACAAAATTGAAACAATACCGCATTGCGCGTATTGTAAGGAAGCTATACTGAGAGTGCTCCACCTGTTCCCATCCCGACCACAGAAGTGAAATCTCTCAAGGCCGATGATAGTCGCAAGGCGAAAGTAGGTAGCTTTCTTACAATGCGCGCAATTTTTCGTTACGCGTGCGGATATGCGATAGACCGAAACGATAAATTTTGATTATGCTTACTCCCGAACAGGAAAAATGGGTTAGCCATCTTTCCGACAGCGACAAAATAAAAATTCATCCTTAATGATCAGCGGCGTTCCGGCGCGAGCGTTGTTC
>Ga0209723_1006486_pt1 | contig 11251 bp, 6 predicted proteins | sample BiotimSIPDNA_2_FD_185750 | JGI IMG/M metagenome (GOLD analysis project Ga0209723, IMG submission 185750) | Anaerobic biogas reactor microbial communites from Washington, USA - Biogas_R2 time_0 SIP DNA (SPAdes) (version 2) | ecosystem: Engineered > Bioreactor > Anaerobic > Unclassified | place... | reverse complement strand
TAGCGCCCCATCACCAGCGTCCCGCGCGCGGGCCCGCTCTCATCGCTGCGGAGGATCGGATGCGCCGCGACGAGCAGGGGCGCCGCGGGCAGCAGGATGACCCCGAATCTCCCGTCCAGCGCGCCGCCGGCGAGGAAGAGCGGCGTCCCCTCCCGGAGGTGCGGACCGATCGCCGGCGGCACCGGCATCTCGCGCTTCTCCCGCAGATCGTAGCCCCTCCCGAATACGATCCGCCCCTCCCGGTCGACGATGATGAGCAGGTTGAGCTTCAGGTTCTCGAAGGTCGTATCGATCATGTTGGCCCGGATATACTCCCGGTGCCCCGCGGGATCGGCGACGTACTCGTAGGTGTCGTTCCAGGAGGCGTAGTCGTTCGCCAGCCTGTCCATATGCGCGAGCTCCTGCCTGATGAACGCGGTGCAGCGCTCGACGTCCCGCCTGCCAAGGGACTGTTCCATCGCGAGGATGCCGTCGAGGAGAATCGTCCGGGAGGCGAGATAGACGGCGGCGATGAGGACGGCGAACGTCGCGGCGATGATGAAGAGGACTTTCCAGCGGAGCGTCATGGTCGCCCTGGGCGCTGAGGCGCACGCATCGGACGCGCCCCCGGGCGGGGGAGCCGCCGGAGACGGTAAACCGTCCCGATGGTCGGGGCGCCGGGATTTGAACCCGGGACCTCTTGCACCCCAAGCAAGCGCGCTAGCCGGGCTGCGCTACGCCCCGCCATCGGAACGGCTTCCCGCGCGAAACTCTTCCACGCGCGTATATGGACAGTGTAGCACCCGTGCCGCCCGCGCGCCAGCGCTTTTTGGCGAGGGGCCGCGAGAGGGGGCCGAACGCCCTCGCGCCGCGCGCTAGATCCCCGCGATTGGAAGAAAGAACCCGCGGATGACCGCCGCGTGCGCGGCCGCGAGCGCCCCGGTGAAAAACGGCGTGTTGATGAGCAGGAGGATGAGCCACGGCCCGCTCGCCCGGAGGAACGCCTCGCTCCTGCCCGGGTCGACCCGCAGAAGGTCGGTGAGGACGTGGTACCCGTCGAGGGGGGGGATCGGCGCGAGGTTGAAGATGCTGAGGAAGACGGCGACGGACCCGAGCCGGAACAGCGTCTTCGCCGGCACCCCCTCCGGCAGGGCGGCCGCGGGCGCCAGAAGGACGATGAGGCGGAGGGCGAGCGCCGCGGCGAGGGCGATGAGAAAGCCCGAGGCGCAGCCGGACAGGCTCACGAGGACGGCGTCGCTGCGCCAGCGCCTGAAGCGCGCCGGGTTCACGGAAACCGGCTTCGCCCATCCGAAGAAGTTGAACCCGCCGGGGAACCCGCCCGTCCCGAGCAGGAAGAAGATGAGGGGCGAGAGGGGGATCAGAACGGTGCCGATCAGGTCGATGTGCGCGCGCGGATCGAGCGTCACCCTGCCCTGGAGCCGCGCCGACGGGTCGCCGCACCGGTCCGCCGTCCACGCGTGCGCGCACTCATGGACGGAGACGACGAAGAGGAAGATCAGATAGCCGGCGGCGAGGTCGAGGATCATTGCCCGGGGGGATCCTCCCCGGCCGCGGACGGCCACCCGGGGACGGGCCCTTGCTGCCCTCTCCGCGCGCGGACTGATCCCTCGTGCCACTTCTCGACCCGGTAGATTCCGTCGTAGAGGGCGTTCCCGACGTAGTAGGTCGCCCCCCAGGAGACGGCGTCGAGGGCGGACCGCAGGCCCCCGAACAGGTAGTTGGCGTTGCTGACCAGGCGCACCTTCGGGCTCCCCGCGGGGTAGAGGATGGCGGCGTCCATATCCGAGAAGAGGTGCTCGATCCATTTCAGGAGCAGGCACGCCCTGAACACGACGCCGCGCCCGGCGAGGCCGGTCCAGCTCAGGAAGATCGCCGAGGGGACCTCCCCGATCGTGACCTCGGGTATCTGGAGGGCGAAGAGGAGTTCGCGCACGCGCTCCTTCGGGTAGCGGTCCGGGAGCGCGTCGTACCCCTCGACCAGCTTCCTGATCCCCGCGGTCAACGGGCGCTTCCTGTCGCCCGGGTGCGCGAGGTCGTACAGGTTGTCGAGGTCGGCGAGCACCTCCCGGTTGAGGATGCCGAACAGATTCGCCCCGATGACGTGGACGTCCTTCGGATCCTGCAGATCGTGCCCCTGGTAACGGGCGTCGGGGGCGAGGAACCCCGGTCTGCGCTCCTCGACCCGCCGTGTGTAGTCGGCGAGGATATCGGCCGCATCGGGTTCACCGGCGCCGTACGGGAGCTTGGCCAGGAGCGCCTGCAGCGACTCGCCGGGCCGCGGCGGCTTCTCCTCCCCCTCCGCCTTCAGGAATCCGTTGACCGGTTTCCCGTCGAACCGCTCCGGGTCGAAGCGGATGCCGAGGAGCTCGAGCACGGTGGGGACGAGGTCCGCGGTCCGCACGGCGTTGGTGAGCACGATTCCGCCGCGCACGTTGGGACCGGCGACGAGGAACGGGATGTGCGCCGACTCGTAGGTGAGATAGCCGTGCGCCCCCGACGGCTCGCCGGGGGGCGCAAACGCCCATCCAGGGGCGGCGCAGAGGATCATGTCCGGGGAGAAGCGCGTCTCGCGCGCGGCCATCGGCCCGTCCCAGAAGAGCTGGGCGGCGACGGAGACGACCGCGTCGGGATAGAGGCAGTATTTCGTCGCCTCGATCCATTCGCGCTCGGAATGGAACTCGCCCATCCATGCCGCGTCGAGCCCCGCCGCGAGGTAGCCGAACGGGTCCCCGCCGGCACCCCCCTCCCAGCGCACCGCGCCGCCCGGGGTACAGTCGATCATCGTCGCGGGAAGGTACCGGTACCGCCAGCGGCGGCGTCCCGACGGCTCGCGCTCGATCAGCGCCTGCGTCCCCTCCTGCCCGAAGACCGCCGCCCGGCGATCGTCGAGCTTCACCAGCAGCTGTCCGACCGGGCGCCCGCCGATCCTCCCGGGGAACGGATCCTCGTCTCCGAGGTCCCATGCGAGCATCCGCTCCACCAGATCGACCTCCCCCGCCTCGCCCCCGAGACGGTAACGCCTGAGCTCGCAGAGCGTGTTCCTCCGCAGCCAGTCGCCGGAATCGATCGAGGCGTGCGGGAGGTAGACGCCGCACTCCCCTTCGCCGTGGTCCACGTAGGCGAACCCTCCCCCTCCCGCTTCCGCGGAGAGGTAGCCGTCGTCGTACCAGCGGACGTCCACGCCGAGGCCCGTGTCCGGGCGGAAGAACAGGTCGCGCGCGATGTCGACCTTGTAGATCACGCCGTTCCTGCCCCCCGAGGTGCCGTGGTCGGCGAGAAGGATCAGGTAGGTGCGGTCCCGGATCTTCTTCCGCTTCAGCTCCGCGGCGATCGCGGCGACGGCGCGGTCGAGCTCGCGGAGCGGCCTCCTGCCGCCCCCGAACTGCGCCCGGGGGCTTTCGTGGCACGCGCTGTCGACGCCGGGAAACCAGAAATTCATCAGACGCGCGTCGGGCTGGAGGACGAGGTCGAGGCCGTAGCGAAGGTTGATCGTATCGGCGTAGTCGGCGGCCCGGTGCATCCTGAACGGCGGCACGACCGTGGCGCCGTCGACCTCGTAGCGGTTCGGGGGCGACAGGGGCAGGATCGGCGCGATGGTGCTGTAGTACTCCATCCCGGCGCGGCGGACGTAATCCTGGAGGAGCGGGATCTCCTCTTCCCGGTCGGCGGCGTTCCGCGCCCGGCCCCGCGAGGTCAGGGCGCGGACCCCCCGCGTCAGCGCCGTGCCGAGCGCGCGCACCCCCGCGGGGCGCATCCGGTCCGCCGCGACGGTCGCCCCGAACGGCTCGAGGTAGGTGCCGCCCCTGCGCCGCTTCCGGTCGAACCAGTTGTTGCCCTTGATGCCCGAGCGGTTCGCGAACATCCCGGTGTAGATCGTGCCGTTGCTCGCGAGGGTGCTCGAGGGAAAACCGGAGAAGGCGCTGGCGAAATCGGTCCCGCCGTCGAAGAAGATCTCCTTGATCGCGGGGAGGTGCCCGGAGGCGGCCATCTCGCGCAGGACGTCGTAGCGGAGACCGTCCACGTAGAGGATGACCACCCTGGCGTCCCGCACCGGACGCCCCTCGGGGAGGTCGACGGCGCGGTAGACAACGTCGTCGGGCTCCGGCGCCGGCTGTCCAACCGCCCCGCCGGCGTCGATCCGCGCCGTGAAAGCGCCGGTGTTGTCGGAGACGTCGAAGTCGTTGATGCCGAGGTACAGCCTTCCCCCGGTCGGCGCCTTCATCCGGCGCTCGCGGCCGACCGGGAACGGGGCGCCGTCGGCGCCGATCTTGCCGATAAGCGCGTAGCACGGGGCGGGCCCGCCCTCCGCGGCGGGGAGCGGAAACGGCTTGTTGTTCACCGCCTTTTCGTACAGGTAGGTCCCCTCCGGCCCGACGAGCCAGTCGAAGCCGTCCCGCCCCGCGTGACGGGGCGGGGTTATCTCCACCTCCCCGCCCGCCTCGACGCGGAACGCCTCCCCCTCCGCCAGGTCGATTCCCGTGTCGGTCCAGGCCAAGTCCCCGGGCACCTCCACCGCTGCGGAAAAGGCCGAAACCGGGCCGAGGACGAAGAGGATCGCGCAGACCGCCGCGCCCGCCGCATGCCTACCCGTGCATTTCATCGTGATCTCCGGAACTCGGTCATTGTTCCCCGCGTGGGCCGCGGCGGGACTCGATCTCCGCCTTCGGGCTCCGCATCATCAGTTCGCGCACCGCCGCCGAGGGGTCTTTCCCGCGGTAGAGCACCGCATACACCTTCTCGGTGATGGGCATCTCGACCCGCTTGAGGCGCGAGAGCCGCCAGGCGGCCTTCGTGGTCCTGATCCCCTCGGCCACCATCTCCATCCCCTCGACGACCTGCGTGAGGCTCTTGCCCTTCGCGATCAGCTCCCCCACCTTTCGGTTCCGGCCGTAGCGGCTGACGCAGGTGGTGATCAGGTCGCCGATCCCCGCCAGGCCCGCGAACGTCTCCGTGGACGCCCCCATCCGCGCCCCGAGGCGCGCGATCTCGACGATGCCGCGGGTGATGAGCGCCGCCTTCGCGTTGTCGCCGAAGCCGAGGCCGTCGGAGGCGCCCGCGGCTATGGCGATCACGTTCTTGATCGCCCCCGCGATCTCCACCCCCACGAGGTCGCGGTTGGTGTACACCCTGAACCGCTCCGTCATCAGGAGGCGCTGGGCCTCGATGGCGCTCGGCGCGTGCGCGGAGGCCGCGACCACCGTCGTGGGGATCTCACGCGCGACCTCCTCCGCGTGGCTGGGCCCCGAGAGCGCGGCGATGCGCACGCCCGGCATCTCCCCGCCGATCACCTCGGACATCCGCATCAGGGTGTCGGTCTCGATCCCCTTCGACGCGCTGATGACGAGCGGCCTTTCCGCGGCTCTCCCGGGGGGGAGGAGCGGCGCCAGGCTCCGGCATACTCCGCGGAGATGGTGCGAGGGCACCGCGGTGACGATCACCTCGCGGCCGCCGACGGCCTCCTCGAGGGAGGCGGTGATCCTCAACCCCCGGGGTATCGGGATGCCCGGAAGGAATTTGGCGTTGATTCGCCGCTTCCTGAGGAACTGCACATAGTCGGGGAACGCCCCCCAGAGGGCAACCTCGACCCCCTTCCTGAAGAGGAGGATCGCCAGCGTGGTCCCCCACCCCCCGTCGCCGAGAACCGCGACCCGCGTCTTCGCGGAGGGCGTCCCGCCTCTCATCGGTCAACCCTTTCGGTGCGGCTCCCGAGCTTCTTCTCCGTCCCCGCGACGAGCCGCGCGATGTTCGCCCGGTGCTTCAGGACGAGCGCCGCGGTGAGGGCGACGGAGAACCAGAGGTAGACGCCCGGCCGGTCGTAGTAGAACCAGACGAAGACCGGGATGGAGATCCCCGCGAGGATGGAGCCGAGCGATACGTAGCGGGTGAGCGCCACCGTCGCCGCGAAGATGACGAAGGCGGAGAGGATCACGCACGGCATCATCGCCAGAAACGCGCCCGCGGTGGTGGCGACGCCCTTGCCGCCGGTGAAACGGAGGAACAGCATCCAGTTGTGGCCGGCAACGACGGCGATGCAGGCGGCGATATTCCAGACCTGAAGGTCGCCCCCGTCCGGGCGGAGGACCGGGACGAGACAACGCACCGCGACGTACCCTTTCAGGAGGTCGATCGCGAGCGTGGCGACGCCCGCCGGCGTCCCGAGGACGCGCATCACGTTCGTGGCGCCGACGTTCCCGCTCCCGTGCTCCCGGATGTCGATCCCCTTGAGCAGGCGCCCCATCAGGTACGCCGTGGGGATGGAGCCGATGAGGTAGGCGCCGATGCAGAGCGCACTGAGTGTCACGACGGTCGTCATCGCTGCCCTCGCTGGGAAAGGCAGTGTACAACAAACGCCCCGATCGTGGCATCAGAAATAGTGCCGCGGAGCGCGGGGGGCGCGCGTCGTCGTCTCCGGAACCGACCCCTTCCCCGCGCGCGCCCCGGGCATGAAGCCCCCCGTTCGCCGCCGCAGTGCGCTCCCTGTTCCCGTCTCCGGTATTGGACCAAAGTCCAACTCCCACGCGGACCGGCGCTTTGCTACATATTTTGATACACATCTCCATATAAGGCGGGGTTGTCTCGCCGCGGAGGGAGCCAGCGGCACCGCGGGTGAAAAGCAACGGGGAAACGGATGCGGCGTGTCGACATGGGGAGGGGCTAAAGGATGAACGTTCGAGCGGGCGGGGCGGGGTTCGTGGCGTGCGTGATGCTGGCGGCGTGCGCATTCTCCCAGACGGCGCCGTGGCCGATGTTCGGCCGCGATTCGTCACATACCGGCAACGCCGGCGACGGGCCGTTCGAACCGGTGACGGTTCCGGCGCTCGGATGGAGTTACCAGGGGGGATCCATCGGGTCGTCGTTCGCGGTGGGGTCGGACGGCACGGTCTACCACGGCACCGACTCCAACCGCATCTGCGCGGTCGGTTCCGACGGGGCGTTCCTCTGGAGCCATCTCATCGGCGACCTGCCCGGCGAAGGGATCGCACTCGACGCCTCCGGCACCGTCTACGCCGGCTCGCTGGACAACCGGCTGCGCGCGCTCGCCTCCGACGGGACGCTGAACTGGAGCTACGCGGCGGCGGCGGATATCACGGGCGGCCCGGCGATCGCGAGCGACGGGCGGATCTATTTCGGCTCCTCCGGGGGCACCACGGCCTCGCGGATCCACTGCCTGCTCTCCTCGGGGGCGCTCTCATGGAGCTACAACCCCGCCCAGGGCATCGTCGGCTCGCCCGCCATCCACACCGACGGCACCGTGCGGGTGGCGGTGAACGGGCGCGGGATCTGGTCGTTCGCCTCCAACGGCGCGCGGCAGTGGACCTATTCGACGACCCGGTACTACGCGGCGAGCCCGGTGCTCGGGAGCGACGGGAGGGTCTGCATCGGCAGTCTCCCCGGCGTTTCGGCCTCCCGGATCGTGATGCTGAACAGCGACGGGACCCGGTACTGGAGCTTCTACGTCTCAACGACGTCGGAGAGCATCCAGTCGTCGCCCGCGCTCGGCCCGGACAACCGCGTCTACATAGGATGCACCGACAACCGCCTCTATGCGATCGGCGCGGCGGGTGGCTTCTCCTGGAGCTACCGGACGAGAGGCGATGTGGACTCCTCGCCGGCGGTGGGGAGCGACGGGATGGTGTACGTCGGGAGCGACGATAACCGGATCTACGCCCTCAACTCCGCCGGCGCCCGCCTCTGGACGTACGTGACCAGCAGCGACGTGGTCGCGGCGCCCGCATTCGGCTCGATCTACGCCGGATCGACGGACGGCATCCTGCATCGCATCGACAACCCAAGCCCCACCCCCACAATCACGCCGACGCCGACGGAGACGCCCACCGAGACGCCCACCGAGACGCCCACGGAGACGCCGACGAGCACACCGACATTCACCCCCACCAACACGCCGACGAGGACCCCGACGCGCACACCCACACGCACGCCCACACGCACGCCCACGCGCACGCCCACTCGCACGCCCACGCCCACCCCGGTCCCGCCGACGCCGACGCCCATTCCGCTGCTTCTCGGGATCCCGAGCTCGTCGGCACCCCCGGCCGGAGCCCGTTTCACCTTCGACGCGATCTGCAGGCCGCTGGCCAGGACATTCGACGCCTACGGCGTGATCATCGCCCCCAACGGGGAATGCTTCTCCTTCGACCTCTCCAACCCGTCGACGCTCCGGGTGGGGGTGGGAGCCCTCGCCCGCTCGGTGCCGGGCCTGCCCGCGGGCTGGCAGGGGCTGCTCTACTCCAACGCATCGATCCCCGCGGAGCTGAAGGGCCGGGGGTACCGGTTCATCATCGGGCTCGTGCCCGCGGGCAAGGCGCCGGCGGTGGAGAACGCCATTCCCGGCTACCTCTGGCAACTGACCGTGACGGTCAGGTAGGCCCCCGCGCGGCGGAGGAACGGAACAGGCGGCGGGGAGGCCGCATGGGTATGAAGCTCAGCCGGGCCGTTCGGGCACCGTCGGGTGCTGACGCTTTCCACGCGGATTGACTGAACAGTTCGGACCATCCCCGCGCCGTTCTTTATCGCCGCGGCCCTCCTAGGTCTCCGGATCCGGAATCGGCGCAAGATTGATACAAATATCAGTTGACTCAACTTTTGTATACGATAGAATGGCACATTACATGAGGCATTATGCGTATATCCCGGCGTATATCCTGCATACAAGCTGCAGATACAGCCGTCACGATCCCACCGTCGCGCCCCTCAAAGGAGGTTCCCCGATGAAACGCCTTGTGGCCGTTTTGCTGTCCGCCGCCGTTCTCGGCGCCACGCCCTGCCACGCACAGCCGATGGCGAGCAGTTGGCCGATGTTCCGGCACGACGCGCAGCACTCGGCCCTCGGCGACGTGACCGGCGCGCTCAACGGCGCGCTGAAGTGGAGCTACGCCTTCGGCATCGGCACGATGATCGACTCCTCGGCGGCCGTGGGCTCGGACGGGGGGATCTACTTCGGCGCCTATTCCAACCGTCTCTACCGGCTCGACTCCGACGGGAGCGGCCTGACGAGTTATCTCACCGGCGGCGACGTTACCTCCTCCCCGGCGATCGACGCCGCGGGGGACGTCTATTTCGGCTCCACCGACAACCGGATCTACTGCCTGAACTCCAACCTCACCTTCCGGTGGAGCTACCGGACGGGCAACTCGGTGGACTGCTCGCCGGCGATCAACTCGACGGGGAGGATCTACGTCGGCTCCGACGACAACCGGGTCTACGCGCTCAACTCCAACGGCGGAGGGGTGCTCAACTACACCACCGGCCACGACGTGCAGTCCTCGCCGGCGATCGGATCCGAGGGCAACGTCTACGTCGGGTCTCGGGACAACCGGATCTACTGCCTGAACTCCAACCTCACCTTCCGGTGGAGCTACCGGACATGGAATGACGTGACCTCGTCCCCCGCGGTGAACTTTTCGGAGAGGATCTACGTCGGCTCGGACGACAACCGGGTCTACGCGCTCAACTCCAACGGCGGCGGGGCGCTCAACTACATCACTAGCGGCGACGTGCGCTCCTCACCGGCGATCGATTCCTCGGGGAATGTCTACGTCGGCTCCCAGGACAACCGGATCTACTGTCTGAACTCCAACCTCACCGTCCGGTGGAGCTACCGGACGGCGAACAGCGTCGACTCCTCGCCGGCGATCGACGCCGACGGCGTGATCTACGTCGGGAGCGACGACAACCGACTCTACGCGCTCGACTCCGACGGCGGCCTGCGCTGGAGCTACCGCGCGCCAAATGCGTTCTCCGCCTCCGCGGCGCTCGGTTCGCTCCACATAGGTGGTGAGTGCGGCACCTTCTACACGTTCGGTGATCCCACGGAGACGCCGACCTGCACGCCCACGGAGACGCCGGAGCCCACGGCAACCGAGACGCCGGAACCCACGGCAACCGAGACGCCGGAACCCACGGCAACCGAGACGCCGGAGCCCACGGCAACCGAGACGCCGGAACCCACGGCAACCGAGACGCCGGAACCCACGGCAACCGAGACGCCGGAACCCACGGCAACCGAGACGCCGGAACCCACGGCAACCGAGACGCCGGAACCCACGGCAACCGAGACGCCGGAACCCACGGCAACCGAGACGCCGGAGCCCACGGCAACCGAGACGCCCAAACCGACGGAGACGCCGGTCCCGCCGACGGCCACGCCCACCAAGGCGCCCCCCCAACCCACCCCGACGCCCGAGCCGACCGCCCCCCCCTCCGACGTGGAGCTGACGCTCGACAGGAAGACCGCCGCGCCGAACATCGAGGTCAAGGCCTCGGCCTGCATACCTCCGATCGCCCCTTCGAGCGTCTTCGACGGGTACGTCCTCGTGCGGGATCCGGCGGGGAAGATCTACTCGGTGCGGCCCGACGGCGGGGCCGTTCCGGGTTACGTCCCCTACGTCGCCGGCGTGCGGGGATTGCCGAACGTCTGGTGCGGCACCCTGTTCACGCACACGATCTGCCCCGGCACCGCCGAGGGCATCTGGACGGTCGGGGCGGTGCTGGTGCCCGCGGGATCCCCCGTGGATCTCTCGAAGGCGATTGGCTGCGACCTGAAGGGTCTGGAGATCACCGGGTAGCGGGACAGGAGAGCTCGGAAGGATCAGGTTTCAACGCGGTCCGCGGCGCCGGAGGCGCTGCGGACCGCGTTGTTGCGTTATCTTCCGCCTGGTCGCAAGGTTCGCCATCGCCCCGGCGCGGCGCTAACGGCGATTCTTGAATTTCAGGCGCAGGGGCGCGCCTTCGAATCCGAAGGCGCGGCGGAGGGTGCTGGAGAGGTACTGGGCATACTGGTCGGCCAGGAGATCGCGGTTGTTGACGAAGAGGGAAAACGCGGGCGGTCTCACGCCGGTCTGCGCGGCGTAGTAGAGCCGACACCGCTTCCCCTTCAGCGAGGCGGGGGGGGTGCGTTCCCACGCCTGGTGCAGGATCCTGTTGAGGACCGGCGTCCCCACCCGCCGCTCGGTCTGCTCCCGCACAAGGAAGAGGGCGTCGAGGGAGCGCCCTATCCCCCGCCCGAGTTTCGCGGAGAGGAAGACCACGGGGACGTGGTTGAAGAACCGCATCCTGCCCCAGAGCGTCTCGCGATAACGCCGGGTGTCCCCGCCGCGGACAAGATCCCACTTATTGACGCCGAGGACGCACCCCCGCCCCTCGTCGAGGATGGAGCGGGCGAGCTTCTCGTCCTGCACCGTGACGCCCTCGAGGGCGTCGAGCAGCATCAGGGCGGCGTCGCACCGTTTCA
>Ga0209723_1006482_pt1 | contig 11254 bp, 10 predicted proteins | sample BiotimSIPDNA_2_FD_185750 | JGI IMG/M metagenome (GOLD analysis project Ga0209723, IMG submission 185750) | Anaerobic biogas reactor microbial communites from Washington, USA - Biogas_R2 time_0 SIP DNA (SPAdes) (version 2) | ecosystem: Engineered > Bioreactor > Anaerobic > Unclassified | place... | reverse complement strand
GTGGGCGAATGTCACAATCGCCTGTCGGCTCGAGTCCTGATTTGGACGTTCCATGATGTAATGCGTATATTGTCAACCATTGAAAACAGTCACAATCGCCTGTCGGCTCGAGTCCTGATTTGGACGGTCAGCAACGCCGAGCATGCTCACACGCATACTGTTAGTCACAATCGCCTGTCGGCTCGAGTCCTGATTTGGACGAGCGGTGCGAGGACCTCTATCACCACCACTACAACTGTCACAATCGCCTGTCGGCTCGAGTCCTGATTTGGACACAAAAAATGGCAAGGGAAAAACTTCCAAATCTCACCTTCCGGTCACAATCGCCTGTCGGCTCGAGTCCTGATTTGGACATTGCCGCCAAAGATGCTGCATCGGTGGCTCCAAAAGCCAGTCACAATCGCCTGTCGGCTCGAGTCCTGATTTGGACACCGGAAAAGGAAACGTCATGCAAGAAAAGAAGAACATCGCGTCACAATCGCCTGTCGGCTCGAGTCCTGATTTGGACGCGGCGGGAAGGCAAGGATGAAGGCCGCCGGAAGTTTTCAATGTCACAATCGCCTGTCGGCTCGAGTCCTGATTTGGACGCCCGGCGTCATCCTGGCGCAATCGTGGTTGCTTGATAAAGTCACAATCGCCTGTCGGCTCGAGTCCTGATTTGGACGGACGGCCGGGGTTTTTTTGTTGTCTTTTTTTCATGTATGGGTCACAATCGCCTGTCGGCTCGAGTCCTGATTTGGACAGTCAAGCTGCTTGAAAGCATCGCCCGCCTGTCGTCGGGGAGTCACAATCGCCTGTCGGCTCGAGTCCTGATTTGGACTCGCTGGCCTCGGAGAATAAAACTATCGAGGCGGAGAAGGTCACAATCGCCTGTCGGCTCGAGTCCTGATTTGGACCTCAAGGCAAAGACGGGCGGGATGCGGTGCCGTCGCCCGCCGTGTCACAATCGCCTGTCGGCTCGAGTCCTGATTTGGACCGGCATGACAAAGCAGAAGAAACGTGGACGTTCTATGCCCGTCACAATCGCCTGTCGGCTCGAGTCCTGATTTGGACAGGTTTGCTACAAGGTGAAAAATGGCATTGACCTCAATGTCGGTCACAATCGCCTGTCGGCTCGAGTCCTGATTTGGACTGGAGCATATTTGGATGTAATTGCAGTGCCTGTGAAGGCCGTCACAATCGCCTGTCGGCTCGAGTCCTGATTTGGACCCAAGCCAAGCCGAAAGGAAACCGAAAATGGCAAACTTCAGTCACAATCGCCTGTCGGCTCGAGTCCTGATTTGGACAGACAATTTAAGGGAATGCTTAAGACGGGGCTGCAACCCGTCACAATCGCCTGTCGGCTCGAGTCCTGATTTGGACAATACCTACACAGAGACAATCGACCAATCCAAGGCCGTCGTCACAATCGCCTGTCGGCTCGAGTCCTGATTTGGACGGACGTCACTTGCCGCCGCAAGCTCTGCACGTCCATAGCCCGGTCACAATCGCCTGTCGGCTCGAGTCCTGATTTGGACAGCAATAAAAAATCAAAAAAACCGCCCTGGGGACTGCAACGTCACAATCGCCTGTCGGCTCGAGTCCTGATTTGGACCTGAGGATGGCGACCCAGCCAATGCCACGCTTTCGCGGCTCGAGTCACAATCGCCTGTCGGCTCGAGTCCTGATTTGGACGGATGCAGGCGGCCATCGCAATGGCCGCCGAGGCGGCGGGCGTCACAATCGCCTGTCGGCTCGAGTCCTGATTTGGACAAATTGACAGGCGATGAAACCGACGAAGAATTGGAGTCACAATCGCCTGTCGGCTCGAGTCCTGATTTGGACTCGGTTCGCGGAAACACTGTTTTAAGTCATTGAAAACAGTCACAATCGCCTGTCGGCTCGAGTCCTGATTTGGACATTGCCGACATCGCGGATGATGTTAAGATGCTGGTCAGTCACAATCGCCTGTCGGCTCGAGTCCTGATTTGGACCAATTTTGTCGCGCCGATCGACCCGCGCGAATATGTCGTGTCACAATCGCCTGTCGGCTCGAGTCCTGATTTGGACTCATCGACGAGATCGAGGACGGCGAGGACTGGATCGCCGGTCACAATCGCCTGTCGGCTCGAGTCCTGATTTGGACCTCACGGAAGATGTTGACTGGTTGACCGGCAAGTATACGTCACAATCGCCTGTCGGCTCGAGTCCTGATTTGGACGATCTTTGCTGGCTGGGATACCGAGTTGCTCCGTGCCGCGTCACAATCGCCTGTCGGCTCGAGTCCTGATTTGGACTCTTAGTTTTTTAATATACTTGTATTCAGGCAAATAGCAAGGCTTGTCGGCGGCGGGGTTAAAATGGTCTTTTTTATCATTTGTTTTTCGTTTTGAAAACGTCATAATTTATTTCTAAGTCTTTGTCCTGGCGTTGTCGGCGGCATTCAGCCAGCAGTGGTTCTGAAAAAATCCGTCGCCGACAGCGGACGTTATGCGCGGTTCCGGTAGATTTTGTTTTTTTTGCAGTCAGTCATTTTCATCCGATGAAATAGCAGATTATTTTTCGTGGGCGGGTTATTTTTCCGAGCAATTCTGCATCTTGTATGCATGATTTGCAGATTTTATAGGCGATGACACAGTCTTCGTCTTCGTCGATGACATCGATCAGCTCTAGCCATAGTTGTTCGAACATTTCTTGCTTCAGGTCGCATTCGAAGACGCTTTTTTCGATTCTGATGCCATAGAGTTCGCAGATTTTTGCGACTTTTCGCAATCGTTTTGGGTCGCATATATCGTAGGCGACGATTCTTAGCATGTTTTTGCATTCCTTGTCAGCTGGCGATTCTTCGGCAGCTGCTGCTGGGTAGTATCGGTTGAACCATTCCACTGGCTGGGGCCAGTTTTCGTCTTCGTTGTACATAGTTTATGGCATCAGGAAAAATTGTGGTTCTTGCTTGGTTTCGATCATGTTGCAGACTGCATAGACCATGTTTTTGATGATGCGTCTGAAGGTCACTCTGTTGCCGCCCTTAGTTGCCGCAAAAAACCTTTCCATATATTGCTCATATTCTGAGAAGAACAGTTTCAGGCTAGTGTTTTTCAGGTATACGCCGCCATCTTCGGGGTTATTTTCAAAGTGTTCTTGCCGCAGGAGTTTGTGGTTGATGAGATTGAGGGCGAGCAAGTCGGCCAGGGGTGCACGCAGGGGTTCGAGCAGGTCAAGGGCGAGCGATGGTCGGCCATGGCTGATTTCGTGCAGAAATCCTATGCATGGGTCAAGTGCCGCGCAGCGGATTTCCGCTTCGATTTCCGCCAGGATGATGGAGTATGTCCACGACAAGATGGCATTGGCTGCATCGCGGGGTGGTCGTCGATTGCGTGAGACAAAGGGCAGCTCTGGCGGGAAAAACACGGCTAGGCGGCGGAAATAAATGGCTGTGGCCATGCCTTCGTAGCCGCGGACGGAGTCTGGCGAATCCGCGTCTCTGACTTGGAGTGCGAGGTCCTGGAGGGAATTGCAGGCGTCGCGCTGTTCGTCTTCTTGTGACTGGGAGCGGTTTGCGGCCAGGCGCTGCAAGACTCGGCGCATATTGCGGATTTTGGCGTAAATCACCTGCTTGGCTGCCATCAGCGACATCTCCTGGTCGCTGGCGGCGTCATACTGGCGCAGCCGTCGCAGAGCGTTGCCGTCGACATTGGGCAGCATAGAGCTTACCCAGCGGCCATGCGGCGAGAGGAAGTACACCGGGATTTTCTGGTAGATGAAATGATGCAGCAGTTGCATGCTGACTTTCGGGTAGCCGATCAGCACCACGCGTTCGATATCGAATATCGGCACGGTGGATAATTCAATGTCGTCTTTGCTGTAATTGAAATGCGCCAGCGATACCCGGCGGTCATCAAGACGGGCTTCCACATCGCTGCCATTGATGTACAACGTCGGCATGTTGATGTCTTTCTCGTATTATTGTCAGCTAGAACCTTGCTTTTGGGGAAAGATTTTTTTCAAATCGGCACATAAATGGTTAATGTGCGAAGTGTTGTGACAGAACGTGAGATTTGACAAATGGGTTGGGTTTGTCAGGCGTCCGGTAGTGCCCCTACTGGGCACCAGTTTTGGGATATGCCTCCCCCCAGGCTAAAGCCTGGGGTTAAGCATGGTTAAGCGCCTATGGCGCAAAATGCATGCACAAATGCCTGTTAAGCAGCTCACTATGAATCAGCAACATGTAGTTGCTGAAGCGATATTTTACAGTACACGCAGGAGTCATGGCCATCCGATGAGGCCAATCTCACATAGATCAGCCTAAAAATCTACAAGCATTCATCACAACACTTTGCACATTAACGTTTATTCCATAGTGCGAGAGGTGTTGATGTCATTTGGTTCGTGACCCTCCTGCCAGAGGATTTGTTGCAGGCGTTCGACTTCGGCCTGGGTGTCAGGCGGTTCGCTTTTCGGGAGCCTGGTTTTGGAGTCATAGAGCATTTCCCAGTTGACGCATTGGCGCCAGGCGTCGGGGCAGTTGTTGCCGATGACTTTGCCATGCCTGGGCAACATGGTTGGGTCATCGGCGAAATCGATCATATCGAGTTGGTCTGGCGGCGCGTCGATGTCGCGATAGACCAGGCTGATTCGGCAATGTCGTGCTGCGAGCATGGCGCCAAATCCCATGATGCGGTTTCCGCCCGTGAAGTTGACTAGCCTGGTCAGAGCGCTTTGTTTTTCCAAGCGGTCGCGCATGCGCACTTCGATTGCCGCCAAGTTGTCTGACGGCATGGCTTGCAGCTCTACTTTCATCAGGTCGCCAAGGGCCTTTTGCATCACTTCAGCGTCGTGGCGCGTTTTTTCCGAATGCCACAGGCACAGTCTGCGGGGGAAGATTTGCATGCTCACTGCCAGCGCGGGCGTGATTGCCCCTCCGAGCAGCACATGCAGTTCATCGACTGGCTGCGGGAATTGAAATTGGTGCGTCACCACGCCGTATTCGCGGACATAAGTGGCGGCCTCGGTCAGGCTTCTTACTCCAAAAGCGTCGCTGTTGCTGGCGGCGGTCGTTCGCCATAGGGCGATATTGTCTCCATCCGGCAGCAGCCAGCGTCGGCTGGTTTTAGTGGCCAGGGCTGCCTTGTTGCCGAGTTCGACGGGTTTGACTTTGCCATGGCTGTTGACTGCGCCGGTGCAGGCCCAGTCGACGCCCAGGCGGACGCGCAGCGCAGGCTCGTTTGCAGCGACCTGCGCCAAGGCTGCGGCCAGCTGCCAGGAGTCTCCGGCGATTTTATCGCTGCTTTCCTCTGAAGGCGTCACTATCAACACGCTGTATTCTTTGGGGATGGCATTGGCAAAGCTGAGCCGGGAGCGTGAGTCGCGGGTCAGGCGGCAGGGCAGCAGGTAGAGCCGGGCCAGCTTCGGGTTTCGGCCGTCGCAGCCAGCCAGGGGGAACACCGCCATAGCGGCGCCGTTGGCGTACGGCAGCAGTTGGTTCAGGCATTCATCTGCGTCAGCAAAGGGCTTGACTGCAAGCAGCCACGGCGGCAGTTGCGGGGGCGTTTTCAGCTGCGCGGTTGCGTACCAGAAGGCAATTTCCGCCATCCGCGACTCTATGGTCTCGCGATTGGCCAGGGGCAGGGCTTCGCGGTTTGACCAGGCGGAAAAATTCCAGGCGTCGGGTGCCCTTTCAAAATAATTGTCTAGCCAAGACAGTGCGTTTGGGCTGGCGCAGCGCAGGCGTTGTGAGGAAGGCAAGTCGGCTTGGTTCATTCAGACTTTCTCCGGCGCGGTCAGGAAGATCGTAATGTCTTCAGGTGAGTTGATGCGTGGGTGTTCTTCAACGACCCAATCGGCGAGTACGATGGTTCCCTCGTCATGCTTGCGTAGGGCGTAGCCGGTTCCGAGCAGAGTCCTGCGTTTGCGATGGAAGAACAGGGCGTCGGCCGTGGCGGGAGTACCCTTGCTGTCTTTTTGGGCGTCAGGCCATTCCCACATCAGTACGGGCGTAGCTTCGGCTTCGCACGGCAGTTTGCCGGTGTCGAGCCAAGTCGCGTACTGCATTGCGGCCATTTTCACGGCGTTGTTGTTGCGGCCTTGGCGTTGACACAGCTGCGCCAGCAGGGCGCTGGCAGTTGCCGGGGCGGTCCAGCACACACTGACTTCGTTCTTGCCGGCTGCCGCCATCGGCAACGGGGAAAAAAGCTTTGGCAGAAGGATGGTTCTATGCTTTTGCGGCTCTGCGGCTGCCGGCTTTGCGGTTGCCGATGCGGTGACAACGTTAGCGACCGGCTGGGCTGTGGCTATGCTGAAAAGCTCTGTCATCTGCAAATCAGCGCTATCTAAATCGGTAAAGCGAACCAGGTTTTCAGTTTTGTAGTCCAGGCGCGGGTCATCTGCCGAGACAATGGGCAGGCCGGTGTTGGCCAGCAGGTCGTCGGGGACGGCATCGCCGGACAACGAGCTGTCAAAGAGGATTTCGACGCATTGCATCTCTTCGGGCGTCAGGGTACTGACCAGCCAGCTGCGGCGCAGGAACAAGGCATTGAGTGTGCGTGCGTTCCAGAATTGCAGCACGTCCAGGTACTTGGTTCGGTTGCCGCCCAGCAGATATTCCTCTTCGGTGGCGGGAAATGAAAAGGGCGAGAAGGGCACGATGAGCCAGGTGCCGCTGTCCCATTGGCGCAAAATCAGGAGCCAGACCATCTCTTTCGGCTGTGAGAGCAGGCGAATCTGCCCAGGCAGGAGTTCTTCCAAGTCGTGCGGGGCAGCTTGGGCGCGAGGTCGGAGCGGCGGAGCGTCGGCGACTTCATAGCTTGGCGCTGGTTCGTCTTCCTCGGCATCGGCTAGGGCCAGCCGCTGCAATTCGCTCCGGCGCAGATATTGTTGGATGAAGGAGCGCGTCCAACGTTCACGCATAGGCTGAGAGTTGCGTTTTGGGGTTTTCATGGGCAGACCTCTTTGGCGATGTCTTTTAGATTATAGAGCAGGCGGTTGTTGCCATGCAACGCATTGTACTACTATCGGCCAGAATCGTGTTTTTTGGAAAAGGTTTTTTCAAGTCAGCACATAAATGTGTCACCCCTTCGGGTTCAAAATTATTATACGTCTCGCCTAGGGCTTCGCTGCGCTCACCTGGGCTTTTTGGTCTCAGCTCTCCGGGTCTTCTTCTGCTTCGCGGCTGTGGACGGGGTGGACGGGGTGGGCGGTGGCTGCCTTAATTTTGCGCTTTCAGCGTTTTTGCCGCTGCATGGCATACCCTAAAAAATCTTAGTGCCTATCTTGGCGTTTTGGCGGTTAACAACGAGGTTGTGGCCTGTTAGCTTAGGCATAGCTGTCATCATAAATGAACTTGGCGTACTCCAGGAATTTTTGTTCTTTGGCGGTCGTTTTTATGCTCAGGGCGGTGAAGAGAAGCTCGCACAGCGCTTGATGCGTTTCCAACGTGACGGCAGGCATGGCTATTGTTTGGCATTTGCTCCAGGCGAGCAATTTTTGCAGCACTTTATTTCGCATGTTGCATGCCGTCGACTCCCGGCGTTGAATCGCCTCGCAGATGCACGGCGCCGAGGCATTGATTCGCAGCAACAGGGCAAGCAGAACGACTTGCTCCTGGCGGGAAAGCGCCTCCACCAGGCTGCTGTAGACTGCCTGGAGTTCTGTCGCCGAATGCATTGCCTGCTCATCCGGGGGTGCGAACCGGTCGTCGGCCAAGGTATCCCCCAGCGTTATTTCCGTCTGGCTGTCGTTTACCGGCTCGTGCAAACTTCGCGAATCCTGGAACCATTCGAGCGTTTTGCCGGTTTTCGGATCGCGGCAGGTCACGACGTGGCCAGGGCAATGTTTTTCGAGTACCCAGTCGATGACGTCAACGATGACTCCACGCGGGCCGAGCAGCTTGCCGTTAAGCACTTTCATCGGCGGGTCGCTGCTAGCGGCCATTTTCCCCCACACGTGGTCTTTGTGTTCCTTGAATTCATGGCGGGAGCGCCCGTCGCAGGCTGGTGCCGGCGCCCGACGTCCCCTGTCGATTCCGACGGGCGCGTTGTCCTTGTATGCCAGGAATTGATCGAACAAGGCAATCAGCTCGTCGTCGTCCAGCAAGGTACCTGCGCCGACTGCGACGCCTTTGCGCTTCAGCAGTCGCGTCATCTTGTCGACGATGCGTCGTCGCAGGTAGTTTCGCGCCCATGGCGAGCAGCCGTCGACAAAGCAGGTATCCTTCCATTCATCCCAGGCCGCCAGTTCCTGATTGGGGGGTAGGGTGGCGTTATCCATGCTCATCGGCCACCTCCTTTGCGATGATGCAGCAACGCTTCCAGTTCCGCGTATTCTTTGTCGTCCAAGCGTGGTTTGACGTCGTTGCGTTCGATTTCAGCCGCTGCCGTGGATAAGTGGAAAAAATTCCTGGGGCAGACCGCTACTGGCCGCATGACATTGAAGAACGTCTTTTTCTCCGGCGGGCTGTTTTTGCGTACGCCGGTGACGGCGAGAGACCGGCCGTAGGGCAGGCTGATGCCGATCAGCATTCTGATGGTATCCTTTAGGCTGAGAACGGAGCTCCGATTGATGCTCAAGCCAGGATGACCCAGGCGGGTGCTCCCTCGGTCGTAGCCGGGACATTCCCGCTTCAGCAGCGTCTCCTTGAGCATCCACAACGTCCCAAAATGGTAATTGTCAGCATAGCAAAATAAACGCAGCCATCGCTCCAGCTCATGACCATTCGCCATTTCAACCTCCTGATTTGAAGACTACCCGGCTAGGTTAAAGAGAGAAAAAGCCGACTGCTGGCTAGCTGACAGAACCGCTGCCGCCGCCAAGGCCTTGACCTACAGGGCTCCAAATATTATACGCCTTATCCAGGGCTGCACCGACCCTGGCGGCTCGGCGCAGCCCTGGGTGAGATGGCATATATTTGGAGTCCTGTAAGGGTGACACATAAATTAGGTTGTGGACGGGCAGTCCACCCTGTGATTTTCGCGCTTTTAGCGTTTCTGCCGCTGCACAGCATACTCAAAAAATCTTGGCGTCCTTGGCGTCTTGGCGGTTGAACTTTAACTGACCGATTACCTCAGGCGATATTTTTGAGCAATCTTCTCATTCCATCACCAGAGCAGATGCAGCACTTGCCATCCGGAAATCATCTCTGGCGACACTTCCTGGCCGACGGCTGGCCGGAAATTCGCCACATAGTCTGGCGAGACCACCCAGCATTCCCGAAATACGTTGCCGTCATAGCTGGGATAGCCGTCCGTATCCAGGCTCAACACTGGCCGCGCACACGCTGGCGTGAGGTCAAAGCCGACAAAGCGTGAAGCCGCCGCAAGAGTGCTGGCATGACCCCAGAAAGACACCAGCCGACGACTTGCAGCAGCGGCCTGCAACTCAATGCAGCCGGCCGGGCGAATCGTCACCAGACGACGAATCAAACTCAACGGAAAGGAGTTGCCGACTAGGAGGATGTTGGCGGCGGCGGCGGGGGATGCAGGTGAATCTTTGGCTGAATGAGAAGACTCCATTTACACTCCTGGGGAAAAAGTTAGCGGTCATGGCGAAAAGGCTTGCAGGCGGTTGTCGTTCTTCATGGCTCGATACAGGTCATGGCTAACACTGCACACTTTAGGCCCGAGGTTGCGTCTTGCGCGTCCGTAATGCAAATAAACTTGGTTTCCCTCGGGGTACGTGTATGCATCGACGAAGATCACCAGGGCTTTTTTCGTGCCATTTGAGGAGGTGTATGGGCGCAATATAACCGGCGAGGCAAAGCGCGCACCGCCGCGTTGATTGCTGAATTCCCACTGGCAGGTATCTTTCATGCCTCCTAATCTTTGAATGATCGGCAATCCTAGAGCCGGTCGATAGGTCGACTGCCCCTGCTCATCTGGTGCGTATCCGACATCATGATCTTTTTTTGCATACTCAAACCCAGGCGCACCTATATTTTTTTTCATATTTTCATTTAAGTATGCGCGCCAGGAACGCAGCCAGGACGCCAGAACAGAAATGGCATTGTCATTATTCTGCATCGGAAGCTCTTTGACCGTAATGTTAGTCGGTTTGGCAAAATGGCCGATCACATCTGCATAGGGAAGAACATCCTGTTTCTGCCTTTTGGCAAACGCCAAGGCTCCCATAGCTCGGCGCGAACGCATTCCCAGCGAGCCAAGATACCCGTACAGATAGCCCAGTGCGGCGACGTCGCCCTCTAAGTCAGGATCGCCGCGCCAGTTGAGAAAGAGCTCGAATTGGGGGAGCCGTTCGTTCAAAAATATCGCCCGGCTGTTATCGACTTGGCGTGTACTTCGCATTGGGAACAGGAAGTAGTCGCTGCCACGTGGGAAGGCGCGATTATTTCTGTCAAACGATCTTATTTCGCTGGTGGCGTTGTTGAGCATGCGGGTTCTGACTTGCAGTTTTCCAGCTTTGCAATCATTGCCTCGAACCATCCCAAAAATCATATCTTCCTGCGCCCGTACGCCCATGCCCTTTTGTTGCAAGGACTTGAATCCACCCAGCAGGCGGAACCACCAGCGCAACTGGCCTCGCACGGACGCTGCCCGGATTTCCGCTTTTTCTTTTGGCACAGCCCCGCCGCACAAGGCTGGGCTGATGACATCAAGGTTTATTTTCATGGCATCACCTCTCCTAACTTTTCCGCTACCTGCCTGACTTTTTCCACTCTTTTATAAGCCTTGCCAAATTTTCTGTCATCCGGTCCTTTGGCTTTGCCGGCTTCCAGGCAGTCTTTGTTCCACATTTCTTTGAAATGCCATTTGATCGCTCGGCAAATAATCCGCTGCTCTTCTTCAGGAAGCTGGTCGATGCCTGCCATTTTTCCTTTCAAATTGCCTTCGCGGTCGTTGGCTTGCAACCCATTCTCTACGAACTCCTTCACGATTTGTTCTTCAGGAGTCATCTTGGCCAGTATTTCCGCCTCTTCCTTTTTCTTCTTGGCTCGAGCCTCCTCTTCCGCCTCCTTCTTTCGCTCTTCCTTACGTTTCTCGTCCAATTTATCAGTGGCGTCTTTGTTCTCTTCAAACCATCCATAGCCTGCATTGGTTTTAGCGCCGGCGCCATGCTCGGACAAGCCACAGCTCAGGCAGTCTTGAGCAAATTTGAGATGCGAGGCTATGTCTGGCAGACGCACTGCCGCTCCTGGCGTTGGTGCCAGGGTGAATACGAAGTCAAGGTCGGCGCGCACCGCAGGGAAAAAGTTCGGGATAGGATTTTCAGTGTCCAACGCCGACCTCCTTGCATCGGTGGATTGATAGTATTCAGGGTGATGGCA
>Ga0209723_1006479_pt1 | contig 11260 bp, 7 predicted proteins | sample BiotimSIPDNA_2_FD_185750 | JGI IMG/M metagenome (GOLD analysis project Ga0209723, IMG submission 185750) | Anaerobic biogas reactor microbial communites from Washington, USA - Biogas_R2 time_0 SIP DNA (SPAdes) (version 2) | ecosystem: Engineered > Bioreactor > Anaerobic > Unclassified | place... | reverse complement strand
CACGCAGGATTTCCGAGGCTGCGCGTTCCGTAAAGCCCGATTGCCTGCTGTACTTCAACGGAGTCGGATACGAGCAACAGCAGCAGATTGGCAGCTATCTTGAGTTCGAGTGCCTGCCCACGGGCGGCTGGGGCTATGAATCGCTCCCCGTCGGAGCGCGTTATTTGCGGACTTTGGGCAAGCCCGTCCTGAACATGACAGGGCGCTTCCATCGCTCCTGGGGCGACTTCGGCGGCATCCGGACCGAAGCCTCCTTGGAATACGATTGCCTGTATGGCATCGCCAACGGCCTGAGCACGACCATCGGCGACCATTTCCACCCACGCGGAGACATCAACAAGGCGGTCGCAGACCTCGATACAAGAATCTATCGTCGGTTGCAAAAGCTCGACCCTTGGCTAATTGACGCAAAGCCATTGGTGGATATCGCGGTGCCGATGGTCAAGCCGTATCCAGGATATAACTACCAAGATCCCGAATCACAGGCCGAATACCATCGTGAATTCACAGCGATCAAGGGCGCGACAAGGATGCTCTGCGAACTGAAACAGCAGTTCGACATCGTCTCCCACATCGCATCCTGGGATGACTACGACGTGCTCGTTCTTCCAGACTGGACACCTTGCGACAAGGAAACTACAGCGCGCATCAAAAAGCATCTTGACAAGGGTGGCAAGATCCTGACCACCGCCTGGTCATGCTTGAATCCCGAAACAAAACAGTATCAATTTGCACAATGGGGAGTCACCTACCAAGGCGACGACGCATTCAATCCGGCGTTCTTCACCGTTGACCCAAGCCAGATCGAAGGGTTGCCGGACATGCCAAACAACTTCTATTGCTCGGGCGTCGAAATCAAGGCGGAACCCGGCACAACGACTCTCGCAGAAATCGTCGCCCCATACTACAACAGGCATTGGAACGGCGAACACGGATTCGTCTATCTGCCACCTGACAAGGCTACGGGACGCCCCGCAGCGACCTTCAACGGCCAGGTCGGATTCATCTCCCATGCCGCTTGCACGAGCTATTTCAACGCAGGCTCGATTCCTGTCCGCCAATTGTTCGGCAAGCTGCTGGACAAGCTGTTGCCCAACCCATTGGTCAAGGCGCCAAATTCACCGTCGTTCGCAAGAATCACTGTGACTGCCCAACCCAATCGCAGAATGGTCCACTACCTGGCATACATGCCAGAATCACGCGGCGCTGGCGTCAATATGATTGAAGAACCCCTGACAGTTGTCGATCAAACGATTAAATTGCGCCAGGACGGTCAGAAAGTGAAAGAAGTCTATTTGGCACCAACCGGCGAAAAGCTCGATTTCACCATTGAAAATGGGTATGTCGTCACCACAATTCCCAAGATTTCGGGTTACGCACTCGTTGTATTCATGTCATAGGCTTTCGCAAAAAGACGTCAAGGAGCCAGTTTTCTCAGCAACACCAAAGGAAATTCCAGCCATGCAATTGTCCACCGACCAGCTATTGGATTTTTACCACTTGATGGTAAAGATTCGTTCCTTCGAGGAGACCTTGGGTAGTTTATTCAGCAAGGGATTGCTTGGCGGCACATCGCATTTTTGCATTGGGCAGGAGGCCTCTGCCGTTGGCGTCGTCCAAGGGGTTCGTGACACCGATTGGCTTGTCTCAAACCATCGTGGACACGGCCACTTGCTTGCGCGGCGACTTAACGTCTATCGAGTGATGGCAGAATTGCTGGGACGAGAAACTGGATATTGCTTTGGCCGTGGCGGTTCTCAGCACATGTGCTCCATGGACGAGCATTTCCTTGGCACGAACGGCATCACAGGCGGTGGAATCCCCATCGCCGCAGGCGCCGCACTTGCCTTGAAATGCCAAAAATCCGACTCTATCGTGGTCGTGTTCTTCGGCGACGGCGCCAGCAACCAGGGCACATTCCATGAAACCTTGAACATCGCCTCCCTGTGGAAACTTCCAATAATGTTCGTCTGCGAGAACAATCTGTACGGAATGAGCAATCCCGTCAAACGCTCGGTCGCAGGAGGCGGCAAAGTCGCCCCGCGTGCTGCAGGATACGCCATCCCGGCACAAACCCTGGAGGGACGGGACGTGGAACTCGTTTGGAAAACAACACGAGAAGCCGCAGAACGGATCCGAAATGGAGGCGGGCCGGAATTGCTGGAACTGATGACTTATCGACTGTGCGGACACTCAAAGAGCGAACCGCGAGTCTATCGTACCCGCGAAGAGGAAGATCAAATGGCTAAACTCGACCCTTTGGCCACCTTCCCAAAACGGCTGCTCGAACTCGGATGCACACAAGAGCAAATCGATGATGCCGCAAACAGTGCCAGGAAAATGGTCGAAGACGCCACCCAAAAGGCACTTCAAGACGAACCCGGCGATCGTCACGTCGCCCTGAGCGGGGTTTTTGCTGAAGAGGAGGTGTCCAAATGAGGGAAGTATTCTACTCGAAAGCTGTCAATGAGGCCTTGGACGAGGAATTGTCACGGGATTCATCGGTCATCATGATCGGTGAGGACATCGGGTGCTACGGCGGCGCCTTTGGTGTCTCCAAGGGACTTTGGGAAAAGTACGGTGCCGAACGAATCTGGGAAACTCCGATTTCGGAAGGGAGCATCACAGGAATTGCGGTTGGCGCGGCAATGATGGGCATGAAGCCCGTCCTGGAAATCATGTTCATGGATTTTGTCGCATTGGCTCTTGATCAGATGATGAACAGCGCCGGCAAGCTTCACTACATGTACGGCGAGCAAGTCACCGTTCCAATGGTCTTGCGCACGCCCGGCGGAGCCAAGGGCGGATACGGTCCAAGTCACTCGCAAATGCTCTCGAACCTCTTTGTGGGCATTCCCGGATTGAAAGTCGTTGCACCATCGACGCCCAAGCAAGTGAAAGGCCTGTTGAAATCCGCAATCAGAGACCCCAATCCCGTGGTCTTCATCGAAAACAAGCGCCTGTACCCGCAAAAGGGCGAAATCCCCGAAGGCGAATACCTGCTCCCATTGGATAAGGCAGAAGTCTTGTCAGAAGGAACTGACATCACATTGATCTCATATTCCTCCATGACACCCGTATGCCTGGCGGTCAAGAATGCCTTGCAACCCCATGGAATCAATCTGGAAGTCGTCGATCTGGTTTCACTTCAGCCACTTGATACAGACACCATTTTCGCCAGCGTCCGCAAGACTGGGCGTGTGATCATCGTCGAGGAAGCATGCCTGACTGGTGGCGTTGCAGGCGAAGTCTCAGCCTTGATTGCAGAGCATTGCCTTGACTCATTGGAAGCTCCTGTAATCAGAGTCGGTGCAGCTGATGCACCAATTCCATCGTCACTTGACTTGGAGAAATTTGTCCTTCCCCAAGCAGATGACATCGTTCAAGCGGTAAAGCGTATCAGGGAGTGGGCTTAATGGTCGAGTCACGCGTAGCACTTGCTTTAGGAGCCAACTTGGGCTACAATCCCGAGGCGACTATTCATTGGGCAATCCAAAAGCTCTCCGAAGCAGGATTGGCTTCCATCAAAGTCGCCTCGATTATCCTGACCGAGCCCGTGGATTGCGCTCCGGGAACACCGGATTTCCTGAATACAGCCTTGACTGGCACCTGGAAAGGTTCTCCTTTGGAACTCCTCGACCTGATCCAGGAAATCGAAATCGCGGCAGGAAGACCTGCAAAACGCAGTAGCCACGAGGCGAGATGCCTGGATATCGACATCATCCTCTGGGACGAGAAGGTCATCGAAACACCACGCCTGATCATTCCGCACCCCAGGATGCATTTGCGGCATTTTGTCCTGCAGCCGCTCGCTGAAATCGCCCCCGATTGGAAGGTGCCACCAGCGATGAAGACCGTCAAATCACTTATGAAAGCCATTTCCTAGCCAAGGGGAGACAAATCCGATGCGCTTTTTTCTTGGTGTCTTGTGCTTGTGCCAGCTGGGAATCATCGCAGGTGAAACAGGAGTCCTCACAGGAAATGCCAAGGCGTTCGGAGCAAAGCATCCCAAAAACATCATCGAAGGGGCAACGCTGAAATTCGTCACCGAAGGCAAATTCGCAACCGATGCCGAAATGCTTGCCACAGGCTCAAGACCAAATGGGACATGCAAGGCGCTGCTGGACGGAAAAACCTCAGCCGATCCCATGACCTTGTCCTTTCATACCTGGGGCGGCGGAACGGGTTGGTGCACCGCCATCCTGGATTTGACCCAGCCTGCTGTCGTCGAATCCGTCGTCGTTTGGTCGCAGGAGGACGATGCCCGGGGCATTCAATCCTTCGAAATCCTGGCAAGCCTTGACGGAAAAGAATTCTTTTCAATGGGTTCCTTCATCAACCCACGCATGGATCGATCCCCGACAGGCAAAGGCTTCACGACGATTCCGATGGAATTCCGCTTGTCAAAGCCTGTTCAAGCCAGGTACTTGGAGGTACGAATCGCCAGGAAAAAGGGCTTGTTCCAGATGATCGTAGGCGAAATCGCCGCCGTAGGGCGGATTGCCGAGCCTGGCGACCCTGGACTGACCATGATGCCTTCATCGGCTCGCCCTGCTGTTCGCGTCAAATCATCAGGCATCCAGGAAGCCGCCATTCGTCTTGACTGGAGCGAGTTTGCCAAAGAGATCACAGGAGTCAAAGGTTGGTTTATCTACCGTTCGTCTCAACCCTTCACGCGAGTTCCCTCGCCAGGAGTTGAATTGGTGAGCAGTGTCGGGGCTGACACCACCTCGTCGGTAAAGACTGTTGTCCCTGGCGAAACCTCCTATTGGGGCGTAGTAGCCTCGTATTCCGACGGCGCATTTCCTGAGGTCGCCAGCATCAGCCACAGGGCGCCAAAGCCTTATCAACGCGATTGTTTTGGCGACATGCTGGCGATCAACCACTTCTGGGGCGGCGGCGGCGCCAGGCAACATGGACGTCCCTCTTCCGAAGCCTGGGAGCAGGTCGCGGTGGAACTGCTTGCCGAAACACCATTCAAGCAGGTACGCTGGTGGCGTTCAACGCCTTCCGTCGTCCAAATGCTCTATGAACGCGGCATCGGAGTTTGCATCTTCCCGAACAAGGAAAACTACGAGGCGTCGCAAGCCAGCGGATGCCGCTCATTCACCGCAGGGAATGAACCCGACTTGAGTGGACGTACACCGGCAGAATACTTGAAACACCTCAAGGAAATGCACACGCTCGGAAAACAATTCGATCCGCAAAACTGCATTGCAGCACCCACGTCAAGCCTTTGCAAAAGCTCAAGGGATTGGCTTGACGATCTCTACAAAGAAGGAGCCAAACCCTACTTCGATGTCCTTGATCTCCATACTTATGTCAAGATTGACAAGAATGAATACCCCGTACCGGATGGCTATCCTTGCGCAGCACCAGAATCGCTCTTCGTACTCGTGCCTAAAATCAAGGAGATCATGGCAAAGTACGGAGATCAGGACAAACCGATGATCTCAACTGAATTCGGATACTGCAACAAGGGAATCGCAAACTTCTCAGGCAATGACATGGATCAGGAACAGCAGGCCCATCATCTGGTCAGGGGGCTGATCATTCATTATATCCTCGACTTCAAACGAGTCTTCGTTTACTCGTTCTGGGATGAAGGCGAAGACCCGGACTATACAGAACACCACTTCGGAATGATTGACTACAAACTTCAGAAAAAAATATCCTACGATGCATGCGTCACACTGGGAGAAGTCCTGGGAAAATGCACAACATTCCAAAAAATTCCAGGCACCAATGACATCGACCTAGGCTGGAACTTCCATGACCCTAGTTCAAACAAAAACATCGCGGCAATGTGGAACGGTGCAACATGCAAAACAACACCGGGAAAACTCGAAATCATTGACTTCATAGGCAATAAAAAACTCTCCACTACCGATGAAAACGGATTCTTCAAACTCCCGATCGGCGGAAGAGTGACCTACGTGCAATCCGAAAAACCAGTCGAAATCATCGAAATCAAAGACAACTGATATTTCCTCAGAAAAAGGAGCAAATGACAATGGCATCGAAGACATGGGCAGGATGGAAGCAAGGTGATTATCAAATCCACTTCATTCATACTGGCGTGGGCGAGGCAATCTTCCATATCTTCCCAGACGGAACCACCATGCTCGTGGATTGCGGCGACCATCCAGCATTGACGCGACTCGAATTCGCAGTCCCAGTCGTACCTAATCCTGGACGACTCGCAGGAGATTGGGTAGCAAGATACATCACGCGAGTCCTGCCCGAAAACAATCCGACGCTCAATGACAGACCCCTCGTTGATTATTTCATGCTCTCACACTTCCATTCAGATCACTGTGGCACCCGAAGCTGGCAATCCTCGAAGCGGGACTGCACACCGCTGGGGAATTGCTTCCGAAGCGGATTCGGATTGGCAGCGGAAGACCTCGCTTTCGCCAAGGCGATCGACAGGGGATACCCGGACTACACAGACCCAATCCCGAACTCGGCGCCAGCCGACGAATTCGAACATATGACCAGAATCTACAAGAAACTCCAGGAACGAGACCAACTCAAAATCGAAAAATTCCAACTTGGATCAAGCGACCAAATCATACCCCTCAAAAACAAGATCCAGGATTTCAAGGTCCAAAACATTGCAGCCAACGGGAAAATCCTCTGCCGGGACGGCTCTATCCATGATTTGTATGCAGAACACCTGAAGCAGACAAAGGGACTCAATGAAAATGGAATGAGCCTTGGCTTCCTCGTCACTTACGGAAAATTCAGATTCGTGTCCTGCGGCGATTACTCTGATACGCCATTGGACGGCAAAGGTGGCAAGCTATGCGTCGAATCCGAACTCGCAAAGGAAATGGACAAGGTCAACGTGGCGAAGATCAACCACCACGGACACCACGGATCCCCATTGCCGCTGGTCGCCGCCTGGGCACCACGAGTCTGGGTAGCCTGCGTCTGGGATCAATTGCATACGCTGGACGTGATGCTGAAACGCTTGAGTGACCGTAACGCATACCCGGGAGAACGTACCATATTCCCAAGCGTTTTCCCAAAAGAACGAGTCCAATCCGCTCAAAATGAGGACTTCTTCAAGGACATCGCACCAGAAACAATGGGAATGGGTGCCCACATCGTCGTAACAGTCCCACCAGGCGGACTCACATACAAAGTAACCTGCATCAAAGCCGAAGACGAATCAATGGAAATCCTCGGAGAATACAACTACGAGTCCTGATTGCAAGGTGTGACCTCCCCCTTGACGCAAAAACGCCTCGGAGAGCTTGTTGGAAAGATTCTCTCCGAGGCGCAATGATTCTCTACCTTATAATGTAGAAGGTACCAGGTCGGAATCCTGCTTCAATCGACCAAACAAATTCCCGAACTTCTTCAAATTCAGGGATTCGACGAATGAGGCGATCTTCGTAACCGTCGAACACGGGTCAATCGAAGCATCCATGCAATCGCCTTCCAAGGTCAGCAGCGGCAAGCCGATGCTTTCCAAACCCTCGCGCAAACGCTTCGTAAACGGACGATCTGCCATGCTGCAACGACCAAATCCGTGCGTATAGAGAACACAGCCCGTAAACTTCGCAATCTTTGAGATCTTCGTCACGTATTGAACACGAAGCTTGGGATCCAGGAAACCCGATGCCAGCATCTTCTTCGCAAGCGAACGCAATGGCTCCATCGGATTCAAAGCTTCCCAACCGACGAAATTCGTCTCCTCGAAGATGATCGGAGCCTTGCATGTCGTCTCAAGAAATTCAAGGTAGTTGGAATTGTAGAATGGGGGCAGATGCAACCACAGAAGGCGATGGGTATCCTCGACCTTGTACCGCTTGCAAGCCCATTCCTTTTTCATCAGCAATTCTTCGTAGTATTGCTTCTGGATGTCAACCAGTTCCTTGGTGCCCCAAAGGTGGCTGAAGATGATCGAATGGAAAATCGCCTTTGCACCTTTGACGAGAGGAGGTGACGTCCAGCGCAGCCAATTGCATTTCTTCGAGTACTCCGCTGCCTGGTTTGACAGGTCGCAAGCTTCTTCCAACTTGCCATAATCAAGCTTTCGACCAAATGCCTTCTCCATCATCGAGATGGATTGGTCAAGCCCTTCGGCAATCTGCTCCACCGCCATGTCAGTACCGTCACCTAACGGAGTCTGCAACGAGTAGTACCGGTCTGCGAAATCATAGTCGTCAGCAAGATCCGCGAAGATTCGTTCGCCTTGCTGGCAGGGCTGGCTCGTCGAAACCGCAAACGCGGGTTTTTCATGTGGAATGCCTTCCAAAATACGCAGGAACGAACAGGTCTGCTGGTCAAACCCCTTGCGAGCGGCAACGTCAAATGCATGCTTGACACGCTTCGGATTGCGACCAAACAACGCGGCGTACGTCTCCAATGTCAAAATCTTCGTCCCAAAGGCATTTAAAATCTCAGTCGGAAAGAAAAGATTCCGCCAAACCGTCGGCTTCTCCTTGTCACGTGACATCGACATAATGTCACGCTTCGTGCTTGCAACACGCATCGCCTTCGACTTCTCAGGAGTAGGCTCGTACTCAATCGGCTCCATCGCCAACTTCCCTTCCAGCTGGACGAACTGACGAGCCAGAACAGCTGCGCCCAAGGCGCCCATGACCTCGTGATGCTCGGGAATAACAATCTCGCTCTTCGTGATCTCCTGGAGATAATGAGCAACCGCAGCGTTTGACGCAACACCGCCCTGGAACTGTATCTTCTGACCAGGATGATGCAACAACAATTGACCGACGCCGTTCAAAATCGAACGCGCCTGGGCACGGCAGGCGCCAGCAAGCAAATCGCCCAATGGAATACGATTCTTGAACTTGTTGACCGATGTCGCCGACAGCACAGCGCATACCGAACTGAACTCAACATCGCTGTCGTAATTGACGTTCTCAGCAATCTCCTCAACTGGAATCCCCAGTTTCACCGCAACGCTATCCAGATAGCTTCCCGTACCCGCCGCACAAACGCCGGACATCATCGTAAGCCACATGCCCATCTTTTCGTTGTAGATCATGCACTTGCTGTCCTGTCCGCCGCAATCGATGATTGCATCCACGTCAGGATGGTAATGCTTTGCGCCTGCCACATGTGCGGATACCTCGCTCACGTGAATGTCGAAGTCGATAAACCGCTTGGTATCTTCCACAATTTGGCTTCCCGTAACCGCAGTGCAACGCAGGTCAGCCTTGGTAACACCACAATCTTTCAGGAATTTCGCGACGGTCTTCCTGATGGCGCCCATGTTGCAACGCCCACAGGAATTGCACTTGCCCGTGCAAGCGACGGCACCGGATTCAATGGGCTTCGTGCGCAAATAAGTGGAATGCAGCAACTCGCCCGCCTCGCCCATCAGCACCGCCTTGAACGTGGTCGACCCTATATCAATGCCAAGATAATGACGTTTTTTATTTTCCATGGACTATACCCTAATCTTACTGCTGGGAAAAAGATTCCCATCAGTATCATATTACTTTTTTGAATTAACATATTAATGTAGCATTGTCTCACAGTTTTACCAAAAAACGAACCAAAAATATAGTATGCGAAAATTCGTTTTTTCCCGTTGATGGTTGATAGTTTATGAAGTAGTCAGACAAAGGATCCTGTGCAAAGAATTGGAGTTTGATTAAGAATGACAATCCAGGTTGGAACATTGGATGTACGAGACGCCTTCCGGCATTTGGGCGTAACAGCTGGCGACATAGTCTTGTTCCATGGTTCATTGAGCTCGATGGGATATGTTCTAGGCGGCGTCACAAGCGTGTTTGACGGCATCTTGGAGGCGACCTCTCCCGGCGGAACCGTCGCCATGCCAAGCCTTTGGTATAACGGCAGCGAGGAGCGACGCGATCCCGCAAAGTTTGACGTCAATTCATCGCCGTCCTACATCGGCGCCTTGTCCGAGGGCATGCGTTTGGATCCACGCCGTTGCCGGAGCAATCACTTTTCCCACGCCGTAAGCGCCATTGGCTCCCGTGCCGCCGAGTTGTGCGCGGATCACGCCTCCGGCGCCTCACGACCCAGTCCCTGGTCGGATCAGGCATTCGGCCACGGCAGTCCCTGGCAAAAGCTTTACGACTGGGATTCCTGGTATTGTTTCATCGGAGTTACGATGCGTGTATGCACGATGAAGCATTTCATCGAGGGCGAATTGGTCGCCCGCACGCTGGCTCGCAGCCAAAATCCAACGGAAGCGCGCAATCTATTGAACCAGAACTGCACTAAAGCGCCCTACGGATGGCCCTACTTCAATTCCGAACGCCTCCAGAAAATCCTCCAAGAGTCAGGCCATTTCGTCACCACGACCCTCGGCTCCGCCACCCTGGGCGGCATTCGCACAAGGACGCTCGTGAACCAGGCGATACGGATCATCGAGGAAAACCCACTCGACTGGCTGGGAACAAAATTCATCGAATGGCAAAACAATGTAACAGCACAAAATGCATAGGTGACCGACAATGAAAACCGCATTTCTCCCCATGCTCGCAATCTCGGCAACCCTCGCCAACCCAATCCTCAAGGTCGGGCTAATCACAGATACACATGTGACGCCAAAGGAATCATCGGCAAAACTCGTACGAATGGCTTACGAATTCTTCCGAGATCAAAACGTCGACGCAATCGCAAATATCGGTGACATCGCAGACAGATACTTCCCAGAAGCATACGCACATATCAGAAAGGCTTATGATGAAACATTCCAAAACTCCGAAAAACCAAGGGAAATGTTCGTCTACGCAAACCATGACAGAATCGATCGGGACAACTGGGAAGAGGCTTTCCAAGACGTGAAGCGACTACTTGGAAACACCAACGACATCTACGATACAATCGTACTCAAAGGCTTCCCTTTCGTCATCATGCCGCAATTCGCAGATTCTGTCAAGTACGAGGAAATACTTAAAAAAAACAGCGAACAATTCCCGGGAAAACCAATCTTCCTCCTGGATCACGTGCCCGCTTTCGATACGGTTTACAATTCGCAAGTCTGGGGAAGTCGACGAAGCAGGACAATCCTGGAAAATTTCCCGCAGATCATCCAACTATCGGGACACGTTCACGGCTCGCTCAGGAACGAACTCAACATCTGGCAAGGCGGCTTCACCGTCGTCAATTGCGGAGGACTTGCCTATTGGGGCGGAATGCTATTCGGAATCGCGCCTAAAAACAAGTATTCCGACGAGGTTATCGTGATGGAAGTCCATGCCAACCAAGTCGTATTCCGCAGATTCTCCCTCTCCACCCGAGAAGA
>Ga0209723_1006474_pt1 | contig 11269 bp, 5 predicted proteins | sample BiotimSIPDNA_2_FD_185750 | JGI IMG/M metagenome (GOLD analysis project Ga0209723, IMG submission 185750) | Anaerobic biogas reactor microbial communites from Washington, USA - Biogas_R2 time_0 SIP DNA (SPAdes) (version 2) | ecosystem: Engineered > Bioreactor > Anaerobic > Unclassified | place... | reverse complement strand
CATAACTGTAGCTTCTTTTATGACATTAAATTTCTGATGTGGTCCGCCGGCGATAGTTGCACAAAAACATCCTGAACAGGAATTGATGTTGTTGCTATTTTTGCTATAAACCGAATGTGCTCTGAAATAATCAGAATACGGAAGGTCTTCACCCACAGCAAAAAACCAGTCATCACAGAATATCTCTTGTACCTGATCAACTCCGGGTCCCTTGAGACAGATTCCCAGATCCAGCCATTTCTGGTATTTGTCACCTACATTCATTCCACCGATAAATGCTTCATTCCCATCAATAACAATTAATTTCCGATGATTTCTGAAATTGATTGTGGCAGGTCTTGAGATCAGACTGATCGGTAAAAACTTTTCAACTTTTGCACCTGCCTTCTTCAATGGTTCAAAGAAACGCATCGATATCTTCGTTCCGATCGCATCAACAAGAATTCTTATTTTTACACCACGTAAAGCAGAAGCAACAAGTGCATCACGCAGCTTCAGCCCCATATGGTCATTTTCCCATTCATAGAAAAGAAGATGGATGTGATGTTTGGCTTTTTTTATTGAATTGAACCATGCTGTATAGGTTTTTTCGGTATCAGGGAAAAGAGTGACTTCATTACCCGAAGTAGGTTGAAATACTCTGTTTTTCAGTTCATCGTGAATATTCGCAAGATTAAATAATGCACTGTCAGCCTGAACCGATTTAACAGCAGAAAGATTATACTGTAAAAGTTTCTTCTCGAAATGATTTTCAGAAAGTTTTCTCCTTTCACGTCTGAATTTCAGATGTGTTCGTCCGAAAGTCCACCAGAATATCAGGGCAAGCGGTGGGAACATAAACAACATAAGAATCCAGCTAAATGCTGATGATGGTCTTCCGGCTTTCTGAAAAAGCACGCTTGGTACAGTGAAGAATGCAAGAATCCAGGAAATCCACCATATCCAATGAACGTCAACAACCATTTGTTTTTCGGATATCCTTCGATAAATTACTGATATTGTTGAATATAAATTTAATTTAAACACGAAATCTATATATTTTACACAACTTAAAACTCAGGATAATATTTCTGGTTGAGGAATGAATTGGAATTGATTTTCTATTCAACATAATCTATCTTTACAGAGACCTTTTTGAATTTCTCAATACCTCCCGTCCAGGATGTTTAAGTCAGAATACCTTTTCTGACATGTTTTTTATTACCCCTCAATACATTCAGAGAAAATTCTACTGGTCATTTAAGTAGTCATATAACATAATTATTTTATTTATGTTTTATTATTGTTATTTTTGTTATTGTTAAACGTATAAATTTGGACCAGGACCCGAAGGAGCGTGCATGAAATGCACTGTTCAAACCATACTACTCATATTTTCTTTAGCTTTATACTCTTTGGGACAACCCAGTATTATTAAAGATATCAGTGATACATCTGCCTGGTATTTGGGTAATTATGATGGTGCAGTTTCCTATGGTTCTCTTTCCGACCAGGGTTATACAATAACCATTGAAAATCCGGGACCACAAACATGGTCTATTCAGTTTACGCAAAACAACATAGAAATAGATTCCGGTAAAATTTACCAGTTTTCATTCATAGCCTCATCAAACAACCCCAGAACAATTGAGACTTCGATAAGCCGGGATGGCAATGATTACCAGCCTTATTCAAAACGTGATACCGTTTCCCTGACAAATTATCCTCAAAAGTTTGAGTATGTTTTTATCATGAAATACCCTTCAGATTCCAACGCAAGAATAGAATTTAACTGCGGTACTCAAACCGGTGACATACTCCTTTCGGAAGTTAAAATAATCGAAACAGATAAACCAGTTCTGGAATTGAAAACACCTGAAGAAGGTATATGTATACATGAGGGTTCAGAGATTGATATCACATGGTCAAGCCTTGGAAACGAAACACCTGTTAAAATTGAATTTTCAAAAAACAATGGCTTGAATTGGGAAACTTTAGATTCTGGAATCCCGGATTCGGGTTCTTACAAATGGCTGCCCTCAGGTATATATTCGCCGTGGTGCCTTTTGCGAATTTCTGCTGAAAATGTTGAGCAGGAAATTTCTGATATCAGCGGTCTTTTCGAGATTGCACCACAAACCGAGTTGGTATACAATGGAACGTTTACCAATGAAAATATCGGGTGGAAATTTGACGTTTATGATGGCAGTGCATCCCTGTCTGTTATAGATGGTGTAAGCAAAATCCAGGTTGAATCATCAGGATCCCAACCATGGCATATTCAATTCATTCAGGATAATCTTCTGCTACAGGAAAATGTTACTTATATACTATCCTGCACAGTATATTCAGAAGTAAATGATTCTATGTCTGTTGAAGTTAACAGAAGTGAATCACCGCATGAAAGTTTCCTGGAAGACTCCAGCAATATGATATCGCTTACAAATGAACCCATAGAACACTCTGTCGAATTTACCGTAAAGGAGAATGCCGGTTTTGCCAGAATTGAATTTAATTGTGGATTGTCTGCTTCAGCTCTTTTCATTGATAATGTCAGCCTGGTAAAAAAATTCTCTACAAGATCAATATCAAGATATGCCGTTAAAGAAAACACGCATGAAAAAAATCAAGTCTTGCCTGATGTCATTATCTCATTCGGAAGAAAAATCGATTGTCGTAAGTTCAATAATATAAATACAAAACAATCAGTTTTTGATATAATGGGAAGAACTGTTATCAGTAACAAATATATTCCGCAAAGAGATGAATTGAAAGTTTCTCCTGGAATGTATATCACAGGTCCAAATATGAGTAATAGGTGATAAATCTGTATACAACCAATACCGGATCCAAAATGAGATATAAACCTAAAATATCAATGTCGAAAATATTGCAATCAGAAAAAAAATGCCTGTATTACTGGATAATTTTTGTTGTGTATTTTGTGATGTTTACCTGTGCTCAAGATACAACAGGTGTTACCCGTTTCATAATAATCAATTGTCCATCTGATGCTGTTGTTAAAGCAGATGGAAAAATCATTAATCATGATATTGGTGGATGGTATACAGTTTCTGTTGGAGAAAAAAAAATCCAGATCCATAAAAACGATTCAGTTGTATTTTCTTCCAGTTTCATTTTTAAACCGAATGAGGAGAGACGGATTGTTTTCGATTGCAGTATAGATTGTGCCGGTGTGGAAATAAACTCGAGTCCGTCTGAAGCTCAGCTTTTTATTGATGATGAAGATTATGGAATGGTGCCTTATCAAAATAACTATACAAAACCGGGAAAACACAAAATCAAATTGAATTTACCCGGCTATGAACCGATTAATGAGGAAATATATCTCTCTACCGGTAATATTGGTAAACACAGTTTTATACTCGAACATTCACAGGCATATAAGGATTCTATTGCCTCTGTTAACCTTAAGGAAAAACGGGCACGCCAGAGATGGCGAAAAGTTATTTTCGGGGTTGTCACGGCATCACTTGCAGGAACCGGGATATATTATGAGATACAGGCACGCTCCAGTGTATCTGATGCAAACCAAATGGCCATGGAATATGACAATGCAACGGCAGATTTCGCGCACTATAAGAAATCCTATTCCGAGTACAGAAAAGATGCCAAAAAGTCGATAGATTTACGAAATATCCTTCTTGGTGCTGCGGGTATGGCTTTTGCCGGTTTCGGATTTTCGTTCATTTTCTGATTCGTATTATGTTTACTGATTTGAAACAGCAGGTTTAAATGATTTCAAGGAATTTCCGATATCAGTATTTATATATCTTCTTTGCAACAACAATTGGTTTTGTGGTTGCATGTACCAGTATTGATAATCCAAAGCAGTGGGATAATCCACTGGACCCTTATGGAATTAACTATCACCCTCCAAAAGTATATGCTGGGAACGACACTACTGTTGCAGTAAACCAGGAAATAAAAATCAGACCTTTGGGTTCGAATGAAAATGTAAGTGTTTTTTGCTGGAAAAAAGGTGATAATGAGTGGGATACGCTTCCTGTAACTGAACCTTATACTTTAAAATGGACAAAACCTGCAGATACAGGTGATCACAAGATTTATATCAAAGCTGTTAACAGCAGCGATCAGGTTTCGTTGCCGGACAGTTTGACCGTTACTGTTGTATTATATAAACCTCTGATTGAAAAAATTGCAGACACTTCTGTAAACAGCAGTGCAGAAGTTTTCATAAATTTTACTGCAGAAGATCCTGATTGCGAAATCGTTAATTATCTGATCAATATTGGAGATAGTGGATGGGACACCATAACAACAGCCAGCTATACATTTTCCAATATAAACAATGGACCTTTAGAGGTAATATGGGCTGCAGTCAATACGTATGATATTCTTACTGCAGATACTTTTGAAATATCTTTTAACAGAGTACCTGCTTCAGCTGCTTTGATAAATCCAGAACCTGATGAGCCAGCAAAATTCAAATCGTTTAATTTTCCCGACTTATTGGGTGATATCGCTTTTGAATTCCAGGCAACTGATCCGGACAGTAACAGCGATACGCTTACTTTCTATTTTTATCTTGGCAAGTATGATTCGGTCCAGAATCTGGTTTATTCCGGTAAAGAATCTTCATGTATTGTAAAAAATATCATGCCGGGTACAAAATACTCCTGGCGTTTATGTGTAAAAGACTTGTTTGAAGACAGCATAGCTATCTGCGGGGATTTTACAACAGAAAGTACTCCAGACTGTCCCCAAAGAATGAAACTTATTAAAAGCAAAGATGAAAGTTTTTCCATGGGGCAGAAAGGTTTTTTACAGCATGAATCATTTGTACACACTGTCTCTTTAGATTATAATTTCTGGATTGATTCAACCGAGATAACTAATGAGTTTTTCGAATCAATTACAGGAATCAAAAAAGCGCAAGATGGTGAAGGTAATTTTCCTGTTTCAGATATATCATGGTTTGATGCTGTTTTATTCTGTAACAGCAGAAGCAGACAAGAGAATCTTGATACGGTTTACAAGTACACCATGATAATTGGAACTCCCGGGAAAAAATGCAGTCTCGAAGGTCTGGTGATTGATGATGTTGCTGTTGGCTACAGGCTGCCAACAGAAGCTGAGTGGGAATTTGCATGCAGGGCAGGTACAAAAAGCCTCTTTTATTGGGGAAACGAACGTATTAAAACGGAGAACCATGCCTGGGTTAGTTTGACAAGCGGTAACGAGGTGCATGAAGTCGGGAAAAAAGCAGCAAATCAATATGGATTATATGATATGTCAGGAAATTTATGGGAATGGTGTAACGACTGGTATGATGCACAGTATTATTCAGTTAGTCCTCAAGATAACCCGGCAGGGCCACAAATTGGAATTGAAAGGGTTATTCGAGGTGGTAGCTGGAAGCACAGTGACTATTATGCTCAATCCGGATCACGAAGCAAACTGAATCCCAAAACTGGAAATGAAACAGTCGGATTCAGAACTGTTCTTATTATTAAGTAATCCATTAATGAATTAAGTTACTAATGGTGAATCAAAAATGTTCTGAAACCAGAATCAAAACAGTTGTCTACACGCCACAAAATTGCAGTTTAGAGCAGCTATGAAGTTTCATTGTTTGCATCACTGTTCATGGCTGGCCATCTTTGCCTCTTGCATTGATTTTGGTTACTTCATCAGTTATTTTTCATTATTAAGGGGAGGGCGGCCGGTGAACGGACCGCGAGAGTACTGAATCTTCTTGTTAAACCCGACCAGCCCGCTAAAATCAGGATACTTATAAGTCTTTCAGTAACCTCATGAGCGCAAAAGAATAAAAGAGTCATCTCTTGTTACAACTGGAAACAGTTATAAGGCTCTTGCATTCAAATGACTCACAGCTAAAGAATACTATGTTCAGTTTTGATTAAAAACAAATCACATTAATATTTACAGGAGGATCATTTATAATTATGTCACACGAAGCTTATAATCCTTATGAATCAGCTCAAAAGCAGTTTGACAGTGTTGCAGACTTAATAGAGCTGGAGCCATCTGTTCGCGAATTACTGCGTCAGCCAAGTCGTGAATTTCATTTCACTATTCCGGTAAAGATGGATGATGGGACGACAAAAATATTTAACGGGTACAGAATTCAGCACAATGATGCCCGTGGACCTGCAAAAGGCGGGGTACGTTTTCATCCATTGGAAACAATTGACACTATCAGGGCATTGTCGATGTGGATGACCTGGAAATGTGCAGTTGTTGATATCCCTCTTGGAGGAGGAAAAGGCGGTATTATATGTGATCCTCACAATCTTTCAAAAAATGAACAGCAACAGTTGTGCAGGGGATACATAAGGCAGTTGGCTAAAAATATCGGTCCTGTAACTGATATCCCGGCTCCGGATGTGATGACAAATGCACAGCACATGCTTTGGATGATGGATGAGTACGAGACTATAAGCGGTGGGTATTATCCTGGTGTGATTACAGGAAAACCGGTTGGAATGGGTGGATCACTGGGACGTACAGAAGCAACCGGGTATGGGGTTATCTATACACTTCGTGAAGCCTTGAAAAAACTGAATATTGAAATCAGCTCTACAAAAGCAAGTATCCAGGGTTTTGGAAATGTTGCTGAGTATGCTGCTCGCCTCTACGCTAAAATGGGTGGAAAAGTGATTGCAGTATCATGCTGGGATCAAAAAGATAAAAAGTCCTATACATTCAGAAAAGCTGATGGGCTTGATATTGTGCAAATGGCTTCAATAAAGGATTCCTTTGGTACTATCGACAAGAAAAAAGCTGAAGCGATGGGCTGTGAAATTATTGACGGTGGTGAATGGATCGCTCAGGATGTAGACATACTGCTTCCATGTGCTCTTGAAAACCAGCTTACTCCTGCGACATTTGCGAAAGTAAGCAATACGGTAAAAGTGATTTGTGAAGGTTCCAATGGCCCTACAACACCCGATTGTGACGAATTGATAAAGGCAAAAAATATTTTCCTGGTCCCGGATTTTCTCTGCAATGCCGGGGGAGTAACCTGCAGTTACTTTGAGCAGGTACAGTGTAACATGAATTATTTCTGGACTAAAGAAGAGGTCCTTGAAAAACTTGACACCAAGATGACTGCCGCTTTTAATGGTGTATATTCTGTTGCTCAGGAAAAGAACTTGTATATGCGTGATGCTGCCTATGTTATCGCAATCAATCGTGTTGCAGACGCAGTAAAACTTCGCGGATGGGTGTAAATAAAAATATTGAGGCTATATCCCTGAGAGGATATAGCCTCGATTTATTAAAAAAAGGTGTGACAGATGGAAGGAAAGAATAAGGATATTTCCTTTGAAATACTAACAGAACGGGCAAAAGAGCTGGAATGTCTTTATCTGATAGACAAGGCTCTGACAAAAGAGTCCATATCGGATATGTTGCTTGAGATTGTCGATGTCACTCCTTCTGGATTTCGTTATGTAGACGCATGTGTGGTAATGGTTTGTCTGGATAATAAAGTTTATTCCAAAAAAAATCGATTGCATGATGGTCATGAAATCAGGGCTGATATTAAAATTAGCGACAAAGTAAGAGGGTATATAAAAGCGGCCTACCCCTGTGATATAGCATACAAGGGTGAAGCTGCTTTTTTGATTCAGGAAACAAAGTTATTAAATGCTATTGCCGATAAAATCGCACAGAACGTCTTTCAAAGACAGTTTGCTACGCTGGGGATGGCAAAAAATAACTGGGAAACAATTATTGAATTGCTGCAGAATACCGATCATGGAATGCTTCTGCATGTGTGTGAGCAGATGCTTGTCTTCTGTGCGAAAAATAACCAGAAACTGGTTGATGACATCTTTAAAGAGATGAACTGGTCGGAATACGAGTACCGCGGAGAGATCAATTTCCCATTGAAAAACCTGCCTGCTGTAGATGTTGTAAAACTAAGCACCACGCTGTTTGAGGCTGCAAAAACGTTTCTGGAAGATTCACAGATATTTTATTACATAAATTTATGGATTTATCAGGGCAAAACTTATGAGCTGATAAAATTCGTAGACAAAAAAGACTCCGATGTCAGAGAGATATCCAAAGCCCTGACACAGTATTTGAAAGCTGTTAAAGAGAATGGAATGATCAGTGCAGCAACTCAGAGATGGCTGATTGTGGAGTTGATACGCCGTTTTTTTACAGATAATCCCAAAATGATTCATAAAATAAAGGAATTTGTTACTGTTGAAGATTTTTGCGAATTGTTGGAAACCTTTATATGTTCTCCTCATAGTACTGGAAAAGTTGGAGGCAAAGCTACCGGCTTTTTTATCGCTAACCAGATAATAAAAAAATATTCCGAGAACAACCCGGAATTGAGAAACATCAAGATTCCTGAAACCTGGTATATCTCTTCCGATGAATTGCTGAATTTGATACATGATAATAATCTTGACGAATTAAATGAATATAAATACCGTGACATACTTGAAATCAGGATAAATTATCCCAAGGTTGTCCAGACAATTAAAAATTCACGCCTGTCGCCATATGTAATGAACGAGATCCATACGATAATTGATAATTGCGATGACAAACCATTGATAATCAGGTCGTCAAGCTTACTTGAAGATCAGATTGATTCGGCGTTTTCGGGTAAATATAAAAGTCTTTTCCTGACTAATTCAGGAAGCAAAACAGAACGTTTTAACAGTCTGGTAGATGGAATTCTTGAAGTCTTTGCTTCCATGTTTAACCCGGATTCTATCCAATACAGAAAAGAGAGAAATCTGCTTGATTGTACCGAGCAGATGGGAATAATGGTACAGGAAGTCGTAGGGACAAGAGTCGGGCCGTTTTACTTTCCACTTTATGCAGGTGTTGCTTTCAGTAATAATGAATTGAGATGGTCACCGCGCGTTAAAAGAGAAGACGGACTTGTGCGTATTGTGATGGGGCTTGGTACACGTGCTGTAGACAGGGTTGGTGATGACTTTCCTGTTTTGATTTCTCTTGGGCAGCCCGATCTTCCAGTTAATCAGACTACAGATGAACTGAGGAAATACTCTCCACAGATAATGGATGTTATTGATGTTGAGAATAACCGCTTTTCATCCATTCATATATCCGGGATACTTCAACAGTATGGCAATAAAATACCATCTCTGAATAACTTTTTATCTGTTCTGAAAAACGATTTTGTATCAGATTTCAACAAGTACACAGCAAATTTAAAAACCGATGAAACTGTTACGACATTTGATGGTCTGGTAAAGAAAACTCCTTTTATAAAACAGTTAAAAGGAATGTTATCACTTTTAAAAGAAAAACTGGGTTATCCGGTTGATATTGAATTCGCCAGTGACGGGGAAGACTTTTACCTTCTTCAATGCCGTCCCCAAAGCAGAAGTAAAAATGATTTACCAGTAGCAATCCCTCCGGATATTCCAGATCAGAGCATTGTATTTACCGCAAATCGATATGTCTCTAATGGTAAAGTTTCCGGAATAAAGCATATCGTTTATGTGGACCCTAAAGAGTATGGAAACCTTAAAAGTCATGAAGATCTGGTGAATGTCGGTAATGCTGTACGTGAATTAAACAGGTTGTTGCCAAGGAAAAGCTTTATCTTGATGGGGCCAGGGCGATGGGGGAGTCGTGGTGATATAAAATTAGGAGTGCAGGTAACATACTCGGGCATAAATAATTCAGCTATGCTTATCGAAATAGCTCAAAAGAAATCTAAACACCAGCCTGAACTCTCCTTTGGAACTCATTTTTTCCAGGATCTTGTTGAGGAGAACATAAAATATCTGCCGCTATATCCGGAAGACAATGAAGTTATATATTGTGAAAACTTTTTTACAGGAAACGAAAACCAGCTTGCGAAGGTCCTGCCGGGTTATTCTCAACTCGAAAACGTGATCAAATTGATCAATACCGATAATAATCATGATGGCAGAGAACTGGTCGTCCTTATGAATGCCGATTTAGGGAAAGCTGTTGCTTATCTCGATCATTCCGATACTGACGAATCAAGTAAAACGGAAAAACTGGAGATAGAAGAAACTACGCATTCAACTGCAGACCATGGGTGGAAGTGGCGTTATTTTATGGCAGAACAAATATCTGCACAGATGGATATGAAATCATTTGGGGTAAAGGGGATATATCTCTTTGGCAGTACCAATACCTGTACTGCTCGACTCAAAAGCGATATAGACTTATTGATCCATTTTGACGGGTCTTCTGAACAGAAGGAAAAACTAAATCTGTGGCTTGAGGGATGGAGTATCGCATTATCACAGATAAACTATCTGAAAACCGGATATAATCAAAAAGGACTTCTGGATATACACTATGTAACCGACCACGATATAGAAGAAAAAAGTTCATACGCAATCAAGATAAATTCTGTTTACGACCCGGCTCACCCTTTAAGATTGAGAGACGACCCGGCAGTATCTTGATAATCTGATCAGAAATTGGCAGATGCAAACCTGTAAATGCAGGGTTACCATGATGGAAGGTGTTAAAAAAGGATACTTTGTCAGCTTATCTTTGCCTGGGTCATTGAGTGCAGTTTGAGAACCGAGGGCAATTCGGGATTTATCCGCAAGGCTTTTTCGCAGTACTCAAGCACAGCAGAATAGTTTCCCATTTCGAATAATACATTTGCTGATTCCATCAATGCTTCAAGCCGGTAGGGATTAAGTTTCAGGCTTTGCTGCAAATGACGGATTGCAGAGGTGTAGTCTCCCATGACCCGGTTTACAGTGCCAAGATGATAAAATGCCTTGCTGTTATCGGGTTCACAGTGTGTAGCGGCTGTGAAATCTTCATGTGCCTTCTCGTAGCGTGTTTGACAGAAATATGCAATTCCACGATGGATCAGTACGATAGTTCTGAGTCGTGTTTCTATGGATGACTGTAAAATCCTGGTATAAAGTTCAATAGCAGTCGGGTAGTTTTTTCGGTTATGAGCATGAAGAGCCTCAACAAGCAGATCATCCATGTTTCGAATGTTCGTTTCCGTTGATCTGATTTCACATTCAGTCTCCGAAGTCTCATGGAATGTTTTTTTATTATGATTGTTATGTTGAATTTGTCCGGGATGTTCAGCAGCAAAGGACAGGCGTCTTTTATAAAGTTCTTTGTGGAGCTGACGCTGATAGTCGCGTATTTCCTGGAATGTGATATCGGAAAGCGTAAGTGTGGCATTGATTGCAGCCAGTTTGCGTCGCAAAGGTGTATCAAGAGGGGCGATATGGCTTTTGTAAATCAACTCATGCTCTACTTCAGCCCAGGCATC
>Ga0209723_1006471_pt1 | contig 11275 bp, 11 predicted proteins | sample BiotimSIPDNA_2_FD_185750 | JGI IMG/M metagenome (GOLD analysis project Ga0209723, IMG submission 185750) | Anaerobic biogas reactor microbial communites from Washington, USA - Biogas_R2 time_0 SIP DNA (SPAdes) (version 2) | ecosystem: Engineered > Bioreactor > Anaerobic > Unclassified | place... | reverse complement strand
TGTTATTCGCGAATAAAAACGTCATGGATAATTCGCGAATAAAATTGTCAGGTTATGAACAAGAGGATAACACTGACAATGAAAGAAATTAAAAGGCTGAAGGTCATGTCGATGCTCGAAGAGAAGCTAATGACAAAAGCACAAGCCGCAGAACAGCTGAACGTGAGTGAAAGACAGGTTTACCGCATTCAAAAATCCTACCGTGAGAAAGGAGAACAAGGTTTAGTTCACGGGAACCGCGGGAAGCCATCTCAAAGGCGAGTTAGCAACCAGGTGTACACAAAGATCAAAATCCTACTGGAAAAACAATATTCTGACTACAACACATTACACTTTCAGGAGATATTGGCGGAGGAATATGGGATCAGTATTAGCTACAATACTTTGCAGAGCATTCGAAGAGCAGCTGGGCATCTCACACCTCGAACTAAGAAGTCCCAGCCGCATCGTAATCGTCGTACACCCAGTCCAATTTATGGCATGATGCTTCAAGCAGATGCCTCAATCCATAATTGGCTTGAAGATCGTGCTCCTAAGCTGGCATTAGTCGCTTTGATTGACGACGCCACCAACAGAGCCTGGGGCACATTTCGAGACTATGAAGATGCGGCCGGGTACGTTGAGGTGCTTCAAGAGGTTTGCCTAACAGAAGGCATTCCAATGGTGCTCTATACAGACAAACGCAATGTCTTCCAGGATCAGCGTGAACTGAGTATTGAGGATCAATTAGCAGGCAAAGAACGCACCACTCACTTTAAAGCAATCTTAGATAAATTGGGGATTGAATTGATCCAGGCCGACTCACCGCAAGCCAAGGGACGGGTTGAGCGGTTGTTTGAGACACTCCAGGATCGTTTGGTGAAAGCTTTACGTGAAGCACAGGCTAAAACCCTTGCAGAGGCCAATCAGGTTCTTCAGGATTATTTGCCGAAACACAACAAGCGATTTATGAAAAAAGCAGCGCAAGAGGGGTCCGCCTTTGTCCCTTGGCCACCCAGTCTTGCGCCTGATGAACACTTCTGCTTCCGATATACGAGAAGGGTTCGAAATGATAATACCATTGTTTTCGATACGGTGGTCCTGCAAATTCCTCCCGGCGTTTTTAGAGCTCATTATGCAAAGGCCACTGTGGAATTGCGACAGCATCTGGATTGTTCTCTAACGGTGCATTATCGTGGTGAACAAATTGCTCGTTATGAACAAGCCAAAGGTGTTCCTTTGAGAATCGGTACTTTTGTCCCTATCCCTGAGGAGCCAGTCAAGCTTGATTTTATTCCAGATCTTTTGCCGCTTGAGATGAGAGATTGATTGATTTTTGAACTGACATTTTTATTTGCCGAATAATATGACATAATTACTCGCGAATGACAGCGAGTTTATTGGGAAATACTTAGATGATTCGAAAATAACTCATGTAAGGAATGCTCGGTTTTCAAGTAAGTAATTTCGATCAAACATCAACATCATCAAAGAAATCCGCATCATCATCTTGCAGTTTGATGTCTTCCTCTTCTTGGTATTTTCCTTCGAGCATGTCTCGCAGATATGTTCTTGCCAAAACAGCCTGTGATTCTGGGACCATCACGTGCACCTGGCCTAAATACCCGGCAGATAAACCCAGCGTCCTACCGACGCTTTCCTGGTTGAGGACGACTTCAATATCCTGGGATTCAAGGAAAGCCTTGATCATTTCTGCTTCAAGTTGCCCGGCTGCAGCAAAGACGTTAACCAATTCCATTTTATCCATCCTTACCTTCAAGAAGAAATTCAATAGCTTTCGCATAGGCATTTAATGCTTTTGCGTGATTTCCCTTTTTCAGCGATAGATCTCCGAGCATTTCCCATGCATCACTGTTGCTGTTGGAGGTGGTTTTAATTGCATCCTCGAGCATTGACTCAACTTTATCCAGGTGAACCGAAGTCGCCGATAAGCTTTCTAAGATTTCCAATGCCTCAGAGTCTGAACCTTGTTTAAAAAGATCATTGACGATCTCAAATTCATCGGGTGTTTCGACAAATTCTGTGTGCATGATTTCTTCGACTTGGTTGGATGATTGTTCTTCAATTTCTATTGCTCCTGCCAATAAATCAGCAGTATCGTACTCTTCCTCAAGCTCATCAACCATTTCGTCTGGTTGTAAATCATGGGCAGAGATTATCGAATGAATGGTCTCAAGACGGTCTTCCTCGAAAGATGCACCGGCGGGTAAAAGATCATCTTCTGTAAGTATGACAGGTTGTGTTGAATCATCAACAAGGAGATCGTTGTCGGATTCCAAGGACTCATCCAGAGATACAACCTCCGGTTCAATTTCAGGTGATTCCTCAATAATTTCTTGCAACCATGAAGGCAATTCCTCGATTTCAGCAAGATTTTCGTCCAATTCTAAGTTTTCAATATCAAATTGCTCTGGTATTTGTTCTGGATGATTTTCAATTAATTCTGCATCTTCCTCAGTGGAATCTTGCGATTGTTCACGAAACCAATCATCTGACGGTTGGTTTTCTTCATCTATTGGTATATGGATTTCAATAAAGCCTTCATCATCACCTTCTTCAACAGCAGAGGAAGTCATTTCGTCTGGAATTTGATCAGACTGTTCTAACTCATGAGGCTGCGGAATCTCCATTGCGTCTGGATCAGAACGGGAAAATTCATTTAGCCATTCGGGTAAATCGCTATCTTCAACATTCAGCTCCCCAATATCCAAAGGAAGGGAGGACTCAACCACTTGATCGGAGTCTTCGATATGCCGATCTTGATCAACCTCATTATCCTGAACAAAATCTAAGTCGTTATCTTCGCCAGATTCTTCAAGGCCTTGCAACCAAAGAGGAATTTCTTCCTTGTTAGGTTCGTTCAGATTTGATTCCTTTTCTACTTCAGATTCGTCTTCTATGTTTTTATCTTTTTCATTATCCATTTTTTCACCTATAGGTTTCTTCCAGAACTGGAGTAAGTGACTTTTAATATGATACGCTTTTATGATAGACTGGTCAAGAAAAAAACCGTCCCATTAATGGGACGGTTGAGTGAAATTCCATTATCAGAAAATGCCTTGTTTTATTCACCCAGGTAATCTCTAAGACGCCGTTTGATGATCGGGTGACGTAAACGGCTGAGTGCTTGGGCCTCAATTTGACGAACACGTTCCCTCGTAACACCCATCTTCCGACCGACTTCTTCAAGCGTATAGGATTGCCCGTCCAGTAAGCCATATCTCAGCTGTAAAATCCTTACTTCACGAGGCGGGAGGGAGTCTAAGACCGTTACAAGGTGTTCTTTGAGGAGATTGTAGGTAGCGGTGTCGTCAGGTGGCGGTGCTTCATCATCTTCAATGAAATCGCCAAGCATTGAGTCTTCTTCATCGTCAGTGGGTAATTCAAGAGACAGTGGCCTTCTGGCAACCTGGATCATATTTTCCACTTTTTTCGGTGGCACTTCCAAATCTTCAGCAAGTTCTTCCACAGTCGGTTTGCGGCCTAATTTTTGGGTTAATTGGTGCTGTACACGGAGAAGCTTATTGATCTGATCGCCCATGTGAACAGGAACCCGGATCGTTCTTCCCTGGTCGGCGATCGCCCGTGTGACTGCCTGACGGATCCACCATGTGGCGTAGGTGCTGAATTTGTGACCCCGGCGATATTCAAATTTTTTGGTTGCTCTGATCAGGCCAATATTTCCTTCTTGAATCAGATCCAAAAAAGGTACGCCCCGACCCATGTATTTTTTTGCAACACTGATCACCAGGCGTGAATTGGCAGTAATCAGATGCTCACGTGCTGACCAGCCATCTTCAATCAAGTGACGCAATTCTGTTCTGCGGCGTTGGTTGACATTGCCTCGCGCAAGCTCTTCACGGGCCAATCTGCCCGATTCGATCCGCTGTGCCAGCTCAACCTCTTCCTGGGCAGTCAACAGGGGAACACGGCTGACTTCTTTGAGATACAAGCCAATTGTGTCATCTGTGTCAATATTTGCTAGGTCATCCGATGATTGTTGTGGACTTTTCTTGAGCGTTTGTGAGACTTCTTTTTCTTCCTCTTCTAATTCTTCGTCCGAGGGGTCTTTTAAAAGGTCAGCATCCTCAATATATGGGATGCCCGCGCTGATTAATGCTGCAAAAGCTTTTTCAAGTTGATCGACGTTTTGTTCTGCGTCAGGGAAAAATTGGAGGATATCGCTAATTGTTACAAAAGATTTGTTTCTACCCAATTGTATCAAACGTGCAATCGATGAAATCCTTTGGGTACCGTTTGTTTTCGAACTCGTTGTTGTGTTTATACTCATATAATCCTTCTGTTTTGTGAGATCTCATGAAAAAAAAGATCAAGATCCCAATTAAAAGAAATTTTTAACAACTTACCGTTTTCAAACTTAAGGTTCTTTTTCGTAGACTTGAGAATACTATTTTTTAAACGAAAAATCAACAACCTTAATAATTTCACTTTAGTTATGCTTTAGTCTTTTATTCACATCGCAAAGGGTTTGAACAAATAATATTATCATCGACGATGTTTTGAACTAATAAATAGAAATGACGATTGGGAAAACATTTAAATCCTTCTCAATACTTGGTGCCGTCACTGCGTGATGCCGTCACTGAGCGGTGAATGATGACAAAATGTGTAAAAAAACCCAATTCAGCCTCCCTAGCATTTGGGTGAAATGAATAGTTAATATGCTCAATATATACAGCATCTTAGCTGTCAAAGTCAAGTCTTTCAGGTGGAGACAGGTATATAATCTTCATATTGGTTGAAATTTTGTTATGATAAATCTTTTAAAATAATTGCATTAAAGAAACCATCATTCGATGGCTTCACCTTGACATTGAAAAATTGAAGCAGATCCATTAGGTATTGCAAATGCAGTTGTAAACCGCCATTTGTTAATTGACCAGATGAGATTCGGCGGGTAAAATCTCATCTGACTTCAATCTATGATAAAAAGATACACAAGCACACCGATTTCCCAATACATCATCATCATCCTTATTCTTGCGATTATTGTAGGATTTGGGTTCTTATCCCAGGTAATCATGAAAAAGGTTCAGTTTGTTGATGATTTTATTATCCCTTGGACAGCAGGGAGGGTATGGCTGCTTGAGGGTCAAAATCCTTATAACGCAGAATTATTTGAAATTGCTCAAACCACCCTCACGAAATCGGAGTTTCTTGCTGAAATCCCTGAGGAAAATGTCTTACTGCTGCCTTTACTCAATTTGCTTTTCTATCTGCCCCTTAGTTTGATTCCGTATGAGATCAGTCGCGCGATTTGGGTAACACTACTCTTGATTTGTATGGGTCTAATCACCCATCTGGCATTCAAGCTGTCAAATTGGAAGCTGCCTTTACTCGCAAAATCAGGGATCATTCTGCTCAGTATCTTGTGGTTTCCTGGTGCTTATGCCATTCTCACCGGTCAATCTTCCATCATCCTGGTCCTTATTCTTCTTTCTGCACTTTATCTGATCGTTCAGAATCAGGATACAACGGCTGGTTTTTTCCTGGCTTTGACATTTGGCTATTTGCCAATAACCGTGTTGATCATGATACTTGTATTAATTTGGAGTATTTCCCATCGACGCTGGTCGATCATCATTGCATATTTTTCAGGTGTCATCTTCTTGATGGTGATTTGGTGGATGATGCTTCCAATGTGGCTAACAGACTGGTTGCGGAATATGGTCACCTATTATTCGGATAAATCCTGGATCCAGACGCCGATTATGATGATGGCTTCATTTTTACCCGGGATTACGAATTTCTTATCAATTGGGATACATATTCTTTTTGGATTGTTTTTGCTCTCCTTGTGGATCACCGCAGTTCATTCCACAGAGAGGGTTTTTATTTGGAAAGCTTTTACGGTTCTCGTGATCAGCTTCTTTTTTCAAACCCAATTAGAACAATCTTATATGATTTTGATTTTACCGGCGGTTTATTTGGTTTCTAGATTTTGGTCTGAACGTTGGGGCGTTTTGGGTAGAATTATTTCCTGGGTCTTCTTGCTCGGTATTGCGATAGGATCCTGGGCTTTGATGTTACCTGAAATAAAATTTTCGCATAATTCACTGCCTATCGTCCTGGTGATAGCTTTGCCATTTGCGGTATTCTTAGGTTTGTTATGGATTCGCTGGTGGGCATTGAACATTGCCCGTTACCCTTACATCAATCAAAAAAATCTCTAAAAATTTTTGGTTTTTTGATGATAAGGTGTGTTATACTTTTGTGGATTTTTTATTAAAAGCGATCTTTGCGATCTTGAAAAATGTTGAGATCGTTTGTTTAGTCAGATAATTATAAGAAGGAGTATGAATCATGAAAAAACGTTTAGGTATATTAACAGGTGGCGGTGATGTTCCTGGCTTGAATCCAGCCATGAAAGAAGTTGTTCTAAATGCACTTGATGCAGATTATGAGGTCATTGGCATTCGCCGAGGTTGGGGTGGATTGCTGGATTTTAATCTGGATGAGCCTTCGACACGCGATTATTACGCCAGGAACCTGTCACGGAATGATGTTCGTTCAATTGATCGTACCGGAGGGACGTTCCTTCATACGTCAAGAACCAACCCTCAAAAAGTCCGCCCAAATGACATTCCAGATTTTTTACGCAATTCAAGCTTAGGTAAAGTCATTAATGATAATGGAACAATGGACTATACCGATCATGTGTTGCGTGTCCTGGATCATCTTGGAATCGATGTTCTTGTCACGATCGGCGGGGATGATACACTCAGTTACAGTGTTCGCTTATCCAATGAGGGTTTCCCCGTTGTTGCAATTCCAAAAACAATGGACAATGACGTTTTTGGAACGGATTATTGTATTGGTTTTTCAACAGCTGTTTCTCGTTCAGTGGATATGATCACCCAATTACGGACAACAGTGGGTTCTCATGAGCGTATTGGAATTTTTGAGTTATTTGGCCGTAATTCAGGTGAGACAAGCCTGATCAGCGCATATTTGGCTTATGTCGATCGAGCAATTATTTCTGAGGTGCCTTTTGAAATCGAAAAACTTGCAGCCTTCTTACATGAGGATAAGCGAAATAATCCATCTAATTATGCGATCTTGACAATTTCTGAGGGCGCAATCATGGAAGGCGGAGAGATCATCGAAACAGGTCCTGAGGATGCGTATGGTCATCGGAAACTTGGCGGTATTGGTGAGATTGTTGCCGATCAAATTAAGAAGTTGACCAAACAACACATCCTTTATCAAAAATTTGGTTATGTAATGCGTTCTGGTGCACCGGACTCTTTGGACAGAATGGTTGCAATGTCCTTTGGAAACTTGGCGATGCAGCTTGTGCAGCGTGGAGAATTCGGCAGGATGGTTGCATTGCAAGGTGGACGATATACAACAATTCCGATTGAAACCGTTCTAACAGGAAAAAAGATTGTGGATGTTGAAGCATATTATGACAAAGAAAATTACAAGCCAAAAGTGAGAGATTTCCATGGCATCCCAATGTTCTTAACCTAAGCCATAATAACAGCCCGTGAACAATCATTCACGGGCTGTTTCTTTTTAGGTATGAAATTATGTCAATCATAAAACAGGTCATCGACCCTGAACGTTATAGTGTAATCCCACGTACATTGATCTTCATTTTCGATTCACAGGATCAAGTTCTATTGATCAAAGGTGCATCATCTAAAAAAATTTGGCCGGACCAATACAATGGGATTGGTGGACATGTGGAGTTCGGGGAAGATATTCATGACGCCGCGAAAAGAGAATTACGAGAGGAAACAGGGATGGAGAAGGTTCCCCTGCATTTTTGCGGTCAGATTATGATTGGCGTTAATGAGGCAATGGGGATAGCGATGTTTGTCTTTCGTGGACCATTTAACGATGAAGCGCTCATTCCTTCCGATGAAGGTAGTCTTGAGTGGATTTCACTGAATAACTTAGAAAATGTGCCTCTTGTCGAAGATCTGCCTGTCCTGATCCCCAGAATCGCAGCATATAATCAATCGGAACCGATCATCATAGGGAAATATATTCATGATCAAAGTGGGAAATTGCAATTATTGTTCAAGTAATCTTTTATAGAAGACCAGCATCGTGTCACCGTAAATTCGCTGATCAACGACATGAAAATTTATAAATGTGTGATCTTCTATGTATTCTTTTGGATGAATTTGAACAATAATCTGTCCTTCAGGATCCAATAAATTAGGTCTTTCATCCAATAAGACCATTGACTTCAACCATAACGACTCATATTGGGGTGGGGCGATGTAGATAAAATCATAAGGATTTTCATGTTCTTCACGAAGGTAAACAAACGCATCTTTTTTCAAGACGTTGGCATAGGGATCAAGCGCAGTCGCTTTGAGATTTTGCTGGATAATTTTATAAGCACGGTAATTGGTATCTAAAAATACTGCAGAATCAGCGCCTCGCGATAATGCTTCAATCCCGACGGCGCCTGTGCCTCCAAAAAGGTCAAGAATCGTTTTTTCCACAATCGTTTCGCCAAGGATATTGAAAAGCGCTTCTTTCACCTGGTCGGTAATTGGTCTTGTTGATTTGCCAGGTACGCTTGCTAATCTGATGCCTTTGGCATCGCCAGAAATGACTCGCATCAGACTAATTCCTCCGCGATCTCTCGAAATGCTCTGATATTTCCGTAAGGCGCATTTTTGGGTGTGACACATCCCGTGCCTAAAATGAACCTTTTGCCTTCTGTTTGATGAAAAGCTTCCACTGCTTCTTTTCGAATATCTTCAGGTGTTCCCAAAACAAGGCTTTCAATCCGATTGACCCCACCACAAACACTGGCTGGGAATCGTGCCAATCCTGCCTTCAAAGATGGTTTTGTTTCACGGTCATGCCAATTCAACACTTGAATGGGGTAATCTGCAATCAGATCAAACATGATCGAGTCTCCGTGAATATGTGCAACGTTGAACCAACAATCCCTGACAGACTCAAGGATTGCGAGGTCGTATGCCATTCCAAAATCCCTGTATTCCTGTTCGCCGAGAATCTGATAAGATGCGTGTTGAATGGCAAGAAATATACCTGCGATCCCCAGTTTCTTGATCTCTTCAATGAAGCGGAGGGTGGTTTCAAGGATCGTCTCCAATCCTTGCTTAAATGCATCCGGGAAGCATCGAATATATTGAGAGACGAGATTTGGGCCAAGGAGGTTCTTAGCCTGGGAAAGTGGATTGTAAATCGTTTGAATATAGGGTGTTTCCTTCGGAAGGGATTTCTGTAATTTCGCCACACATTCTAATTGTTTTCCTAAATGCCCTTTAGTCGGATCAAGAGGAGAGAGCTGATACCAGTCGTCAGGCGATTTAATCGGCCGATGAAGGTAGGCTCGGGTACCCTCAACATGCCCCTGCCACTCATCAATGACACCCCAATCCTTCAAACAAAAAGAGGAGTGCGGCGTGATTTTGACAAAATCAAAATCAAATTGCTCCTGGAATGCAAGAATTGCTTTTGCTAAACTGGATGGATGTTGGTCATCAACTGGGAAATGTTGCCAGAGCGCACACGGAATCCGGTCAGGCTTTTCGCCACTTAGTGTTCTCTCAAGGCGTTCTCTGTGATTGATCATTAGCAACATCCTCTCTCAGGGTAGGTTCTCATCAGATGAATCAGGATTAATTTTCACCATTAATTCGTCGTTTACGGGGATATCATTATAGGTCCAGTGGCGATTGGCAAAATAATTCCAAAGCAAGATCACAAAAATGCCAAATGCAAGTGCAAGATTTTGGCTGATAATATTGTTTGACAATGGCATTTCAATCGATAATTTGTCAAGGATATTGCTGAAGACCCTGTCGAGCCAGGGAACCAAAGGTGTGCGAATGAGAATTCCAATTGTGTTGATCAAAAAGAACTGAGTCAATTGACTGGACACACCCTTGCTGCGAGATTCGGGATAGGTCCAATAACGGTTCCAGAGAAAATTATTGATCACTGCACAGATAAATGATACAGCCTGAGCCCAAACTAATGGTACATCAAACACAAGCCTGAGCAGGTTCATAATACTGAAATCAACAATAGCACCTGTTATTCCCACAAAAGAGAATTTTAGGAACCGAATTCTTTCACGTCGATCTGTAACCAGATTCATAGATCCAATTTTTGTTTGAAATAAGGAATTGTTTTCATCAGTCCATCTCGAAAACTGACCTTGGGTTCCCAACCGAGGATCTCGCTAGCTCGTGTAATATCCGGTCTTCGTCTTTGGGGATCGTTTCCCAATCGGTCTGCCATTTTTGTCAAAATACCACCTTGATTCCCCGTTATTTCATTAACAAGATCCGCAAATCCACGGATGCTGATTTCTTGTGGATTGCCAATGTTAACCGGGTCATGATAGTCGCTCATCATCAGCCGGAAAATACCTGCAATGAGGTCATCCACGTAGCAGAAGCTGCGGGTCTGTGAGCCATCGCCATATATCGTGAGCGGTTCACCAAGCAATGCTTGCTGGAGGAAATTGGGTACAACGCGACCATCATCCAAACGCATGCGCGGACCGTAGGTGTTGAATATCCGAACGATCCTTGTATCGATATTATGAAATCGGTGATACGCCATGGTAAGGGCTTCAGCAAATCGTTTGGCTTCGTCATACACAGACCGTGTACCGATTGGATCGACATTGCCTCGATAGGTTTCTTTTTGAGGGTGTTCTAAGGGATCACCATAGATTTCGCTGGTCGACGCTAACAAAAATTTAGCATTATAAGCCCGGGCGACTCCTAATGAGTTGTGGGTTCCCAAAGCGCCTGCTTTCAGCGTTTGAATGGGTAGGTTTGGATAGCCTAAAGGTGATGCGGGATTAGGGCTGGCTGGTGAGGCGAAATGGAGAACATAATCAATCTCGCCGGGCACAAATATGAAATTGGATACGTCATGATGGATAAAACTGAAATTCTTGTTGCCTGCAAGATGAACGATATTTTCTTTGTTTCCTGTAATGAAATTATCCATCCCGATGACATGATGGCCTTCAGCAATCAATCGGTCACATAAATGTGACCCGAGGAAACCAGCTGCACCTGTTAATAATATCCGCATTCCTTAGCTCCTGAACTTTAGCATCATAAACGATCTGAGATCATTCGAATTATGTAATTATTTTACCAGCTTCAGTCATCGTAGTGCCTCAATAGAAAAGCTTACTTTAATCTGATGGTTGCCTCAAATAAAAATGTTACTTTACAATCTTCCACAATTTACCAACATTTAGGTCAATATTTTTCCGTAAGGTCACTGGATTGAG
>Ga0209723_1006467_pt1 | contig 11279 bp, 10 predicted proteins | sample BiotimSIPDNA_2_FD_185750 | JGI IMG/M metagenome (GOLD analysis project Ga0209723, IMG submission 185750) | Anaerobic biogas reactor microbial communites from Washington, USA - Biogas_R2 time_0 SIP DNA (SPAdes) (version 2) | ecosystem: Engineered > Bioreactor > Anaerobic > Unclassified | place... | reverse complement strand
GCTCTGTAAATGGGAAATGCGAGGCTCGTAGGCGCGTGCGCACATCATCACCGAAGGTGCGGCGGGCAAAATCAAGCAACGTACCCTTCATCTCCGCGAAGGTCACACCCTTCCCAACCACCAACACCTCCACCTGCATAAATTCAATCTCGGAACGCGCTGTTAACTGCTCATAGCGCATGGTGACCCCCGGTAAGATCACGCGGATATCTTCAGATGCGCGCTCACGCATCACCCGGATTTGCCCAGGAGAGGTGTGCGTGCGTAAAAGTACGCCTTCCTTCTTGGTGTAAAAGGTGTCCCACATATCCCTGGCCGGGTGATATGGCGGCATATTCAGGTAAGTGAAGTTAAAGTCATCCGTCTCTACCTCGGGTGAGCGGTAAATTTGAAAGCCCATGTCCCCAAAGATGCGATAAATTTGGCGCAGCACCTGGTTTAGGGGATGTATTCGGCCGTGATTAAACGCGTTGCCAGGCAATGTGACATCCAGCTTTTCAGACTCCAGCGCACGCAAGAGCGATGCTTCTTTGATTTCAGCTTCGCGTTCTGCATAAGCTTTCTCCAGGGTTACCTTTAAAGCATTAGCTGCTCTCCCAATAAGCGGTCGTTCTTCTTTTGAAAGCGTGCCCAAACTGCTAAAAGCGCGCACCACTAGGGCATTTTTACCAAGATATTTTTGCTTCCACTGCTCTAGGTCCTGTTCGCCTGCAACCTTTGAGAGCATGTCCAAGGCCGTTTCTTGTTCAAGCTGTAATTCACGTTCTTTTTCTGTCACACTGTCCTCCAAGGCTAAGCCACTGCTTTTGCCTAATTTTTTTATCAACTAAATAAAAAAACCGTCCCATAAAGGGGCGGAGTATTAGCCGCGGTACCACCCTTCTTGATCATGCTTGATGATCCTCTCAGGGCAATGGCTGCGAAACCATTGCAATCCAGGTAACGGTGGAAATCCGGTGCAGACTAATGCTTGTCCAGGTTCACCTGCACAACTCGGGAGGGAACTTCTGCTCTGTTTCACCGGGTACAGGTCTCAGTCTACGCCTGTACTGCCCTGTCAGCTTCCGAGAGCTTACTTTCCTCAGTCATCGTTATTAAATCTTATTATAGGTTGAAAGGAAAAGATGTCAAGACTAATTAACAAAACCAGGAATGACTATGGTTCAGGAAATGCTCTATCTATTTTCCTTATTGACGAATATCAATATATATACTATACTCCTGTATAGTATATTTTATTTTAGGAAGATTAAATTATGCCGATATATGAGTACATCTGTTCAAGTTGCGGCTCTGAGTTTGATAAGCTGGTTCGCTTTTCTGACCCCAATATTGACAGCCCAGAATGCCCTAACTGCAATTCAAATAACACCAATAAACGCCTATCCAGGATAAGCTCGTTCAGCGCCTCCTCTTCCCCATCTTTTAGCGGTGGGTCAAGCTGCGGCAGCTCTGGCGGCTTTCGTTGAGGCGGATAAGATGTTTGAACCGTGTGTTCAAATAAAAATTAGGTAATAAATGAAAATTTCAGATAGTGACTCTAAAGCTAAACTCAAAGCCCGCCTAGCGCGACTTGAGGGGCAATTGAGAGGCATTCAAAAAATGGTTGATGAAGATCGTGAATGCCAGGATATTGTTCAACAGCTCAGTGCCGTGCGATCTGGTTTAAACTCAGCCAACCAGGCTTTTCTGCAGGTAGTGGCAGATGAATGCATTTTGAACCTTGAAGACAAAAACCTCAGCAAAGCTAATCTGGATAACTTAATTAGCCTGGTCGGCAAACTATAGATAAATAAAAACTAAGTGAGGAAAAATTATGGCAAATAACACCGTTTTACGCTGGCTCCCTGGTGGGATGCGCTTCATTTCCACCGATTCCACTGGCCATTCTGTCGTGCTCTCAACCACAGATGAGGGTTTAGGTATGAAGCCCTCTGAATTGATTCTCTCAGCGCTTTCCGCTTGTTCAAGCGTTGATGTGGTCCAGATTTTAGAGAAGAAAAAGACACCCCTAACCTCTTTAGAGGTGACGGTCACAGCGGATCAAGATAAAGATCCCCCATGGGCTTTCCGGAAAATTCACCTGCACTTCAAACTAAAAGGCAATAACCTGGTTGAGAAAGATGTGGCTTATGCCATCCAGCTTTCGGAGCATAAGTATTGTTCGGTAGCAGCTACCCTGAGGGGCGTGGCGGAGATAACCACCAGTTTTGAGATACTCGAGTAAATAGGCAAGACCCTGAAAGGTGATTTTCAGGGTCTTTTTAAATTTAAGATTGTTTGAGAGTTTTACTTTTCGGTAAATTACAAAGCCGCTTTGACAATGGCGACAAAGGATTCCGTCTTTAAACTAGCTCCACCCACCAAGCCGCCATCAATATCCGATTGGGCAAATAATTCAGCCGCATTTGCCGGCGTCACTGAGCCACCATATAAAATACGCATACCATTGCCAACTAATTGTCCAAACATCTCACGCAGGATCGGGCGGATCACATCGCGGTGCACCGCGTTAGCCCCGTCTGGGGTGGCTGCCAAGCCCGTCCCAATTGCCCAAACGGGTTCATAAGCGATAATCACATCCGTGGCTTGAAGCGCGGTAAGGTCTTTTAGACCCTCGCGTACCATGCGGGAGACCACTTCAGCTGTAAGGCCTGCTTTGTTTTCCTCAAGTGTTTCCCCAACACACATGATCGGCAATAAACCTGCTTGGAGGGCTGCTTTAACTTTCTTGTTTACACTTACGTCAGTCTCTCCGAACATCGCCCGTCTTTCTGAGTGCCCAATAATGACGTACCGGCATAAATCCACTAACATGGCGGGGGAAGTTTCGCCAGTGTAAGCACCGGATGCTTCCCAGTGCAAATTTTGTGCACCAAGTTGGATGGGTGTGTCAGCCGTCTCTCTAACCGCTACGCCCAAACCTACAAAAGGCGGACAGACAACAATATCAACATATGTTATATCCTTTAATTCTGGCACCATTTCTCTTAGCAAGTCCCTGGTCTCGTAAAGGTTTTTATTCATTTTCCAGTTTCCAGCAACCATTTTTCGTCGAATCATTTTTTACCATTCCTTATCTAGTAAGTAGAATTATTATTTTCAATTTTATCATAATGATAATTTGGAAATCTTCATCAGAACTCATCAGGCATAAAAAACGACCCCTCATTTTACTGAGGGGCCAAAATTTGCTATCGATTAGCGCCAAATACTTGGCCTAATCCAAAGGGCTTTATTATCTGAAGTGCTGGTGCCGTTGCGGACTTCAAGGATGAAGGTCACATTCTTCCCGGCTAATGGGCTCAGATCAACCTCGACAAACTGGTAGCCGCCTTCGTATTTTTCGTGGCGGGTAAACAAGGACTGCACTGCACCACTCCCAATTCGGTATTTTAGTTCAAAATGGACATTACAATTAGGGCTGTTATATTCACAGTTTACCGTGGTCCTGAATTTATCGCCGTTTTGAACCAGGAAGGATGGATAAATCCCTGTAATGCGGCCGTCCGCGGCATTGTTTGGGCGAGTTATCAAACCAACCTCGTTTTCTTTTGCGCCATCTTCGCGGTATGGCTCATTCTTTTTCAGCACGTAACCGCTAGAAACGTTTGATTCAGAGCCTGGGCAGGGCAGAGGGTTGGTGCTGCCGCTGGACCAAACTGCCTCGCAGGCTTTGTTGGCAAAGCTGTATACTTCACCTGTGGAGGCTACAACTTTGATTTTGACCCAAATTGAAGAAAGCCCATCTTTACCTACACCAAAGCGAGCCCCAGAACCAGTACGAAGCATGTAGTAACCGGTATATTCTCCAACAGTTGTAGGCGCAACCATAGAAACTGACAAATCAATGGTATCACCTGGCGCCACACTGCGGGGCAGGTCAATACCAGCAGCTGCGCTCATCGCAGTGCCCGTTACAAAGACCAGGTCGTAATCCGTTGTCCATGTGCAGGTACCGATATTGCTAAGGCGCCATGTTTTAATAAAGCCCTCACCAGGAGCCATTGTAGTTCCATCAGGCACCGTGACATCTTTTTCAAATTTTGCCAGGTTGCAGGGGATGGGCGTGGCTGTTGGTGGAATGCGCGTTGCTGTGGGCGGTATGGATGTAGCCGTTGGCGGAAGCGATGTTGCCGTAGGGGGTACCTGCGTTGGTGTGGGAGTTGGAGGGGCTACTGTGGCCGTATCTTCAACAGCTGACGTGGGTGATTCCTGGGCAACTTGGGTGAGCTGGGCAACCAAAGTCTCAAAAGCCTGCTGCGTGGATTGAGCCTGCAAAGTCTGCATGGCTTTTTCAACCGCATCATCAAGATCAGCGGTTGGTTGCGCGGGTACATTACAAGCACTCAGAAAAAATACCCCTACCAAAACCAAAATGACCATTTTTGTTAGGTTAAATTTTATATTTGAGCTTTTCATGATAAATCTCCTTAAATCTTAAAAATTACTTAGGCTAGACTAAGACGAATGCGAAATCAATATTGTTCCATTAATTAATTGTACAAGATTTTTAAATAAATCTACTCTTCTTTGCTGATTTTCCAATATCTGCTAATAGATCTGCTCAATCATCTTATTAACACCCCATACCATATGCCCCCCTCCAAACGCGGAGGTAACAACATGTCCTGTTTCTATTGGTCTAGTTTGAATATCGAACTTCACATTCCCCTCACTGAATCATATTTTCCCCTCTATGTGAAGTAAATCGAGGATGCCCCAAAATGCTAAGGCAACCTCATTTTACTCGATAAGGCAGGATATCTATAATGATACAGCTCTACTTTAGTAAATCCGATCTCTCATACACCAGAGGAGGAATTTCCCTGGAAGAGGAAAGGCGCAATTTTAAGTGAGCAATCCAGGTTTCAGACAATCCGTTATCATCTATATCCTCAACAAAAGGTAAAACTAATTCAATGTAGTCGTTGCCAATAGGAACATAGAACGATTCAATGACACCTGTTGACCCTATTCTAAACAAGAGGTATAGACTACGATACTCCTCATATCCCTCTAACTTCTCTGCACAGCTAGTGACTATCCAAATCAGACTTCTCATGCTGTGGACTGGTTTCCATTCACAAGTGAACTCGTTTTGACTCAAAAATTTTAGTGATGCTTGCCCGATGAGTTGTTCAGTCTCTCTCCAATTCTTAGGGTCATTATAATAATCAAATGTATTGGATTTATATGGTTCTTTCATTGAAATCCATCCGCCATACTTATCAACCAAGTTCATTATTCTTTGCTTTTGCGAATCTCTTAATATGATGGTGGTAATTAGCAAAAGAACAAAGACAATGACAATTAATATACCGATTCTCTTTTTTGACATCAGTTCTTATTTCCTTTAAAGATAATGCTTTGTCGCATTTTACATCTCCTTTGTTCAAATAAATACATGGTAGGTGTAGTTTTCATGTTCCAAACTATTTTAGGAAATCAATGAACTTTTGATACAACTTCATAAGTATATTTAGTAAAATTATCCTTTTTCCAATAATTAATTGTTTAGATGATGGGACATTAAATATGCATTAAATCAGCGCCAAATACCCGGCCTAATCCACAAACCCGTATTGTCAGAATTGCTGGTGCCGTTGCGAACTTCAAGGATGAATGTCACATTCTTCCCGGCTAAGGGGCTTAGGTCAACCTCAACATACGAGAACTTGCCATCATATCTTTCAAGGCGTGTAAACAATGACTGCACAAGGCCATTCCCGACCCGGTACTTCAATTCAAAGTTTACATTGCATTTGGGGCTTTCATAAGTACAACTTAATGAGGTCCGAAAATAATCGCCATGTTGAACCAGGAAAGTAGGATAAACCCCAGAAATCCAACCATCAACAGCATTGTTTGGGCGAGTCATCAAACCAATCTCGTTTTCTTTTGCACCATCTTCGCGGATTGGCTCATTTACTGCCTGAACAAATCCAGTAGCAGTGTCAGATTCAGAGCCTGGGCAGGGTAAAAAGTTCGTACTGCCGCTTGACCAGGTTGCTGAGCAAACCCTGTTGGTAAAGCTGTAGACCTCACCAGTTGTGGCGACAACATTAATCTTGACCCAGAATCCTGAAAGCGCATCTTTTCCTAAACCGAAGAGAACCCCCTTATTTGACCTAAGCATCCAGTGACCGATATATTCTCCTGCAGTGGTGGGCGCAATCATTGGGACTGTCATTTCGATGGATTCGCCAGGCGCTACACTATAGGGCAAATCAAAACTAGTAATTGTGGTCATTGCGGTGCCCTCTACAAAGACTAAGTCATAATCGGTTGTCCAAGTGCAGGAGCCGACGTTACTAAGCTGCCAGGTTTTTTTAAAGCCTTCACCAGGCGCCATAATAGCACCATCAACCACTGTGATATCTTTAACAAAGCTTACCAGGTTACAGGGCAAGGGTGTGGCTGTAGGTGGAAGGGGTGTCCCAGCTGGCAGTTGAGGGGTCCCCGTCAGGGGCGTCTGCGTCAGAGCAGGTGTTTGAGAACCAGCGGTAACTGTTTCCTCGACGGCTGGTGAGGGTGATTCTTGGGCAACCTGGGTGAGTTGAGCAACCAAAGTCTCAAAAGCCTGCTGTGTAAATTGAGCCTGCAACGTTTGCATAGCCAAATCAACCGCAGCATCAAGATCAGGGGTTGGTTGCGCGGGCACAGAACAAGCGCTTAGGAAGAATACCCCTGCCAAAATCAAAATAACCATTTTTGATAGGTTAATTTTTGTAGTTGAGTTTTTCATGATGCTGTTCCTTAAATCTTTAAAATCCTTAGGTCAAACGAAAACGAAGATCTAATATGAAATGTTACATTGTTCAATTGTACATGATTTTAAAATAGCCTACCCTTCTTTGCTTATTAGAAGGGTAGGCTTTTTTATTCAATGAAAATTTTACTTATCGTTTAAAACGGCCAATCCCGGAAGTTCAAGGCCTTCAAGCATTTCCAGAGAGGCGCCCCCACCCGTTGAGATGTGGGTGATCTTATCATCAAGACCTGATTGATTGATGGCAGCAACTGAATCGCCACCGCCGATAATGCTGACAGCGCTGCTCTCAGCAACTGCCTTGGCCACGGCAAAGGTGCCAGCGGCAAATTTTGGAAACTCAAATACACCCATAGGGCCATTCCAAACCACAGTACCAGCATCCGCCACAACAGCGTTGAAAGCTTCTACTGTTTTAGGGCCAATATCTAAAACACGCCAACCCGCTGGGACGTCACCTAGGTCGACCGTTTTCATTTCAGCTTCTTGATCAAAAGCATTTGCTAAGACCATATCGACTGGCAGCATGAGTTTCCCAGCAGACTGGGCTAATAAATCCTTAGCAACATCAAGAACCTCTGCTTCGACCAGCGAATCAGCCATCTCGTAGCCTTGGGCTTTGAGGAATGTATTTGCCATGCCGCCGCCAATTAAAATCTTATCGGCTTTGGTGAGCAAGTTTTTAATGACACCGATCTTGTCGCTGATCTTAGCACCGCCCAAAATGGCTACAAACGGGCGGGCAGGGTCTGCAATGGCATTTCCGAGGTATTGAATTTCTTTTTGAAGTAAGAAACCGGCCGCAGCTGGCAGATAGTCTGCTACACCTGCTGTGGATGCGTGGGCGCGGTGCGCTGAACCAAAAGCGTCATTGACATATAGATCTGCCAACGAAGCTAAGGCTTTGGACATACCAGGGTCATTCTTGGTCTCTTCTTTGTGAAAACGCGTATTTTCCAAGACCAAAACCTCACCCATTTGCAGGGCAGCTGCTGCCTCATCTGCTTTTGGTCCGATACAATCCTCTGCAAATTTGACGGGGTTTTCGATCAAAGTCGCCAAGTAATCAGCCACAGGCTTCATACTAAAAACGGGGTCGGGACCTTCTTTCGGCCGGCCCAGGTGAGAACACAGGATCACCGCTGCGCCATGCTCGAGCAGGTAATTGATCGTTGGCAGTGCCGCAACAATGCGCGTATCATCTTTAACTTTGCCTTCCTTAATGGGGACATTAAAATCAACCCTAACCAAAACTTTCTTATTCTCAACATCCAAATCTGAAATCATTTTTTTGTTAAACATCGCTTTAGAACCTCCATAAAAAATAGTGCGTAAGGCTGTTTAATACAAGCAGCGTTACGCACTTCGTTATTTAAGAAACCTCAGTATCTATTAGAGTGATTTTGCCATCATCACGGCCAGGTCAGCAGTGCGGCAAGAGTAACCCCATTCGTTATCATACCAGGTGACTACCTTAACCAGGTTACCGCCCATAACCATTGTATTTGGCAGATCAACGATTGATGAGCGAGGGTCGCCCTTGAAATCCATTGATACAAGCGGTTCACCATACTCACCAGTTGTGACACCCAAAATGCCTTTCAAATGGCCTTTTGATGCTTCCATGAATGTAGCATTTAATTCTTCTTTGGTGGTTGGTTTTTCAAGGGTTGCCACAAAATCGACAATGGAAACTGTGGGGGTTGGGACGCGCAAAGAATAACCGTCAAATTTACCCTTAAGCTCAGGGATTACCAGCGCGACGGCCTTTGCGGCACCGGTGGTGGTGGGGATGATGTTCAAACCGGCAGCGCGAGAACGCCTCATCTCTTTCCTGTGACCCTGGTCAAGAATGACCTGGTCGTTGGTGTAAGAATGGATCGTGGTCATAACCGCATTTACAATGCCATATTTATCATGAACAACCTTCGCAGCAGGTGCTAAGCAGTTGGTTGTGCACGAGGCATTTGAAACGATGTGGTGTACGGCTGGGTCGTATTTCTCGTCATTTACGCCCAAGACAATTGTCAGATCTTCCATTTTGGCGGGTGCTGAGATGATTACTTTCTTAGCGCCACCCCTAAGGATATGTGCATCTGCACCGATCTTGCCTGTTTCAGGGTCAGTTTTCGCCACGGTAAAGATACCGGTTGATTCAATGACGATATCAACACCCAATTCTTTCCAGGGCAGGTTGCCCGGATCTTTCTCAGCGAATACTTTTATCCTATCGCCATCAATTACCAAGTCACCTTCGACAACTTCCACCGTTCCTTCGTAAATTCCGTAATTGGAATCATACTTAAACAGGTGTGCGTTTGTCTTAGCGTCAAACAGGTCATTGATTGCGACAACCTCTAAGGTCTCGCCTCCACGTTCTCTGATTGCTTTTAAAACTTGTCGGCCAATTCGGCCAAAACCATTAATGCCTACTTTTGTTTTCATAAGGGAATCCTCCTTCATTAGATTGTTAACCAATTTATTTTACAATTATTTAATCCAACCCCCACGAATTAATTTATAAAATTAATCTAAATTAATGGACCAGTTCGTTCCTCAAGCAAGTTCATGATCACCTTTGCTAGCTTTTTCGAATCATGACGCCAGGGATAGATTTCATCAGCTAGGTCTGCTTCATAGACCTTGTGATGATCATACAAGTTTCCATTTGCCTTAACCCAGGTAACATTTTCCCCAAGGTTACCCGTAAAGACATTGTTACAAATGATCAGGTCAAAAATCTTTTTATTGATATGGTTTTCAATCACATCAAGATGTTTGTAGACATCGAATCCATCGGTTTCTCCACGCTGGGTTGCGACGTTACAGACAAAGAATTTTAAGGCCCGGCTAGATTGAATAGACTCTGTTATCCCCCTGACCAATAAGTTCGGTAACAAGCTTGTATAAAGGCTTCCTGGGCCAACAATAATTAGGTCAGCAGCTAAAATTGCGGCAACTGCAGGCGGGTAGGCCGGCGTATCCGTTGGCTTCAACCAAACCCGCTGGATTTGTCCAGGGCAAGCAGTGAGCTGACTCTCACCCAAAACGTGCACGGTTTTTTGTGAATCTGGCTCTAAGACATCGCCATATAGCTCAACATTGCTCAGCGTCGTTGGCAGAACCTGTCCATACACCGCCAAGACCCTGCCAGATTCAGCAACTGCTTCTTCAAAGCTCCCAGTAATTTCTGCCAGAGCGGAAATGAACAAATTCCCCAAGGAATGCCCTTCTAAACCAGCCCCTGTTGTAAAACGGTATTGAAAAACTTGTGAAAGCAAGGCTTCATCACTACTCAATGCAGAAAGACAATTGCGAATGTCCCCGGGAGGTAATATGCCAAAGTTGCGACGTAATTCACCTGAGGAGCCGCCGTTGTCAGCCACAGTCACAATTGCAGTAATATTGTGCGTAAATTCCTTTAAGCCTCTCAATAATGAGGCTAACCCGTGTCCGCCGCCAATCACAACCACCCGTGCACCGCGTTCCTTCCTGCGGTATTGGTGGATTGAGTCTAAAACAGATTTACCTGGTTGAATAAAAGGTTTGAGCAGGCTGCGATTAGCCCCCCAAATTCCCAGCAGCACCATGACCAATCCAAGACCGCCAAAGAATAAAAACCTTATCGGCCGAGAGAGAAATCTCAGGGAGAGGAACGCTAAAGCTGGGATCCACCAAGCATCTGGCGCATTACGGTAAAAATCGAGGATAACAACTGCCAGGCCCAAGCCCAACATCATTGAACCTGCGATAGCCAATAAAAGCCATCGCTTAAAACCTAAGCCCGGCAAAAGCCACTGAAATTCATGCCTCATTCGGTTCCAAATTTTCTTAATCTTGGAGGGTTTAGGATCTAATTCTGCCATTAGATAGATGATAGCAGTATTTAGGTTAGGCGTCAACGAAATTTTAACCACTTTCGATCGGGGTAAAATATTTGACTTAATGATTAAAACTCAGTAAACTAATCTTATAATTTGTTCCATGTCCGCTAATATTATAGGAGGAGTTATGCCCATCCAAAATTACCACTTAACCTTTCGATCAGGTCCAAATCCTGGGAAAGTATATCCCCTTGAAAAACAGGAGCTCTTTATCGGGAGAGATTTATCCAACGATATCCCCGTTCCAGATCCTGAAATTTCTCGCCGGCATGCAAGACTGCTTTTGCAGCCGGATGGCGTGTTCATTGAAGATCTTGGTTCAACTAATGGCACATTCATAAACGGTATGAGAATTTCTTCTCCGCAAGCGCTGCATGTTGGTGATGTCATCACTTTGGCGGAAAACATTGTTATGCTGCTTGAGGCTGATGCTTATGATGCTGACGCTACCGTAGTTGGTGGCCAGGCATACACGGTGGCTGCAAACGTTCAACCGCCCACCCCACCTCAACCTGCCTATCAGCCGAAACCACCTCAACCAGCGCCTCAACAAGCCGTGCCGCAGTATACCCCCCCACCAGCACAGCCTGTTCAACCTGCTCAGCAATATGCAGCACCTCAAA
>Ga0209723_1006466_pt1 | contig 11280 bp, 7 predicted proteins | sample BiotimSIPDNA_2_FD_185750 | JGI IMG/M metagenome (GOLD analysis project Ga0209723, IMG submission 185750) | Anaerobic biogas reactor microbial communites from Washington, USA - Biogas_R2 time_0 SIP DNA (SPAdes) (version 2) | ecosystem: Engineered > Bioreactor > Anaerobic > Unclassified | place... | reverse complement strand
CAAAAGCATTTTCGTCCAACTTTAAGTACAAAGCCAATGTGGCGAGTGCCGACCTCAGGTAGGAAAACTTTTTTCAAAAAAATCAAGGTGAGAAAGATGGGCTAAGGGACAATTTGTAGGGTAAAGGGCATTATTTACAAAAAAAATGCCATAAATGCCAAGAAATGCAGAAGATTTGGATTGAAAAATCTCTCAAGTGTGATATTTTATGTACAGAGGTACTTGCCAAAAGTGTAGTACGCGCCAAACCAAAGTAACCAAGGAGAAATGATTATGCGTTCCATCACCACGTTAGACATTCAGTACGCCCACCGATTCTACAAATTTCAGGGAGAAGCGCAGTATTTGCACGGCCACACCGGTGTCCTGACCATTGAGGTAGAGGATTCCATTAACCCCGGCGTCAACATGGTTTTTCCCTGCAATGAAATCCAAAAGATCGCTTGGGATGTGCTGAAGAACTTCGACCACGCGCTGGTTTTGCGGGAAGACGATCCGCTGCTTCCAGCCATTCTCGGAGTCTATGAAAAACAAGGCATAAAAAATGGTGCGCCGGCTAACAAGATGAAGGGGCCGGCTTTCAAAACTGAACTGGCTACCGCCTATCCTGAATGCCGTTTGGTCGTGACCAAAGAAACCATGACCGTCGAAGGCATGATCAAAATTGTTTATGACCTACTCAAAGACAAGCTCAACATTGTCAAGCTTACCTTCTCCAGCGGCGTCAATGCCGCGACTCAGGAATATGCTCCGGGTAAAACCATTGACCGTTGCCCGCTGTGCGGTGTGACAATGGTTGACGGCGTCTGCCCGAAATGCGGTTATAAAAAGCATTGATTGCAGCGCATAGCTAAATCTCATACTGTTACACATTGATACAATGTGTAACAGTATTTTTTTGTAAAGGAGGTAATTTCAAAAGTTTTTAATTCGGCGGGATGGAAAAAAGAGGCAGAGGGCTCATCTTAACTCTGGGGCTATCAAACTTGGAAGAAAAATGAACAATCTGCCGAAGCTTTACTTTACCATGGAAACCTATCTTTTCCCAATGCTGGAAGAAGAATTGGGCGAATTAACCGCGAAGATGAGGGAGTTTTTGCGGATTGTCGAAGTTGTTCGCCCGTCCCGGTTCATCACCAGTGCGTTGCGTTGGTGTGGATTGGGCAGACCGATGAAAGACCGCGAGAAAATGCTTCTGGCATTTTTCCTGAAAGCGGTATACGACCTTCCGACAACGAAGGTGCTGATTGAAAATCTGAATACGAATCCGAGTTTGCGAAGAATCTGCGGATGGGAATATCGCGGCGAGGTTCCGTCCGAGGCAACGTTTTCCCGAGCGTTCAAAGTGTTTGCCGAGGAAAGAGTTCCAGATGCCATTCACGCGACGATCGTGAAGGAGAATTACACAGAAAAACTGGTCGGACACGCAAGCATCGATTCCACGGCAATCATCGGAAGGGAAAGGGCCTGCCGTAAGAATACGCCGAAAATCAAGCTCAAAAAGAAACGGGGCCGGAAAAGCAAGGCGGAAAAAGCGGAGTTGGCGGAGCAGGAACTTATCGAAACCAAAACCCGGCGGCTGGAACTTCAGCCGAACCGGACGCCGGCGGAAAATGTCGGCGATTTGCCGCAAGGCTGTGACTGGGGCGGCAAACGCGACAGCAAGGGGAAAACAGGCTTCTGGTGCGGTTACAAACTGCATTTGTCCATCGGCGACGGAGGAATTCCGTTGGCGGCGATTCTGAGTTCGGCGTCTCTTCACGACAGTCAGGCGGCAATTCCGCTTATGCAGATGGCGTCGGAACGGGCGACTATCCTGTATGACCTGGCTGATTCGGCTTACGATGCAGAGGAGATCAAGGCTTTTTCGGAAAAGCTTGGTCATGTTCCGGTTATTGATCCGAATCCGCGCCGGGGAGACAAGCAGGAACTTGCTCCGGCGCGAAAGATTCGTTATCGGGAACGCTCAACAGTTGAACGCGGGAATTCGGATTTGAAAGACAATTACGGCGCTCGCCATGTCAGAGTCAAGGGGCATTGGAAAGTCCTTTGCCATTTGATGTTCGGTGTGATCGCCATAACAGTGAAGCAACTATTCAATATGCTTGAATAAAAATAGTTGAGCTTGCTTGACATCAGAGAAAAAGAAATCCCGCAAGACGGGATAAGGAGAAAAACGCTCAAAATTTAGATTTTTCGCCGATTTTCGTAAAAATGACGCGGTGAACGCGTCAAAATGATCTTGACGCGCCCAGAAATGAGTTATCAACAGGAAAAGACCAAGACTTTTGAAATTGGCTCTACAATGTCGTTTTTTCTCACGCATAAGAGGTCATCTGATGAATACCGAAGAAAGTCTATGGGATATTGACGATGTGGCAAAATACCTTAAGGCCAGCAAGGATTCCGTGTATCGCTGGATTTATAATAAGGGGATGCCGTCCTTGAAGAATGGGAAGAAATGGCTTTTCCGAAAGGCCGAAGTAGATGCCTGGCTGGACAGTATGCAAAAAAGGCACACAGAAAGCGGCAAAGAGGGCAAACCATGATTACCCCTTTTCATGCCATTTTTTTTGCGAATGAGTTGATACGCCGCGGCGGCGATGGGCTTGACCGACTGAACCAGTCCCTTTTTGACGCTTCGGTGGACTTGAATCCGCATCAGGTCGAGGCGGCGTTATTCGCTCTTCATTCGCCTATTTCAAAGGGCGTGTTGCTGGCCGATGAAGTCGGCTTGGGAAAGACCATCGAGGCGGCGCTGGTGCTGTGCCAATTCAATGCGGAAAGAAAGAAGCATCTTCTGGTCATCTGCCCCGCCTCTTTGCGCAAGCAGTGGCAAATTGAACTTGCCGACAAGTTCAATCTTTCCTCGGTCATTCTTGATGCGACCTCCTATCGCCATGCCCGGAAAAATGGTCGTCCAAGACCGTTTGACACTGTGGACGTGGTCATTGTATCCTACCATTTTGCCAGCAAGATGGCAGAAGAGATTCGGACAGTCCCCTGGTCGCTTACTGTCATAGACGAGGCGCACAAGCTTCGGAACTGCTATCGGCAGAGCAGCAAGATAGGCCAGCGTCTGTTATGGGCGCTGGAAGGACGCCGGAAGGTCTTGTTGACCGCCACGCCATTGCAGAACTCCCTTCTGGAACTGTTCGGCATCGCGACTCTGATTGACGAGGAGATTTTCGCGGATTTGCCTACCTTCCGCAGCATGTATTGCAATGCGGGCGGAGATATTGTTGGACTTCGCAAGCGACTGGCGGGCTTCTGCCGCAGAACGCTACGCAAGGATGTTGCCGAGTTTATCCGTTATACAGAGAGGCGTCTCTTGACGATGCAGTTCACTCCCCAGGAGGCGGAACGGAAACTCTATGACGAGATGTCGCGTTTCCTGCAAAGGAAAGACACCTACGCTTTCCCAAAGCAGCAACGACAGCTCATCACGCTGGTAGTGCGCAAGTTGCTGGCCTCCAGCACAACGGCTCTCCGAAGCACACTGGAAGCCATTCGTGCTCGGCTGATTGCTCTTCGGGATGAAAAAAGGGACGATGAGATACCAGAGGACGTGCTTTGGGACGTGGATGCGCTGGATGACTATCTTGATGAGGTCGAACTGCTGGAAGAAGAGGACGAAACGGCTCTCGAGCCATCGAATGAAATCATCGACCAGCGGAAACTCCAAAGGGAGATAGATGAACTTGACAGGTTCATCCGCATGACCTATGACGTCACCTGCGATACCAAAAGCGAGGCGCTCCTTTCTGCTTTGGAACAGGGCTGGGCGAAGATGCGGGAGCTTGGCGCGGAGGAGAAGGCGGTGATTTTCACGGAATCACGCTGTTCCATGCATTATCTGCGCGGTTATCTTGAGCGACACGGCTATCATGGGCAGGTGGTATGCTATTCCGGCGGTGGCAAAAAAGACCCCGTGGCCGAAATGATTTATGCAGAATACATGGCTGACAACCTGCACAACCCTGATGTCAACACAGATGGCAGCAAGGCGGTGATGATGCGCCACGCGCTTGTGGAGAATTTTCGAACAAAATCCAAAATCATGATTGCCACCGAGGCTGGCGCGGAAGGAATCAACCTCCAATTCTGCTCATTGGTCATCAACTACGATTTGCCGTGGAATCCCCAGCGCATCGAACAGCGCATCGGGCGCTGCCATCGATACGGGCAGAAACACGACGTGGTGGTCATCAATTTCCTCAATGAGACCAACGCGGCGGACAAGCGTGTCTATGAGCTTCTGACCAGCAAGTTCAAGCTCTTCAACGGCGTATTCGGGGCCTCGGACGAAATCCTCGGGCGGTTGGAGAGCGGCGTTGGTCTCGAACGGAAAATCCTGGAGCTCTATCAGCAATGCCGCACGGAAGAGGAAATACAGGCAAGGTTCGACCAATTGCAGGCTGAACTGGACGAGGAAATCCAGGACAAGATGCGCCAGACCCGGCAGCGTGTGCTGGAGAATTTCGACGATACCGTCCGAAAGATTCTGAAGATTGACTATGAAGAGGCTCTTGACCAATTGGATGAATACGGGCGCAAGTTCTGGCGTCTTACCCAGTTCATGCTGGAAGGCAAGGCGACATTCGACGAAACAAGCCTTGCCTTTGACCTGCAAATTCCTCCTCGTGAGGACATCCGTGCAGGACATTACCTGCTGAAGAGGAAGGCTGATGCCCGTTTGCTGGGACAGTCCGGTGAAGAGAGTGCACCTGGGGAAATCTACCGCACCACTTCTCCCCTCGGCAGCTGGTGCATTGCGGAGGGCGGCGGCCTTTGCCCCCAGGTTCACCATGTTGATTTTGACCTTTCCGGCTACAGGGGGAAGATATCCGTCCTGGAGCAGTTGAAGGGACAGTCCGGCTGGATGCTCCTGAACAAGCGCACGGCGGAGGGCATTGAGGCAAAGGATTCGCTCCTCTTTTCCGGCTTTACCGAAGAGGGGAAGAGCCTTGTCACGGACATTCTGGCGCAGTTCTTCCAATTGGAGGCGGTCATGGGGGAGGAACGCATCGCAACGCCAAACGTGATAGATCGGCTGGCGAGGGAGTCTGCCCTGCTTTCCAAGGCCACCGCGAAACAGGAGCTGGAACGGAGCAATGCGCTTTACAAGGAACGCCAGGCGCAGTTGGACCGCTGGCAGGATGACCAGGTGAACGCAGCCCAGCATGCGGTGGATGTCCTAAAGCAGGAGCAACGGGCGGCGCGTCGTGCCGTGGAGAATGCCACGACCCTCTCTGAACAGGCCGAGGCCGGCGAGAAAGTGGCGCAGCTGGACCGCAGGCTCTCCAAGGCCCGCCGCAATGTCGATACCGTCGAGGCCGCCGCGTGGCAGAAGCGCACACGCATTCTCGATGAACTGAAAAAGAGGCTCGGGCAGACCGTGGAGGAGCATGCGCTCTTCACCCTGCACTGGAGTTTGAAATGACAGGCTTTGAAATACCAAGGACATAACAATGGCAGCTTCCGAACAACTTCTCCGATTGATAGAGCGTCTCAGGGAAATCTTCGAGATAGACAAGTCTGACCTGGACTTTGGCATTTACCGCATCCTGAACATCAGGAAAAAGGAAATCGAAAAGTTCCTGGAGGAAGGCCTGCCCAAACGTGTCCAAGAAACGCTTGCCCCCTTTGCGGCGGACACGACTGCCGTCGAAAACCGCATTAGGGAAATCGAAAAGCAGTGCGAGGATGTCGGCGTGGATGTCAAGAACAGCAAGATGGCCGGGGAATATGCCGAGTTGAAGGCGCAGCTGGCCAAGGGCGTGGACTTGTCCGGTCTGGAGGCGGACGTCTATTCGCACTTGCTCTCCTTCTTCAGCCGCTATTACGAGGAAGGCGACTTCATTTCCAAGCGACGCTACAAGGAGGGGGTCTATGCCATTCCCTACGAAGGCGAGGAGGTCAAACTCTACTGGGCCAACCAGGACCAATACTACATCAAGACCAGCGAGAACTTCAAGGACTACACTTTCATGGCCGGGGAGTACACCATCCATTTCCGGCTGGTGGATGCCACCACGGAGCAGAACAACAACAAGGAGACAGCCGACTCCAAGCGTGTTTTCATGCTCTACAATGAGACGCCGGAACGCCCGGATGTCAAAACCTTCGAGTATGACGAGGAGCGCAAGGCGCTCTTCATCCGCTTCGTCTTCGACATCCCCGCCGACAAGAAATTCGACTACGCAACCGACAACGAGAAACGAATCACCACCTGGATTGCCAACGAATGCAAGCCATTGTTCATGCCGCTTCTGGGAACGAATGTCTCCAAGGACCCGAAAAAGGGCCTGACGCTTTTGGGCAAGCATCTCAAGGCGTATGTGGCGAAGAACACCTTCGACTACTTCATCCACAAGGACCTGGGGGGCTTTCTCTCGCGCGAGCTGGACTTCTACATCAAGAACGAGGTGATGCACCTGGACGATGTGGACACCACGGACGAACGAAAGGCGGAGACTTGGCTGGCGCAGGTGCGCGCCATCAAGCGCGTCGGCAAGGTCATCATCGATTTCCTCGCCCAAATCGAGAACTTCCAGAGGAAACTGTGGCTCAAGAAAAAGTTCGTCCTCTCCACGAATTACTGCATGACCCTTGACCGTGTGCCCGAGGCGTTCTACCCCGAAATCGCCGCCAACGACGCACAGCGCGAGGAATGGGTGCGCCTCTTCGCCATCGACGAGTTAGTAATCGATTTGGAGCACCAGCAGCCTTATTCTGTCCCGCTGACAATGGATTTCCTTAAGCAAAACCAAAACCTCGTTCTGGACACAAAGTTCTTCTCCGATGATTTTAAGGAACGACTCATTGCAACCATCGATAATTTTGATGACCAATGCGATGGATTATTGGTAAAAGCCGACAATTATCAAGCTTTACTTTTCTTAGTATCAAGGCATTGTAAAAACATTGATTGTATGTACCTTGATCCACCATACAATACAGATGCTTCAGAAATTATGTACAAAAACGGTTATAAACATTCATCATGGTTAGCCCTTATGAATGATAGATTATCTTATTCAACAAATTTGCTCAAAAACAACTCTCTCTTTTGTATAACAATTGATGATTTTGAAAGAGATTATTTATCTTTAGCCTGTATGAATTTAATTGGAAGTGATAATAGACTAGGAACAGTTTGCATTCGCAATAATCCCCAAGGGCGTTCGACTGTTAAGGGTTTTTCAATAAACCACGAATATGGCTTTTTCTATGCATTAGACAATGAAAAAGCAAACACTGTTGGGCGATTGCAACATAATCAATCTCAAATTGAACGCTACAAAGAAGTTGACGAAAATGGGAAACGATTTCAATGGGAGAACTTTAGAAAAACTGGAACCGACTCAAACCATGAAGATCGAGTTAAGCAATTTTATTATATTTTTGTTAATGAAGAATCATTAACAATACGAATTCCTAATCAAACTTGGAATGAGCAAAATCAAATTTGGGAACTGAATGAACAACCAACAAAAGAAGAAATACCGCTATTGCCTATAAATGATTTAAATGAAGAAAAGGTATGGAAATGGGGAATTGATAGAACCAAACAAGAAATATCCTTGTTAAAAGCTGAACGTTCAACACAAGCACAAATTCAGCTTTATAGACGTAATTATTTCAATGAAAATGGTTCTCTTCCTTCCACATGGTGGGATAAATCAGAATATGCAGCAGGTTCTCACGGCACAAATCTATTAACAAATTTATTTGGAATAAATAGAACTTTTTCATTTCCAAAGTCGTTATACGCTGTTATGGATTCTCTAATCATTTGTTGCGCAAACAAATGTAGCCTCGCCCTTGATTTTTTTGCTGGCAGTGGCACGACAGGTCATGCGATAATGGAACTCAATCGCGAGGATGGTGGCAAGCGCAAGTACATCCTGGTGGAGATGGGAGCGCATTTTGACACGGTGCTGAAGCCGCGTCTGGAGAAGGTGGCGTATGCGAAGGATTGGAAGGACGGCAAGCCTGTGAGCCGCAACACTGGCATTTCGCACTGCTTCAAGTACCTGTCGCTGGAAAGCTACGAGGATGCCTTGAGCAACATCGAACTGCCGCCGGATGAGAAGGCGGGGCCTTTGCTGAAGATGTTCGGAGAGGAGTATCTGGTGAAATACATGCTGGACTTGGATGCGACGGGAAGCGTACTGAACCTGGATGCGTTCAAGGAACCGTTTGCTTATCAGTTGAAAGTGACGGAGAGGAACGAGACAAAGGCTGCCAGCGCAGACCTGGTGGAGACCTTCAACTATCTCATCGGCCTGACAGTCACGCATAGCCATGCCCGCAAGTCCTTCCATGTCTCGACGGCATCTGCCGGAGACTACGAGGGGGCGGTGGGTCTTGCAGCTGATGCCAATGGCAAATACACCTTCCGGCAAATCGAGGGGACGCTGCGGGACGGACAGCGGGCGCTCGTCATCTGGCGGACCATCGGCGACAACCTGCGCGAGAGCAATGCGGCGCTGGACGCCTACTTCACACGCTACCGCATCAATCCCGCCGACCGCGAGTTCGATGTCATCTACATAAACGGCGATAACAATGTCGAGAACCTCCGCAAGGACGACGAAAGCTGGAAGGTCCGCCTGATCGAGCCGGAGTTCAAGAAACGGATGTTCGAGGAGGAATGAGAATGGCAAACCTTGATTCCATCACCATACGCGGCTTCAAGTCAATCAGAAGCCTCGATAATTTCAGTTTGAACAGGCTGAACATCCTCGTGGGTGCAAACGGCGCAGGCAAGAGCAATTTCATTGAGCTCTTCCGCATCATATCCGCCATGATGCAGCCAGGAGGACTTCGCGTATATGTCGCCGGCTCCGCCGACACCTACTTTTATGGCGGTCCCAAGCACACGCCCCGAATAGAGGTGCGCCTTAAATTCGGACTGAACGGGTATGACTTTGACCTGACACCCACGAGCGACGGTTTCCTGATGATACAGGATGAGCGGAGGCATTATTTCCCGAGCGGAGATTCCGCCACACGCAATTTCCTCAGCGGAACCTTTGACGCCCAATTGCCGAAGGAACTTCATTCGGAGGCAACAAAATACACTTACGAGGCCATCACCAATTGGCAGTTCTACCATTTCCATGACACGGGAAAACTTGCCGGAATGCGACGGTACTGCGACGTGGGACACAATGCAAAACTGGCCTTTGATGCTCGGAACATCGCAGCCTTCCTGTTGCGCCTGAAAAAAGAGCATGAAAAGGAATACCGTCATATCGTGGATGTCATCAAGCTTGTCGTGCCATTCTTCGAGGACTTTGTCCTTATACCGAATGACGAGGAGAATATTCGACTGTCTTGGAGACAAGTTGGCATGGAGGACTTTCCCATGCGCCCCATCCAGCTTTCGGACGGGGCAATCCGCTTCATCTGCCTGACCACGGCACTGTTGCAGCCAACTCCTCCTTCCACGATGATTCTGGACGAGCCAGAACTTGGCCTCCATCCCGAAGCCATCCACGTCCTTGCCGAACTGATTCAACTGGCCTCCAGGCAGACTCAGGTGATTGTGGCAACGCAGTCTCCCCTGCTTCTGGATGATTTCGGGCTGGAAGACATCATTGTCGTAAGACGGTCTGAGGGAGCAACGGTGTTTGAACGCCTGAAGGAGGATGACTTCAAAGCGTGGAGAGACGAATATTCGGTTGGGGAACTCTGGACGCACGACATCATTCACGGAGGGACAAGCCATGAATAAGCACATCACCGTGGAAGTCGTGGTCAAGGGACCGACGGAAAACAGGTTCATCAAACAGGTACTTGCCCCATATTGGGGAATGCGGAACATCTTCGTCCATGCCCCAGTGGTGCGGACAAAGGCCGATGGGCGACTGGGCATTGTCTTCAAGGGCGGCGACATAAGGTTCGAGCGCATGGAAAGGCAGATTGGGAATTTCCTGTCGCAAAGGGAGGACACCATAGTAGCGAGCTTTGTGGATTATTACGGAATCAAGGAATGGCCGGGATATTCTGCAATACGGGAGAATGATACGCCCCAAATGATAGCCGAACGCCTGAATATGGCTGCAAAGGAACAGATTTGCCAGGACTATGCGGATTGCACACCAGCCCAACGGTATTTCCCCTTCACGGCCGTGCATGAGTTCGAGGCACTCCTTTTCAGCGATTCCAGAGTTCTTGCGGAGATGCTTGGAATTGACCAGGCCGATGTCGATGACGTGCTGGCGCATTGCGGTTCCCCAGAGGCCATTAACAACAGTCCGGAAACCGCGCCCTCAAAACGGCTGGATGCATGGACGCGCAACCGTTATGGGAAAACCACCAACGGCATCGTGATTGCAAAGACCATCGGCATTGACAAGATGCGACTGGCCTGCCCGAATTTCGACGCCTGGCTCAAGTCCATCGAATCCATCCAGACGGAGGAATGACAATGGGGACGCGCCAGAAAAAAAAAGACCTTCCCGTCATCTTCGGGGAGCAGCTTGTACTGTTCCGCTGGTGTCAGCACCAATTCGGCATAGACTGCGGCATGTTCAAGAAGAACAACCTGACAGGTCTGCCAGATGAATTCAAGGCCGCCGAGGGAGTGGACGAGAACCAGAACAGCAACTTCTACCGATGGCTGGCCTGGAATTCCGAAACCATGCATAGTTCCGTTCCCGTGGAACGCCTGCGCCTCTATGACGAGAACATCTGCCGCCACGTTCGTCAGATAGGCGAGAAAAGAGGCGGCCTCAAACTGAAATACTTCCAGTATCTGTCCCTGCTTTTCACAGAACTCTACCTTGACCGCTATTTCTCCGACCGCAAGGCCTTTGCGGAAGAACTGAACGCCTATCTCCAGCAGCTGACCACGGAGTCCTTCTTCCGCCTGAATCCGCCTCCCTTCACAGAAAAAGGTCTGAACAAACTGGCCTTCATGTGCGCAACCGGCAGCGGCAAGACGCTCGTCATGCACGCCAACATACTGCAATTCTTCCATTACTTCAACCGTACGAAGAGGCAGAACAGCCATCTTGCAATCAACCGGGTCATCGTCCTCGCGCCGAACGAAAACATGTCCAGCCAGCATCTGGATGAACTCTCGCTCTCCAATATCCCGGCGACGCTCTTCCACAAGGAGGACACGCTGAATTTGCACCAGTCGGAAGTGCTGGTCATCGACATGAACAAACTCAAGGAGGAAGGCAAGGTCAAGACCGTCTCCGTGGACCAGTTTGAGCAGAACAACCTGGTGCTGGTGGACGAGGGGCACAGGGGCATGTCCGG
>Ga0209723_1006461_pt1 | contig 11284 bp, 8 predicted proteins | sample BiotimSIPDNA_2_FD_185750 | JGI IMG/M metagenome (GOLD analysis project Ga0209723, IMG submission 185750) | Anaerobic biogas reactor microbial communites from Washington, USA - Biogas_R2 time_0 SIP DNA (SPAdes) (version 2) | ecosystem: Engineered > Bioreactor > Anaerobic > Unclassified | place... | reverse complement strand
ATCGAAATTACGGTATGAATAGTCTCCGTACATTTCAACAATCTCTAATTCGGTCGACTTAAGCATTTCTCTTAATCCCAAATCAGATATCGGTTTAAAATTAATCTCCAAAAACCTCTTTTCAATCAATGTATTATTAGAATCGTATATTTCAAAAAATTGAAAGCCAGAAACTATTTTCTCAGTTTCATTGTATTGATTTACATAACTAATCATTAAGTGTTTGTCATCTTTAAAAGGATAATTTCCCATAATCCTAGGAATGCCATCTGCTACTTTCAGTCTTGTCTTAGGGTTTTGAAGTGTCAAAATGAAAACACCATCATTCTCAAGATGCAAAGAGATTGATTGCAATGCTTTAATTTGTAAATCTGTTGATAGTATTTCTGAAATCGAATGAAAAGGTAAAATTATCAGACCGAATTTTTTATCTAAATCTGTTACATCCATTTGATGTAAACTGACACTATAATTTCTGTTTTCAATTTTTTTTGCAAATGAATCAAGCATACCTTTTGAATAGTCGATACATGTCATTCGTCTTCCAGAATCAAGCAACGGAATAGAAACTCGTCCAGTTCCACACATTAATTCCAATATTTCACCTTTATAATCTTCTGTCTCTTTTAGAAAAAATGGAATATCAAAATCCACATTAACGTAGAGATCGTAAATATCAGCTACTTTGTCAAATTTTATGGTTTCTTTCATGGTATTGTCTTTCCTTGGCATGACGCATAATGTCTGTTTCCCGCAATTAATATAATTTAACTAAAAGGATACCCCCTGTTCAAACAGGATCACTATTACACTAGAGCGGGATATTATATGCAAGGTAACAAAAGATGCAAAAAGCAAACAGATTTCGTAAAGGGTTTGACAGCTTTGTGCGTTTCTTGTATAACCACAGAATGTATCAGAGTACTAAGTGAACGAACATTGCAAGAGATTGAAACCGGTTAGAGTGTTTTATCGATTATGTGCGGTTAAAAAATATCAGCTCATTTGATAAATTCACACCTGAATTTTTAAGGATTAAAAATTATCATGCTCGCCGAGCGGACACGACCCCCGCGGTAGTGTATTGCAGTTCTGTAACTTCCGTTTGGGGGCGTGTGGAAAGCTGTGAATAGCCCCGATTAAAGATTTGTATAGCAAATATCTTTGTCTTTCTCAAATTTTCGAAGGCAATACAGCTCGCATTCTGACGTACACAACCGTAAGTCGTAGCAGTTGCTAATAAAGGGCGCATGCCTTACCAGATCAATTCCTTATATATTCACAATAAAAATTCAAAACCTATATTGCAAATGATGTTATAAAAGAAATACGATCGAAACGGGTAGGAATATTCAGAATACATAAAATCAAATACCTAAGCGGGTAGGGAGGTCTATTCATTTAAATTTTACAAATATACAGTTCATTAATTATAAGTGGGGCGTGTGTGCTCGGCGAGCATGAGGATCCAAATTCCAAATTCCAAATTTACTGAAGTAGATATCGATTAAGAAAATTATAAATAACAACAGAAAATGTCTGAACCGCTGATTTACCTGATGTGTATGATTAAAACCATGATTGTTTTTTTGATTATTTTCCTATCTTTCTTTAAACAGGAATTATTCACAGTTTAAAGATTCGAACCTTTAAAACATTGTCAGAATCACGGACCCAGAAGATTGCACGAATTACACTGATAAATATTGATAGCTTGTAATCATCCCTGTCTTTCAGTGAAATCCAATAATCAGTGCCAATCAGTGATTCAGACACTTTCTTATGAATTGTTTCGAATTTTTAATTGTTACGGGCGTGTGCGCTCTGCGACCCGAATGAATATCAGTGAATTCATTGTTTCTTATATAAAAGAGTTATAAAGAGTGGTAGTAAAAATTAATTTGTACGGGCTTTCGCGCCCGAACGACGAGATACTTTTTCCAGGGCAAAAAAGTATCCAAACCGCAAAATTATATAATATAGCAAAGCCGAAGGCTAAACTCCTTACGGTTAAAGAATGGCAATGACAAAATGCCCTTGCGGCCATGTTTCGCTTATCACATGCACCGAAAAAGAATAGAATGTAAAAAAGAATTTTATGACTATAGTCATTACGCAGCTTTTAAACTCTCCCGACGTGAAGTCGGGATCGAACAAAAAAGCTGCTTTCCTTTGGTGCAGGTGCTGCTCAACATAAAGGCCGCGGAGAACCAGTATTTCTTAATCCACTGAAGTGGATATCGATTAAGAAAATTATAAATAACAACAGGAAAATGTCTGAACCGCTGATTTACCTGATATGGGTGATTAAAACCATGATTGATTACTATCTGATTTATTTTTTCCGGTTTTCTTGTAAATCGTAATTATTCACAGGTTACCACACGCCCCCAAACCGAAAGCTACAGTGCTGAAAATGAACTACCGCGGGGGTCGTGTGCGCTCTGCGAACATGAAAATCATCTAAAAACATATAGCGGCTCGACTAGTGGCTCGACGCCAAAGCCATATTCTTTCATCTGAAAACATTATCTGAATCACGGATTGGGAAGATTACACGAATTACACTGCTAAATATTGATAGTTTGTAATCATCCCTGTCTTTCAGTGGAATCCCATAATCAGTGCAAATCGGTGATTCAGACACTTTTTTTTGCATATATTTCATTTCAATACTAATTTAAATAAGTTAACAGTTTTCCTTTTCTCGATTACATTTTGCCATGAACACCATTATTCTCACTCTCCAATCCACATCAAAAACTGCTGATCCGGTTAAAAAAACAGGAATCCTCACCAATAAAAATCAGATTAAAAAAAACATTTTTAAAACAAAAAACCAGGATATGCACCTTTTTTATTATTCCAACAGCGCGACTATTAATAATAGAGAGCTTTTATAGTACACTATTACAAAGGAGGTAATTTTGAAAGAATACAAAATTGTAAAAATTGCAAAAGAACGTTTTGAAAATACAGATGGACAGTCTGTTCATTTCGTTGACGATCCTTATGCAAATTCTTTTTTAAATGATTTGGAAAATTATCCACATGCATTTGTTCTTGCCTGTTTAATGGATAGGCAAATAAAAGCCGAACGAGCTTCGATAATACCTGTAACTATAAAAGGACATTTAAAAACATTTGAGATTAATGATCTTTCCGAATATTCACTTGCTGATTATAAAAAAATATTTAATGAAAAAAAATTACATAGATTTAATGATACCATGGCTGAAATTTTTTACTGCGGAATACAAGATATAAAAAGGATGTATAATGGCGATGCATCTGAAATATGGAAAAATAAACCGAGCAGTTCGCATGTTGTTTATAAATTCCTGGAGTTTAAAGGTTGTGGAGTTAAAATAGCAACAATGGCAGCTAACACATTAGCACGACAATTCAAAATACCATTTTCAGATTATTATTCTATCGATATTTCACCAGATGTACATATAAAACGTGTAATGGAAAGAATGGGTTTTATACCAAAAAATGCTGGTATTGAAATGGTAATTTATAAAGCTAGAGAGTTATATCCTGAATTTCCGGGAATTATAGATTTTTCATGTTGGGAAATTGGAAGAAAATGGTGTAAACCAAATAATCCAAAATGCAGTGAATGTGAAGTTAGTGATGAATGTGAAAAAGTTCTGTAGAACAACACATAAAATATACGATTGCATCATGAACATTTTCCCGGCAACAACCAAACCAGACATATAATATAAATTCTAAATAAAAAATCATAAGCTGCAAACTGGAACCTTTACAATGATACAAGTCTTCAATAACAAAACTGATAAAGTAGGCGATGATCTGAAGAAAAATATCTGCAGGGAAATTAAACTACAGGTAGCTGCAAGTATTTTTTCTATTTACGGATTTCATGCACTTAAAAAAGAATTAAAAAGTATAGACAAGTTGAATTTTATCTTTACAGATCCTACTTTCATGGAAATAGACAAGAAAAGCAGGGAACAAAAACAGTTCCAAATCAATTCCTGTTTGCGACAAAAATCAATCAGCGGAACAGAATTTGAGATCGCTCTTAAAAATGAACTTAAAGGAAAAGCAATCGCAAAAGAGTGTAAAAAATGGATCGAAAAAAAAGTCTCCTTTAAAACAAACAAAGGCAACAAATATATTCAGCCCCATGTTACTCTTGTAAATAAAGTCAGCAGCTTCGTCTATATGGGAATTAATGAATTCAGCAGCGCAGGCTTTGGTTATGAAAAAAATAATTCCATATTACACCAGATAATAAAAACAGATGATTTCGAAACCACCAGACAATACATACAAAACTTTAATGAAATATGGGATGATGAAAATATCCTGAAAGATATTACTGATGAGGTGGCGGATTACATAACCAACCTGTACAAGGAAAATTCACCCGAATTTATCTATTATCTGACACTTTACAACATTTTCAATGAATTTCTTGAGGATATATCTGAAGATGAACTGGCAAATGAGAAAACCGGATTTAAGGAATCTGTAATCTGGAATAAACTTTATGATTTCCAGCGTGATGCCGTGCTTGGGATCATAAATAAACTTCAAAGATATAACGGCTGTATCCTGGCCGATAGTGTCGGGCTTGGGAAAACATTCACTGCATTGGGCGTAATAAAGTATTACCAGGAACGTAACAGGGCTGTACTGGTACTCTGTCCAAAAAAACTCGGTGAAAACTGGCTGACATTTTTAAATAATTATGATGACAACTCTCTGATAAAAGACCGCCTCAATTACGATGTGCTCTACCATTCCGATCTCTTAAGGGAAAATGGTGAAACAAACGGTATCGATTTAAGCCGTATAAACTGGGGCAATTACGACCTGGTTGTTATAGATGAATCCCATAATTTCAGAAATAATGATCCCCGTAAAAACCGTATAACAAGATATCAAAAACTGATGAACGATGTTATCAAATCCGGGGTTAAAACCAACGTACTTATGCTCTCTGCAACACCTGTCAATAACAGGTTTACCGACCTGAAAAATCAGCTCGCGCTCGCTTTTGAGGGCCATACCGGTGAAATCGACGAAAGGATAACTGCCGGGAAATCCATTGACAATATACTGAAAAATGCCCAGAAAGTATTTAACGAATGGACAAAACTCCCTCTGGAAGAAAGAACGAGCCAGCAGCTTCTGAACAGGCTAAATACAAATTTCGATTTTTTTAAACTGTTGGACAGCATAACAATTGCCCGAAGCAGAAAGCATATAGAAAAGTATTACGATTCCAGCAAAATCGGCAAGTTCCCAAACCGCCTGAAACCAATAACACACCATGCAAATATTACAAAATTACCGGATTTTATCGAGATCTCAGATTTATACAGAGAACTTTCACGTTTGAACATGTCAATTTATTCACCATTTGAATATATTCTCGACAGCAAAAAAGAGTTCTATAGTGATGTATACGATACAAAGCTGAAAGAAAACGCAAGTTTCAAGCAATCGCACCGTGAAAAAAACCTTCAGACACTTATGCGTGTGAATCTGTTGAAACGGCTTGAGAGTTCGGTTGATTCATTCCGTTTAACACTCAATAAATTTATCAAACAAATTGAAAGCACAATATTTGCCATAGAAGAGTTCGAAAAAAACGGTGACGCTTCATTCACAACTGCAACACAGTTAGATGAAATCGACCTGGATGCCGACAGCGACGACTGGCTCAGCGATGAATTCAGTATTGGTGATAAGGTGAAAATCAATCTGGCAGATATGAATACTACCGGCTGGAAAGAAGATTTACAGGCTGATTACTATATAGCCGCACAATTGCTTGAGGAGATGCAGCGTGTAACCCCGGAGCATGATGAAAAACTTAACGATTTAAAAAAAGTCATACAGAATAAATTGAACAACCCGATAAACCCGGGAAACAAAAAAATACTTGTTTTCAGTGCCTTTGCCGATACAGTACATTATTTATACGCAAATATAGCCGAATACATGAAAAAGAATTTTGGCCTGAATACAGCAAAAATTGTTGGTACCGACAAGAACGCATCAACACTCGATATCAATTCAGGATTTAATAATCTGCTTATTAATTTCTCGCCCAGGTCAAAAGAACGAAAAAACAAAGAAGCGCCAGAAATCGATCTGCTTATTGCAACAGACTGTATTTCTGAAGGACAGAATCTTCAGGATTGCGATACCCTGATAAATTACGACATACACTGGAATCCGGTTAAAATTATCCAGCGTTTTGGGCGTATCGACCGTATCGGTTCAACTAATAAAGTTATTCAACTTATCAATTTCTGGCCGCAGCTCTCACTTGATGACTATATAAACCTGAAAAACCGGGTTGAAAGCAAAATGTTTATGGTTGATGTTACTGCAACCGGTGAAGACAATGTTCTTACAAATAAATCAACCGATTTGCTTTTCAGAAAAAAACAGCTCGAAAAACTGCAGGAGGAAGTTGTTGATATTGAAGACATGGGAACAGGGGTTTCCATTACAGATCTGGGATTAAATGATTTCCGTATGGATCTGGTCAGTTATATCGAGAAAAACGGCACCTTTGATGGCGTTGCAAATGGGATGCATACGGTCTGTAAAAAAGATCCCGAAAAAGGAATCGATGAAGGTGTTATTTACGTACTGAAAAATATTAACAACGAAGTAAATATCAATAATACAAACCAGTTACATCCATTCTATCTGGTGTATATCAAGGATAATGGCCAAATTGCATCAAATCACCTTAATGTAAAAGAAACACTGGATATCCTGAGGCTTATCTCAAAAGAATATCCGGAACCTGTTAGAGATGTATACCAAAAATTCAATGATGAAACTAATGATGGTAAAAATATGGAAAAGTATTCCTCTTTACTCAATAAGGCAATTGAGTCTATTATTTCAGTCAAAAATGATAGAGATGTCGACAGCCTTTTTTCACCAGGCGGAACTACCGCAACAGCAAATTCAATAAAGGGACTGAAAGATTTTGAACTGCTGACTTTTATTGTGGTTAAATAGGATTTTTAATTATGAATGGTGAATGGTGAGTGAGGGATTATGAGTGAGGGATTATGAGTGAGGGATTATGAGTGAGGGATTATGAGTGAGGGATTATGAGTGAGGGATTATGAGTGAGGGATTATGTTTGCCGGCATGTGCGTATGTAGATATTTTTGTTGCAAAAGGCAAATTTTATGAGCACGCAAACCTGAATTCACGAACTAAAAAGGAATTTTTTGGGAAAATACAGCGCATTACCTGGAAATATAAACTTGCTGAAGATACTATCGGCATAGCCAAAACAGATAAGGTAACGGAGATCCAGATATTTGAACTGGAACTGAAAACACAGGAAATACCTTTAAAAGCACTAAAAATAATAGACAGGACGATTCCGTATCAGATTCTCTACAAGTTTGTATTCAGGGAATCGGTTGCGTGGGGAATCACGTTAAAAGAGGGATATAAGGCGCAAAACTATTATTTTTCCGAGTGGGATGAACCAATAACCTTTGATTTTACCGGTATTGACCTGCAAAAGGTGTATCAGAAACTGGTAAAAGCATTTATTGGAGCTGTTGATAATAAGAAAAATTTTACAGATCTTGTAGCAAATGATGCTGCCAGAAAGCAGCTCGAAAACGAAATCAGGGTGCTGGAAAGAAAAATGAAAAAAGAAAAACAGTTCAACCGAAAGGTTGATATGAATAAAATATTACTCGAGAAAAAACAGCAACTGGGAAAACTGTCTGAACCATGATTCCGAAGGATTAGAGGATTTCTTGATTACAGATAATGAAATTATTTTTGTCACTTACTATAGCTCGACAGAAACGGCAGGCTTATATGCAACATGAGGATTTAACCTGTAAAATCATTGGTTGTCCAATGGAAGTACATAAGCACCTTGGCAATGGTTTCCAGGAAGTAATCTATCAGAGGGCTTTGGCTATCGAAATGAACATGCAGGGGATAGAATACAGTCGTGAGCATGAAATGAAATTATAATACAAAGGTTATGATATTGGTACCAGACGAGTAGATTTCTTTGTGGAGAAAAAAAATAATGATGGAAATAAAGGCGGTTATCAACCTCGAAGATGTTCATCTGGGTCAGGCAATGAATTACCTGGAAGCATATAATCTGGAAATCGGGTTATTGATAAACTTCGGCTCCAAAAGTCTGAAGCATAAACGCGTACATAACAATAAAATCTTGAATCATGAGAAGATGTATGAATCATGATTATAAATAAAAATCAAGTAATCAAGAAAATCAAGAAAATCAAGGTTAAGACATCTGAATAAGTAAGAAATCAAGTAATCAAACTAAACAGGAAAATCAAGGTAAGGATTCAATAAATGAGTAAAAAATCAAGTAATCAAGCTAATCAGGAACAATCACGGTTCAGACAATTGAAAATGCGGACACCCGACAGAACGCAGGAGAATATTGAGTGCATTGCAAAGTTGTTTCCAAATGTGATTACAGAAACAAGGGATGAAAATGGAGCTGTGAAAAAAGCGGTAGACTTTGATCTGTTAAGACAGGTGTTATCGAAAGAACTGGTTGAAGACGATAACGAACGCTACCGGCTGGACTGGCCAGGAAAAAAAGCTTCTTTGCTAAAAGCAAACACTCCGGTAACAAAAACACTGCGTCCCTGCAGGGAAGAGAGTGTAAATTTTGACACCACCGAAAACCTGTATATCGAAGGCGATAATTTTGAAGTACTGAAAATTTTGCAGGAGAGTTATCTTGGCAGGATAAAGATGATCTACATAGACCCGCCTTATAATACAGGGAATGATTTTATCTATAAAGATAATTTTGGCAAGAGTAAAGATGAATACGAAGAAGAGCTGGGAACCACCGACGAAGAAGGCGGAAAGCTCTTTCGCAATACTGATACCAATGGGCGCTATCACTCCGATTGGCTGAGCATGATGTACGAACGGCTGCTTGTAGCGAGGGATCTTCTTAAAGATGACGGAGTTATTTTTATCAGTATTGATGATAATGAAGTGCACAATTTGAGGAAGATATGTGATGAGATATTTGGTGAGGATAATTTCTTAGCAAATGTTGTCTGGCAGAAAAAATATGCAGCTACGAATGATGCAAAAGGTTTTTCAAATCTACATGATCACATAACCGTTTATCAGAAAAGCACTAATTTTAATAGAATACTTTTGCCTAGAACAGAAGAACAAAATAAACCATACAAAAATGATAGTGGTGATGGTAAGGGACTTTGGCGTTCAGATAATTTATTAGTTCGTTCTTTTTCAGAATCTGGTGTTTATCCAATTGTTAATCCAAACACAGGGCATGAATATTATCCACCTAAAGGTAGTTGTTGGCGTGCAAGTAGAGAAACAATGAAGATTTGGCTTTCAGAAAACCGAGTTTTTTTTGGAAAAGATGGTATGGGTGCACCTCAATTAAAACGATACCTTAATGAAGTCCAACAAGGAAGAGTTCCAAATACATGGTGGACATTTCAAGAGGTAGGTCACAATGATGCAGCGAATAAAGAACTAAAATCGTTATTTAATTCAAAAGCACCATTTGATACTCCAAAGCCTGTTAATTTAATAAGGCAAATGTTATTAATATCTACTAATCCCAATGACATCATCCTCGACTTCTTCTCCGGCTCAGCTACCACAGCCCACGCAGTAATGCAGCTCAACGCAGAAGATGGCGGCAACCGTAAATTTATTATGGTCCAACTTCACGAAAAAACAGACGAAAACAGCGAAGCCTTCAAAGCCGGTTATAAGACAATTGCCGATATCGGCAAAGAACGTATCCGCCGTGCTGGCGCGCGAATTATGAATGATAAATTATCAATGGTGAATGAAAAAGCAAAAGAAAATCCAACCATTTTCGATGGTCATAATAATTCATCATTCACAATTCATAATTCACAATTAGATATCGGCTTCCGTGTCTACAAAACCGACACCACCAACATGAAAGATGTTTTCTACCACCCCAGCGAACTCAAACAAGACCAGTTGTCTTTTCTCGAAAGTAACATCAAAGAAGACCGCACACCAGAAGACCTGCTCACTCAGGTGATTCTCGATCTTGGTCTGGAACTGACCCTGCCAATCGAAACAAAGCAAATATCCGGAAATACCGTATTTATTGTCCAGACAAATTCACTGGTTGCCTGCTTTGATAATGATATCGATTTCAAGATCGTGGATACCATAGCAGATCTCCAGCCGTTGAAAGTAGTTTTCAAAGATGCCAGCTTTAAAGATGACAAAGACCGTATAAATGTGGAAGAACGATTTAAAAGGCTTTCACCGGAAACAAAGGTAATGGTTATTTAATTATGAATGATGAATTATGAATTGTGAATGGGAGATTATGAATGGGGGATGAGGAGTGAGGAATTATGGGTGAGAATGTTATTAAGAATAAGAGCTTTGCATTCGCTTTGAGGATGGTGAAGATGTTTCAGTTTTTGCAGAATAAGAAAGAGTTTGTCCTGTCAAAACAGATCCTTAAAAGCGCCGACTTCAATTGGGGCGATGGTTAGTGAAGCTGAACATGCAGAAAGTAAGGCGGATTTTATTCATAAAATGGCAATTGCCCAAAAAGAAGCAAATGAAACCATGTATTGGATGGAACTATTATATCAATCAGGTTATCTGGAAAAAAACATGTACGACTCAATAGAGACAGATTTAAATGAAATTCAAAAATTACTTTCTTCAATAATCCTTACTTCAAAAGAGATGGTAAAATCATGAAGAAGAAAAATTCACTATTAACTACTCAAAATTCACAATTAAATAAAGATGAACTGACAGAATTTTTACTTTATACTGCCCCAAATGGGGATGTGAAAGTTGAAATAATCTTACATAACGAAACAGTCTGGCTTACCCAAAAAAGAATGGCAGAACTCTTTGGAGTAGATGTTTCAACCATAAATGAGCACCTGAAAAAGATCTACAAGACCGGTGAACTGGAAGAAGCGGCAACTATTGGGAAATTCCCAATAGTTCAAACCGAAGGAAACCGGGAAGTTACCAGAGAACTGAACTGCTACAATCTGGATGCGATTATTTCAGTAGGTTATCGGGTAAACTCCTGGCATGCTACTCAATTTCGCATTTGGGCTACAAAGGTCTTGCGTGAATACATCATCAAAGGCTTTGCCATGGATGATGATCGGCTTAAAAACGGCCGGTTTTTCGGGAAAGATTATTTCCGGGAGCTCCTGGAGCGTGTCCGTTCCATCAGAACCAGCGA
>Ga0209723_1006457_pt1 | contig 11290 bp, 9 predicted proteins | sample BiotimSIPDNA_2_FD_185750 | JGI IMG/M metagenome (GOLD analysis project Ga0209723, IMG submission 185750) | Anaerobic biogas reactor microbial communites from Washington, USA - Biogas_R2 time_0 SIP DNA (SPAdes) (version 2) | ecosystem: Engineered > Bioreactor > Anaerobic > Unclassified | place... | reverse complement strand
TATCGGTTCCGGTATACTGGGTGAAAACGATCTTAAACTGTATGCAGAAGTGGCCGTTCTGGGAATCAAAAACTATCCCGGATGGTACAATAACAGGAAAGAACGAATCCCGATCATGATTGGATTCAATCTGCCGGCATTCAAGATACTGGATGTATTTGCTGCTGAAATTGAGTACTACCCAATGCCGTATCAGAATTCATTTCAATTCATGTGGAAATCCAATTCTCCTGTACCCTATTTCAATACTTATGCAGGTATTGATTATTATTCGGACTGGAGCAGGAAAACCGATGATGACTGGAAGTGGTCGTTGTACGCTTCTAAAAAGATAAAAAATTTACGTATCAGTGGACAGATTGCCAGTGATCATACCTCCAGAGCATCATATATGCCTGCAGGTAAAAAAGTTTACACAGAAATCTGCCCGCGGACAAAAGACTGGTATTACGTGATCAGGTGTGGTTTTTTCTTTTAAACGCGAACAGTGGTGATGCTTTCGCATATTATTTTAAATCAATTTCGCGAAAACTGAAAATTATAAGTCCTAATATTAGTAATCGTACACAGGAGGAGCATATATGAATAAAGTGACTGCTTTATGTTTGATAATGTCAACAGGTTATTGGCTGCAGGCGCAAACAATAGATATCAGCGGGTCGGTGACTAATGAACATGGTGATGCAATACCAGAGGCAGTGGTTTCACTTGATTCAAGAAATATGTCAGATACTACTGACATGCTGGGTGAGTATATCCTTTACCGTGAGGTTACTTCTGTCAAAAACGACAATCTGTTTTATGGTTCAAAAAATATTACATTGAAAAAGAATGTCCTGACAATTAGTTGTCCAAAACCGGAAAAAATCATAGTAGAGTTCTTTGACATGCGAGGGAACAGGATGGGAGAAAGAATCGAAAAGTCTATATCTGCCGGTAAATACCGTATAGATTTAAATAATAGGTTATTTGCAACGGCCCTGATTATTGCGCGTGTTTCAATTGGTCAAAATGATTTCCGATTCCGTTATCTTCCACTTAATGGAGAATCGAATACTATCAGCTCTCAGACAGCTTCAATACCACTGAACAATAAATTTTTGGCTAAACAACAAGAAGTTGTCGATTCGTTACATGTTTCGGCTTTAGGATATCAGACTACGAAAGTATCGATTTCCTCTTATGAGGCAACTGTTGATATTGTGCTTGAGCCGGTTGCCATGAACTGTACCGAGTCAAATCGGGTGAATATGAACGTATCGGGAACGGGGCCACATCAGGTGGTTGTGGAGACGAATGATGACCAGGGGATAAATGAGGGCACGATCTATCGTCCCCAAGATCTTGGGCCGGACAAGAATTATCCCGTATTTGTATGGGGTGAGGGAGCATGCGCATTAAATGGAACAGATAACTCAGCCGCTATGGCTCAAATCGCATCCCACGGGTATGTCGTTATCGCAGACGGTAGACCGTCGGGTTCCGGAAGCCGTCCTATGGAAATGTCGCAGGGAGCAGCACTGCTTGCGTATATTGATTGGATAATTGCGGAAAACCGTAAGCCATGCAGTATTTACTATCAAAGCATTGACACTACAAAAATCGCTTCAAATGGTTTTTCCTGCGGTGGAATGCTGGCTATGGGAACTGCTCACGATCCACGCATCACAACATGGGGATTAACCAGTAGCGGTTCCTTCAATGACAATCACTCGCTTTGGAATTCAGTTCATACACCTGTGTTGATCGTTGAAGGAGAACGGGATGGTACCGGTGCATATAATAATGGGAAAAGAGATTATTACGGAATTACCGCGCTTGGACATCCTGTAATGTTTTTCAGCAACAGGCATATGGATCATGGCGGTGATTTGTGGGATACAAACGGCGGCGATTTTACCAGAATAAACCTGGCCTGGCTGAACTGGTGGTTAAAAGGTGATGAAGGCCCCACTGGCAAAGGAGTGCTTGTCGGAGATGATTGCAGCTACTGTACCGACCACAACTGGGAAGTCATGTCGGAAAATCTGCCATAACTTTCAAAGAGTTTGATGTTGAATGAAAAAATCGAAAAATGTTATTATATTATATGTATGCGTAAAAATATTAAACCTGAATCGGACGATTAATTTACAACTCGTTCCCGCATTTCGGGAATAATCGAAGCATTAGCTGCACTGCGACATCGATCAGAAAGGATTTTATGGCTGTAAAAGTTCATATCTATCTTATATCGTTGTCGTTATCGTTATCGTTATCGTTATCGTTGTCGTTGTCGTAATCGTTGTCGTAATCGTTGTCGTAATCGTTGTCGTTGTCGTAATCGTTGTCGTAATCGTAATCGAGCACGAATGGATATTAAACGTTCTCAATCTGATTCTTTTGCCAATATCCGCTAAGCATATCGTGTAAAGGAATTGCCCGATTCAGATTTAAGTCAGTATGCAGGATAAATCTTCGTTTAGCATTGTATTAAAGGCCATTAAATGGAAAGAGATGATCTATGAGAAAGACATTTTTGAAAAACTGCATTCGGTTTCTGTACACATCATTATTAAGTTCTTTCTGCTTATTGAACGGTACAATCTCTGCCGCGGAGCCGATGCGGGAAATGAGTTCGATGGAAATCGTATATGATATGAAAGTGGGGTGGAATCTGGGTAATACGCTTGATGCATGGATAGATGGGTTGACAGACTTGACCACCGAGACGTGCTGGGGAAATCCATATACGACAAAGGCAATGATTGATATGGTGAAACAGAAGGGGTTCAAAACGGTCAGAATTCCGGTTACCTGGGAAAGGCATTTCGGTGAAGCACCAGATTATACGATTGATGAACCCTGGATGGATCGGGTGGAGGAAGTTGTCAATTATGTACTTGACAATGATATGTATGCGATCCTTAACTCTCATCATGATGAATGGGTTGTGCTCAAAGCTTCATCAAAGGATGAAGTTACTGATAAACTGACTAAAATATGGGCACAAATTGCCGAACGTTTCAAGGATTACAGCGATTACCTGATTTTCGAAACATTAAATGAGCCCCGTTTGTATGGAGAACTGCAGGAATGGAGTGGTGGTACGCCTGAAGCACGTCAGATATTAAATGAGTACAATCTTGCTGTAGTCAATACGATACGTTCAAGCGGCGGAAACAATGCCCAGAGGCATATAATGATTCCCACTCATGCTGCAACTTCAATTGATGCGGCACAGGATGATCTGGTTATTCCCAATGATGACAGCAGGATAATAGTCTCACAGCATACTTACTGGCCTTACAATTTTACCATGAATACAGGTAATGGAGCGACAGACAAATGGGGATCGGATAGCGACAAAGAAGAGTGCGATCTGGAACTTGATAGAATATATGACAAGTTCTGTGACAGAGGTATTCCGGTGGTAATAGGAGAATGGGGATCTATTAACAGGTCTAACACTGAAGACAGGGCTGTGCATGCAGGGTACTATGCACGAGCTGCCAGGGAGAGAGGAATGCTTCCTGTATGGTGGGACAATGGGTATCCTGGTCCTGGTGGCGATGGATTTGCGCTGCTGGACCGTGAAGCCGGTGAATGGTTTTTCCCGTCGATTGTAGACAGTTTGATTCAGGGTGCTGGAAATGACACTACCAAAGCGTTCAGACAGATGTTTCATACCTCTGAACAATATACTAAACTGAAAATATATTCCGGATTGATCGGGTACTTTTTACCTGCTGCATCAACAGTATCGTTATCAATTTTTACCATGCAGGGCAAGAATGTTTTTACAAGTAAAAGTGATGTCAAGCCCGCAGGATATCATACTTTTTCTTTGCCGACAAACAAGGTGTCATCAGGCAATTACATTGTGAAACTCAAGTCTGAAAGACAGTCTGTTACAAAGAATATAAATATAACGAAATAGGGTGGATTGGATCAGGATATAGATATTCATGTCACAGGCATACCACTATCATTTTTAAATAAGATATGGATAATCATGTTCGCCGGGCGCACACGACCCCCGCAGCAGATAGTAAAAATTCGAAACAAAACAATTAGGAAAAATCGAAATACGAAACAAAACCAAAGAAAAAGCATGAAAACAAAAAGAAAAAATCAAAAGGCGAAATACGAAACAGGAATAGAACAATATATTAATATTGAGGGCGTGTGGAAAGCAGTGTAGCATTCCAATTTTAAAATAGATACTTATTTAAATAAAAGACTTTGTCTCAAATTCGAAGGCAACGATGTTCGCATTCTGACGTACTTAACCGTAAGTGGATAAGTTGCTAACAAAGGGCGCATGCCTTACCAGGATAAGCATAAATTCATAAAATAAATGAAAACCTTAAATAATGCAGTAATAAGAAATCCTGTGGGAAAAATGATAAAATCATCCAGGAAGTAAAAATGTTTGCCGCGAATTGAAAAGCAGAACAAAATATCTTTCGAGTCTTGCCTTTTGTCTATAACAAAGCCAATATATCAAAAAATGCTCGCAATGAGTTGCAATCAACTCAAGTGCTTTCGCAGGAATAAAAGTATTGCCCAATAATTATGCGTCAGATTCTTTTTTCGGTCTTTCGGTTTTAGAAAAAGATAAAGGCCCTGCTATTGTAGTAAATAATTATGAACGAATTTCGACTGAACGTACGATTTTCAGTGCAGTACACGAACTTGGGCACCTGCTGATGCACCTCAATTCATTTGATATATCAGAAAACATGGAAAATGACAAAGAAGAAATAGAAGCAAATATCTTTGCGAGTTATTTTCTTATGCCTGACTCTGGTTTCAAGTCTGAATGGAGAAAATTTTCAACTGTCCTTGAAGAAATGGCAAAAAATTAACTTAACAATGCTGGCTACCAACCCCAAAAAAACGTAAAGCTTGACCACTGTCTCACCATCCTGAAAAATCATAATAAAAAAAACGCCCGGGTTTCTTCAATAAAGAAGAAACTCGGGCGCTGTCGTCATTACCAACAAAAGAGGTAGTTTAAATGACTTATCTTATGTGTTCTCGTGTTATGGATGGTAAAATTCCCGATTCCGGACGATCCGAAACGAGTGCCCGGCCATTTAGCAAAAACACCTTTGTTGCAGAAAATCCAGTTTCTCCACGTATAATTTGTATGCCCCTATATCCCGACATGGTACCAATACTATTGCGAACCATGATCGCCTTTTGTTTTTTTGCCGAGTTGATTTTCAGTGGTTCCCTCTGCGCCACATGCGTGACACCCTTGAAAATCCGTTGGGCAAAATTATGAAGCTGTCGATTCCAGTTTTCCCGTTCGTGGTCCAATTCCTGCTCGACCTGAAGATAGAGATTATCCACACCGTTTTGCTGCAGGTAGTCATGATAAGTTTGCGCAGTATTCAGATACGATCCTTCAGCGGTTCCGGCAGCAAGAAAATTCAGGTGCACATTGGATTTTACGGCTTCAATATCCCTGATTGTGGTACCAGCGGGAGTGGTATTTGGTGCTGGTGAAAATGCGCCGATCCAGGTAAACACTTCGGGATTCTTGTAACCGAAATTCAGTGTCTGACCGGCACCCATAGAAAGACCTGCAATAGCGCGCATGTTCGGATCAGACGAGGCATTGTAGTTCTCTTCAATATACGGTATGAGATCATTGATCAATACGTCTTCAAATTTCGCAAAACCCGCAAAATTCTCCATACCGCTTCCATCCGGGCTTCCCATCGGCATGACTACAAGCATTGGTACAACATTGAGGTCACTTTGTGCATAGAGGTACTCCATTACCAGGTCGGCATTTCCTTCGGCATGACCTGCATTGGATGTCCAGGCATTCTCATTCCCGCCGATTCCATGGAGCAGATACAATACCGGGTATTTTTGTTCGCGTGTATCTGAATAGTCTGGTGGAAGATGAATACGAAACGGCTGATCGTTATACTGCCTTGTCGGATAGCGGACCACCCCGCTCAATGTTCCCTTAGGTATGTTGTGACCTGGTGAAGCAAAACCTGATGGTGGTGGCGGCCATTGTACTTTCTCGGCAAAAATCGTTACCGAAGCGAAAATCGTTACGATAGTAAAAAGTTTTCGAAGCATGGTTATTCTCCTTTTCTGGAATGGGCTTTTGGTTCGTATATATTAAAACAGTTTGCAGTGTTAATTCTCAATGGTTTTTCTGGTTTATTTACTACGGCAACCCCGGGAAATGAGCTTCTGTCTGGAAAATAGAAATTCTGATTAATTTCCCGGGTTTAACCAGGCGATAAAGTACGAAAAGCACTGTCAACAAATACGCTGCATGAATTACCTCAGACATTATTTCTGTAATAATTTAAAACAATAAAGACCATATTGCATTAATTGTAATTCAAATGTTTAAAAAAGTGTTCCAGTTTTTGGAACACCTGTAGATATAAATTAGTGTGCACAAATACCCTCTGCAAACTATTTTAAAAAGATAAATATCAGATTTATTCATAAGAATCAATCTGAAATTGCGCGCTCCCGAAAATCCGCTTCAAAGGAGATTACGAAATGAATGTGATCCTTCTGAATGACTCACCTGGAAAAAGAAACACCTTTGCTGCACTTAATGAATTTTTGGTAGGGAAACTTCGATTGATTGGGGCAATTATTCACACTTCTTATAATTTCCTGAACCATTAATTACCGTAACACAGAGGAGTATCTATGCACACTGTAGCTTTCATCGCCTGCTCTATGGATGGCTATATTGCTAAAACAAATGGGGAAATAGACTGGTTAACCAGTATTCCTAATCCAACCAATAGTGATTATGGCTACGCAGATTTTATAAACACTATAGATGGTGTATTGATGGGGAGAAATACATTTCTCCAAGTAGATAAAATGAATTATTGGGCATATCCGAAGAAGGTATTTGTATGGAGTAATACACTTAAAAGCCTTGATATTAGATACCAAAGAAAAGTAGAAATTATTAATGGAAATCTTGAAGCGGTTTTAACGAAGTTAGAAAAAATGGGAATAAACAGATTATATGTTGATGGTGGAAAAGCTATTCAAAGTTTTTTAGGAAATGATATTCTTGACGAGATAATACTAACCGCAATATCAATAGTTTTAGGAAATGGAATTCCATTATTTGGAACGATTGGAAAAGAAATCGAATTTGAGCTTTATAAAACAGAAAGGATTGATTCCTGTATGGTAACAAATTATTATAAAAGAAGGAATCGAACAATCGCTTCAACCTGACCTCGCCTGTGTCACAGGTATTGCTGCTCGTTTCGCTCCGGACTGAACACTAAACCCTGGACCTTGGCCCTGGCATACCATAAGACCCAAATGATTTTTCAATTTAACTCTTTTCAAATTCTACCCGAAATGTATTACAGGTATGAAACTTATCAACAAAGGTAAAACAAAGGATGTGTATGCACTTGAAGATGGGAATTACCTTTTAAAATTCAAAGATGATGTTACCGGACAAGATGGAAAATTCGATCCGGGTGCAAATACTGTGGGGCTCACAATTGAAGGAGCTGGAAGAGCAGGACTCAGGCTGACAAAACAGTTCTTTGAAATACTACGTGATCAGGGTATTCCTACTCACTAATCCCTCAAAAGAGAGATTTCGGAACTCAATTTGGCAGCTAAGCTGACAACTACAGCTCCTGTCGAACGCAAATCATTATCAGTTGGAGTGGATAAAAAAATGTACCGGTTTTTTGTTTATAGCTCACCAGCATACCACAGGATTCCGATTTATTTACATCTGTTGTGAAACCGGATTTTTCACATTCAAATGAATACCTCCAATATTTAACCAATCTTTCAATTATGGATTTTCAAGGGGTATTCGTTCAGTACAATATTACTCTATAGTAAAATAAAAAACCGCCCCTTTTCCCGGTTTACCCTCAGCCCACACCTTTCCACCATGTTTTCTTATTACACGCTGTACAATCGACAATCCCACACCAGTACCGCCAAACTCCTTTTCTGCATGCACCCGCTTGAATGGCTCGAAAATTGCCCCGGAAAATTGCATGTCAAAGCCCGCTCCATTATCGATTACAAAGTAAACAATCTGCTCATCACGGACAATAGTGCCAAACTCAATACGGGTAATTTCAGTCTTTTTGGTAAATTTCCAGGCATTGCGCAGCAGGTTTTCCAAAGCCAGATTTATCATTCTCGGATCGGCATTGGCATGTACATTTTTCTTGACATTGAACTCCGTCAGCCGTTCAGGCTCAGTGTTCTTAAACTCCTGAAGGTAATTAAGCACAATGGCACTGAGGTCAACATTTTCCCGTTTCATCTCCTGCCTGCCAATGCGCGACAGATTGAGCATGTCATTGATAATCTGCTGCATTTGGTTGACACCATCATTGATACGACGCAGGTAATCCCTGCCCACCTCATCGAGAAATTCAGAGTAATCTTCAAAGAGAAATTGTGCAAAACCGCCTATTGTGTGTAAGGGATTTCGAAGATCATGTGAAACAGAGTATGAGAAGGATTCCAGATCGCGATTGGTGGCAGCAAGTTCTTCAGTGCGTTGCAGTAAGGCTTGTTCGGCTTTCTTGCGTTCTGTGATATCAAAAAATAAAAGCCCAAAGCAGTCTCCCGAATGTTTGAATGCCAAATTCGCAAACCATTTACCAAACACCGAATCGTAATTTTCGTAAAAAACAGACTCCCCGGTCTTTACAACTCGGCCACAGGTCTCAATCCATTGTGTCTCGATATGGGGATTGACCTCCCGGACAGTTCGCCCAACTGTCTCGTTGACAGCGATACCTGTTTGAGCCCAGGCCTTATTGACCTCGAGAAAACGCCAGTCCAAAGAATTGCCCTTATCATCCCAGATCATCTCGCCAAGCACAAAACCCTCACTGATATTTTCGAAGAGGAGCCGGTAGCGCTGTTCAGATTGACTCATCTGTTCTTCAGCCTTTTTACGTTTAATAAGTTCCTCGACGATGCGATATTGCTGATTACGTGACCGCAGGCACGCACGGACCACAGTCAGAAGCGACTTTATAAGAACTGGACGTTTAAGGACAGACGCATTCAGCGTTTTTCCGCCACTGAGCACTGCCCAGGTCATATCCGGATCACTGCCCACTCCTGCCATGATGATCACAGGGAAATCAGACCATTCGGGCTGATGATCTATTGTATGAGCAAGTTGAATCAGAGCATCGCCGTAAAGAGCCTCTTCTGAGATTATCGCGGTACCCGCACCCTCCAATATTTTTCTGCACAACTGCTCCATGCTTTCACATACAGATACGGCAATCTGCTCATTCGCAAGTACCTCTTTTAATACATTATCATCTTTACCGGTTGGTGCAAGAATAAGCACTCTGTTGCTGCGGGATTCCATATTCATAGACAACTACTGCCCCCGCCGTTGATGGTTTTGCCGATATACCGTGGAATACCTGTCGCTATGCCTTCGAAATCCTGGAGTGTTGGTCCCACATGCAAACCGTTTGAACCCATGGAGAGTTCACTGATGGTACGCTCGTGATTGCCGCTCCTCTTTTTGAATACCGAGGCAGCCTTTCGCACGGCTCCTTTATACTCAAAATAGCCAAGATTGACAACCGTATCGGAAACATACGATACATCAAAGGACGGGGGAATAGTACCCAACCCGAATCCGCTCTGCTGTGACATGTTAAACAGGGTAACTACTCCCTGGAGATTGAGAAAGCTTGCCAGTTCATGGAGATGAACAACCAGGAAGCGCTCATCAGGCAGCGAATACGCATACCCGTTGAGACTGTCGATAACAATAATAGAAAACCCTTTTTGGAGGACCGACTCTGAGACAACTGAACTGAATTCGCCAGCCGTTTGTTCTGCCGGGTCAATCTGACGCAACTCAACAAGACCGTCGGATATAAAGTTATCAATATCCATACCAAGACCCCGGGATCGTTCGAGAAATGTCGCTAATCGTTCGTCAAAACAGAAAATCATCGATTTTTCATTGCGCTGTGCAGCAGCAACTACGAACTGGGTTGCCAGTACCGATTTCCCTGTTCCGGAAGCTCCCTGAATCAAGGTGCACGTTCCCCTGTCGAGTCCGCCTCCCAGTAGTTTGTCAAGTTCTCTTATGCCGCTTGATACCGCTTCCTTGGTAAAATCTTTGCCGTATTGCGCGGAAACCAGACGCGGAAACACTTTGACGCCGCCTTTTATAATCTTGCAATCGTGAAAACCGGAAATAAAGGAATGTCCCCGCATTTTTTCGACTCGCAGACGCTGGCGTTCGGGACCGTACAACGGGTTGGTTTTGCTCATCTCAATACAACCATGTGCAAAAGTCTTGAGTACAGTGTTTTCCTCCCCGACTGTATCGGTAAGAAACACAGTGCAGGCACGCGCCTCCAGAAAACTCTTCAGCAACATGAGCTGGCGTTGATACCAGCTCTTTTCACGTGCGACCAGCCGTATTTCGCTCAGGGAATCAACAGCCAAACGCTGTGGATTATATTCCCTGATCCGGCTTATCAGGTTATCCATCAGTTGCGGCAGTTCGATCTCCGCCGGATTGAGCATCGTCTGTTTCGGCCCTGCTTTTTCACCATGCAGCATAGCCAGATAGTTAATATCAAGACCGGTAAGATCCCACTGGTGTGACCTGGCAATCCGTTTTATTTCAGGAACGGTTTCTGATGTACCAATATAGAGACACCGCTCCCCAAGTTTTACACCATGCAAAAGAAACTGCATGCATAATGTTGTTTTGCCGCTTCCGCTTATACCATAAATAGCATACATCTGATTACACGGAAGACCTCCATAAAGAATTTTGTCCAAGCCGGGAATGCCTGATTCCACCATGTTCTCGGTTATTTCTGCCATGCCGTTTGCTCCTTTACAGCCGCCCTTTTGAATCGGTTTGTAATCAGCACTTGCTTCTTCTGTTCGTTTTTAAAAAGAACGAAAACAGCGGTACTTCCTTCGGATCTTTTCAAATAAAATTACCTTAGAATGCAACAACCAGACCAATTCCGCCCTTTGATCGGGTATTGTCCCACAGCATTATGCAAATGTCTTTTGAATGTTAAGATAAACTATTATCATGTCCGCCGGGCGCACACGACCCCGCAATAACAATGGAAAATTCGAAATAATTAATACGAAATTCGAAACAAAACGATTAGGAAAATTGTCGAGTAGAACGGGCAGTTACCTGCCCGAACCCTCTCGGAACCGTACAAGCAGCTTTCCCACATACGGCTCTTCATTCAGTCTTCAGGTTTACTCTCATGTTCTAAACGGGCACAAATCT
>Ga0209723_1006449_pt1 | contig 11306 bp, 10 predicted proteins | sample BiotimSIPDNA_2_FD_185750 | JGI IMG/M metagenome (GOLD analysis project Ga0209723, IMG submission 185750) | Anaerobic biogas reactor microbial communites from Washington, USA - Biogas_R2 time_0 SIP DNA (SPAdes) (version 2) | ecosystem: Engineered > Bioreactor > Anaerobic > Unclassified | place... | reverse complement strand
TACGCCAATCACACAAAGATTACCATTATCATCAGATATTCCTGCTGAAAAGCCAGGAGCCCAACTTTTAAATGGAGACTCCCAGTTAGAAGGATATTTTATTTCAAAACCAATATCACTATTGATGTATGTTTTCCAGTTACTGGTATTAATATCGTTTGTTTCTGAATTTTTCTGCTCTTGATTATTTGATAATTTACTTTGTTCATTTATTAAATAATAACTAGCTCCTCCAATTCCAGTTAAAATTAATACTATTAAGATGATTACAATAGGAGTAGATCCTTTTTTATTTTTGTTCATATGTTTGTTAATTAATTTTAGAAATACTATATCATGTAATGATAATTAATGGAAGTTTCAGGCTTAGGTAAAATAAAAAAATGAAATAGTATGAAAGGAGCTATATTGTTTTGCGTAGTTAAATTTTACACAAGTATTGTAAAAATTAAGAGAAATAATGTACTCATATAAGTATTACTTATTTAAAAAAACATAAGGAAAATTATTTTAGCATCAACTTCTCTTCGTAAAAAGGAAATTCTTTAAAAAACCAGACTTTCTTTTAATATTCAAAAAAGCAATTACGAAGATGATATGAGCTTACAGATATCTCCTGGAAAACTTTCAGGATATCTTTCTTTAAGCAATCTCCTTGATACAGAGTAATTTTTCTTATTGTAATACTTATTTATTAATTAAAATAATGGCATAAAAAGAATAAAAAATTTAGTTTTCAGTTATTCTTCCGATTCCATTCTACGACGTCTTTCATCGAGAGTTTCTCCTTCATACATCCAATACACTGTTCCTTATACTTGATAAGGATAGCCCAGTAATTTTTGCGCTGCAGCAGATGGGCTTGTCTGTTCACCTTCAAATTCAATGGTTTTTTGTCCTCTTAATGATATAACTCTTGTTTTGGAGTAACATTTTCAATTTCACCTATTTTTAAGGCAGAAACCACTCTTTTTGGAGATATTTCAAAAAATTCTCGACTTGATCTAAATCGATGATCTAGAAAAATATCGTGTAGTTGTTTTTCTACAAAATTAGCATCCTTGACCGTGCAAGCATAAAAACACTCAAAAGGAAGTGGGATGTTTGTTGTATCTAAAGATCTTATTCGTTTGTTCTAAGTTGGAAGTTCTTCCAATTTTTACATAATCAGGCTAGCTTCGTTTATTAGGATATAAATAATTTTCATTGGTTTGATTTTAATTATCTTTTTTATAAATTAATATAATTAAACATATTTTTTAATAACAAAAAGAAAAGTTTGCAACTAAAAGTATTTTATCACAAATGGGGCAAGTAACATCTATAACAAGATCTGATTCTATGTTTGGATGTGTTTTTCCATGCCATCCACAAAGCGGACATTCAAGCTCCTTGTTTTTATTATAATTTTTATATTCTATCACAATTTCTGGATAACTAGACATAAAAAATGCATTACCTATCATTTGTAATTGTTTTGCAATAAAAATTAAATCTTTTGCTAAAGGATTATCAGCCCAACATTCAATTATTGTTCTGATAAGTTTTAAATAATTCAAAATAGTTTTTTCTTTGGGTGCGTTAAACCTAGAAAAAGTTTCATCTCCATTTTTTTCAAAATCTTCTATAAGTTCTGTTGCATTACTAATTATATCAGCTGATTTTATAAGCAATAAGTCATGAGAAAAATTTTTAATATGCATCAATACTTCTTTTTTGCGTTCTTCCCACGGTAATTCTTTATTTTTTTCGGTAACACTTTCTACAAGATCTGCAACTTTTTTTCCAAATCTTTCTATGAGCATTTTTTTCGTGACTTTCTTTTCTGGAATACTATCCTCTATTGTATCGTGAAGTATGCCAGCAATAATTACATCTTCACTGGCCTTAACAGATGCAAGGATAATTCCAGTTGTTAGTGGATGTACAATATATGGAATATCTTTGCCTTTTCTTTTCTGTTTTTGATAAACTTCGTGAGTTTTAATTGAAAATTTAATTGCTTTTTGTATTTTAGATGTATATATCATATATTTAATATACCATAATTAATTACTAAAATCACCCTCATCGATGGCTATCCACTTTCTTTTTCCCCAATTAAAAGATCCTGCATGGTTAATAAATTATCTCTATATACTAAATGATCATCCATCATTTTTTTTATTGTAGTATTCTTTCGCTCCATAAATTATTATTATCTTTGGATGGTAAAACTAGCTCATTTGTTTGTAGAGATATCTTATTGGAACTAGAAATTCTTTTTATTATTTTTTCTACTTTTTTCTTTCCTCATCTACTATTTTAGGTAATTGATATATTAATGAGTCCATGTATTCTTGATATTTTTTTAAATTAAGCGACTCTCGTGCGCTCTAACTATGCTTATTTCCGCCGCCGAATTTCGTGCCCTGCAAAGCGGGGTTGTCCCGTAAATTTTAATCAAGGGTTTTACTTTCTAGTGCTTCTTCAAATTCTCTCTTTAACTGTTCATTATAAAATGGTAATCCGATTAACTTAAAGTTCGTATTTTCTAATTTAAAATCTGTGTCCGCTTTAGTTTCCAATTCCAACAAAAATTTTTGCTTCCAACTCTCTTTAGAATCTTCAAACTTGCCATTTCTATCTTTAAATTGATTTCCTTTTGGTTCAATAAAAATTTGATAAATACTTACGACATGGTTTCTTTTTTTCAAGAGCATAATAAAGTCTGGCTCAAAAGTCTCTCCATTTTCAAAACCGAAAACCTGAAAAAATTTTTCGTTTCGCAATAAAGCAATATCAGAATATTTTTGCCTTAATTTTTCTATAAACCCGTCAATAAAACTGATGAAGTTCTGTTCCTCGTCGGTACCATAAAATTCCGTCTGTGCGTACCAATCTTTGTCCGCCAAATTAACATCTTCCATTTTTTTATTCTCTACCTCATCCTTGTCAATCTTAATTTTCCTGTCATAAAAAACTTCTTTCAGCATTTTCGCCTTAAACAAATTAGTTCCCACAAAATCTGCTGTTTTTGTTCTCGCTTGTTCAGATATAATTTTAATAACGAACAAAATCGCTTCAATTTTTTCTTGCGCCGTCAGTTCATTAACTTTTTCCTTCGGTCCAGAAATCTCAATGTTAATTCCGCCCAAGTATTCCAACGACGTTATAAATTCTCGCACTGATTTTATGTGTGGAAAATATCTTTTGAGATTATCAAATTTAAAGAATTCAATTTTATCTAAAGCTCCCCTCAACACATTTTCTCCGAAATCCGAAAACTTGAATATTTTTCTTACTGTTCCGTTCGTTTTGTTTTTCCCACCAGCTTCGCCTTCGTCTAAAATAGCGATTTCCGTTAATTCACCGGTTTTTAATTGCCATTTATAATTTGTCTCAATTTTGGCGTTTGCCAAACTAAATATCTTTTCTCGTTGATTTTCTACCCGATCATTTATAAACACTACGCCCCTTTTCCAAAATTCGCTCTTTTTAAATTCCGGCTTGATAAACAAACTTACTTGAATATGCTTTTCCGGTATAATTCCGAGTTCTGTTAGTGTGCTCTTAATTTCCTCAATATATTTTGGATTGTGGGCACTGTGGTAATGCAGAGTTTCTATAATTCGGAGTTCATTTTCGAAATCTTCATCAAATTTTCTTTTGTATTTATCTTCTGTATCGTTTAGTCGAAAAGGATAATATCGTGCTCCCCTACCAATAAGTTGAGCCTCGCCCATTGTGGTATTGCCGGGCTTATATTTTCCACGAACCCAGCTGCCATCTCGGGTATCATACAATCGAACAATATCAAATAAATTCAGCACATCCCAACCTTCATTTAACATATTCACGGCGAAAATTGCTCTTATTTCATTATTTTTATCCTCTAAGGAATTTAACTTTAACTGTTTTTCCTCATCAATATTTTCAGAGTCCAAAAGCATACATTTCTCTTCCGCAAAATCTTCCTGCAGTTCTTGTATAAGATTTTCAAAACTAACACCAGTTTTTGCCAAATAGACAAAAACTTGTTCAAGCGTTGTTTTTTTTGCTCTCTCCGCAATACTTTTTAAATCATGGACAGATAAATTTTTTATTTTTTCCAAAAACGCGGCGTAATTCTCTTCTGATTCTTTGATTGTTTTTGATTTAAAAAGCAAAACCGGTTTTAAGTGTAATTTATGTTTTTCGGCAATTTTGCGCCGATATTGGCTCAAGACTACCGCCTGCAAAGCGCGATCCACTGGCTCCAAATCTGCCTCTAAAACTTCAATTTCCTTTGAATACTTATCCAACCGAAAGTGCTTCAAATCATATTGATAAATAATTTTGTCTTCGTATTTCTTACAAATGTCCTTGTTGCCTAAATCTATCGTGGCGGTAAATTCCAACAAAATATTTTTTGGACTTTTCCCGAAAATCTTTTTCAGAACTGTGTATTCCCAGCTTTTTTCTAAATCTTCTTCCCTTTGGTTTCTGGTTATCGCTTGCAAGTGGTGGGCTTCATCGGAAATAAGCACAATATCTTTCCCCTCAAATTCTTCTTCGGTTAAAGCATTTTCTTTAGGATGGTTTAATCGCGTATGCAATCCCTGAATAGTAATAAAAATAATATTGATGTCTTCCGGGCTTACTGCCTCAAAATTATCAACTTCTTTTACAAAAACTTCTTTGTCGCCAAACTTGATTTTCGGCGCGAACAAATACTTTTCCGAAAGCGAATTCAAAAAATTGTCTTTTGTTTTCTCAATAATGTTTGTGCTATTTACGAAAAAAATAAAATTGCGGTATCCTTGCTTGTAAAGCTGTAAAATATTGGCGGCCATAATCAGTGTTTTGCCGCTTCCAGTCGCCATATGAAATAAAAGTTGCGCTGGACGTGCTCTTTTCTGGTATTCAGTAAAATAAAAATCAAAGCGGCCAATTGCTTCCTTTTGATATTCTCGCAACTCAAATTTCGGGTTTAAATTTCGGGCTATTTCACTATCAAGCCGAGAAGCAAAAAAATCTTGCCCAAATGATTCCTTATTAGCGTTAAAAGTTTCGTAAAGCATAGCTAAAATAATTCACTTGCCACATCTTCAATTAGCCGTAAGTATTTATTTAAATAGAAATAGTCTGGCTCGTTTTTGACGGCCCTTGTTAATATCTCAAATTCAGAATTTTCTTTATTGGTTCTATCAAAAAGTATTAGTCCAATACCGAACTTAAGACATAGCGATTCTATCCTTTTAATATCAACTCCTCGCGCGTCTTTCGGAATAACTAAATAAACTTTATGGCTAAAAAGTTTATAAGAACATGCTTGTCCAAAAGAAGTAATAAGTTGATTTATATCTGTTTTTATTTCAGCGCTAATGACTTCGATCGGTGGCTGAATATGGCCAATCCCCAAAATTCTGTAAGTCCCAATAACATCTGGTGTACCCCATCTATCTTGAAATCTATTGCCACCCAACGGTACTGCTTTCGTGCATTCTTCTAAGTCATTTACCAAATAATCGGCAAATAATTTATAAAAATCTTCTTCCTTGACTTCTTTTATTTCTTCACCTTCTCCATATTCAGTAACTCCATATTCTCTTTCTTTCAAATATTTTTGTAGAATATACAAACCTTTTTCGGGTCTAATAACATCTTTAATCTCTCCTTTATCCATTTTTTGCTTAAATTCCCAAATAGTCCCATGAATTGTATTTATTTTCGCATCCGGTAACGCTTCGTTTATACTCCTTATCAGATCAGCGTAACGAATTCCCTTTGGCGAATTCTCTAAAATTTCTCTTGCTTTATTTATTATTTTTTCCCGCTGTGTAGTAGGCATAATTAATTAAAAATATTTCTAAGTTTACTAATAAATTTAGTTTCTTCTACTCGTAGTTCGTCTCGACCGTAGCTTTTATTTACCGGATAAAGAATTTTATTTACACCTTTAATTCCTATACCACCCGAAGCACCTTTTGACAAAATATTACTTTTTAAATAAGCAACGCTAGTTTTATCTTCCATCAATGTTTCACCAAAAATCGAGCAAATTGCATCAGCAAAGCATACACCTAACTCGTTACCCTTGTTTTTTATAAAAGAAATTTTCGCGCTTATTTCTTTCCTGTTTTTAATATCATCAAAAATTTCTAAATAATCATCTTCTGTAAATTGAGGTTTGTTTATTAAAAACTCATAATCAAATCCGTTTTTTGCTCCTAAATAATCTATAGCATTTTCTATATGAAATCTTTCGTAGACATTCAAAAATAAAATCTGGTTTAGGGCGACTTCCAGTTTTGGAGGTATTTTCTTTTCGTACGTTCTTAATAAGATATTTTCTAATTGAGATAGGGCTAAGGATACACTATCTCTTACTCCCCATTTTCTGCAATAAAATTCATTTAATTTAGTAATAGTAAAAATAACTTCAAATTTTTCTTTATTTAAAATCTCGGTTATTCTATTGCTATTTTTAATAAGGGACGGCTTTGTGGGGTGGGGTAATTTTTTTTGTTGCCAAAGACCTTTTAAATATAAATATCGTTCTTCGGTAATTTTTATCCACGACCTAACATAAAAATTACATTTGGGGTCTGCCCATCTGCCAGATTCATCCGAAAAAATGAAATATTTATTTCTATCCATAAAATTCTTTATTTAACTTCTTATCTCCCGCGCTCACTCCATACTCCTCATCATCAATCTCGCTGTAATTGACATAGAGATGGTTTTTATCTAAACACTCAAGCAAAAATCTTTTTTGGTCTTCAATTGATAAATCTTCAAAATCTTTAGCATTTTTATCAACTGTTTGTATGTCTACTTTATAGCTCAAGAAGGCTTTCTCTTTCATCGTTTCCCATAATTTCTTTAGTTCTTCTTTTGTTTTCGCTTTTTGTATTTTCTCTACAAAGTTTTCATTCCACTTCATAAGTTCTAAATAGACAAAATCACTTTCGATACTCTCTTTTTGCAAAACTTTTTGTATTCTTTCTTTACAAACTTCAATATGTTCATTTAGTTGCTCAACTAAAATAAATTTTCTATTTCCGCCATCTTCTTTATTAAGCTCTAAAACAGCGTGTCCAGTTGTACCCGAACCAGCAAAGAAATCCAGAATTATGTCGTCGTTTTTCGTCATAATTTTCAAAGTATCTAAAACAGAATAAAGCGATTTTGGATAACTAAATTTTACTTTTTCTCCTAAAGTTTTCTCTAATAATCTCGTTCCATAATGAGTAGCGTTATATTTACTATCAAACCAGTGTGTTAAATATCTTTGATGTTCTCTGTCTTTAAAGAAAATTTCTAATTCTCCTTTTTTATTTTTTTCACAAATTATTTCGCCAGCTAATATTCTTTCTTGGGCAGTTTTCCTGCTTGTTTGCCACGATTTTTCTATTCCATTATCTATCGGCCAAACTTCAATATAACCACTCTTTTTCTCCAAAGTGATTATTTTTAGATCTTTGCTAACATAAAACGGATACCATCCTTCCGGATTAATATCTCTACCAGAAATTTCGGGTTTATTATAGTTAAGATAAAGCCTTAATTTATAACTGCCTTTGTCGTCTTTTCTGTCAAACTTTTCCTTTTCTTTTTCATCTATTATTACATCTTCAAAATTTGCTACATTAATATCCTTGGCATATACCAGCATAAACTCATTTGTGACAGCAAAGAATTTAGCGAATTGTCTTCCTTCCGGTTTTATGACAATAGTAATAACTCCCAATCTATTCTCTCTACCAAAAATCTCATCAGCTATTTCACCGATATAAAATAATTCATTATGGTCAATAGTTATAGCTATAAAACCATCTTTTCTTAAAAGTTCTTTGGCTATTTCAAGACGATTTTTTATAAAGGTTAACCACGACGAATGATTAAAGTTATTGTTATAAGTAAATATATTTGCTTCTCCACCAGTATTATACGGCGGGTCAATATAAATAAGTTTTACTTTTCCAGCAAAACGTTTTTTGAGTGAGTGAAGAGCTAAAAGGTTGTTACCCTTAATAATAAGATTGTCTTTAATGTCTCCTTTTTCATCAGTTCTAAATCCATCTAACTTATGTTCACCGTCTTTATCAATTCTCTTTGCGTTTGTAAAAACCTTAGGATCTAATAAACGGCTAATTTCATCTGGAGCTAAAGTTTCATTCCAAAAAATCTCGTCTCGTTTTTGGTCTTCTTTCGTCATACCACCTTCTAATACACAGTCTTTATAAGGCCAAGAGAGGACAACCTCTTTTTTCTCACTTATAAAATCATCACCATCAGTTAAACCTATTTTATTTTTGAATGCTGTATAACTATCAGGTAGAAATTGTTTATTAGAAACAAACTTAATGAATTTTTCTTTATCAAAAATTATTGCCTTATCTACTTCTATAAAAAATACCTCTTTCATTTGTTTATCAGATAAAAGAAGTTTAATTAAATCCTTATCCAACTTTATTGCCAACTCAATAATTTTATTCTTCAAAAGTTCGCCTTCACTCACAATGCGCTCGTCTTTTTGAAGTAAAGTTTTTAGATTTTCTAATAAGTTTTCCATATTGTTATTTCGTTAAACCCTCTAAGCCAACGCCTAACGCTTTGGTGATTTTTTAGACGGTATCAATGGTCGGGCTTTGTATCTCGCCCGATTCAATTTTAATAATAGTGGCGCGAGCAATATCGGCCAATCTCGCGAGTTTATCCCGCGACAACTCTTTTTTTTGCCTGTATTTCTCTATATTTTTGGCAATTGTTGTTGTCTTTGACATTGTAAGATAATATCTATATTAGAATATAGATAATTGATTATTTTTCGGCGATTATCTAACTTCTATAATACTAGATTTTAATAAATCAGTAAATAGGAGTTTCTTGTCGTTGTCTGTGCATGGGTAGTTGGGGCGAGAGCAATACCTTTTCTTGCGGCGCTTTTTGCGAAGTAAAAACGAAACTTAGCGGCAGAAAAGCGAGGACGAACAAAAGTTCCTTCCTTCCCCAATCCCCTTCTTATTCACCCGTCCGAGCGAAAATTATCAAAATCTAGCATCCGGATTTTCTTTGAAAAAAAGTTCGGATTTTGTTCAGGACACGTAGCCAATTTGTAAAGTTTTGGTTTCTTGCCTCGCTCGGGACTTCGCCTCTCGCTTCGGCAACCGAAACTTTACTAACTTGGCAGGGGCGGAAGGATTCGAACCCTCAAGACCTCTTTTGGAGAGAGGCAGTTTACCGTTAAGCTTACGCCCCTATAGAAGACAAAAGAGGATTCCCTCTTTTTATCTTTTTATTTCTTTACTTCTTTAAATGTAGTATGTTTTCTACACTCCTTACAAAACTTGCTCATCTCAAGCTTCTCTTCAACAGCTTTTGTTTTGTTTGTAAAGTAAGATGTTTTTTTACATTTTTGACATACTAACTTTGATCTTTTTTTCTTTTTTGCCATATTATTATTTTTATTTTGTTCTGAGCCGATGGTGAGAATTGAACCCACGACCTTTTCCTTACCAAGGAAATGTTCTGCCACTGAACTACATCGGCATTCCCCATCGGTTTTGTGTGGGCGAAGAGGGATTTGCACCCCCGAAGGCCGAAGCCATCTGATTTACAGTCAGACCCAGTTGACTACTTTGGTATTCGCCCAGTTGATTACTTGTGTATAATAGCAAAATGTTGATTATTTTTCAATAACCTTGCCATACTTGTCTCTCCAATCTTGAATCTTCTTGTGGTCCCCTGAAAGTAGTACTTTTGGTGTTGTCCATTTTTCTCCTTTTTTAGGTTCAAAAACCTCGGGCCTTGTGTATTCTGGGTATTCAATAAATCCTCCTGTTTTAGTCATTCTTTCTTTAAGAAATGTTGACTTGCCTAAAACATTTGGAATTAAACGTATTATTGTTTCCATAACTATCATTGCTGGCAACTCTCCACCCATTAAATCATATTCTCCTATTGATATTACTTCATCAGCTATTTTTTTGTTAACTCTTTCATCTATTCCTTCATATCTTCCACAGATAAAGATAATATTTTTGTATTTCATTAATTGATGAGCTTTCTTTTGATTGAATTGTTTTCCTCTTGGACTAAAAACAATTACCCTACTGTCTTTCTTTTTTAATTTCTTTACAGTCCTGTATATTGGTTCAACTTTTAAAACCATTCCTAGTCCTCCACCAAAAGGCCTATCATCAACTGTCTTTCTTTCATCATCAGCAAAATCCCTAAGATTATGAATATTAATTTCAACAAGTTTTTTATCTTGTGCTTTTTTAATAAAAGATTCATTTAAATAAGAATCAAATATATTGGGGAAAATTGTAATTATATCAAATTTCATAATTTGAACTGGAAGTTGTGTTTTTTCTTACTTCCAGTATACATTTTTAATATTATTAATCAAGTAAAACAAAAAATCCCCTTAACGGGGACTTTCTATCTAAAAGTTATATTTTAAAATCCTCGAAATCTTCTGTAGGATTGCTTGCTGGTTCTTCTGTAGCAGTAGCTTCTTCTTGCTTTGGAGCTACTCTTGAACCACCTTCTGGCTCTTCAATCTTTAGATTAACTCTAGCTTGATTTTTAAGCCCGATGATTCTAATTAAGCTTCTGATTGCGCCTGCTGTAGAACCTTTCTTCCCGATTAGTTGACCCATATCTTCTGGGTGTACTCTTACTGAAAGTAATACTCCCATTTCGTCAACTTTTCTTTCTGTTTTAACGTCTTCTGGGTGATCAACTAATGCTTTTACAATGTATTCTAGAAATTCTACATCTTTTGTATCTGATGACATGCTTTCTTTCTTATTTATCTATCTATATATAACTAGGTAGTTCGACCTTTCTAAAATTCTACCCTATCGGAATTATCTTAAAAAATGAAAAAGTTGTCAACACTAGCCCTCTTTTTCTTCTACTTTTTTAGCTACAATCTTTCTCTTTCTTTTTTCTCCTTCAATTATTTTTTCAGTAATTAACATATTATGAACTGTGTCTGATGTTTGAGCTCCAACGCTTAGCCAGTATTTTATTCTATCCCCTTTTAGTGTTTTTTCGTTTGTTAAGGGGTTGTAGAAACCAACTTGCTCAATAAACTGACCTCCTTGTGGTGGGTTTTGTTTATCTGTTACAACAATCTTGTATGATGGTTGTTTCTTCTTTCCTACTCTAAATAGTCTTATTGCTAACATATTATTATATTTAATTAACGATGGTATAATACACTAATTGTGAAATATTTTCAAGTATATTAGGCCCATTTTTTTATCTTCAATGCCTCTTCTGCTGATTTTAATTCTGCTTCATGTTTACTAGATCCTTTTCCTTGAGCT
>Ga0209723_1006447_pt1 | contig 11307 bp, 9 predicted proteins | sample BiotimSIPDNA_2_FD_185750 | JGI IMG/M metagenome (GOLD analysis project Ga0209723, IMG submission 185750) | Anaerobic biogas reactor microbial communites from Washington, USA - Biogas_R2 time_0 SIP DNA (SPAdes) (version 2) | ecosystem: Engineered > Bioreactor > Anaerobic > Unclassified | place... | reverse complement strand
GCTCTGTAAATGGGAAATGCGAGGCTCGTAGGCGCGTGCGCACATCATCACCGAAGGTGCGGCGGGCAAAATCAAGCAACGTACCCTTCATCTCCGCGAAGGTCACACCCTTCCCAACCACCAACACTTCAACCTGCATAAATTCAATCTCGGAACGGGCTGTTAACTGCTCATAGCGCATTGTAACCCCCGGTAAGATCACGCGGATATCTTGCGGTGCGCGCTCACGCATCACCCGGATTTGCCCAGGAGAGGTGTGCGTGCGTAAAAGCACCCCTTCCTTCTTGGTGTAAAAGGTGTCCCACATATCCCTGGCCGGGTGGTATGGCGGCATATTCAGGTAGGTAAAATTGAAGTCATCTGTTTCTACCTCTGGTGAGCGGTAAATTTGAAAGCCCATATCCCCAAAAATGCGGTAAATTTGGCGCAGCACCTGGTTTAGGGGATGAATGCGGCCATGAAAAATCGCGTTGCCAGGCAACGTGACATCCAGCTTTTCAGACTCGAGCGCATGTAAGAGTGATGCTTGTTTGAGTTCAGCTTCGCGTTCTGCATAAGCTTTCTCCAGGGTTACCTTCAAAGCATTAGCAGCCTTCCCAATAAGCGGTCTTTCTTCTTTAGAAAGCGTGCCCAAGCTGCTAAAAGCCCGCACCACTAGTGCATTTTTACCAAGGAATTTTTGCTTCCACTGCTCTAGGTCCTGTTCTCCTGCAACCTTTGAGAGCATGTCCAAGGCCGTTTCTTGTTCAAGCTGTAATTCACGTTCTTTTTCTGTCATACTGTCCTCCAAGGCTAAGCCACTACTTTTGCCTAATTTTTTCATCACTAAATAAAAAAACCGTCCCATAAAGGGGCGGAGTGTAAGCCGCGGTACCACCCTTCTTGATCATGCTTGATGATCCTCTCAGGGCAATGGCTGCAAAACCATTGCAATCCAGTTAACGGTGGAAATCCGGTGCAGACTAATGCTTGTCCAGGTTCACCTGCACAACTCGGGAGGGAACTTCTGCTCTTTTTCACCGGGTGCGGGTCTCAGTCTACGCCTGCACGGCCCTGTCAGCTTCCGAGAGCTTACTTTCCTCAGTCTCAGTTATTACACCTTATTATAGGTTGAAAGGGAAAGATGTCAAGACTGATTAACTAAATAGGGAATCACTCTGGCGCAAGAAATGCTCAATCTTTTTTCCTTATTGACGAATATGAATATTTATACTATACTCCTGTATAGTATAAAAAAATTTAGGAAGAAAAAATTATGCCGATTTATGAGTACATCTGTTCAAATTGTGGCTCTGAGTTTGATAAGCTGGTGCGCTTCTCTGACCCTAACATCAACAGCCCAGAATGCCCGAACTGCAAATCGAACAACACTAATAAACGTATGTCCAGGATAAGCTCCTTAAGCGCTTCCTCCTCACAATCTTTCAGCAGCGGGTCAAACTGCGGCAGTTCTGGCGGTTTTCGTTGAGGCGGATAATCGTATTGAACCGTGTGTTCAGACAAAAACAGGCAATAAATGAAAATTACAGACAGTAACTCTAAAGATAAGCTTAAAGCCCGCCTAGCAAGGTTAGAAGGGCAATTGAGAGGCATTCAAAAAATGGTTAATGAAGATCGTGAATGCCACGAAATTGTTCAACAACTGAATGCCGTACGATCAGGCTTGAATTCAGCTAACCAGGCTTATTTACAGGCAGTTGCAGATGAGTGCGTATTGAACCTTGAAGACAAAAACCTCAGCAAAGCAAACCTGGATAACTTAATTAACCTGGTCGGCAAACTATAAATAAATAAAATTAAGTGAGGAAATAATGGCAAATAATACCGTTTTACGTTGGCTCCCTGGTGGAATGCGCTTCATTTCCACCGATTCTACTGGCCATTCTGTCGTGCTCTCAACGACAGATGAGGGTTTAGGTATGAAGCCCTCTGAATTGATTCTCTCAGCGCTTTCCGCTTGTTCAAGCGTTGATGTGGTCCAGATTTTAGAGAAGAAAAAGACACCCCTAACCTCATTAGAAGTGACGGTCACAGCGGATCAAGATAAAGATCCCCCATGGGCTTTCCGGAAAATTCACCTGCACTTCAAACTAAAAGGCAATAACCTGGTTGAAAAGGATGTGGCTTATGCCATCCAGCTTTCGGAGCATAAGTATTGTTCGGTTGCAGCTACGCTGAGGGGCGTGGCTGAAATAACCACCAGTTTTGAGATTTTGGAATAATTAATTAAGACCCTGGAAAGTAACTTCCAGGGTCTTTTTAAATTTTCGCAGATTAGAAATACTTGCTTTTCAGAAAATTACAAAGCCGCTTTGACAATAGCGACAAAGGATTCTGTCTTAAGACTAGCTCCACCCACCAAGCCGCCATCAATATCCGATTGGGCAAATAATTCAGCCGCATTTGCCGGCGTCACTGAGCCGCCATATAAAATACGCATACCATTGCCAACCAGTTGTCCAAACACCTCACGCAGGATTGGGCGGACCACATCGCGGTGCACTGCGTTAGCCCCGTCAGGGGTGGCTGCCAAGCCCGTTCCAATTGCCCAGACTGGCTCATAAGCGATAATCACATCTGTGGCTTGAAGCGCGGTAAGGTCTTTCAGCCCCTCGCGCACCATGCGGGAAACCACTTCGGCTGTAAGGCCAGCTTTGTTTTCCTCAAGCGTTTCCCCAACACACATGATCGGAAGCAAACCAGCCTGCAGGGCTGCCTTTACTTTTTTGTTGACACTTTCGTCAGTCTCCCCAAACATGGCACGCCTTTCAGAGTGCCCAATGATGACGTACCGGCACAAATCCACTAACATAGCGGGGGAAATTTCACCCGTGTAAGCACCGGATGCTTCCCAGTGCAAATTTTGTGCACCAAGTTGGATGGGTGTATCCGCTGTTTCCCTAACCGCCACCCCCAGGCCAACAAAAGGCGGGCAGACTACAATATCAACATCTGTTATATCCTTTAATTCTGGCACCATTTCTTTTAGCAAGTCCCTGGTCTCGTAAAGGGTTTTATTCATCTTCCAGTTCCCAGCAACCATTTTTCGTCGAATCATTTTTTACCAATCCTTATCGAGTAAGTAGAATTATTATTTTCAATTTTATCATAACGATAATCTAGAAATCTTTATCAGAACTCATCAGGTATAAAAAACGACCCCTCATTTTGTTGAGGGGTCGAAGTTTGCTATCGATTAGCGCCAAATACTCGGCCTAATCCATAGGGCTTTATTGTCTGAGCTACTGGTACCGTTGCGAACCTCAAGGATGAAGGTCACATTCTTCCCGGCTAAGGGGCTCAGGTCAACCTCGACAAACTGGTAGCCACCTTCGTATTTTTCGTGGCGGGTAAACAAGGACTGCACTGCACCACTCCCAATTCGGTATTTTAGTTCAAAATGGACATTGCAATTGGGACTGTTATACTCGCAGTTTACCGTGGTCCTGAATTTATCGCCGTTTTGAACCAGGAAGGATGGATAAATCCCTGTAATGCGGCCATCCGCGGCATTATTCGGGCGAGTAATCAAACCAACCTCGTTTTCTTTGGCACCATCTTCGCGGTATGGCTCATTCTTTTTCAGCACGTAACCGCTTGAAACATTTGATTCAGAGCCTGGGCAGGGCAGAGGGTTTGTGCTGCCGCTGGACCAAACTGCCTCACACGCTTTATTAGCAAAGCTGTACACTTCGCCAGTTGTGGCCACAACTTTGATTTTGACCCAAATAGACGATAAGGCATCTTTTCCTACTCCAAAACGAGCCCCTGAGCCAGTTCTAAGCATGTAATAACCGGTATATTCTCCTGGGGTTGTCGGCGCCACCATTGCAATTGACAAATCGATGGTATCGCCTGGCGCCACACTGCGGGGCAAGTCAATCCCAGCAGCTGCGCTCATCGCAGTACCAGTTACAAACACCAGGTCATAATCCGTGGTCCAAGTGCAGGTACCGATATTGCTAAGACGCCATGTTTTGATAAAACCTTCACCAGGAGCCATAGTGGTTCCATCAGGCACCGTGACATCTTTTTCAAATCTTGCCAGGTTGCAAGGTATGGGTGTGGCTGTGGGGGGAATGCGCGTTGCCGTGGGTGGGACTGCCGTTGCGGTTGGGGGCAGCGAAGTAGCCGTAGGTGGCACTTGCGTTGGCGTCGCGGTTGGCGGAGCCAGCGTAGCTGTGTCTTCAACGGCTGATGTGGGTGATTCCTGGGCGACTTGGGTGAGCTGTGCAACCAGAGTCTCAAAAGCTTGTTGGGTTGATTGAGCCTGCAAAGTTTGCATTGCCTTTTCAACCGCATCATCAAGATCGGCCGTCGGTTGCGCAGGTACATTACAAGCGCTCAAGAAGAATACCCCTACCAAAACCAAACTGATTATTTTTGTTAGGATAAATTTATTATTTAAGCTTTCCATGATAAATCTCCTTAAATCTTAAGAATTACTTAGGCTAAACTAAGACGAAGGCGAAATCAATATTGTTCCATTAATTAATTGTACAAGATTTTATTAGAAAATACACTCGCTTACTGAATTTTAAGTTCTGCTAATCAATCCGCTCGATTATCTTATTTATACCCCATACCAAATGCCCCCTCCAATCGCGGAAGTGCCAACATCTCCTGTTTCTGTTCGCTTGGCTTAAATGTCTGTCTTTATCAGCCCCTTACTGAATCACATTTTCCACGCTATTGAAAATAACTCGAGGCTGGCCCAAGATGCTAAGGCAACCTCATTTCACTCGATAAGGCAGGATATCTATAAAGATTCAGCTCTACTTTAGTAAATCCGATCTCTCATACGCCAGAGGAGGAATTTCCCTGGAAGAGGAAAGGCGCAATTTTAAGTGAGCAAACCTGGTCTCCGACAATTCGTTATCTTCTTTATCCTTAACAAAAGGTTCAACTAATTTAATGTAGTCGTTGCCAATAGGAACATAGAACGATTCAATGACACCTGTTGACCCTATTCTAAACAAGAGGTATAAACTACGATACTCCTCATATCCCTCTAACTTTTCTACACAGCTAGTGACTATCCAAATCAGACTCCTCATACTGTGGACTGGTTTCCATTCACAAGTGAACTGGTTTTGACTCGAAAATTTTAGTGATGCTTGCCCGATGAGTTGTTCAGTCTCTCTCCAATTCTTAGGGTCATTATAATAATCAAAGGTATTGGATTTTATTGGTTCTTTCAAAGAAATCCATCCGCCATATATATCAACCAAGTTCAATATTCTTTGCTCTTGCAAATCTCTTAACATGATGGTGGCAATTACCAAAAGAATAAAGACAATGACTATTAAAATACCGATTCTCTTTTTTGACATCAGTTCTTATCTCCTTTAAAGATGATGCTTTGCCTCATTTTGCATCTCCTTTGTTCAAATAAATACATGGTAGGTGTAGTTTTCATGTTCCAAACTATTCTAGGAAATCAATGAACTTTTGATACAACTTCCTAAGTATATTTAGTAAAATTATTCTTTTTCCCAAATAGGAAAATAATCAATTAGGCAAGACAAAATTATCCTTTTTCCATTTACTAATGGTTTAGATGATGAGACATTAAATATGCTTTAAATCAGCGCCAAATACCCGGCCTAATCCATAGCGCTGTATTGTCTGAACTGCTGGTGCCGTTGCGAACTTCAAGGATAAAGTTCACATTCTTCCCGGCTAATGGGCTCAGGTCAACATCTACATATTGGAATTTACCTTCATATCTTTCAAGGCGTGTAAACAGTGACTGCACAGGGCCACTCCCAACCCGGTACTTCAATTCGAATTGAACATTGCATTTGGGGCTTTCATACCCACAGCTTAAGGAGGTCCTAAAATAATCGCCATTCTGAACCAAGAAAGTAGGATAAACTCCTGAAATCCAACCATCAGCTGCATTGTTTGGGCGGGTTATCAAACCAATCTCGTTTTCTTTTGCGCCATCTTCGCGGATTGGCTCATTTACTGCTTTTACATATCCGGTGGCAATGTCAGATCCAGAGCCTGGGCAGGGTAAGAAGTTCGTACTGCCACTTGACCAGGCTGCTGAGCAAACCTTGTTGGTAAAGTTATATACTTCACCAGTTGCGGCGACAACTAAAATCCTGACCCAGAAGGAAGATAACGCATCCTTTCCTAAGCCGAAGAGTATCCCCTTATTTGACCTAAGCATCCAGTGACCGGTATATTCACCTGCAGTGGTGGGTGCAATCATTGGGACTGACAATTCGATGGACTCGCCAGGTGCTACACTAAATGGCAAATCAAAACTAGTAACGACACTCATTGCAGTGCCCTCTACAAAGACCAAGTCATAATCAGTTGTCCAAGTGCAGGAGCCTACGTTGCTAAGCTGCCATGTTTTTGTAAAGCCTTCACCCGGAGACATAATCGCGCTATCAACCACTGTGATATCTTTAACAAAGCTTATTAGGTTACAAGGTAAGGGTGTGGCTGTAGGTGTCGCATCTGGCTGGGGTGGGGTCCCCGTCAGATGTATCTGTGTCTGATCAGGTGTTTGAGATAAAGCAGTAACTGTGTTATCAACGGTTGGTGAGGGTGATTCTTGGGCAGCCTGGGTGAGCTGGCCAACCAAAGTCTCATAAGCCTGCTGTGTAAATTGAGCCTGCAACGTTTGCATAGCCAAATCAACCGCAGCATCAAGATCGGGGGTTGGTTGCGCAGGCACACTACAAGCGTTTAGGAAGAATACCCCTGCCAAAATCAAAATAACCATTTTTGTTAGGTTAATTTTTGTAATTAAGTTTTTCATGATGCTATTCCTTAAATTTTTAAATCCTTAGGTCATACTAAGGCGAAAATGCTATTAGTGTTGTTACAATAATCAATTGTACATGATTTTAATAAAAAGCTACCCTTCTTATTTGCAGAAGGGTAGCTTTATAAATATATCAAGGGAATTTTTACTTATCGTTTAGAACAGCTAAACCCGGAAGCTCAAGACCCTCAAGCATTTCCAGGGAAGCACCCCCACCCGTTGAGATGTGGGTAATCTTATCATCAAGACCTGATTGATTGATGGCTGCGACTGAATCGCCACCGCCAATAATGCTGACAGCGCTGCTCTCAGCAACGGCCTTGGCTACAGCAAAGGTGCCAGCGGCAAATTTTGGAAACTCAAACACACCCATTGGGCCATTCCAAACGACGGTGCCTGCATTCGCCACAACAGCGTTGAAAGCTTCTACTGTTTTAGGGCCAATATCTAAAACACGCCAACCCGCTGGGACGTCACCAAGGTCGACCGTTTTCATTTCAGCTTCTTGATCAAATGCATTTGCTAAGACCATATCGACTGGCAGCATGAGTTTCCCGGCAGACTGGGCCAATAAATCCTTAGCAACATCAAGAACCTCTGCTTCGACCAGTGAATCAGCCATCTCATAGCCTTGGGCTTTGAGGAATGTATTTGCCATGCCGCCGCCAATTAAAATCTTATCGGCTTTGGTTAGCAAGTTTTTAATGACACCGATCTTGTCACTAATCTTAGCGCCGCCTAAAATAGCCACAAACGGGCGGGCAGGGTCGGCAATGGCATTGCCAAGGTATTGAATTTCTTTTTGAAGTAAGAAACCAGCCGCAGCCGGCAGATAGTCTGCCACACCTGCGGTGGAGGCGTGGGCGCGGTGCGCTGACCCAAAGGCATCGTTTACGTAAAGATCCGCCAAAGAAGCCAAAGCTTTGGACATACCGGGATCATTCTTGGTCTCTTCCTTGTGAAAACGCGTGTTTTCCAATACTAGAACCTCACCCATTTGCAGGGCAGCTGCTGCTTCTTCGGCTTTTAGCCCAATACAATCTTCAGCAAATTTCACAGGATTTTCGATCAAAGTGGCTAAGTAATCAGCCACAGGCTTCATGCTAAAAACAGGATCAGGACCGTCTTTTGGTCTGCCCAGGTGAGAACACAGAATTACTGCTGCACCATGCTCAAGTAAGTACTTGATTGTTGGCAAAGCGGCAACAATGCGTGTATCATCCTTAACCTTACCCTCTTTAATCGGCACATTAAAATCAACCCTTACCAAGACTTTTTTATTTTCAACATCCAAATCTGTAATCATTTTTTTATTAAACATCGCTTTAGAACCTCCATAAAAAATAGTGCGTAAGGCTGTTTAATACAAGCAGCGTTACGCACTTTGCTATTGGATAAAACTCCAGTATCGCTTAGAGTGATTTTGCCATCATCACGGCCAGGTCAGCAGTGCGGCAAGAGTAACCCCATTCGTTATCATACCAGGTGACTACCTTAACCAGGTTACCGCCCATCACCATTGTGTTTGGTAGATCAACAATAGAAGAACGAGGATCGCCCTTGAAATCCATTGATACAAGCGGTTCACCATACTCACCAGTTGTGACACCCAAAATGCCTTTCAAATGGCCTTTTGATGCTTCCATGAATGTAGCGTTTAATTCTTCTTTGGTGGTCGGTTTTTCAAGCGTGGCCACAAAATCAACTATTGACACGGTAGGCGTTGGAACGCGTAAGGAGTACCCGTCAAACTTACCCTTGAGCTCAGGGATTACCAACGCAACGGCCTTTGCGGCACCGGTGGTGGTGGGGATGATGTTCAAGCCAGCAGCTCGGGAGCGTCTCATTTCTTTCCTATGACCCTGGTCAAGAATGACCTGGTCATTGGTGTAAGAATGGATTGTGGTCATAACTGCATTCACAATGCCATATTTATCATGAACAACCTTCGCAGCTGGTGCTAAGCAGTTGGTTGTGCACGAGGCGTTTGAAACGATATGGTGAATGGCTGGGTCATATTTCTCATCATTTACACCCAAAACAATGGTCAGGTCTTCCATTTTGGCAGGCGCAGAGATGATTACCTTCTTAGCGCCGCCCCTGAGAATATGTGCATCAGCGCCGACCTTGCCTGTCTCGGGGTCAGTCTTCGCTACGGTAAAGATACCGGTTGATTCAATGACGATGTCAACGCCTAATTCTTTCCAAGGTAAGTTGCCGGGATCTTTTTCAGCAAACACTTTGATCCGATCGCCATCAATAACCAAGTCGCCATCGACCACTTCCACCGTTCCTTCATAAATCCCGTAATTGGAATCATACTTAAACAGGTGTGCATTTGTCTTGGCATCGAACAGGTCATTGATTGCGACGACCTCCAAAGTCTCGCCTCCACGTTCTCTGATTGCTTTTAATACTTGTCGGCCAATTCGGCCAAAACCATTAATACCTACTTTTGTTTTCATAAGGGAATCCTCCTTCATTAGATTGTTAACCAATTTATTTTACCATTATTTATTAAGTCCCCTGAATTCTTGTATAAAATTAATCTAAATTAATGGGCCAGTTCGTTCTTCAAGCAAGTTAATAAGCACCTTTGCCAATTTTTTTGAGTCGTGACGCCAGGGGTAAATATCATCAGCCAGGTCTGCCTCATAAACTTTATATTGAGTTCGCAAATCGCCATCAGCCTTTACCCAGGCGACATTTTGCCCAAGGTTACCGGAAAAGACATTATTGCAAATAACTAGGTCAAAAATCTTCTTATTGATGTGGTTTTCTATGACCTGCAGGTGTTTTTTGGCATCAAACTCATCCGTTTCGCCACGCTGGGTAGCAACATTGCAGATAAAGAATTTTAAAGCCCGGCTAGATTGAATTGATTCAGTGATCCCCTTGACCAGTAAATTTGGTAGTAAGCTTGTATAAAGGCTTCCTGGGCCAACAATAATGAGGTCAGCAGCTAAAATTGCGGCAACTGCTGGCGGGTAAGCCGGTGTATCTGTCGGCTTCAGCCATACGCGTTGGATTTGCCCAGGGCACTCAGTGAGTTGACTTTCTCCTAATACATGCACTGTTTTTTGAGAGTCTGGTTCTAAGACATCACCATAAAGCTCAACATTGCTTAACGTGGTCGGCAAGACTTGGCCGTAAACTGCCAAAACCCTCCCAGATTCAGCGACCGCTTCTTCAAAGCTTCCAGTTATTTCTGCCAAGGCTGAAATAAACAAATTGCCAAGTGAGTGCCCTTCTAAACCAGCCCCGGTTGTGAAGCGGTATTGAAATACTTGCGATAGCAAGGCTTCATCACTGCTTAATGCAGAAAGACAATTACGAATGTCACCCGGGGGTAAGATGCCAAAATTGCGGCGTAACTCACCCGATGAGCCACCGTTATCAGCTACGGTCACAATCGCAGTAATATTGTGTGTGTATTCTTTCAACCCTCTAAGTAACGAGGCCAACCCATGTCCGCCGCCAATAACAACCACACGGGCACCGCGCTCTCTCCTGCGGTATTGGTGAATTGAGTCTAAGACTGATTTACCAGGTTGTATGAATGGCTTGAGCAGAGACCGGTTTGCCCCCCAAATACCAAGCAGCACCATGATCAATCCAAGCCCACCAAAAAATAAAAATCTTATCGGCCGGGATAGAAATCGCAAAGAGAGAAACGCTAAAGCTGGGATCCACCAGGCTTCTGGTGCATTTCGATAAAAATCAAGAATGACAACCGCCAATCCCAAGCCCAACATCATGGAGCCTGCAATGGCCAATAAAAGCCAGCGCTTAAAGCCTAAACCCGGCAAAAGCCACTGAAATTCATGCCGTATTCGATTCCAAAATCGCTTTAGCTTGGAAGGTTTAGGATCTATTTCTGCCATTAGTTAGATGATAGCAGTATTTAGGTAAGTCGTCAACGCATTTGATTCATTTTGATTGGGGCTAAATATTTGACATAATGATTAAAACTCAGTAAACTAATCTTATAATTTATTCCATGTCCGCTTATATTAAAGGAGGAGTAATGCCCATCCCAAACTACCACTTAACCTTTCGTTCAGGCCCAAACCCCGGAAAAGTATATCCCCTTGAGAAACAAGAGATTTTTATCGGGAGAGATTTATCCAATGACATCCCCGTTCCAGATCCTGAGATTTCTCGCCGTCATGCACGCATTCTCCTGCAGCCAGATGGCATCTACATCGAAGATCTTGGTTCGACAAATGGCACTTTCCTGAGGGGCATGAGGATATCTTCTCCGCAAGCGCTCCATGTAGGTGATGTGATTACCTTGGCTGAAAACATTGTCATGCTGCTTGAGGCCGATGCTTATGACCCGGATGCTACTGTGGTTGGCGGGCAAGCCTATACGGTAGCTGCAAACGTTCAACCCCCCACCCCACCTCAACCTGCCTATCAGCCGAAACCACCTCAACCAGCGCCTCAACAAGCCGTGCCGCAGTATACCCCCCCACCAGCACAGCCTGTTCAACCTGCTCAGCAATATGCAGCACCTCAAA
>Ga0209723_1006446_pt1 | contig 11308 bp, 9 predicted proteins | sample BiotimSIPDNA_2_FD_185750 | JGI IMG/M metagenome (GOLD analysis project Ga0209723, IMG submission 185750) | Anaerobic biogas reactor microbial communites from Washington, USA - Biogas_R2 time_0 SIP DNA (SPAdes) (version 2) | ecosystem: Engineered > Bioreactor > Anaerobic > Unclassified | place... | reverse complement strand
TCTGGATAATGAGCCTGGCCCTGGGAATTACCCTTGTAACCTATATCGTCATTGGAAGGGGATTTATTGTCTTTGGAATACTCCACCTCATCTCCATTTCCATACTCTTAGCCTATCCCCTCCTCCCCCTGGGCAGAATGAATGCCCTTTTAGGGCTGGCAGCGATCCTGCTGGGCCTGTCCATCCAGCAGCTTGAGGTCGACTTTTTCTGGCTGATCTGGCTGGGCCTGGCTCCCCGGGATTTCGTCTCCCTGGACTACGTTCCTCTATTTCCCTGGTTTGGGATGGTGCTGATGGGCATGGCCGGGGGAGGATTGCTCTACAGAGATCTCGTCCGCCGCTTTCCCCTGCCCGATATCAGCGCCCGGCCTATAGCCAGAGGGCTCATATTCTTGGGGCGCAACTCTCTGGCCATCTATATTATCCATCAGCCTCTGCTGCTTGGCCTGATCTATCTGGCTTATGGCCGATCGATATTCTCGTCCTTTTAGCAACGAATATGGATGAGCCAAGAAAGGGAGGAGCCTGGTATTTGATCCCTTAATGTTATCTATCAGCAGAGCTATCCAGAGCGGCATGCCATTTGAAGAATGCAAGATCAGCCAAAAGGGTGTGCTCGTAGTGGGCGGGATAATCGTGGACCTGATTGCCAGATCTGAGAAGTTCAAGGTGGTGGATGACAATCTCTGTTTTCCCTTTGACTCCAAGATCACCCTCGATCAGCTCAACCAGGATACCGGAGGCTCAGCGCACAACCTGGCCACCAACCTGGCAGAATTGGGCACAACCACTTACATCCTCGGCTCAGTGGGCAAGGACGACCACGGCGAGGAATACCTGAGAAACCTGAGAATTCACGGCGCAATCACCAAGTATGTCACCTTAAAAGAGGGCCTGACCGGGATGTCTCTGGTCTTTCTCTATGAAGGCGAGAAGACCGTCCTGACCAGCAGAGGGGCCAATGCCCTCCTGGGTGAAGAGGACCTGAATTGCGAGGTCTTCGATAAGGTCGATACCATGGTCCTGACCAGCCTGATAAGCGCGGATAATATGGCCCTGATGAAAAAGGCGATAGAAGAGGCCAAAAAAAGAGGGATCTACATCATCACCAATCCCAGCATGAGCATGGTCAACCACCGGCCAGAGGAGCTGAAGCATGCCATGCATAACAGCCAGGTGATAATCATGAACGGCAAGGAGTCGATGCTGATAACCGGGGAGAAGGATGTCGATTCCGCTATCAAGAAGCTGAAGGAGTACGGTGCAGAGACGGTGATCGTCACCCTGGATGTCAAAGGTGCGCTGGTTTTGGATGATGAAAGAACCTTCCGGGTGCCCTCCTACAAGGTCAAAGTGGTGGACACCACCGGCGGGGGGGATAGCTTCACCGCTGGTTTCATCCATGCCAAATACCAGGGGTACTCGAACGAAGAGGCGGTCAAGTTCGCCTCCGCCGTGGCCTCCCTGAACATCGTCACCCCGGGAGCGAGCACCGACCTGCCCGGCGAAGAGGATGTGGTCGAGTTCATGAAGACGGCGGAGTTCCTCGAGGTGTAAATGAAACTACTTGCCTTCATTTTTTTGGTGGCTTAATCTCTTCTTTGGCCGTTCCCTTCATGCCAGGAGTATTAGAAGTTCCCGTGGTCAACTGGATGGCTTTGAAGGATTTCCTCCAGAAGCCGCTTTCAGAAGAGGAGGCGTTGAAGCTGCCCCGCATCTCGCCATCTATGCGGGAACCGGTAAGCTGGACGAACATGGTCGGATTATGGCGGAAGGTGATGGCGGCGCGAAAGGAGCTTTCCATGCAGTATCCAATCAGGTAGCCGTCGCCGCGTTTGCCCAGTGTCGCTCTCCCTTGCAGAGTTGAATCCTTTTTGCTCCAGCGGGCCACGCTGCATTCTGCCAGCCCGTCGTCAGAGGCTGCTGCTCTGAACAATATAGCTTATCCTCCAGCGACCGGAGAGATCATCGGAGGCCAAAGCCGGCGGCCGTGGTTCTAAATAGAAAATTTGCATGCAGGGTTCCCATTCCCTGCACTTACTCGTCCCGGAAAGTTTCTTGAAGATCCTCAGTGGACATTCGGCATGGCGGCCTTCTGCAGAGACCGGATTTCGCTGGACAGCCCCTCATGGCGTCAGCCCGCCAGAGCCTGCATCGGCATTTCTTGGTCCGCCGGGGTGCGGGAGATCGACTGCTTGCGGGTAGCCTTGGGTTCAGGGCCAAGCATGCGTGCGCGTGCTCGGGCGCGAGTTGGGGTAGTAGTGCAAAAGATCCATGCCTTATGGATTAAGATCGTTAATTAGAAATACAACCTAACAATGAAGCTTTGGGAATATATGGAAAAGACTCAGATCAAAAATATCTCAATACTTCATGAGTCAGATGGAAGAGTAAAGCAGGTCCTGATAAATGATGAAGATTTTAATGGTATCGTTATAAATATTTATGATTATATCAAGAATTTCGATCCATTTCATCCAGATAATATAGAAATCTCTTTTCCGAAGAAATACGAACAAGTATTTCAGGACCTTTTTAACGTCATTGAAGATTTGTTTTCTTCTAAAAAAGGCTGCTTAGCCGCCTATTTATCTTCATTTTTCTACGAGAAGCTAACACCTACTTGGAATCAATTAATGGGAAATGGACAACATATTTTGGCAATTCAATATTGGAGAAAAATTATTTCGATCACACATGAATGGGAAAAAAGAAATTCAAAACACATTCACAAGGGCAGTCCTTATGCATTCATTGCATATACTTATTTCCTAATTGGAGATATCGATAATGGTTTTAGTTATATTTATAATGCAATCGAAGAAGATATCATTTTAAATTCTCTTTGTCCTCAACTAAACTACCCAAGAAGCGCTCCGGTCTATTTGACAGCGAGCTTAAGTTCTAATCCCAAAAACATAATGTACCCAATCGTTCACGAGATGAGGTCTGAACTTGAAGTGTTTCTAGATTCATACAGAAAATCCTTTGGATCGAAATTCGATATAAATGAATTAGACCAAAAATTTCTGCAAAATATAGAAATCGATACAATTAAGTACTATTTTGTTTTAGCATATTGGAATATTTTTGAATATAAGCGCAAAGTGAGTAATGAAATGATGAAGAATGAATTCTCTAAATTAAGAAATGTTGATTTGATATTTTCGTTATGTCTGGTTATTGATAAATTACTTAATTATAAGTATAAAACTGAATATATCTCGGATGGTGTCAAAGCATATTCAAAAATGAATGCGTTAATGACTGAATCAGACTTAAACTTATTTTTAAAACGTGAAAAGATTTCTAAAGACTATCCAGATGTCGTAATCCCAAAACTCTTGTCCTCGAATTTGACATTCAATGACATTCCTGTCAATACGCAACTTAAATGTCTATTAATAGCATATAATCTCAGAAATTTTGCTAGCCATAACATCAAATCGCAAAATGTAGTAGTTAATAACTTTGATGAGTTGATTAAAATTCTTCTATATGATATATTTCTAATTATTGAAAAATTATAAAACTATATTGAGCTGCTAAGAATTAAAGATAGATAATTCTGCCAGCATATTCAGTCGGCTGGACCGCCAAAACACCACGAAGGAGGTGCACCACGCCAACACCTCTTCCAGCTCAGGTCCTCCTAATATAAACAAAACTTATTATATTTTCAAGATAATGCAACAATTATTTATCAAATAACTGATCAAAGAATCTCTGTCTTTCTTTACATTTTTCTTCCGCAGGGTCAATAATTCTTGATTTCATTAGTTCGATTAATTGTTCTTTGCATCCAAATTCGACAATTGGCTTTAATACCCAGGGAAATTCTAAAATATCAACGAACATCGAGTATTGTCTTCTTCCACGCTCAATGATCGGTATGAAGGGGATCTTAAAGTGAGGAACAGTTGAATATAGTTCCTGGGGAATTGAAGGTCCACTGAGATCAACTATAACAAACCGGGATAAACCAACGAGGGTTTGAACGGTCTCTGTATAATTTTTGCCTTCAGGCCTATCAAAGTTAAATATAATAGGCAAATATTTCATTTCTCTCAATTTTGCAGCAATTGACTGAAGAATATCAAGCCCCCCGCCGCCAAAGCGTCCAAGAATGAGTACCCCTCTTTTTGTAATGGAGTTTAGAACGTTCCTAAGCTTTTTATGATTTATAAGTAAGTACAAAAATTGAGCCACTTCAAGATCGTCGACAGCAATAGTGGGCTTCTCTGGTGGAGTGATAATGAGATTTATTTGCTTAGTGTCCTTAAGTTTCAAATCCCATGCAGATACACCGTAGATCTTACAGTTCGTAATGTCTGCCCTTTCTAAGTCTGTTTTGACCAATATAGAATTAGTCAGGTTAGCCCCGAAAAGGTTTGCACCTATTAGGCTTGCCTTGGTGAGGTTTACTCTTCTGAGGTTCGCCTTACTTAGATCACCATAATTGAGTTTTGCTTTTCCAAGGTTTGCACCATCGAGATTGGCGTTTCGAAAAATTGCTCCAACAAGTCTTGCATTACTGAGGTCAGCATCAATTAGATTCCCGTCCTGCAAATTTGTTCCTCTAAGATCTGCACCAATGAAATCTGCCCTGCAGAGATTCGCTCCACAAAACTTCACCCACTTAAGATCTGTCTCGCTGATGTCCGCGTCGCTTAAATCAGATCCACATAGATTCGCTTCTCTGAGTTTAGCCTCACTAAGATCTGACGCACTTAAATTAGATCCTATAAGATTTGCTTCTCTGAGATTAGCCCAACGGAGGTCTGCCCCACTTAAATCTGATCCTCCAAGATTTGTTTTTCGGAGTTTAGCCCAACGGAGGTCTGCCCCACTAAGGTCTGATTTGCTGAGGTTTGCTCTCCTCAGGTCGGCCCCCACGAGATCTGCCTTATTGAGTTTAGCCCAGCTCAGATTCGCTCCATTTAGCCGGGCATGAGAAAGGTCCGCGTAGCTGAAGTTTATTCCTGATAGGTCCTTCGATATAAGGTTCGCTCCACTGAGTTCAATTTGTTCTTCTGGATTGTCACTACGCCACTGATTCCAAGTGGTTAATCCTTGGAAAATAATTAATAAATGATCTTCATTTGTCATAGAGCTCTTTTGAGTTTGTATCATTCGTCATATAAACTCCTTGCTACAAATATATAATTAGAATGGCATTGTTTACTCTAAAATGCTATTATTTCAGTCTCGGCTAATTTCTGCAGATCGTTCCTTGATCATAGGGCTCCCTAGCGAAACTTGGGAAGGAATCTATTTCTAAAGGTTGTAAGAAAATAATCTCAAATTATCAAAAAATCATCTGCATAATAACAGGGTTCGGCTGGGAGGTCCCAATATGATTCACTGGTCTGCAAGATTCACTACATCTGTAACAATTACTCTCGCATCCTGAGTTGAATTTATCGCAATTTCACTGAGCTAGAAATGCAGCGCGACTTTCGTCTTCCAGCACATAGCTATCTTGCATGGAAGACTGTCACAGTTTCTGAATCATACGTAGCCCATGGCCCTCAGAGCGGTCCTCCTAGGAGTCGAGCATCTTGTTCTACGCGCTTACGCGGGACCCCTATCTGCAAAAAGGTAACGGGATATCTGGTGATAGAGTATTCTGCTTCTACAGCGAAGTGGTGAGAGACCTAGGCTAAGATGCCGGGGGTTCAGGCCATACTGGAGGCTTATTTTATAAGGTGAGATTATCAAAGTTGCATGGAAATTGCACCGGGCGGCCATACTTTTTTGCGGGCTGCTAAGAGCAATCCTCTCCAGACCGCTAACGTTACATCATATAGAAGCAATTCAACTAGTTGTTAGGAGCGAATATATGACTCAAGTCGAAGAGAGTGAACCGCAGTCGAAATTTTCTAGTGACAATCCGTTGATAGATCCTGCCTATGATATGTTGGGTTATGTGCCATTTTCCAAACTCCTTGCACAGTCCATATCAAAAATCAGTCCGAAGGAAGGGATTGTGATCGCTATCAATGGTCCATGGGGATCAGGGAAGAGCACAATTCTTAACTTCGTCCTATATTACCTCGAACACGAGTTTGCGGATAAGCCAATTATACCGATACACTTCAATCCTTGGTGGTTTTCCGGGAGGGAGAACCTAGCTCGTCTTCTCATCGGTCAAATACGAGCACAACTCGGAGATAGAGACTACGGTGAGTTGAAAGACAAGCTAGCGAACTATACAGAATTAGTGACCACAATCCCAGGTGTTCCAGGAAAGGATACTGGTGGAATCATTGCAAAAATATTGCGAAGAGAGCCCGACCTTGTCTCCCTGAAAAATCGAATAGATGAATTGCTGCGCTCCTCTGACAATCGGATACTTGTTCTCATCGATGACATCGATCGCCTCGCGCCTGATGAGATCAGTGACCTATTTCGTACGATTAAGGCAACTGGGAACTTCCCCAATGTAATATACTTGCTCGCATTCGATATTGGCGTGGTAGTTAAGTCTCTTGAGCAGACTTTCATCCCTGATGCACATAGCTATCTTGAGAAGATAGTCCAAGTTCCATTTGCTTTGCCGCTGCCAGACAAAGCAGCCCTTCGCAAGCTCCTCTTCGCTCGACTTAGCGAAATAACCGCAGGTACAGATAAAGCGAACTTTGATGCAGTATACTGGGCCAATTTATATTACAGTGGCATAGATCACTTCATCGTTACTCCTCGGGATGTCGTCCGCCTGATCAATGTACTTCGAGCTACATATCCCAACGTGAAGGACGAAGTCAACCCTGTGGACTTTATCGCAATAGAGGCGATACGAGTATTCATACCCAAGTTGTATGATGAATTAAGGCGGAATCAAGATATTCTTGCTGGAGCATCGACGGATTCTGGACGAGAGAGTACGGCAGAGCATAGGAAGAGGATATTCGAGACATGGTTGGAGTTCGTCTCTGGGGAGGACCGTGATTCTTTAAAGGAACTCCTATCTCTCCTTTTCCCACAGTTTAGCTCTGCATTTGGAGGACCGCGATATGGTTACGAGTGGTTGCTAAGTTGGCGCAAGCAACTTCGTGCTTGTAGCCCAGACAAATTTCCAATTTACTTCCGGTTCGCACTTGGTTCTGATTCCATATCCAAAACTGAAATCAATGCGTTATTGGAGGTTGCTGGCGATAGCAAAGCTTTCGGGGAGTTGCTGCTGAAATATGCAGGCAAAATTCGCTCTGATGGTCGATCAAGAGTTCGAGCTTTGCTTGAATACTTACAGGACTATACTGCGAAAGAGATACCTGAGGAAGATATACCTGCAATCATTAACACTTTTTTCGATATTGGTGACGATCTTCTATTGAAATGCGATGAACGCGGAGGCATATTCGATGTCGGTAATGAGTTTCGAATAGGCTGGCTTATCAATCAGCTCTTGCGCCGAGTCGACGAAACCACTAGGTTTGAGATCGTCTCTTCGGCGATAGAAAGTGGTTCTGCTACTGCAATAATTGCTCGTGAGGCCGTTATCTGGGGGCAAGAGCACGGAAAGTTCGGCAATGAGGAACCAAACCCTATGGAAGACCGCACATTCACAGCGGAACACTTGAAGATAATTGAAGAATTGGCTGTGGCAAAGATCACGGAAGCGACAGAAGATGGAACTCTTCTTTCATCGCCAAACCTTGTAGGTACTCTCTACGCTTGGCGCTCATGGACAGGCTCAGACGATCAAGTGCGAGAGTGGGCAAATGAGATCATAGCAATAGATGATAGTCTCATTTCATTCGTGGAACAATTTGGATCTATAAGAAAATCACAGGGATTAGGTGATCTGGCAGTCAGAGAAAAATATCGACTAGACCCAAAGTGGCTGGAGCCGTACATCGATCCGGACAAAATTGTGGAAAGGCTAAAACGAATAAAAGATATATCTCAACTTGATGATGAGAAGATGAAAGCCGTGTCGCAGTTCTTGCATGAGCACGATCTCCGAATAAGTGGAAAGGACCCGGAAAGAGAAGTTTGGGGAGAATAGCGATGTCAACACATCTAAGCGATGGCGTTCCCTGGCTTTAGAGTTGAAGGCCCTGCCACGCAGGTGTTTGTGGTTCGAATCCCGTACTTCGCATGGCTAGATAGTGGTAATGATTGCGAGCCTGCAGTTACGCTCGCATCTCTACCGTTTCCGCCTTCATCCTCTTGGCCAGCTCAAGGGGCCCCCTCAGCATCCATCTTCCTGGTGCTTCCTGGGTGGAGCATCATTGCTCTCGCGCCAGTAGGCGATCCCTGAGTGCCAGGAGATCCATCCAGGAGCTGTTTATGAGTACTTGACCACCATCAATTTTCAAGGTATCGTTCCGCTCATCCGTCCGCATCCATGCCATATCACCCTAGCTCTCCCTTCTGGAACGTGTACTCCCCAGCCACATGCACCTTCACCGGCAGTCCCCCAAACCTAGCCTGCAGTATCAGCTCCCCGATCTCCTCTTTCATCACCCGGGCGATGCCGATGATGGATGTCGTCGGCCGGGCGTTCACATCCACCGCCCACGGCCTCTCCCCCAGGACGAAGTCGATCCCTGCATACCCGCGCAATCCTAAAACTGCCGCCGCCTTCTCCGCCGCTTCCCAGATCTCCTCCGCCCGCGGAGTGTTGTAGGGAACCTGGCTTCCCTGATAGCTAATCTTCCCATCGGCAAAGTCGATCAGCTGGCGGTTGATGGTTAAGGGCAGGAAGCCCTCTTTCCCCACGATGAAGCTGGCGGAGAGGTGCAGCCCCTCATGGTAACGGGTGACGATCTCCTCCGGCCCCGCCCGGGCAAAAGATGTGATCCTCACCCCCTCCGAGCCCGAGCCGGTGCGCGGCTTGACCACATACTGCAGGCAGCCCTTCTCCACCGGGTCCGGCCGGTCCACGATCTGGGCCACCGGAACCCCCGCCCGCGCCAGGGCCTGGGTACATAGCAGCTTGTCCGCAGCCAGACGGGCGGCGGCGGGGCTGCTGCCAAGATTGGCCGTCCGGCCCTCAATTATCTCCAAAAATTGCGCCTGCAGGCCATCAGGAGCAATCAGGAGGGCGGCGTCTACATCGATCGATTCTAGAAGAGTCTCAAATCCCCCTTCGCCCTCCAGCATTATGGGCTCGCCCGCCCTAATCCTTGAGCCGCTCGTGGGATAGGCCACATTATGGCCGCTGGACAGGAAGCTCTCCACCAGCACGGTGAGCATCGCTTTTCCCTCCAGCTCATGGGTGCCGCCCAGACCCAGGGCGGATGCATACTCGGCAACTAGAATGTCCATGAATTCTCGAAACTGCCTTTGAATAGCGGGCTATACTAATCTGATGGCCAGCAATTAACCTTTTATTCCAGCCCACTTCTCCTAGAGGCCATGAAGCTTCCGGGCACGGCGACAGCGGAGGAGAACATCCACATCGCCATGGGAAAGCTCGCCATCCGGCCTGGCGACCTGTTCCTGGATATCGGCTGCGGCTCAGGGGCGGTATCCCTGGCCGCCTCTCGCTACACGGACAGGATCTATGGCCTGGACCGCCGGCCGGAGGCGGTAGATCTCAGCCAGGATCTGGTTCCCGGCGGCAAGTTCCTCCTGGGCGAGGCAGAGGAGATCATACCCCGGCTGCCAGCGGTGGACAGATGCTTTATCGGCGGCAGCCGGGGGGTAGACCGATTCCTTCCCCTTCTATTGGAAAAGGCCAGCCCTGGCTGCATGATCGTCGCCGACCTGGCCAGGATGGGCATAGCCATCAAGGTGGCAGAGCTGATGAAAAGCGAGGGCGTTTTCAGGGAGATCCTGCAGATTCACATCAATCGGGGCTACGATCTGGCAGGGGACATTGCCTTCAAGCCCATAAACCCCATATTCATGGTGATCGGAAAATGTTAATCGGCATAAGCCTCGGACCGGGCGACCCGGAGCTATTGACCTTCAAGGCAGCAGCGGCCTTGAAAAGCTGCAAGAGGGTCTTCGTCCCCGGGGAGATGGCAGCAGAGCTGGCCAGGCCCTACTCCTCCCCCCAGATCCTGGATTTTCCCATGATTCAGGACGAGCGGGAGCTGAAAAGGATCTGGCAGGAAAACGCAGAGATTATCGCCCGGGACGCTGGCTCCAGCCAGGTGGGCTTTGCCTGCATCGGCGACGTCAACACCTTCTCCACCTTCAGCCATCTGAAGAGGGTGATCGAAGAGAGCCATCCGGGAATCGAGATCCAGACCATTCCCGGAGTGGGAGTGGTCCCCGCCCTGGCCTCCAGATTCAGCGTCCCTCTGGAAAAGTCTTTTCTGGTCTCGGACGGATCCCCTGTTCAGTCGGTGATCAGGATAAAGGCCACCAGGCCCAGGAAAATAGCTGAGGAGCTATGCAAAGAGGGCTATATTGATTTCACCCTTGGCATGAGGCTCTGCACCCCGGAGGAGAGGATCGTTCGGGGGGAGATGCCGGAGAGGAGCGATTACTTCAGCGTCCTTTTGGCCCGGAGGAGAGAATGAAGGTCTATTTTGTAGGGGCGGGGCCTGGCGACCCGGAACTTATCACCGTCAAGGGCAAGAGGCTCCTGGAGGAGGCGGACCTGGTGGTCTACGCCGGCTCTCTGGTCAACCCAAAGCTACTGGAGGGATTGGGAGCCATCAAGGTGGACAGCAATGGACTGTCAATAGAGGAGACTCAGGCAAAGATGGTCGAGTTCCTGCGAGCGGGAAAGAAGGTGGTGCGGCTGCACAGCGGCGACCCTTCGATCTATGGGGCCATATTAGAGCAGATGAAACCCTTAGAGGAGATGGGAATAGAGGTGGAGGTGGTTCCCGGAGTCTCCTCCCTCTTTGCCGCCGCCGCCGCCCTGAAGACCCAGCTCACCCTCAAGGGGGTCTCTGAATCTCTGATCCTGACCAGGCCCAAGGGGACCACGTTGGCAAAAGACGAGCTTCCTGCTCTGGGCCGCCTGGGGACAACCATGGCCATATTTCTGGGAATCGACAAGATCAGAGACATAGTCCAGTCCCTGGACCGGCCGGGCACAACCCCGGTGGCGGTGGTCTATCACGCCTCCTGGCCGGACCAGCAGGTACTGTGCGGAACTTTGGACGATATCGCCGACAAGGTAGAAGAGGCGAAGATAGACCGCAGCGCCCTCATCCTGGTGGGCGATGTGGTGAAGAGAACCGGTTTTGGGAGGTCTCACTTATACCGGAGGCGCTGAAGTCCCTGGCCATCCTGGTCTTCCCCCGGGATAGGGATAAGGGAGAGAGGATTGCCCGGGCCTTAAGCGATCGCTATCAATCTACTCTAGTCCTTTATGAGGAGGAGAGGATGAAGAGGC
>Ga0209723_1006443_pt1 | contig 11313 bp, 14 predicted proteins | sample BiotimSIPDNA_2_FD_185750 | JGI IMG/M metagenome (GOLD analysis project Ga0209723, IMG submission 185750) | Anaerobic biogas reactor microbial communites from Washington, USA - Biogas_R2 time_0 SIP DNA (SPAdes) (version 2) | ecosystem: Engineered > Bioreactor > Anaerobic > Unclassified | place... | reverse complement strand
GTTCCATTGTATTGCAACGTATCCCTTTTAAAAATCTGGCTTCGGTTGGGGGGTGTTTGAAAAGCATAAATCAGCATCGCCGAAGGCGATTCCCATTATTTTTACCCACAAATTATTCCGAAGAGCCACTTCTTTTAGGATTCTGATTTGTTCCATCCAAGCATCCCGCTGTGTGGTTTCCAGAGCAAAGGTACTGTTTTCTGCAAGTTTGCCCAGAATATTTTCTGCAGCGGCGTACAAAAATCCGGAGATCGTTTCAGAATAATAGGCTCTTTTCATAGTCCAACTTTTTTATGATTAATCATTGAAACCCTTAATTACTGGAGATAATATAGATAATTTCCTGGGCGATTCAATGTTTTTTTTGGCATTATTCACGGCTGATACATCCACGCCTGCAAATACGACCGTGTCAAACCCAAGACCAACGCCGCTTTCTGGCAAACGAAGCGTAAGTCCAACCAAGCCCGCGACCGCATAAATCAACGGGCGTTAAAGTCTCTCGGCTGGGGTGTACTGGTCGTCTGGCAGTGTCAGACGCGCGACTCTGCCCGGCTGACCGCCCGTCTTGGCCGGTTTCTGACGACCTAAGAGCATTGCGTTTTTCCCATTTGAAATTGTTTCGGATGTTTACATCCCCCATCTTCGTGCCGTTCCGCAACAAAGCCTATAATCCCGTTAATCAGTGAAAATCTGTGTCTAAAAACACCTAAAACAAGAAAACGACGACATTCTGACTTTCGACTTTTTGTCTCTCGGATTTTTATCAAGCCCGACCGATAAAAGAGGGATTACGGCGATGTGGTCCGGGGCGCGGGGAGAAATTTGTGAAATTTTCCAAAACCGTCCTATTTTCACTAAACCGCCCATTTTAACATAGCCGATATCCCTTCTATGGCAATAAAATATACTACTTTCAGGGAGAACGGTACTATGGAAAGTACGGTTGTAGAACAGCGGAGAGATGTTCGGTCGGATCTGGCCTGGCCGGTGAGCGTATGGATTCCGGAGGCCAATCGCTTCTTTTCCGGCAAGAGCGTCAACGTCAGCAAAGGCGGGGCATTCATCAGCCTGCCGATGACCGCGCCGGTGCGTCCCGGCCACGAAATCGAGGTCAACTTCCCGCGGACGATGTCGCTGGCCAAGCAAAAAGGCCAGTACGCCCGCATCAAAACCGCCAAAGTCCTCCGGGTCGAGCGGAACGAGATGCTCCACAGCGGCACCATCGGCCTGGCAGTACAGTTCTTCGGGCTGTAAGTCGTTCGGGGCGCGGCGATTAGAGCGCGACGGGCTTACACAGCCGCTCTTTGTCGGCGGCGGTGCGTCCGCACAGCTTGCAGACGTAGTGGGCCCCCTCCACAAGCTTTTTGTATTCGATCCAATTGCTCTGGTGAAAGTGCAGATTGGTCAGGTAGCACAAATGCCTGTCATGGCCGGGATGGGGTAGTTCGGGGGTTGTCATCCGCCGTATTCCATAATTTCAGATATTTCCTGGATTGTCGATATTTCAGGGCTGCGCCATCGCACTAATAAAGGTATCGGCCTCGGCAATGGCCGTTTCCATCTCACGAATCAGCGTCGCCACGTCGGTTTCGACCGTCACCAATTCATTCTGAAGCGACGCCACGGCCTGAGCATTCAGGTTGTGCTTGAGGAACAGCACTTGGTCGTTCATCGCCGTCAGCACCGGCTGAATCCGCGATTCGGCCCGCTCCATCGCCGCGATCAACTGGTCGTATTGGCCGCGAGTCTGGTGGAGCTTTTGTTCGCTGGATCGGCGGAGAGCGTCGCTGTCGTACTGTGTCAGTTCCGACTCCCATTCCTTAAACAGGGCCGAGCCAACCTTTTTGACGCCGGCGATCCGCGACGAGACTGCCTCTGCCTTTTTAGAGCTGGCGTCGTAGGCCGATTGCATCGCGTCATACTGCTTTCGCAGGTCGGTGTCGGGCACATTGACCACCGCAGTGAACGCATCGAGGGCCGAGGAGAACTGCTCCTTGGCCTCGTTCTGGGCGTCGCGGGCGTCAGTCACCCGATCCACGAGGATGTCGCGTTTGTGTTTGCCGAAGGCCTCCATCGTGGAGTAATAGGCTTTCTGGCATCCGGTCGCAATGATAATGGCCGGCAGGACGGCCAGAATCAGCAAAAATCGTGCTTTCGATCGCATAATTTTCTCCAAAAATCAAGGTTTTTCTTCTATTGTACCTATCAGCTTACGCACAGGCAAGCGTTTTGTGCTTGAATCTGCGGAGGCGATAGTTACAATAAGGGCTTGTTTTTGCGTGAATAAGCAGACTGATGACGCCTGAGGAATTTGTTTTGACGGAATCCAAAACCACCAACCGCCTGCCGCTGACCCGTATTCAGCGATTGATCGGCGGGTATATGCACACGTCCAAGCGGACTAAGGCCAGCGCCTATTTGACGATCCGGGCCGACCTGACCGAGCTGATGCAGATGCGCAAGGACTACTGCAGGCAGGTGGGCGTGCGGGTAACGACGAACGATTTCTTTATCTGCGCCATCGCCCGCGCGATCGGGGCATTTCCGAAGATGGCCTCGGCGCTTACGCCGGATCGGACATCGCAGCAGGTCAGCAAGACCATCGGCGTGGGGTTTGCGGTGGCCGCACCGCAGGGGCTGGTCGTGCCGGTGGTGCAGGATGTGCGCCATAAGTCCCTGCCGCAACTGGCGCAGGACAGCGAGCGGTTGTTGAAAAAGGCCCGTTCCAACAAGCTGCTGCCGGACGAGTTTGACGGGGCCAATATCGTGCTGACCGGGCTGGGGATGTACGGCATCGAGTCGTTTTATGCGATTAGCCCGCCGTCGTCGCTGGGGATTGTGTCCATCGGCATCATTGAAGATGCGGTCGTACCGACCGAGGACGGCCCGGCGATACGGAAAATGATGTATGTGTCGCTGGCGTTTGACCAGTGCGTGGCGGATGCATTTTACGCGGCGAAGTTTTTGCGGTATATCGTCGATGCACTGGAAAATCCGCGGTCGCTGACCCGCCCATGATCGCACGGCGGCGCGGAAAGAAAAATCTCAAAATCCGTTTGTAATGTTGGTATTGCTACGCTTTTAATGTCACAGCCTCCGATTTAACGCCGTCCGAGATCTGCTTCCACACCCGATTACCCATCGGGTCGTTCTTGACGCGAATCGCATCATCAAGCGATTATGCACTGCCACGTCCTATAAAATACGTTTCCTGAACAGAAAAACGCCTTTTAAATTTTCTCCCTTTTTATACTGCTCCTCTGCCGCCTCATCCTTGCTTATCAGAATCCCGCACCAAAATGGCATTGATTGTCTTTTTTCCGATTCCGGCAATCTCGCCACTCATACCTGGCACTGCTTGCTCATTTCTGCCGCTGCTGTTGCTTGTGGCCCTTGCTAACTAAATGACGCCGCCGAACGGCAATGATTGACGATAATTTTTGAAAATCATCCAAATATAAATTTGAATCGCAACGCTTTGGATTCAGATGCGCCAGATAAAAAATGACCCGTGCTGATAACTCTGGTCAAAACGTGATTTGCCATATCAATCATCGAATTGCCGAAGTTTTGGATGTTTTTTGCGTAAAACAAGGTTGAGCTTTTACCGTGACCTTTTATAATGGGCCAAAATGATGACAATCTGGAGCGATTTATGGAAACCTGGACGATTCAGCGGCTGCTGAACTGGATTACGGACTATTTCGGCAATAAAGGTGTGGACAGCCCGCGGCTCAGTGCCGAGCTGCTGCTTTGCCATGTACTTAAACTGGAGCGGATACAGCTTTATACCCTGTTTGACCGGACCGTCAGCAAGCCGGAACTGGACGCCCTGCACGCGCTGGTCAAGCGCGGCGGCGAGCACGAACCGGTGGCGTATCTGGTCGGGCGGTGCGAGTTTTACTCGCTGTCGCTGACGATTACGCGGGACTGCCTGATCCCCCGCCCGGAGACGGAACTGCTGGTCGAGCGGGCGATCAACTTTCTGCGGAAGCGGCCCGCCCCACAGGTCATGCTGGATCTGTGTACGGGGTCGGGGTGTATCGCCGCAGCTGTCGCCAAAGAGGTGCCCCAGGTGCAGGTGACGGCCACGGACATCTGCGAGGCGGCGCTGTCGGTCGCGGCCATAAACATCGAGACGTATAAACTCAGCGAGCGGGTGCGGCTGCTGGCCGGCGATCTGTTCGAGCCGGTCGTCAAGGGGCTGGACGCGACGGCCTTTGACCTGATCGTGTCGAACCCGCCCTATGTCAGCGACGCCGAGTACGCCGCACTGGACAAAAACGTCAAAGACTATGAGCCAAAGCACGCCCTGCTGGCCGGGGCCGACGGGCTGGATGTCTATCGGCGAATCGTCGCCCAAGCCGGCGAGTTCCTCAAGCCCGATGGGATGCTGCTGCTGGAAATCGGCTACGCCCAAGGCAAAGCGGTGCGCGAACTGCTCGAAGAAGCCGGCGGCTTTGCCGACATTCGCATCGAAAAAGACCTCTCCAACAACGACCGCATCGTCTTAGCCCGCCGGCAAGGGGCTTTAATTTGAATGCTCGTACCAACTGGATATAAACCACCGATGACACTGAAGGCGCTGAGGAAGCATAATTCAATTTATGCTCCGTGTCCTCGGCGGCCTCGGCGGTTAATCTTACTGGCGATGTTATGAACGTGTCGGTTGCTCCATGCGTTTTTGGTAGCTCAGGGGCACGATCAGAACAGCGCAGTCGGCCTTGCGGGTGACTTTTTCGGTGACGTTGCCGAACAGGGCTTTCTGCAGGGCGCTGCTGCCCTGACGGCCCATCACAATCAAATCGACCTGCTTGTGGCGGGCAAAGTCGAGGATTTCCTGCCAGTCTTTACCGATGCGGTACTCGATTGCGGCGTTCACATCGCCGGGGATACGCGCCAGATAGGTCTGTTTCATCCGGTCGTCCAGATCGCGTTTGGCCTTGTTGTCCACATCGTCAACTTCATAGACATACGTCTTCCAGAACTGCGCCTCGGTTTCGGGAATCACGTGAAGAATATACAACTCGCTGCCCGGCCGCCGCCGCGCCGCGTCCAGAGCAAACGTAAACGCAAAGTCGGCATTTTCCGACAGGTCGGTGCAAAAAAGGATACGATGAAACACGGTCTTGATTGTGCCGTTTTCTTCCATAAAATACCTCACATATAAATTTAATGCCAAGTCGATTCCGGTTTATCTTCTTGTTGAACAAGATGATAAAATCCTCTTTTCGAAAAGAAATCTTCACTACTCCGCAAACAGCAAACAATCATAAGGGACAGATGACCTCAGTTGTTTATGGTTAGTCCTTATGAAGAAAACAAAATAGACACTAACAATCGGGGATCGTCAGTGTCTAACAGTAACGGAGGAGGAGGGATTCGAACCCCCGGTGGGTTGCCCCACAACGGTTTTCAAGACCGTCACCTTAAGCCGCTCGGTCACTCCTCCAAGTGTTTTATTTACAATTAGTTAAAAGAAATAAAAACCATTGGAAGACAAATAACTTGGCGATGTCAAAGAGCGATTCGGGCAATAGACGAAAAGGCCAGCGCCAATTTCGCTCTTACTTTACAAAAAATCAATCAATAATGCAAAAAGATTATATTACCCGGAGGCGTTGGTCGGTATTGTCCTTGCCGGCGGGGTTTTGGGGGCCGATGGATTCTTGGGCGTTGCGGCCGGTGGCGATTGATTTGCCGGCCGGGCGTAACTGCCGGACGATGCCAACGGCATCGCCGCAGCGAGATCACTCGTTATTGCGTCGCCGTGCCGTAAATACCAGCGCGAGCATCGGGTTTTTCAATTTCCAGGCCGCACCGCCATACACCCCGACACAGACAACCAAAAGAGCACCAATACGAGCCGTATCCATCCAGAATGTCGCGGGCAGCCTGCTCATGGCCGCCAGCACCGCCGCGCCTGCGGCCGCCATCAGTGCCGTGGCCGCGAGGGTCTTGATCAACACCCGCCCAAACCCGGCGTCAAAGCGAATCCCCATCCGCCGATGCAGCAGCCACAGCAGCACACCGACCTGCACATACGAGCACAATGCCGTCGAAAGTGCCAGGCCGCCGGCCCCCAACGGCCAGATCAGCGTCAGATTCAGTACAATATTCGCCCCCACCGCCAGCACCGCCGTCCGCGCCGGCGTTTTGCTGTCCTGCATCGCATAAAACGCCCGCGGCAGAATCTGCTGAATGAAATACCCGCTCAACCCCACCGCATAAAACATCAGCACGCCCGACGCCAGCGCGGTGTCCGCCTCTGTGAATCGCCCCCGCTGATAAATCGCCGCCACCAGCGGCCGGGCGACCAGCATTAGCCCCGCCGTCGAGGGCAGCGCCAAAAAAAGCGCCCCCTGCAGGCCGTCCAGCGTCGTTTGGGCCAGCTTGGGCTTGTCGTTGCCCGCGGCCGCGTCGCTCATCACCGGAAAAATCGCCGTCGCCAGCGAAATCCCCAAGACCCCCAGCGGAAACTGGTACAGCCGCTGTGAATAAAACAGGCTCGCCACCGACCCGGCCCACACCGGATAGGCGATCTGCCGCCCCCAGAGCATAAAAAACTCGCCCTTTTCCGCCGAGCCGGACAGACTTTTGGCGATAATGTCGTCGGCCAGTGTATTCAACTGCGTAACCGCCATCCCCAGAATCATCGGCCCCATCAACCACAGGACTTTCTTGAAGCCCGCGCTGCGAATCTCCCACGCCGGCCGCAAAGTCAGCCCCAACCGATACATCGGCGCCACTTGCATCCCCACCTGAATCACCCCGGCCAGCAGCACGCTAAACGCCAGCAAAAACACATGCTGCTCCGGCGACAGCCCCATCACCCAGCCGCCGACGCAGAGCGTGGCGATATTGACGATATTGAGCACAACCGGCGCGGCCGCCGGCGCAGCAAAATGCCGATGCGTATGCAATATCCCCGCCAAAATCGCCTCCGCACAGATCATCGCCATATACGGCAGCATCAGCGCCGCCAGCACGAACATCAGCCGCGTGCTCTCCAACGGGGCATAATACGTATGCAGCACCCACAAAATCACCAGCCCGACCGCGACGACCGCCGTCAGCAGGGTCACAATTACCGTGACCACCGTATGCGCCAGACGCATCGCCGCCGCCTTGTCCCGCTTGAGTTCGGCGCTATAGACCGGGATGAAGGACGATGTGGCCGCCCCCTCGCCGAATAGCCGCCGTGCCAGGTTGGGAATCTTAAACGCGATGACCCAGATATCCATCATCAGCCCGGCCCCGAGAAAATACGCAAACGCCATATCGCGCAGCATCCCGAACACCCGGCTGACCACCGTCAACACCGCTATCAGACGAAATCCCTTGATCATCAAAAACGCAAGTCCTTTCCAAAAAGTCCCTTACTATATCGGCGATTACCCCACGGTGTGAGAATTATTTCCCCCAGTGCAGCATTTGATGTGGCTTGTTGAGGAGTTCGTGACATCCCGCTCGCAGACCAGCCCATTGCAACCTGCCCGATGTTTCCTTGGAAGTTTTGGATGGCGGATGTGTAAAATGGGCGATCCGGGACTCGAACCCAGGACCCGCTGATTAAGAGTCAGCTGCTCTACCGACTGAGCTAATCGCCCTAATATTCAAAAGGAAATAGAAAATGGCCACAGACACATATAGTGATGTGACGATACCCAAGAAAAGCGAAAGTATAGTCGATTTTTTCAACAAAACAACGAAAAAAACAAAAACTCGCCTAAAAAGCATCCACGCCGCCAAAAATCGCGGCCGGTCAAGACGTCGATTAATTTGACCCAAAACCACATCTGTAGAAAAAACCCATTGTATTTTGGCCAAGAGATGTTAACATGCCATAAAGTGCGGGGCGTGGCGCAGTTTGGCTAGCGCGCTTGACTGGGGGTCAAGAGGTCGCAGGTTCAAGTCCTGTCGCCCCGATTACCCTAAACTGTTAAAAATAAACGGTTTAGGGTTTTTTAATGCGCCGTGTCCAGAATCCAAAAGCCCCCTGACTTGCCCGAATCTTGCCTTTTTCTGCGCCGCGCTTGTCCCTGAACACTGGCAAGGGCAAGGTCTGTAGGCGGAAATCAGGGGCGGAGTTTGCGAAAGGTGGGCGTCCACTGAAGAAAGAAAAAGCAGTACGAGCATTTACTGCCGTAAAGAAAACATTTTTCGGGGGTAGTCAATCGTTAAGATATAATTGCCCAGGAAATCATCGACGCCCAACAACACCTGATTGAATCCGGTTGTTACCTTTTCCCCGCTTTTATTCTCTGTTTCAACGGGGACAACATCGACCAGCATTTTCGGAATGTCAATCACCGGTTGGCCGACAACAATGTTAGAACCGGATAAAGTCATTGCGTGTATTTTTATCGAAAACGTGTGTTTATATACCCTGATGCAACTGCCAACCGTGTTGACAATATCGCATTGGGCCTTTGTGTTTTTAATGTCGTGATACAGCCGTTTGGCGATATATTCGGGAAACGTGCTGCGATCCGCGCCCGTGTCGATAATCGCCCAAGCAAAATCATCAAGCCCATTTTCCGGGTTGATGATCGTTATGGGCAAAAGGGGCCTGTATGTTTTGCCGTCGATAAGACGGCTGAATGGAAATTCGGCGTTCACAATGAAACCCGTCAATAGAGGTTGACGGTGTTTTTAGGGGGGACAAAAACAATGACGGGTTTGAGGTGTCCTTTTTGTTCGGCCTGCTGGCGCACCTTCTCCGCGTCCTTGCCGTGAGCGACAACCGTGTTACTGTTGAACGACGGCATTGCCACAAAGCAATTCGTGTATGCTTTCCCGCGAACGATCGTTCTACCCTTCATTGTTTGTTACTCCTGAAAGTATGATCCATAATCCACATATAAACTATACGGCCTTGACAAAATAAAAGCAACCTCATCTTTGGCCGCCGTTTTGTTGCAGTTTTGCCTGTTTTTTTGTAAGCCATTGTAAAAAATGAGGTTACAAGAACCCCGACGATGTACAAAAATATATAAAAATAATTAAATTTATGCGCCCCGGATGCACAATGTCTTTTTGCTTGACGGGGGGCTTGCGTTTTGGTAAGCTGGGGGGAATAAAACGTTCGGGAAGGCGGCCAGCTACCGCCAAGCGGACTGAGCAAGGGACGGCTTCCCTGTTTTCCTGCGTCGGCTCTTGCTCAATCCGGCCCGGAATAATGCAGGAAAACAGAACAATGACACAAAACGTAACGCCCAAGTTTGCCTATCAGGACATTAAGTTTGACCGGATGCCAACCCCACCGGCCCCCGTTGAAAACAAAGAAGCCCCTGAGAGACGAAAACAGCGGCTTGCCCCGTATGGGAAAATGACCGCAGATGAGTTGATCGACCACTTTGTCAAGTCGCCCGAATTCCGATCTGAATTTGGCCGCGACGAGCCGCAAAGCTGGCAATTTGCACTGAATGAAATGTATCTCTACATCTTCAAAAATTATCCCGATTCCCCGCTCCGGCACAGTGAAGAACAAGATGCGATAATCACTATGTTTGACGATAACGCCATTGAACTGAAAATGAGAATCAAGGGCGCCCTTAAGACGAAAAGGCCGGAAACGGACGGGCGGAGTCATTCAGACGATTTTCGATCTATTGTCTGGAACGACGTTTCATATAGTTTGACCGTTACACAAGCTCAGGCCGTAAAGTGCTTATGGGAAAATTGGGAAAAGGGATGCCCGGAAGTTTCTGAAAAAACAATCGGCGAAGCAACCGGAAGCGATAGCAATAAATACCGGCTTCGTGATCTTTTCCGAAATGAAGAAAACAGCCCGAAAGCGTGGAAAAACCTGATTATTCCCGGAAAAACAAAGGGAACGTTCCGGCTTTCTTAGCTGAAAAGAATTTTCAATAAATTTTATTTTCCCAGTTGCGCTCCCACTTGTGCCACATGCCGCCTGTTATACTTGGCGGCATGGAACCAAACAAAAACCCAATCGGAATCATCGGGCTGAGTCAGGAACTCCGCTTGCCGATCAAGTGGCTTAAAGAGCAAGCCGACGCGGGGCGCATCCCGTCGCTGCTGATAGGGAAAAAACGACTGTACAACGTCGCCGCCGTCCGCGCCGCACTGGCACAAATGGCCGCCAATTCCCCCATACCCGATCAGAACCGCCGCTCTGTTTTGGGGGACGCGCCGCAATGACCGCCGCACCCGACAAACTGCTGCTCACGCCTGCCGACGTTGCCGCCGCGCTGGGGATCTCAAAAACCACTCTGTATGAGTCGATCAGCAGCGGCCAGTTTGCCCCGATGCCTGTAAGGTTTGGACGCTGCGTCAGATACCGCGCCGAGGAACTCCGCGACTACGTCCGGGCTGGACTGCCCCCGGCGAATCAATGGCGCTGGCCGGCACGGGGGCAAAAATGACCCCAAAAAACGCAGAAAATCCGCAAAAAACGCCCTCAAAATGCTCAAAAACAGGTTCAAAGCCCTGCAATCCGGGGCGATGCCATTGCTTGCAATCCACAGGCCCCGGCAACGGCAAAAACCCGACTTGCAACCCCGTGAATGTTAAAATGGGTAAGATGGAAAAGGCCGGAAAATGTGAAAATGGGGGAAATACAAAGGGAATAGGCCCTGTTTTCCCGCTGGCCGGGGACGTTGTTCAGCATCGCAAGGCGGTTAAAAAGCTGATAAGCACGGCTGACCCGGTTACGGTGCAAATTGTGCTGGCATTGCTGAAGCAGGTGGACAAAAAGCAGCGGCTGAAGGCCGATTATCTGGCTTTTTGGCAGGCCGAGAAGGAGCGCGGCCGATGACGCCGGTTGACCACTACACCTATTTCTCCATACTTGACTATCTGCCGTTGTCGGATACGGAGCGCAAAATCTTTGCTTTGGTTTTGACGTTTGCCGACCGGAAGAACAGTAAACGCACCGGCAAAGGGCTTACTATGCTCAACGCCGCAATTGGTCGAGCCATCAATCGTTCAGAGCACACCGTCAAAAAGTCAATCGCTACTTTGCGGCAAAAGGGGATGATTTATACCGACAAAGCACAGAGCCAACACCGGATAATTTGGCCGGGGAACCCTGAAAGCTACTTGACCACTCTGGACGGTCAAGTGGAAAAAATTCTACTTGACCATTTTCGAATTCTACTTGACCAGTATAGTGGTCCTCCACTTGACCACTCTGGGCGGTCAACAAAAGGTAAAGACACTACTGTCCGGTTATTGAATTTTGATTTTCTTGTAACTTCATAATTTACAATATGTTGAACAAAAAAACAACTACAAACGATTTGAATTTGCCTGTACGATTTCGGCCATTTGATCAGAAAGGAC
>Ga0209723_1006441_pt1 | contig 11314 bp, 11 predicted proteins | sample BiotimSIPDNA_2_FD_185750 | JGI IMG/M metagenome (GOLD analysis project Ga0209723, IMG submission 185750) | Anaerobic biogas reactor microbial communites from Washington, USA - Biogas_R2 time_0 SIP DNA (SPAdes) (version 2) | ecosystem: Engineered > Bioreactor > Anaerobic > Unclassified | place... | reverse complement strand
CGAGTTGTTGCACTACAAGGTACCCAAGCCGCCAATCTTACCAAAACGACGCGGGCGGCCTTCCCAAGTCTTTTTGGAGCTCCAAAAACAGTGGCTGGGCTGACCACGATTCCCTGTGGGGCTACCGCCTAAACATTTCACGCTATATGTGGTACAATACCCGTCGTAGGGAGCGCAGATGGCACGTGATCTGCGCTCAGAGATTTCAGCAAGACAATAAGGAGAATCACATGAAACGTCAATGGATCGTAGTAATAGCGGCACTGCTTATGATGTCGCTCGGCTGCTCGCTCTTTGGTGGCAAGCCCACCGAGGAACCACCATCCGCACCGTCGGCCGCCGTGACAGAGGAAACCACCGAAGCCCCAGCCGCCGATGACGATGAGCCAGTCGTCAACGAGGATGAGCCGGCCATCGAGGAAGAGGAACCGGCTGCCGGTGAGGATGAAGACGTGCCACTCACGTTCGACGAGGACGCGCTAGAGGGACTCAGCAGCTATCGCATGGATATGACCTGGTCGCTCACCAAGGAAGACGGCACTGTCGAAGAATTCAACATTCAAGAAGAAGCCACGCGCGATCCTGCTGCGCAGCGTTACACAATGGAGAGCGGGGGTGAAAACATCGAGTTCATCCGGATCGACCAGACCCAATGGATGCGCTTCGGAGAGGAATGGATGCAAACCACCGCGGGCGAAGACGAAGAGATGAGTGGATTTGGCGAATTCTTTGTCAACCCCGAAGATATGTTCTCCAGCACGGACTCAAATGCCTACAAATATATGGGCAAAGACAACGTGAACGGCCTCAACACCCGGCATTATCAACTCAAAGAGAGCGCCTGGAATATAGGGGCTGCGTTCAACGCTAGCGAAATCGAAGAAGGCACTATCGATGTGTGGGTCGTCGATGAAAGAGACCTGCCGAAATTCGTGGCTCGTTATGAAGTGGTCGCAACCGGAACATTTGAGGATGAAGGCAAAGGGGAGTTGGTCCTCAACTGGAATATCTACGATGTCAACGCGGACATCACCATTGAACCCCCAGCAGATGTCGCAACCCTGCCCGAAGGTTTGGAGTTGTGCCCAGATGCCGCCGATGTGATGGTCATGGGGACAATGTCCATCTTTACCTGCCCCGTTCCTGTTGCTGACACCATCACGTTCTACACCGAGATGTTGGAGAGTGAAGGTTGGGAAGCCGGTGATATCACCAACATGGAAGAGGTACTGATGGGCACCTGGACGAAGGACGGCGAATCCCTAAGCGTCACCATCACCGCCGACGAGGAAAGTGGCGGTTCCAGCGTGATGCTCACGCTCGGCGAATAAGAGGTGATGCCAGATTCGCGCGAACTGGCGTCACTGACCGTTGATCTCACCATAACGGCCATCGGAGCGGCCCAGGTTGGCGTTAGACCAACCTGGGCCGCTTATCAAGACTGGCTGGCACGCGGTTACGCCGCAGATATGGCTTACCTTGCGCGCCCGGACACCGTGAACCGGCGCGCCGATCCCCGCAACATTCTCCCGGAAACACGCTCGGTGCTGGTTGTGGCCGCTTCCTATGCAAGCGCGCCGCATCCCGAACTTCGGCCATTGCACGGGTGCGTCTCCCGGTATGCCTGGGGCGAAGATTACCATCGCTGGCTGCTGCGCGACCTGGAGACGTTGGTACAACGCCTTATCGCAATACACGGTGACTTCCTCTACCGCTGTTACGTGGACACCGGCCCCATCCTGGAGCGCGCGTGGGCGCAAGCCGCCGGCCTGGGCTGGATTGGCAAAAACACGAATCTGATTCACCCCCGTCTGGGATCGTACCTCTTTCTGGGCGTGGCCCTTTTGGGGATCGACCTAGAACCGATACCGCCCCCCGACTTGCCCAGTTGCGGCGATTGCACGCGCTGCATCGACGCCTGTCCAACCGGCGCGCTTGTAGCGCCCCGCGTCCTCGATGCACGGCGCTGCATCGCCTACCTCACGGTCGAACATCGCGGCGCGATTCCAGGTGAGCTGCGTCCATTGCTCGGTGACCGTGTCTTCGGTTGCGATACGTGCCAGGACGTATGCCCGTGGAACCGCAAACCGCTCGCTGCCCACACCGAGACTGCCACGCCCCCACTGGCAACCCTGGATCTGGCCGCGGTGTTGGCGCTGAATGAAGCAGAATTCCGCGCGCGCTTCCGGCACACCTCGCTCTGGCGTGCCACATGGGAAGGCTTGGCACGCAATGCCGCCGTGGTGTTGGGGAATCGCCGAGACCCAACCGCGCGTCCAATTCTGGAGCACACCGCAGCCACCCACCCCAGCGCCCTGGTCCACGAACACGCCACCTGGGCGCTCAATCAACTGCCATAATCACAAAAACAGGCCGGAGAAATTCCCCGGCCCGTAACCTGAAAGCTGATCGCTGAGAACTGACGGCTAGATCACGCCCAGCTCTTTCCCCACCCTCTCGAAAACAGCCAAAACCTTCTCCAACTGCTCGTCGGTGTGCGTCGCCATGTAGCTGGTGCGCAGCAAAGTCTGGTTTTGCGGCACGGCGGGGGGCAGAACGACGTTGGCATAGACGCCGTTGTCGAAGAGCGCCTTCCAGAATTGTAATGCTTTGATATCCTCGCCGATCACCACCGGAATGATGGGCGTCTCGGTCACGCCGATGTTGAAGCCCAGTTCGCGGTAGCGCTTGCGCATAAACGCGCCGATCTCGTTCAAGCGCGCCACACGCTCTGGTTCATCATGCATCACTTCCAACGCCGCCATCGCCGCCGCTGCGTTGGCCGGAGGGATGCTGGCGGAGAAGATGAGCGAGCGCGCGTGGTGCTGGATGTAGTCAATGACCACGTCGTCGCCCGCAATGAAACCGCCAAGCGAAGCAAACGACTTGCTGAACGTCCCCATAATCAGGTCCACGTCCGCCGTCACACCGAACTCGACCGCCGTACCGCGCCCGCCACCGAGGACGCCGATGGAGTGCGCGTCATCCACCATCAACCGCGTGCCGTACCGCTTGCACACCGCGATAATATCCGGCAACGGGGCAATGTCGCCACCCATGCTGTACACACCGTCGATGATGACCAGCCGCCCGCCCCTTTCGGGCAGGGACGCCAGTACGTGCTCCAGCCCCTCAAGGTCGTTGTGGGGGAAACGTTTCATCGTCCCAAAGGAGAGCCGGCAGCCATCCACAATGCTGGCGTGGTCATCCTTGTCGGTGATGGCGAAATCGTCGCGCGCTACCATCGACGAAATCACGCCCAGATTGACCTGGTAGCCGGTACTGAAGACGAGCGCCCGTTCTTTGCCCACCCACTCGGCCAGACGCCGCTCCAATTCGAGGTGCATCTCCAACGTACCGTTGAGGAACCGTGATCCGGTACAGCTTGTGCCATACGTCTTGACCGCATCGAGCGAGGCCTGCCGCACTTTGGGATGCGTCGTCAGCCCTAGATAGTTGTTGGAGCCGATCATAATGAGGTGATGATCGCCAATGCGCGCTTCGGAACCTTCGTTGTTGGTCAACGGGATAAAATATGGATAAAGTCCTGTTTCACGCACATCGTTTGCCGCCGTATAAGTGCAGCATTTCTCAAAAATGTCCATAATACATACTCCCTTCCATAAGCTAGATGAATACCTCCCATTCTAAGGGCTTAGACTTCGATGTCAAGTGTACGCCATAAACAACCCGGCAACCTTACTGACATGAAACGTGCCCCCAGCAGCGATACGCGCTGTTACTTCGGCATGGATAGCGTCCAGTTCAGCCTCGGTCCAGGCGTGATTCATCAACGTGTTGGACGATTGGATGTAGGCGATGAGCGGCTCGACTTCTGTGATTTCTAGAGCGTCGGGGCGGTTATACAAAGTTACATTGACGAAGCCGCCCGCCTCTAGTTGCGCCGCGCCGTTTTCCAGCAAGAAACCTCCTGCCGCCGCCAGGGCGCGCGCGTAACAATCCGGAATGTAGGGTTCCAGCAACTGCCACAACTCCATCATGTGACGCTCGCCGTTTGTTGCCGCGTAAAGCTGCCCGCCCGGTTTGAGCGCCCGGCGGATTTCGGTGAAAGCGCGCGGGCGGTCGGGGACGTGATAGAGCATGTGATTGGCAATCACGGCATCGAAAGCGCCCGCCTCAAAGGGCAAATCCTGTGCGTCGGCCTGCTTGAACGTGAATGCACACCCGGTCTCTATGAGATTGCGCTGCGCCGCCGTCACCATCCCCTCGGAGAAGTCGGTCAGTGTGATATTCCACCCGGCCGGTATCCGCTCCGCGTTCTCGCGCCAAAGATCGCCGGGGCCGCAGCCCAGTTCAAGGATGCGGGCATCGGCGGGCAGTGCGAGGTGATCGAAGACCCAGCGATGCCACGGGTACGGATTGGCGGTGAAACGCCGGTGCAAGTCGATGCGGGCGTTGAGATTGGCGTCAGTGCGGTATTGTTGGCGTAATTGACTCTCCATCTTTCATCCTTCATTGTTTGCTAATGAAGCATTCAAGTCAGTAGTTTTCATTCAAACTTCACTTTGCACCATAACGTACAAGCAAATCCGCCAACTGCGGACGACCTGGATTTCGCTCTCTTGCTAGAGTCAACACAGTCCGTCCATCAGCCGTTCGTGCATTCACATCTGCTCCATGCTGAAGCAAAATCTCCATTGTCTCCAAATACCAGTGGATTTCATGAGACCATATATTAGCGCACACAACCCAGTGGAGAGGCGTTTCTCCTGCATCATCTCTGCAATCCACATCCGCCCCATTTTCTAAAAGAAACTCCACCCTGTTTGTATAAGCCCACTCTACAGCATAATGCAAAGGGGTACGATTCCGTGCATCCTTGGCGTTTATATCTGCACCATAATCAATCAGAAGTTGAGTTGTTTCAGTTTCAACCATCTTGTGCAATGGCGTCTTCCCTTCTGTATTTCTGACATTGACATCTGCTCCAGCCTCTAAAAGTAACGCAACCACGTCATCAACCTCGTCTTCAACAGCCCAGTGTAATGGGGTATCACCAACGCCATCTCTCACATTCACATCGGTGTTAGTAGATACCAAAAGACGAACAAGCTCAACAGATTTGCTTCTAACAGCATAATGCAATGGAGTATTCTGCCGTTCATCACGGAACTCAACAAGGTAAGGTTCTATACGCAAGGCTTGTTCCACCGCTGATATATCACCCTCCCTCACACGAGAGAAGAACATAGCTTCGTCTTCAGATAATCGCATAGAGACCCCACTCTCCTCTCATTCCGTTTTCACATAATCGAGATACTGGTTTACAATCCTGAAACCGACCGATTCGTACAGATTGCGCGCCGGCGCGTTCGAGATGCCGGTCGAGACACAGACGCGATTCATGCCGTGCGTCTTCATCCGGCGCAAGCCTTCAAGGAGCACGGCGCGCGTCAGTCCCTGCCGGCGATACGCCAGGCGCGCGCCGACCGGGCCAAAATCGCCGATCCGGTTGACCGGGTCGATCCAGCCGTTGACGTACGCGGCGATGACGCCATCCGGCGCGACGGCAACGATGTCGAGATCGCGTTGGTAGCCGGGCAGTCGCATAAAGTAGGCGTAGTCGTCGTCGCTGATCTCGCCGACGGTCCACGGCAGCCATACAGCGCGTTGAGCGGCGGCCCGGTTGGAGATTTCATCAGCCGCTACAGCGCGGACTTCATAGCCAGCAGGCAGCGTCGCTTGGGGAATCGGTTCATCCAACGAGCGCAGCATGTTCACCTCGGCAAAATCACCGCAATACCGGAATCCATGCTGCTCCAGGAAGGCGATACGTCTGGCGTTATCTTGTCGCGCGCCGGACACAAGATGACCACCCCAAAGTTTCGCATCACGCTGGCGAAGGTCGGCGAGCCGCGCCTCGATCCACGCCCACGCCTCATCCTCGATGCCGGACCATTCATACGCCGGCAGCACCTGCCAGTTGAAAGCCGGGTCTTCGCCCAACATCGCGTAGCCGACCAGCTTGCCCGCGTCATCGTGCCAGAGGCGGATGTGCTCCCGTGGATTCAGGTGGCACGCCACCATAAAAAAGTCAAACAGCAATTCGCCGACATGCGCGTAGCGCCAATCGCTGGTCTGCGCGCGCGCTTCCATCAACATGTCCAGCATCTGTTGCAGATCGTGTTCGGTTTCATAAAGCCGCGATCTCAATGTCATGGCGTCTCCAACTCCAAGAGGTCCCACCGGTTCCCGTAGAGGTCTACGAAAACGGCGACCGTGCCATAGGATTCCACGCGCGGTTCTTCGGTGAATTGAAGTCCGCGCGCTCGCAGCGCGTGGTAATCGCGCCAAAAGTCGTCCGTGTGCAAGAACAAGAACACGCGCCCGCCGGTTTGATCGCCGATGCGCGCTACTTGCTCAGGCGTCGTCGCTTTAGCGAGCAGCAGACACGTTCCGGCATCGCTCGACGGGGCGACGCGCACCCAACGTTTGCCATCTCCCAGCACAGTGTCCTCGATCAAGTTAAAGCCGAGAACGCCGGTGTAAAAGGCAAGCGCCTCGTCGTAGTCCCGCACCAGGAGAGCGACATAACCGATTTTCTGCATGGTGGATACCATTGTTCGACTGAATAGCCGCCGTCTGTCTTATTCCAGGCGTGGTGGACCTTGCAAAATACGTCTGCGGGCTACCTTCAGTCCTTCTGAATTTCGCGGTTCGTCCCATCGTGTTTCTATCCACCACGTGACACCCACTTCAGCCCACTGGCGAATGATTGAAGTAGCCTTGTCACGGTCCTCACCCGGCGTTTCGCCATCCATGATGATGTCGAACGGTGTGTGACCGGTGCGGTTCGCATCAATATAGGCTTTCATGGCTTGAACTTCTTCGGGCTGTGCAGCGCGGCTTTCGCCCTCAGCAATGCTCACAGTCGGCAACAATCCATCGTAACGCAGCGCGCGCCGCATCGATTTCATGCGCGGCCATGCCCCAACGACCCATATAGGGATACGAGGTTGCTGCACCGGTGGCGGTGGTGAAAAATGATCGAGTTCCTTAATTCTGTAATGTTTGCCGGCATAGTTGAACGGTTGCCCGCACCACAGGCCCGTGAGGATGTCCAGGCCTTCGTCCAACAGCTCCGCGCGCGTCTTGCGGTCGGTGACTTCGCCAAATTCCGCAAAACCGGTGGGTAGATGTCCCAATCCAACCGCGAGGATAACGCGCCCGTTCGAAAGATTATCAAGCGTCGCCGTCTCGCTGGCAAGTTTCCATGGCCGCATCCGCGACAGTGGTGAGAGCATCGTGCCAAGCATGATGCGCTCTGTCCGCATGGTGGCGGCGGTCAACGACACCCAGGCATCAATTCCCCAAACGGGTTCCCAGACAAAGAAGCCGTCCCAACCTGCCTGTTCCGCCTCATGGGCAAAGTCGGCAGCCGTGCGGGCATCACCCCAGGGTAAAACAAAGCCATACTTCATACGATAACCTCCTGAAAGTAAACCGCTAATCTCGCTAATTGACGCGAATCTTTCTTACAAAATTCGCGAAGATTCTGCGAATTGTAGTGGTCAGAAGCATATTGCAATTGTGGTACACGGATGAACACGGAAAACACGGATTATTTGCCTTAAAAAATCCGTAGAATCCGTCAAATCCGTGTACAATTCTTTATAGGAACTCCTACAAATCCCTGCGGTCACGGCAAGGAAACGGCAAGCCGAAACCCGACAAGCCTCAGCCCGGAATCCGGGAGCGCCCAATCCCGGAAGGCGCAGCGCGCGTAGAGCCGGTCGTTGATGAACGAGCCGCCGCGCACGATCACACCAACGTCGTCCTCGGTCGCCGTCCACTCCCACACGTTGCCGGCCATATCCACGCAGCCGTAAAGGCTGTCTCCGGCGGGCGAGTAGCACCCCACCGGCGTTGTCGTCATCAGGCCGGTTTCCACCGTATTGCAGCGTCCCTCGTCCCACGCGCCCCACGGATACCGGCGTCCGTCAACGCCGCGGGCGGCCTTTTCCCATTCCCGCTCGGTGGGCAGGCGCGCGCCCGCCCACGTTGCGTAATCCACCGCATTGTGCTGCGTCACCAAGACCACGGGATGCTGTTCCGCGCCCGGCGGAAAAGTGCACGTTTGTCGATCCCAGTTGTACGTGTGCGCCCAGACTTCCGTGGTGAAAGGGACCGGATACGCCGGGTTGGCGTCCAGAAATCGCTTGTACTCGGCGTTGGTCACCGGCGTTCTGTCGATCCAGAACTCCGGCAGTTCAAGTCCCTGTTTCACCTCGCCAAAGAGAAACTTCCCGACGGGGATGCATACCATCTCCTTGCCGGTTTTCTTCCAGATCATAAAGTCTTGAGTCATGCCGAGCGCCCCAATGCGCCTCGCGCCGCCGCGATCTGCGCCTTGACCGCCGCCGTCGCCGTGCCGCCGGGCACGGAACGCTGCTCGACCGTGCGGCGGAAGTCCAGCACGTCATGCACATCGTCGCCGAAGTGTGGCGAGAGGGCGCGGTAGTCGTCCACGGTGAGGTCACGCAAGCCACAGCCACGTTCCCCGGCAAGCCGCACGGCCTGCCCGACGATGTGGTGTCCCTGGCGGAAGGGCAATCCCCGGCGCACCAGGTAATCCGCCAGTTCTGTCGCCAGCAAGTCGTCGCGCAGCGCGGACGCCATTCGCTCCGGGTGGATACTCAGCGTGGCGATGACGCCGGCCACGATTGGCAATTCGAGTTCCAGCGTGTCCAGCGTGTCGAAGAGCGGCTCTTTGTCCTCCTGCAAGTCCTTGTCGTAGGAGCTGGGCAGCCCCTTGAGCGTCGTCAGCAGCGCCACGAGGTTGCCCACCACGCGCCCGGTCTTGCCGCGCGCCAGTTCGAGCGAATCGGGGTTCTTCTTCTGCGGCATGATGCTGGAACCGGTGCTGTAGGCGTCGTCGAGTTCCACGAAGCCGAACTCCGCCGTCGCGTAGATAATCAGGTCTTCCGCCAGACGGCTGAGGTGCGTTTGGAGCAGCGCAGCCCAGAAGAGCATCTCGGCGATGAAGTCCCGGTCGGGAACGGAGTCAAGGCTGTTCTCGCTGATACGGTCGAAGCCCAGGTCGGCGGCGAGCGCCTCACGGTCGATGCCGAAGGTGTTGCCTGCCAGCGCCGCGCCGCCCAGCGGCATTACGGAGACGCGCTTGGTCAGGTCGTCCAGCCGCTCCACATCGCGCTGGAGCATCCAGAAGAAGCTCATCAGCCAGTGGGAAAACAAAATCGGCTGCGCGGGTTGCAGGTGCGTGTAGCCCGGCATCATCACGTCGAGGTGCGCCTCGGCTTTGTCTACGATAGCGCGCTGCAACGTCTGGACGCGATCGCGCAACACGGGAATCCGCGCGAGCAGGTACAGCCGGATGTCCGTGGCAACCTGGTCGTTGCGACTGCGACCCGTGTGCAGCTTGCCCGCCGCCTCGCCGATCAACTCGCCCAGACGGCGCTCAACGGCGGTGTGAATATCCTCATCGGAAGGCATAATGGCGAACATCCCGGCGTCGAATTCGGCCTTGACGGCTGCGAGGCCGCCCACAATCGCCGTCACCTCATCCGCCGTGAGGATGCCCACACGCTCCAACGCCCGCGCGTAGGCGACACTGCCCGCGATGTCCGCCGCGTTCAGCCGCCAATCGAAGCCGATGGAGGCGTTGAAGCGTTCCAGAAGTGCATCGGTGGCTTTGTCGAAACGTCCGCCCCAGAGTTTGCTCATGGTTGGACCTCAATCCCGCTTGAACGTGCCGAAGTCCGGCTGCTCGTAATCGGATTTGCCCAGGCCCTCGATGTTGAGCAGCGCCCTCACTTTAAGCGGCAAGCCGAAGAGGTGGATGAAGCCCTCGGCGTCGCTCTGCTGGTAGACGTCGTCCTGCCCGAAGGTGGCGTAATCCTCGCGGTAGAGCGAGTGCGGCGATTTGCGCCCGACGACGGTGCAGGCTCCCTTGTAGAGTTTGATCCGCACCGCGCCGGTGACGTTCTGCATCAGGCTGTCCACGAACGCATCCAGCGCGGTGCGCAGCGGGGCGAACCACTGCCCGTAGTAGACCATCTCCGCGTACTTCTCGGCGACCACGTCTTTGTAGTGCAGCGACTCGCGGTCGAGGCACAGCGTCTCCAGGGCGCGCAGGGCCGCGTAGAGGATCGTGCCGCCGGGCGTTTCGTAGACGCCGCGCGATTTGATGCCCACCAGCCGGTTCTCGACCATGTCCAGCCGCCCCACCCCATGCGCGCCGCCGATTTTGTTGAGCCGCGTGACCAGTTCCACCGGACCATGCGAAACGCCGTCCAGCCGCACCGGGACGCCGGACTTGAAATCGATCTCGATGTAGAGCGGCTGGTCCGGGGTCTTATCTGGCGCGACGGTCAACTGGAACATCGCCTCTTCCGGCTCCAACCACGGGTTTTCCAGGATGTGGCCTTCGTGACTGAGGTGCCAGATATTGCGGTCGCGGCTGTAGACGGACTTGCCGGTCGTGGTGACGGGGACGCCGTGCGCGGTCGCGTAGGCCAGCGCATCGTCCCGCGAGCGGATGTCCCACTCGCGCCACGGAGCGATGACGGTCAAGCGTGGATTGAGCGCCATCACGCCCAACTCGAAGCGCACCTGGTCGTTGCCCTTGCCCGTCGCACCGTGGGCGACGGCGTCCGCGCCCTCCAGTTCCGCAATTTCCACCATCCGCTTGGAGATGAGCGGGCGCGCGAACGACGTGCCGAGCAGGTATTGCCGCTCGTAGATCGCACCGGCCCGCAGCGTGGGGAAGACGAAGTCGGTGACGAACTCGTTGCGCAGGTCTTCCACGTAGGACTTGACCGCGCCGCTGATCCGCGCCTTCTCCGGCAGGCCACTCAGTTCCTCTTCCTGCCCCAAATCCGCGGTGAACGTGACCACCTCACACTGATAGTTCTCGATCAGCCACGGCACAATACACGACGTATCCAGCCCCCCCGAATACGCCAAAATCACTTTTGAAACCTTTTTCTTTGCCATTTTTCCTCTCCTCCAAATATTGGTAACTGGTAACTGGGGATTAGTCGCTGAGAACCGATTACCAATTACCGATTACTTTGTTACGATACCGGCCACACATACGACGCTTGCTTTGGAAACAGCGCATCGAGTAACAAGCGCGCTTCAAGACGCCCGCCGCAATCGGGGAAGGCCGCCATCAGCTCCGCCAGCGAGTGGTAACCAAATAACGCAATACCGCATAAGTTGCTACGAACTATCAATCGGTGGCAGCGTTTTCCATCGCTGCGCGAGTTGATTGAGTTGCGCCTGGGAGCGTTTCGGGGAACGCGTGTGCAATCTAAAACGCGCGCGATGG
>Ga0209723_1006439_pt1 | contig 11315 bp, 7 predicted proteins | sample BiotimSIPDNA_2_FD_185750 | JGI IMG/M metagenome (GOLD analysis project Ga0209723, IMG submission 185750) | Anaerobic biogas reactor microbial communites from Washington, USA - Biogas_R2 time_0 SIP DNA (SPAdes) (version 2) | ecosystem: Engineered > Bioreactor > Anaerobic > Unclassified | place... | reverse complement strand
GATGGAAAAAAGCGCCAGGGAGGCCTCCATCCTTTTTATGGGGACTCCGGAACTGGCCGCCTACTGCCTGCGCCAGCTCGTTCTGGCTTCCCGAGAAGAGGGACGGGGACTCTGGAAAATCACCGGCGTCATTTCCCAGCCCGATAAACCAAAGGGGAGGAACCTGCGGCTCCAGCCAACTCCGGTCAAGCTCGTGGCGGAGGAGTTCGGCATCGAGTGCTACCAGCCGCGCCGGGCGCGTGACCCCGAAGCGCTGGAGTGGATATCGAGCAAGGCGCCCGACCTGATCATCGTGGTCGCCTATGGGCAGATATTGCCGCAGGCGCTCCTGGATATCCCGCGGCTGGGCTGCGTCAATGTGCATACTTCCCTTTTGCCGCGCTATCGGGGTGCGGCTCCGATCCAGTGGGCGATTTGTGACGACTGCCCCGAAACCGGTGTGACGCTGATGAAGATGGATGCGGGGCTCGATACGGGCGATATTATCGCGAGTGTCACGACGCCGATTTGTGAAGAGGATGACTGTTGCAGTCTGCATGAGCGGCTGGCGGAGCTCGGAGCCGACCTGCTCGTGGCGACGCTGCCCGATTACCTGGCCGGACGCATCACCCCCGTGCCCCAGCCTGAAGGGGAGCAGCTCTATGCGCGCAAAATCTGCAAAGAAGATGGACGGCTGGATTGGTGCCAGCCGGTCCGCTCGCTCTGCTGCCGGATTCGCGCCATGACCCCCTGGCCCGGGGCATTTACTTTCCTGCCCGAGGGTGAGAAGAAGGTGCTTCTCAAAATCTGGGAGGCTACCGGCTCCTGCGAAACGGTGAGTGAGCCCCCCGGGACGATTCTGAAGGCCGAGGGCGATGAGCTCCATATCGCCTGCGCTGAAGGCATCCTCAAGGTGCATTGCCTCCAGCGTGAAGGCAAAAATCGCCTCACCACCCGCCAGTTCCTCTCCGGCCACCGCGATCTGCTCGGCGTCCGCCTGGGGTAGGTTCTTCTAAAGCTTATAGCGCAACTTGTCGATATGCGAAGAAGGTTTTAGCTTTTAGCAGTATTAGACCGGCAACTTGCGTTTTTCCAACTCAATTTTTTCTCCCTTCCTCAAAAAAATGAGGATATTCCGGATATGTATAAAGCTGGATTTTGTCAAATTTCCCAGATACGATTCGCTTTCAGCGACGCAATGATAGATGAAGAGTCAAGAGGTTCTTTGATAATGGTCTAAACGTGAGCAATGAAAATGCGAATAGTGAAGCTGGTTTGGCTTGGCGGGAGTGGGTCGGCGAGAATATCAGCCGTTTCCTGCTGTACGCCCGCCAACAGATTCATCATTCCCTTGATGCCGAGGACCTTGTCCAGGAAGCGCTGGCTGAGCTTTGGCGGAGAAATCCGGGTCGCATTCCCGAGCTGCCCCATGTTTATACGACGATTCGTACCCGTGCGATTGACCTGATACGCAGCCGCAGGCGGCGTGTGCGGCGGGAGCAGTTCGGCGAAGGCGTTCATGGCGGAGAGGAACCGGAGGGTCTCTTCGATGACGTGCCGGGGGGTATGATTTCGAGTGAACGGCACAAGGAGTTGGAAGCCGCGCTCAAAACGCTTTCTGATAAAGAATCAGAGGTAGTAGTGCTGAGCGTTTGGTCGGGTATGAGTTTCGCCGAGATTGCCGAGGTGACTGAGTGCAGCAAGAGTACGGCGGCTTCCCGTTATCGGTATGCGTTGGAGAAACTCCGCAAACTAATGAAACATTTTTGAGAAACGAAGAAATTATGAGTAAGCGAAGAAAAGATGATTTGGAGGATTTTGAGCGGATGCTGAAGGGGGTGGAGATTCCCCGGGCGCGTCCTGAGTACCTGCGAAAAATTTACGCGATCTCTTCTTTGGAAGCGGCGTCCGCGGAGCGGGGGAGCGGTCAACGTTCGTGGCTGAAGATGGCAATCCCATTGGGGATTGCGGCGGCGGTTACTCTGGTGTTCTGGAGCGTACGTAACGCCTCTGTCGAAAAACCATATCCGGTTGCCGTTGCGCAGATAGAGGAGGCGGCGCCCCCGCTCCCCGTCAACGTTGAACCTGCCGAGCCTCAACGGCAATTGCGGGAAGAGCCGGAAGAGCGGGAAGAGATGCCTGTTTTACGACAAGCCCAGTTTGTGTCGGCCAGGAGCAAGGCCATTGCCGAGGTGTACACCTTGACCATGCTTTCTACCAATGAAGCGCCCCGGACGTTAGTCTTCATGGGAGCGGAAAGCGTGATGGAGCCCTGGAAGATTCGCGAATTGGCGCAAGACCTGGCCCTGAGCGCACCCAGGGAATTTCAATTGAGTGCCGATTATGAAAAGCATATTCGGAAAGTGGAATGGAAATGCAAGCTCTCGGAGGAAGAAGCGCGCGACTACCGGCCCATTTCAGAAAAAAGCTATTGGGTGGCGACGAATGATTTGGGCTTAGCCAGAATGTCGAACGGACAGATAGTCCGTGTGCTGCAGGAAATCTGGGTGGATAAGCAAATCGCGCTGAGCCGCGAGGGCGGAAAAGTTTTGGAAATCACTCAATCCCGCGGCGAACTTGCTCCCGCAACGCTGGAGAGCCTGGAGAGCTAGAACGAAATGAGACGATAAAACTTTAAAAGCAGAGAAAATAGAATGAAAAAATTAAATCAAAAAATGTCACGCACCCGTTTAGGGTTGGCGATCCTGGCTCTGGCGGTAACCGCTTTGGCGAGTACCGCAAGCCGGGCTGATGAAACTACGGCAGTTTCAACGAATGCGGCGGCGTCATCCGCATTAAAAACGAAATATGTGACCGATATAGACCAGGTCATCGCGCAAATGCAGAAAGAGGGCATTCAGACGAATGCGGCGAATATCTATTCTGAATTGCTGAAGGCTTCCAAAGAAGCTAAATATCTGATTCGACTTGATGAAGGGGGTTGGCAAATGCTGGCGAAGTATCGCAAGCTCCTCAATGAAGCTAAGAATCCGATGATCCAACCTGATATGGAAACCATCGCCAGGGAGTTGAAGGTGATCGACATTGATAAGGTTGTGGAACGAATGCAGGCAGCTAAAGAAGAACTCAATGGTCACAATCTCTTCGTTGCCGTAGGGAAACTGCATGCCAATCCGGATCCAACATGTATGGCCCTCTATTCGGAGCAAAAAGCATCTTATGCCAAGTATGCAAATCTGTTGGAAGAAGGGTGGGAAATTCAGCAGGAACACATTAAGAATAGAGAGTTTGTCGATAGTATATCCTATGGTTTGCCCTTCATTGCAAGAGAGGCGATTCAGGCAACAAAGACGGATCTTTCGTTTGCAACGGCCGTGGATGTTCCGGCGGTGATTCAGGATATGCAGCGGCGGGGAGTAGAGACCAATGCGTTAAATCTCTTCGTGGCGGTATATAGTGCTGCTCAAGATGCGGAGAAGACTTTTATCGTTCCATACAAAGCGGGTATTTATCTGCCGTACCTGAAAGATATTTTAGAGGGAGAGCGTCTTGTCAGGCGTATGGAAATTTTGGGCGAGAAATTGCCGGATGAATTAAGTGATTATAAAAATATATATCTTGTTTTTATTGCTGGAATTGGGGATGACCGTCGTCTTCTATCCGATTATCAACAACAATTGGGAATAGAGACCTCCATTAATAATCCTCTTAATTCACCTGCGCCGGGCATGTTTGAAGAAAAGGCAGACGGTTTTCCCAAGATAAGCGGAATTCCCGGCGAAGCCTTTGTTATGAGGTCGGGCAGAATGAGCGGTGGGCTGAGTCTTGGGAATTATTACGGAATGCGCCTCAGTTTCCCGAAGGATGCGGTGGAAACAAATCGAGCTGATATCCAGTTTTCTTTGATACCCATCAACAGGATGCCGCAGGAAGTAATGGATGAACTCAATTCATTGACCTTGGATTTAAATCTGTTACGCCAAATGGATCAGCCTCCAACGGACGCCGCACTGAAGGTATCTGAGCTTTCACTGGCAATTACGGTCACGGCGGCACCTGATTCGCTCTATGAACAATTTCAGCTTCCTCGGGGAATTGGCGTACAGGTGACTGAATGCGTGCCCGAAAAAATGATCAAGGTCAAATCGGATCGTCTGGGACCGAGACAATCTGCTGGTGAATCATTCAAAGAACAGCTTTTGACCAATCCTTTCCGGGTGGGCGATATTATTCTGAAAGCCCGTGGCCAATGGGTAACTACTCCGCCTCATTTGCGGGATATTTTGCTCTATGATATGAGTTCCAATGTGGACGATGAACTTACCCAAAAAACGCTGAAAACACCGGCTTTCGTGAGTGCCTGGAGAACTCCGCCGCCACCGATGCCGGAGCAAAATGATTATGCTCAGTTTATCGTCGTGCGGAATGGGAAAATCGTTACATTGAAAGCGCCCGTGTTACAGGGATTTAGCTATAATATCTATCAAATCCTGAACTGGAGAGCTCAAGACCCCGATTATCAAGACAAAGACGATCTGGATTTCTGGTGGGGACGCCTCCCGACGAATGTGCCGGATATTGGAATCCGTTCCAGGTTTGTGCCGGATACTCAAACATATCCTGCGTATTACACCGGATATATCAAGTTTCCCGAAAGCACTCAGGCCGCTCGCTTTTATAATATTTGGCAAAATGATGATATGGGCGGTTTAGTGACTGGTAAATTGGATGCCGATACGCTGGCCGCCAGGGCGGGACTTTCCAGCTATGCGGCCCTGGTGGACGTGACGCTGCCCAGTGATATTCAGCCGGGGAGAGATAAGGATGGGAACCCGCTGCCGGCGACATTATTCGAGGAACGTAACGCGGCCCAGAGAATCAACAGCCTGGCTCACTTCTATACGCTCCTGGAAATGGAGTGGATGCGTTCGGGTTCGTTGGACCAGGTGACACTCTATGGATATGATGGAGCCAATGAAGAGATGCTGTGGATGAATCTGGATACAGACAGTCCGGAGCGCTTCGGAATTGACACCGCTCGCAGCTATATAGAAAAACAGAATGAGATTCTGGAGTCAGAGGCAAACCAGGTGCGCAGTCTTATTTCTCCCAACCAGGCAGGAAAAGAAAGACAAAAAGCGCCCGCAACCTCTTCCGTGGTCACTGTTCAAAAGCGAGTGGAAACGGTTACTCAGCCCGTTGATAAAAACGTGTTCGAGGGCACTGCCACCCTCGGCAGCGGAGCGCAGCAGGTTCTTTCCCCCTCGATTACGGGACTCTTCGACGACCGCCGTGAAGCCCTGGCTAAAGAATGGAAAGAATGCTCTGACTTAATAGATAGCGGGAAGATTGGTCCTGACGGCGAAAAGGTGATGGAAATGAAGAGAAAGCAGATCGAAGCGGAATTGGACCGGATGGATTTCTACTTCGGCCCCAATGCGCTGAATCGTCCGCTGAAGGCACCTCAAAATGAAGCCATCGAGGCCAAGCTGGCTGAGCTGGCACAGAAATGGAAAGAGATCAGTGAGCGGCTGGATGATGAAATTAATAAAACCAGAGGGTTTGGTCCTAATTTTTTCTGTACTGAAATCGTAAAAATGCAGCTACAGCGCGGTGAAATAGAGACAGAAATGAAATTGCTTCAGAATGTTGTTTTGCCCGGCAGCGTGGTCGTTGATCCATTCGAGAGACGGAAATCGGAATTGGCTGCCGATTGGATGACAATGTCTATTTTTCTGAACGATGAACCGGAAGGTAGCGACAACTATGAGCAGACCTTAAAATGGAGAGAAAAGATCGCCAGGGAATTGGAGACTATTCAGAAACGTTTCAGTCCGAGTGTCTCAGATAATTCCGTGCCATACACGACGAATCAACCACCGGCAAACCTCGCTCAGTAAAGGAGGTTGCACAATGGCCCCGCCAGAGGACACGTCTGCCGGGGCCCGGGATTCCAATCTATTCTGTGTCCTTCGATTTCTCCCGGGCCGCTTCATGGATGCTTTGGCTCAAGAGGCGGTAAAGGGTCTGCATCTCGGGCTCATGGCTGAGCGCTTCCAGATGTTTGCCGATCACGTTCTCGTCATAGCGGATAGCCGGACCGGTCTGAGCCTCCTGCGGCGCCAGTTCATGGACCTTGCGCGCGGTTTCATCAATCAGCGGCTGCAATAACTCGAAGGGGAGCCCCTGGGCGGCGAGTAATTTCTCGGCCATGGCGTAGCAGTGATTGGTGAAATTGCAGGCGAAGACTCCGGCCATGTGGATTGCCTGCCGCTGCCGGCTCGTAGCCTCACGGACGTTGCCCGAAAGCGTGGAGGCGATTTCTCTGAGCAGGTTCATCTGGGCCAGCGCGTTGGCTTCGAGCAGAATCGGGATGGAGCGGAAATCGACCCGCCGCGCTTTGCTAAAGGTCTGCATCGGGTAGAAGACGCCGTAGCGCTTCACGCCCGGGACCCGCTCCCAGAGGCTCAGCGGGAGGCTGCCGGCGGTATGGACCCAGAAGCGCTCTTCGCGGCCGTGGAGAATCTCGGGCAGCCGTGATTCGAGCGCGCTATCCTTCAGGGCGGTGATATAAAGCTCGGCGTCCGGGCGGAGGTCTTGCAGGCTGACCGTCGCTTCGCAGCCGAGCCGTCCGGCCAGTGCCGAGGCAGCTCCCTCACTGCGGCTATAGACCTGCAGAATCGGGAACCCGGCCTGCTTCAAAGCCAACCCGAGGTTTGTCGCCAGATTCCCGGCCCCGACCAGAACAATCGGAAAAGTAGAGGTCTCCATCAGATTTTGATCTTCGCAATCAGTTTGCGGATTTTCCCTTCGCCGATGATTGGCGCGTGGGGGTCTTCGGGGTAGATGATGGCGAACTGACCCGGCAGAAGGTCGATAAAGAGGCTCGGCGTATCGGAGTAGAGGGCCATGTCGCAATCCTCGCTGAAATCCTGCGTCTTGTTCTTGAGCTCGGAGGGTGCCAGCCAGCCGATCCGCTCCTTGCCCGAGAGGAGGATATGGACGTCGATATATTTGCGGTGAACTTCCAGCGGACGTTTCTCCGGCGGCTCGCCCTCGACATCCATGTAATTGATAAAGAGGTTATCGCCGTCGAGCTCGATGCGGCCCGGTTCTTTTTGGCTGAAGTCCGTGGCTTTGACGTAACTGAAAAGCTTTTTGAATGCCGGGTGGAATGCCTCGGCCCGTGCGCTGTCTTCTAAAGTTGAGATGATCATTTTTTTCTCCGACCTGTGTAAATTTTAAACGCTCTTTCGCACCCCTTCAAGTTTTCCCGCCCGCTTGACAAAAAAGAGATGTGACTGTACGTTTTGGCAGGTGCTGAAAGCGGGCAAAAACAAGAGTCAAAAGAGAAGGCGACTCGCAAGATTGAAATTTGCGGGGCTCCATTCCGTTTCGCTGTTTTTGCTGGGGGTGCTTCTCTTCCTGCCGCTGCATCTGCTGCTCAGCAGCCATCATGGCTTCCATGGGGCCGCTGCGCAGAGCTCCGGCGCTGTTTGCGCCACAGGGGAGACTGCCGACGCTGCGCATCACCATTGTTGCCCGAGCGTTCATGAGTCATTCGTGGTGCGTAATGTTTGCCCCACCCAGTCGGAGCTTCTCCCTTTGTTGGATGTTCCTTTGAGCGAGCGTGATATTGAGTTGGATACGCTGTTTCTTTTCCCAGAGTCTGAGCCGCTCCCTCCCAGCGGGGTTACTTCCAGCCGGATTCGGTTTTCGCTTCATCTTCCACTTCTCATCTGATTTTTGCCGCTCCCACCAGAGGAGTCTCTAAAAAACGGTGAAAGGCATTTCTTGCGGGAGAACTCTCTATTTTTCTCTCCTCACGCCAGAAAAAAACAACAGATGATTAAAAAAGAAGATGAAAATAAATTTTAAAAAAATAAATATAAAATATGGAGCCTCTGGCCTGTACGGGCTAACAGCTCTTTTGGCGGCGCTGCTCGCGGCAGGCTGCACCGAGCACTTCCACCCCGCCAACGAAGCGGGAGCCCATGCCGAGCTGGAGGAGTATGAAGAGGAGCACGAGCACGGAGAGGGAGTCCACTTCAGCCTGGAGCAGCAGGAGCGGCTGGGGCTGGAGTTTGACCAGGCGTGTACGATGGATTTGAGCCAGCGCATCCGTGTCCCTGGCTGGGTGGAGCTGCCGCCCGGCGGTTCGGCCACGATCAAGGCTGGCGTGGAGGGAGTACTGATTGAGCTGGCGGCTGGTCTGGCCCCGGGCCGGGAGGTCCGCAAAGGGGAGGTGCTGGGCAAAATCCGGCCGCTGGTCTCCGCCATGGATATGGGGGAACTGGAGGCGAATTACCTCAAAGCAAAAGCGACCCGGGAGCAGAGCCAGACGAATTACGCACGGATAGAGCGGCTCTTTGCCGCCGGTGCCAAATCCCAAAGAGAATGGGAAGAGGCGCGGCTGGCGCTCTCGATGGCGGAGGCTGACTGGGAAAAGGCGCTTGCCTGGCGTGCCGTCTACCAGGGCGGAGCGGCGGAGCCGGAAAAGGTGCCGGCACTGGAATTGATCGCCCCGCTCGATGGAGTGGTCGCGAGCCTCTCCAGCGGTCTGGGGCTTCACGTGAGCGCCGGAGAGGAGCTCCTGAGGCTGATCAACGGTGAGAAACTCTGGATTAGCGCCTCCATTCCGCAAAACCGGATTAACCGAATCGAGGATTTCCAGAATGCGTTCTATGAAGCGAGCCCGGGCGTTTTCCTGAGCACGGCGGGCGCGCCGCTCTACCGGAGCCCCGTCCTGGACCCGGTCAGCCAAATGGGACGCATCACCTGGGAGCTCAGCGCTGATGCCGCGGAGTTACGGGCCGGCCAGGCGCTCAATCTCTACCTGGCCAGCGGTGAGCGCCGGCAGGCTCTGGCCGTTCCGGAGAGCGCCGTGACGGAGGTGGCCGGTGAGACGGTGGTCTTTGTCCGCGAGCATGAGGATTTTTTTGAGAAGCGGCCCGTGGAGCTTGGTCTTCGCGATGGCGCCTGGGTGGAGGTGCTCTCGGGCGTTGAATCTGGTGAAAGCGTTGTGAGTCAGGGCGCCTATACGCTCAAGCTGGCCATGAGCCAGAGCGCTTTGCCTGACCCTCATGCCGGCCACAGCCACTAACCGCAGGAGCTCTCAACCATGATGGATTATTTAATCAACTGGGCGCTGCGCAACCGCGCGCTCACTCTGGCCTGTGCGCTCATCCTGCTCGGGGTCGGTATCTACAACTCGCTGCGGATGCAGGTGGATGTCTTGCCGGATTTAACTTCGCCATCAGTCACGGTGATGACCGATGCGGAGGGAATGGCGCCGGTAGAGGTAGAAAATCTGGTGACGCGGCCAATCGAAGCCGCTTTGAATGGCGCTCCGGGTGTCCGGCGCATCCGCTCCACTTCATCGGTCGGCCTCTCGGAGGTCTGGGTCGATTTTGATTGGGGTCAGAAGGTGATGGAGTCGCGCCAGGTGGTGGCCGAGCGGCTCGCCTCGGTGGTGGATGAACTGCCGCCCGGGGTGGAGCGCCCGCTCATGGCGCCGGACTCCTCAATCATGGGTGAGGTGATGTTCGTCGGGATGACTTCGACGAACCACTCGCTCATGGAGCTGAAGAAGTATGCGCGTGGAGAATTCCGGCGGCGGATTCTGTCGGCCCCCGGGGTTGCCGAAGCCATCGTCTCCGGCGGTGAGGAGCGCCAGTACCAGGTGCGGATAGAGCCGACGCTCCTGGCCCAATATGGGTTGACCCTGGACCAGGTGAGCACGGCGCTCAGGGAGGCGAACCAGAACGTCTCTGCCGGCGTCATCAATGAACGGGGGAACCAGTGGCTCGTGCTCGGTGAGGGGCGCCTGCGCACTGTGGAGGAGATCGGCAAAATCCTGATCGACCTCAGGGAGGGCCAGCCGCTCACGATAGCCGACGTGGCGCGCGTGGAGATCGCCGCCCCTCTGGCCCGCGGCTCGGCCGGCGTCAATGGCATGGATGGAGTGGTCATCGGGATTTTGAAGCAGACCGGCGTCAATACGCTGGAATTGACGCGGACTCTGGACCTGCTCTTTGACGATATCGAGTTTCATCTGCCGGCTGGGGTCAGCCTGCATCGGGGTCTCTTCCGTCAGGCCGATTTCATCGAGACGGCGATTGCCAACGTGGAGCGGGTCCTGCTTGAGGGGATTGTGCTGGTGATTCTGGTGGTCTTTGTCTTCCTTGGCAATGTGCGGGCGACGCTGATCACCATTGTGGCGATTCCGCTTTCATTGGTCTCGGCGGTTCTCTTCCTGAAAGGCTTCGGGGTGACGATTAACACGATGAGCCTGGGCGGCATGGCGATTGCGATTGGGGCCCTGGTGGATGACGCGGTGATTGACGTGGAGAACGTCTTCCGCCGGCTGCGCCAGAACCAAAACCTGCCGCCGCAGGAGCGCGCTTCGAGCCTTCGGACGGTTCTCACGGCCAGCATCGAGATACGTTCTTCTATCGTCTTTGCGACGCTCATCATCGGGCTGGTCTTCATCCCGCTTTTCTTCCTCTCCGGCGTGGAGGGGCGTCTGATGGCGCCGCTGGGTCTGGCCTATCTGGCCGCTCTTTTCACCTCGCTGCTGGTGGCTGTGACGGTGACGCCGGTCCTCTGCTATCTTTTATTGCCGGGCAGCGCGGCGGTGAAGAAGCCAGCCGGCGCGCCCTGGGTAGTGGCGATGCAGCAGGGGTACCGGAAGTTTCTGGGGCGGGTGATTGATTATCCTCGCTCGTGGAGCTTTTCCACCCTGTTTTTGCTTCTCATTGCTCTCTTGGCGCTCGGTTTGGCGGGACGCTCCTTCCTGCCCGATTTCAACGAGGGCTCGCTGACGATTAATGCCGTGACGCTTCCGGGGAGCTCGCTGCCCGAGTCCGAGCGAGTCGCCCGCGCCGTGGAGAAGACGCTGCTCTCCTTCCCAGAGGTCGTTTCTGTGGGCAGACGTACCGGCCGCGGCGATAACGACACCCACGGCAGCGACGTGGAGGGCTCCGAGTTTGACGTCAACCTGCGGCTGGATAAGCGCTCGCGCGAAGAGTTCCTGCATGAGCTGCGCGAAGAGCTGGCAGAGATACCGGGGGTGAGCGTCACCATTGGCCAGCCGATTTCCCATCGCGTCGAGTTCATGCTCTCGGGTTCCAAGGCGTCCGTGGCGGTGAAAATCTTCGGCCCTGACCTCTATAAACTCCGTGCCCTGGCCGATAAGGTTCAGGAAGAGATGGCGGAGGTCCGCGGCGTGACGGATCTCAATGTGGAGATGCTCAGCGATATTCCGATTTTGCAGACCCGCTTTGAGCGTGAGGCGTTGGCCCGCTACGGGCTCTCACTGCGCCAGGCGGCCGATTACCTGCAATCAGCCGTCAACGGTCTCAAGGTCGGGGAAA
>Ga0209723_1006427_pt1 | contig 11327 bp, 15 predicted proteins | sample BiotimSIPDNA_2_FD_185750 | JGI IMG/M metagenome (GOLD analysis project Ga0209723, IMG submission 185750) | Anaerobic biogas reactor microbial communites from Washington, USA - Biogas_R2 time_0 SIP DNA (SPAdes) (version 2) | ecosystem: Engineered > Bioreactor > Anaerobic > Unclassified | place... | reverse complement strand
TAGGTTCAGCCAAGTCCTTTCATCGCAGTTTAGCTTATAATATTTTATTGCTTGGGTTGGTTGATAAGTGGATTAATACTACTCTAACAAATAGTGATATGTGATGGCTGAACTTAAGACAGTAAAAATTAGCAGAGAACAACGCTGAAATTAAGCGCTATCGCAAGCGAATTGCAAGCGGAAAGGAAACGTCCCGTATCCATCGACGAAGCGGTAAAGTACCTCATACATCGGAGCAAAAAAGGAAAAACGATTTTGGACCTCACTGGTTCTTGGAGTATGACTGAAGAGGAAGCAGGCAAACTTAAAGCGTCCATAGGTAAGGCGTGGGAAACATGGAAAACGTAAAGACAATTTTCAAGCAATCGACATAGCCGCAAGTGGTTTATCCATCTTCCCTAAACAGCCAGAGCGGCCAAAAAAGGAGCCACATATACGCCATATTAGAACAGCAGATCTTGCAGGTTAAGAGGTACTCCTATCAATACTATCGACATAGCCCCCTCTTTTAATGTAAAAAAATAGCATATGTGAATTGTTTTATCGGATTACTTTCAATGGAAAGATCCAGACTTTACCGAGGTGTTAAAGAAAAAATTTTCAAGCGTCACCCTTTTATTTGCCGCCTCGCCATCTTTTTGTGGTGAACTTTTTTGTCTGCTTCTCTTAACGTTGAAAGCGGCTGGAACTTCCGCACGCTGGAAAAGCGCCTTGTTGCAGTGAAGAGTAAAGCCGAGAACGTCGGCAAAATCGCTGTCCAAGACGTCCTGACGAATTTAATGTTCACGGTTGAGGTGCACAAAGACGTTTCCGCTATGCCCATCACGGAGTTATCGGCGGGAAAAGAGTACCTGCTAAACCTAAAAGTCCTGACATCCAAAAACCTCGACGACGTGAAGGCAGATGCAATCAGCTTCTTCCAAGCAGTCGACATCGAGCAATCAATGGATGACTACATCAAAGCGTACTGGCTCTACCCAAGCAAAATCCGCTTCCAGCTAGTCGAAGCCGAACAACCAACATAGCGCCCTTTAGCGGAGCACCATGTTAACGAACCTGTTTGGATCAAAAAGCTCAAGATCCTTATACGACTGACCCACACCGATAAACAGAATCGGCTTCTGAGTCGTAAACGTCACACTTAACGCGGAGCCGCCTTTCACGTCGGCATCCACTTTCGTGAGAATGGTTGCGTCGATTCCGACAGCTTTGTTGAATTCCTCAGCCTGCATAACTGCATCGTTACCGATAAGCGAATCCACAGTGAATACCGTCAAATCAGGCTTCACAACCCGCTTAACTTTGCAGAGTTCATTCATCAAGTTCTGGTTAGTCTGCATACGACCGGCAGTATCAATCAAAACCACGTTGATCCCATGCGCCTTAGCGTGACTAACAGCGTCAAAGGCAACAGCCGCCGGATCACCACCATACGTACTCTTGATAACTCGCACACCTAAACGACGTGCATGCTCCTCTAGCTGCTCAATGGAACCCGCACGGTAAGTGTCTGCGCCAGCAAGCACAACCGAGTAACCTTTATCCTGGAAGAACTTGGCGACTTTCGCGATCGTAGTCGTTTTCCCGGTGCCGTTGATGCCGACAAACATCAGCGTCAAAGGCTCCTTCTTCGCCCTACGCTCCTGCGCCTTCTGCAGCAAATCAATGCTGTCCTTAGTTAACATGACTTCAAGCAGCACCTGACGCAGATTCTCATCAACCAGCTTCGTACGGTCATCAAGACGCTTAACTTGAACGCCGTCTAGCCGCTTGACGAGGTCATCGCAGATTTTGTCTGCAACCGGAAAAGCCACATCGTTCTCGGCTAAACTCATTTTAAAATCGGATAAAATTGGTGTTAAACTTTCAGCTTTAAGTTCGGTGGTAGTTACCTTAGTAACTAAGCCTTTGAAACCGGACTTAAGCTTATCAAACATTATCTTTACTGTTTCCCTGCTCTTTGAGCCAGCATCGACTCAAGTCGGTTTCTGCCAGATGCTATGCGTTCGGCGATTTGGCTGAACTGCTGCTGAGCAGAAGTCATGGTCTTTTCTAGCTCGTCTAGGCGTTCTTTAAGGGTTACTTTGGCGTCAGTAAGGTTCTTTTCCACGGAGACTCCTGAACCCATGTTAATGAGTATTTTGTCGGAGTCAGCGAGTTTAACTTTAACGTATGAGCTTCCACCGATTGGGACAAGCATTTCAGTGTTCTCTTTCTCTTTCTCGATGCCGTCGAGTGTAGCGTTGGCGTATGATAAGTCAGTGAGGGCTGCATTCACCATGCTTATGCGTTGCTGTAGTGCTTCAGCTGTCTGCTCGAGATAACGCATTTCCATGCTGAGTCTACGGAGTTCTTCTTCGGATGGAGCTCTCTGAGCCAATTTATTCTTCTCCGGTTACTACTTTTTTAACGACCGGATCCTCAATTTCGTCAGCTTTAAGCTCTTTTGTGCTGATGATTTTAATGTGGCAACGGCGGACACGGTGTCTGCTACCTATGTCAGCGTATATTTTCTCAACAGCATGCTCGCTTTTGTCTGCTATGACTTCGCGTGCGAATGGAGTCTTAAGTTCTGGCTTGTTGATTTCACCGGTTACTTTGAAAGCTTTCATGATTTCTCTTCCTGCACAACATCCAGTGCATTCCCAATTATAAACATCTCGGGTCCAGTTGTCATAGAACCAGCTACTGCTGCTTGACTATTAGCGATTAAGCCTGTACCAACGTATGGGATACCGCAGTTTATGGTGCCGACTTCCACTGGGACTTTTAGTGCGCTCTCTAAGATTTTCTTTTCTTCTTCTTTAAGCATCGGATGGGCTAAAACGCCCTTGTTGGTTACACATGCAAGTGAACCGACGTATGGCAACGCGGCGATTTCAGTTGGCACCACTTCGACGCCCAGCGTGTCTGAGATAATTTTTAAATCGTTGGGTTTGAAGCGGGGATCAACCGCTGCGCCTTTATCGTTGCAAAGGACTAGGTTGCCGTATGCAGTTTTCTTGGTTTCCATAACTGTAATGTTGCCCTTGTAGACGGCTTTTATACGCTCTAACTCTTCGGCGCGTACAGAGTGAGGGAGTAGCATGCCGTTGGAGTTGGCGCATACAAACGAACCGACTAGGACTGAACCTGCGACTGATGTGTAGATTAAGTCCGCTTTGAGCCAGGTTGCGAATTCCTGTGCTTTATCCTGCGGAACCATGACTGGAATAACCACGACGTTCTCAGTCGCAATTGAGTAGACGCCGATGCTTGGGCTTCCAACAATGCTGGATAAGTAAACAGTCAAAATTGATTTCTCCTGAAACGATTATCGATTAGCGGAAATTGTCATGCAATCACCCTTTTTTAGATTGCGGTGAAGACAAAAGAATGAAATGTGGTTAACCAGTTTTTCGCATATCCAACGGAACCTTTACGATAAATGAGGTGCCGTCTCCCGGTTGACTTTCAAAAGTCGCAGTGCCTTTTAGGGCTTCTGTTAGACGTTTAACTACGGCTAATCCGAGTCCTTGGCCTTTGGCTTTTGTAGTGAATAGCGGCTGGAAAATATTTGGTTTGACATCGTCAGGTATGCCTGGACCTGTGTCTTTTACTGCTATTGATACATGTTCATCGGTGTAATCTGTTCGTATCGTTAATTTTCCCCCGTTTGGCATAGCCTGCAAAGCGTTGGATACAAGGTTAACAAGGATACGTTTGAGGTACAATGGATCACTATAGATTTTTATTTTATCCCTTAAATCCAAGTTAACGGCAGTGGATTGGGGGATTACTATACTTAAAAGCGATTCTTTGATGGTTGAAGCCAACTCAATGGGTTGCGGTTTAGGCGTTAATGGTTTAGTGAAGTCCTGTAGATCAGCTACGATTTTGTTAATGTAGAAAGTCTGTTCCTCAATCATCTGTACAGAGTCTTTCAAAGCATTCCTTGCTGCACCCTCAGGTAACCCTTCAAGTTCCTCACGTGCCAGATACAATTCGCTTACTATGGACTGCAGCGGATTGCGTATATCATGGCCTACCATGCTTGCGGTTTGTCCTATAGCTGCAAGTCGTTCTTTGTCTTTAAGCTGGTTTGTTCGTTCCCGGACTGTGGCTTCTAAGTCCTGAGTGTACTGTTTAAGATCATCTTCCATATGTAAAGAGAGGTCCGTAACGACAATGAATACTGTAGTTTTTTCTTCAGTCCTTAAAGAGCTGGCTGATACAAACGCGGGTACAATCTTGTTCGCTTTTGCTTTGAAAGTTATCTCTTTGGAAATTGAGCGTTTGCCTTGGCGGCACGCTTCGATAAGCTGCCTGAAGTTCCCAAGATGCTCAGGAGCAACTACTTCTTCAATGTTGCTACCCATGAGTCTGTCCAGAGGAACCTGCACCATCTGCGCGAAGCCTTTATTGCAGTAAAGAACAGTGTTGTCCTCACATAACATCACTGCACCTTCACGCATTTCCTCAATTAATAAACGGTAAGGGGTTTCTGCCCCACTCAATGTATAGGTACGTGGACCTTCCGGCGTGTTAATGACTAAAGCATCAACTTCGCCCTGCCGTATTGCCCTTAAGGTCTCTTGGGCTTCGATTAGCTGGTCTCGTAGGGCTTGGTTTTCTGATAGCAAAGATTCTTTTTTGTTTTCAGTTATCATTGATTTTACGGCTCACCCTTTCGCTTTCTTTCTTAGGGACAATATCGAGTCCCACGAGGATGCGGTCTTCGTTTGACATATCACCGATGAACTTTCGAAGCGGCAGTGGCAGCTTTTTGATGAGGGTTGGGGCAGCGATTAACTGTTCGGTTTTTGCATAATCAGGTTGCTGGTAGATGTCAATAACTTCCAGTTCGCATCTGCCCTTCAAGTGCTCGTTGCAGATTTTTTTGACGTTATCTATGGCACGGAGTGACTTTGGAGTCATGCCAGTAACGTACAAACGGAGAATGTAGCGTTCTTGGTTTTCATCTTTTAGAGCTTTTTCGAATTCAGCGGTTACATCAGCAGGATCTTTTTTCGGCATTATCGGCAAACATCCTTGGGATCTAAATATTCTCCATTTGATGAGGAAGGATATCTAAGCCTACTAGAACCTTCTCTGTGTTTGAAAGGTCCCCGATTATTCTTCTAATCGGTTCAGGTAGCTTACGTACTAAAGTAGGTATAGCAAGAATTTGGTCTCCTGCAGCTAATCTGGGATTTTTTATTAAATCAATTACTTCTATGTGGCATTTGCCCTTCAGGTGCTCGTCACATAGTTTTTTTAGGTTCGAGAAGGCTGCTTGAGACTTCGGCGTTTGACCAGCGACGTAAAGGCGTAGATTCCAAAAATCACCTTCGCTCTGGGCATTTTGAGTGCTCATAAAATCACCATAAATATCCGTCCTATCCTTTAATTGTTTTTTCCTGGGAACCTCTTGCCTTAGACATTCTGGCGCGATTTTGAGATAAGATTGATTCACGCTCTTTTGATTGCAAAATTAGCTGTTTGATTTCTTCAGCTTTAGCTTCATACTCAGCAGTTATCGCTGCCACCTGCGCCTCCATGATCTTCCGTCTACGATCCAAATCACGGGAAAACCGTTCAATTTCTTCCCGCCGAAGGGTTTTTTCCGCTTGCTCCTTCTCTTCTTGAGCAGCACGCGCCGAACCAGTGAGTACACCAGAAGGTCCTGCATAAACGTCTATGATGTCAACACCTTTGTTAGTCAGCAAGAATTCACGAATCTGGTTAGAGTGCGGCATGCCTCTCGATTTAAGAACATAAATACCTCTGTTACGTTCACCAGCTATTTCTATATCTCTAACCAGCAACCAAGTATCCATAACTGAGGAAACTTCAGTCTCTGTGGCCTCCAATCGTTCATGAGTGAGGTTTGTAAATACAGCCGTGATCTGCTTGCTTTTCAGATAATCGATTAACCGCGTAAGCATAGACCGGACATCAGATGACTCGCCCACATTAATCAAGTTACTAATAGGGTCGACAATAACAGCGTTCGGCTTAAAATCATCGATTTGACGCTGCATAGTTACCAGATGAGTTTCTAAACCATATAGTGACGCTCTAGCAGAGTGAATTTTAAGGCGTCCCTTGTCAAGCCATTGCTGCAAATTTAATCCTACCGAACTCATGTTTCTAACTATCTGATCAGGCGACTCTTCAAACGCGAAGTATAGAACGCGTTCGCCTCTTCGACAAGTGGCATCAGCAAAGTGAGCGGCAATTGTGCTTTTCCCAGTGCCCGCACTTCCAGTAACTAAGATGCTGCTGCCACGGTAGAAGCCTTTGCCGCCAAGCATCATGTCGAGTCTTGGTATACCGCTTGATATACGTTCGTTTGATACCTTATAGTCGAGTGCTAAGGATGTGATGGGCATTATGGAGATACCGTGCTCGTCAATTAGGAAGGGATACTCGTTGGTGCCATGCCTTGAGCCACGATACTTTACTATTCTCAGGCGCCTAGTAGAAATCTGGCCTGTGACGCGGTTATCGAGTAAAATAACGCAGTCTGAAACATATTCTTCTAAACCGTAGCGAGTTAACTCGTTGGATCCCCGCTCGGCTGTTATGATTGCTGTTACACCTTTATCTTTTAACCAACGGAATAATCTGCGAAGTTCAGCGCGCAATATCGCCTGATTCTTCAAACCCGCAAAAAGCGACTCAATCGTATCCAAAACAACCCGCTTGGCCCCAATTGAGTCAATTGCGTAACCTATACGGATGAATAAACCTTCAAGGTCATATTCGCCTGTTTCTTCAATTTCACTTCTTTCAACGCGTACAAAGTCAATAATTAACTTTTTTTCTTTAATCAGTTCTTCAATTTCAAATCCAAGTGAAGCAACGTTTTTCGCTAGCTCATCAGATGTCTCCTCAAAAGCCATGAAAACGCCTGACTCACCGAATTCTATGGCGCCTCTGACTAGAAATTCCATGGACATCAGGGTTTTGCCGCTTCCTGCGCCGCCAGCTATTAGGGTTGAGCGTCCTTTTGGTAGTCCGCCGAAGGTTATTTCGTCTAATCCTCTGATTCCTGTTGGGGCTTTTGGTAATTCCTCTGTGGATTTTATGGTCGTATGCTGCATTTAGTGTTCAACTCCAAGATAAAAAACTGAATAGAAAGCTCGCCCATCGACATCTACTTCAATCCTAGTTTTAATATAATACTTTCGGTGTTTGACAGATCGCCTATTAAGGTACGTTCAGGCAATGGACGCCTCAGTATTGTTGTGGGGTTAGCGGTTATTTGGTTATCTGAGGCTGCTTTTGGGTTTAAAATTAAATCGTAGACTGTTATCATGCATTCGCCATTAAGGTGCTCTTTGCAGAATTTTTTCAGGTTGGCGTATGCAAAACGGGCTTTTAGCGTTCCGTCGACAATATAGAGGTCAAACTCCCATGTAGAAGACTGAGCCAAACGTGTGTTTCCTTCTTATTGGTAGTGAACCCTAAAGACAGATAAAACTTTGCACAAAATAACTAAGGCGTCGGTGCTGGGTCAACTTATAAAAAGTCTACATAGTATTTTGGTTATTACTAAAAGTTAACGTTCAATCGTTTCTAAGTTATATTAGAAAATGAAATGAAAATGTTGAAATGGGAAAAGATTGGTTTTACTGGTTTTCTGCCAGATAAACAGTGACGTTGCCGTCTTTGTCTTTGGTTACGCGTGTCTTAATCTTGCGTGGTGGCTTCTCAATTCCGCGTCCCCAGATCTTCTCATTAATTTCTTGGCTAATGATCAACTGTGGAAGCTCTTCTTCCTCTTCTTCTTCGCTGACCTTCATGCTCATTTTCATGTGTTTAACGATGAAGATTTTGACTAACTGCATGGCGCGTGGAGCGCGTTTCTTTGGTGGGCGAATCAAGGCTTTCTGGAGTGGTATGGTGTAGAATCTTTCTTCGACGAATTCTTCGGTTTTCTTTTTCTGTTTTGCTTTGGCTTCTTCGACTGGTGCTTCTGCTGGTGTTGCTTCTGCGGTTTGTGGCTGTTCTAGTTCTTGTGGTGCTTGTGCTAGTTGGGTTTCTTCTTCCTTTGTTAGTTGTTTGGTTTCTTGTGACATAGTGATTTTTCTCCTATGGCTTTATTTTTGTTGTGCGCCAGTTGCGTCGCTGCTTGGGGTTAGTTCGTACTTTGCCGTCTGTTCGGGCGATTACCCATGTTGGTACGGACTGTGATTCTCTGCCTGCTTTTGCTAACCGAAGCTTTTTCGCGGTTGGTTTTACTCTTGCCATTTTCTATATCCTTCTTATTGTTGTCTCTTTCTTCCTTGATTGAAGCTGTATTAGGATCGATTTTAGCTGCGCATCTTGGAGCGGTATCGGCAGTCTGCCGGCCTGCGCCATTTCGATGAGCTGCAATTCAATTTGCTCGGTGAAGTCTTTTTTAACCATTTTTAGGTTATTTAGTCTTTGCCGGGCTTCAGGCGTTAATATTTTTGCTAGGAGCGCCTGTTTCTGGTTCTCGTATTGTTGTTCTGCTTGAGCTTGCCTCTGCTCGTCGCTTGCGCGGCTCTGCATAGACATAAGCTTACGTTTACGTATTTGCTCAAGCTCGTCATCTGACATATGCTAATTATTCGCCTTGATACTTCTTAAGTTCAGGGACACTCTTGTATAGCTCTTTTGAGAGGTCGCTTGCGACTTCCTGCATGAGCTTGCGGCCTTTGGGTGTTACGATTCTGCCTTTTGGCTTTACAGTTTGAACGAAGCCTGCGCTTTCGAGCTGCTGGAGGGCTTTTCTGATGCCACTTCCGCCTGCTTTGCATGCGTGGTTTTTGTGTACGCCGTTGTTTTTGCGTCCGCCGTAGTCGCTGCGGAGGTTCTCAAGGCCGATTGGGCCGTGAATGTAGACTTTACGCATTATGCTTGCGCTTCTTGTGAACCACCAGTTTGGGTTCTGCGGTTGCTTCTCAACATGAGTGCCTGTCTTTGCGAAGCTAGCCCATGGTAATGGCTGGACTTCGTCAACGTTTTCCCTAAGATACTTTGCTAAACGATCGATGAATTCTGATGCTGGAACGTCATGAGGAGTCGTCAAAGATACTCTATCCTTTAGTTTTTCCTTGCACTAAAACAATGAGGACTAATATAAATATGTCTCTAAAGCTCTGTGCAAACTTTAGTGCTCGCCGCATTTAGTAGCAGCCGCAGCCATGCCAAAGCACTTACAACATTTGGGGTCAGCGCGGGTAGCCGCAACTGGCGCTTTTCCACTTTGAACAGCAAATAAGTGGGTTTGGGGTGTTAAATTGTTTTCCATAAGACGCGCGTTTTAATTTTCAAATTAGAAGAAGAGAGTCACACCCTGCTAGTTCATCTTCTATAACTTTTTGCTAAAGATTGCTTTTCTGAATCAGCAGTTGGGAAGCGTTGCGGTTTGGTTGTGGCGACAGTACAACCAAACTAACACCGTTCAGGACGCAACGCAACTCTAGCAGTTTTTAACAAAAATATAAGAATGCAAGCTACCGATTGAATAAGGCAAGACAAAACAAGGCGGCTCCAATGATTGGAACAGTGAAAATCAAAATAACCGTCCTAAAACGCACAAACCCAACCGAAGTATTCCAAACAAGCCCGGTAACACTAATCGGACCCACAGGACCATGCGACGTATTCCGAGACGGCCAAGAATTCACAGTAGAAAACTTAGTCATGCCCCAAGGCTTCTTCCCCATGGCCTGGATCGCCCTAGTCGGCAACGTCCGACTGCTAAGCTACGGCTGCAACTTCCCCTGGATCAAAGAAGAAGGCGTAACCATAAACTGCTGCACAGACGGCCTAAGACCAGTAATATTCAAAATGGAACGTATCAAGTGAGTGGCCTCCTATAGCGTCAGCATGTGATCACTTCGGCTTCCAAACAAGCCTTGAGGTCAACTGCGATTTTCATCTAGACCCCCTTATTTAAAGGCACAATAAGGCGCTTCTGCTGCTCTCACGGAGACCCCCTCTCCCTATAAAAAGCGGTAAAAGTTGAGGTACCCCCTCTATAGGTGCAGTGCATAGATCGGATATTAGGATGCTAATAGGTTGGTAGTATTCACCTACCCCTCTATAGTTTCAACATAGAACCACTAATAGAGCATATAGGTAAACAGCTATAGAATTCCCTGTTTTACTGAGTGTAACAGCTAATCTACCTCAGCAGCACTTCCGCCCCACAAAAGTGAAAAGGAGTGAATCAAAAACACTCGAATATTAGAAAAATAATGCAGGTACCTGAACTAACCTGTTTTCAAACAGACTGGCGATGTCTTAACTGTAAACCAAGAGAAAAGAAAGGATACGCCAATTATTTGACGCGACCTGTTTTTTGGGTGGCCTCATTGGAAATGGGCAGGAAAGTGTCAACTCGTTTTGTGTTCTGTGTTTTCTTTTTTGCCCCTTCTTTAGGTTTAAACTTTGTATAATCCGTTTTACGAATCAAATCGTTATGTTTAGCTTTTTTCGATGTCACTTCTGGTTGCCTCCAAAGAGTTCAGGTTTGGGAACCTGTTTAGCGTTTACCGTCCAAATATTTGCCCATTCCGCAGTCCCCGCATCTCACTTCTTTCTCTGAGCGCTCAATACTGCTGCTTCCGCAATAAGGGCAAACGTTCGAAAATTCTTTAGACATAATAAATCATATTCTCCAGAGTAACCATAGCGGCATGTCTTGCTGTTAAAGATGTGGGTAACTATTGTAGAATTAATAACACGAGGACGACGAGAAAAAACTGGGCGGGCTTGCGGACCCTAAGTAACTTAAATTATGAACGCATAACAGTCTTGGGGCTGAGCCGTATTGAAGAAGGAGCGGATACGCGAAAAGACACTTGCTGACCTAAAAAGGGCTAAGCAGGCCACGTTTGACAATCTGCCCAAAACCGCCGACGCTCCGAAGGCTAAACCCGAGAAATCCATAGTTATCCAGCTTACCCACGCAGCAAAAGAGGATGAACTCGACTTAGCCATCAGTTTCCGCCTGCTGCCCTCACGAATGCACTTCTCCAACCTCCAGCTGGATTTGCACTTCGACGGTGACAAAGTCAACACCTACCGGGTAGCGATTCCTCCTAGCAGGCTGCTTAGCGACGAATTAGAGTTCCCCATCGCGCTGGACATGACGGGGATAAGCGCAGGCGAGCACGTCATTAAAGTCGAACTCTCGGAGAAGTGGATGACAGGCGAAGTGTTGGCGTACGCTTCAGAGTATGTGGTGGTGCAGTATTCGCCGGTTCGTAAAGAAGACCGCTACGTCAAGGTGCCACTGGTACGCAAGATAGACGGCGCGTTCCGTATTGTACTGCCAGAGGAGAAGGAACTCTATAACGCGCTTG
>Ga0209723_1006426_pt1 | contig 11329 bp, 10 predicted proteins | sample BiotimSIPDNA_2_FD_185750 | JGI IMG/M metagenome (GOLD analysis project Ga0209723, IMG submission 185750) | Anaerobic biogas reactor microbial communites from Washington, USA - Biogas_R2 time_0 SIP DNA (SPAdes) (version 2) | ecosystem: Engineered > Bioreactor > Anaerobic > Unclassified | place... | reverse complement strand
GCTCCGGCATACAGTATTCCCCGCACTTAGACGTATTGCAGACGACCAGTTGAAACTACTAAACGCAGCTTAAGGAACGATGTACATTATGCAGGTTTTGAATTTACACACAAATATGGACTTGACCCCTGTTTCGTATGAATTTACCGCCAAATTCCTGAGAATCGTCTGTTTTGGCGGTATTTTCAAGTTTTCACCTGTTCCTGAAGCAACGATTTTCTCAAGATTTACCGCCAAATTCGAATATTTTGAAACTTTTGGCGGTAATCTGCAAATGTCCACAAGGCAATACGAAGCCAAGAAGTGCTTCATTTACCGCCAAATTCCTGAGAATCGTCTGTTTTGGCGGTATTTTCTAGTTTTCACCTGTTCCCGATGCAACGATTTTCTCGAGATTTACCGCCAAATTCGAATATTTTGAAACTTTTGGCGGTAATCGCCCGAAGCGAAACGTTTCGCGCCAAGGTCCACAGCGCCACAACCCACAACCCAGGGCGCCAAGGTCCACAGCGCCACAACCCCCAACCCAGGGCGCCAAGGTCCACAGCGCCACAACCCACAACCCACAGCCCTATGCAGGCGATGAAATCCAATGGAACTCGCGAATGCAGGGATCAAGTCTTCTCGTCGCACGCGATAGTCACGAAAAGACCTGGAAACACACGGTGACGGCGATCGGCGTATGTTTCTTGCTTTTCGATTCGTTTTTCGCGCATTTTCATTCGATGTTATCCCATCATAAATGAATCGGAATTAATGCTTCATAGTCTTTCACGCCGGCGTCACTCTTGCACAGCTCGATGATTTTTTTGCCGAGCGGGTCCAGATCCGGGGCGTCGAATTTTTCGAGCTCTCGCTTGAAAAACTGCGAGAGTATCATCGCACCGGCGTCGAATCCCGCATCGCCGACTTCCGGTTGGCGATCGACTTCCAAAAGCTCTCTCGGCAAAATCTTACCTTCGACCTTGATGCTTTTGAGCGAGTAGCCGAGAAGCGAACATTTCGATTCTCGAATCTGCTCGGTAGAAAAACGAGCACCGCCTCGGCGTGCCAAGTATTCTCTTGCGATCCACTGCGGCATGAAGCCGACTTTGTATGCTCCGATATTCTGGTTCGGTAATAGGATGTACCTTGTGTTGGGCGTCTGCAGAATCTGATTTAAAAGCAAGTTCGCCTGATCGACTTTTTTTCCGGTCGCGAAGGGCCAGTATGATCCGACGCCTTCGCTTTCCATGCCGTCGGTTTCGGTAACACTCGGGTTGTCGTGGCCGCGCGGAGCGACCAAGCGCCACAGCCAAGCGAGCGCCGGTGGTAAAATATGCAGCATGCCGATGATCCCGTAAGTCGGATGCTCCGCCGTGCACGGAGGGGTACGAACACCAAAGCTTCTGACGTCCACTTCGGTCGGGGTGCTCACAACATTGGGCACATGATGCCTCGGCATGATGACTCTCGGGTTCGGACAAGGTTTTCCCGGTGCATCCATAATATGCTCCCACAGTAGGCAGGTCGACCCGACCGCCGCGTCATAGTTGAGAAAAATGAGTGGTTCTTTCGGATGGATGCACATGTTTTCAAGATATCGATCGGTACCGTAATGGGTGATATGATTGGTTCTCAAAAACCACCCCTGTTCCGCGTCCGTCACGACCAGTTTCTTGCTTTCCGTCTGAAGCTTCGGATGACACAACGCCATGTCGTCAGTCACGGGACGAAGTTCACAAGTCTCAGACATCTCAATTAAAAGCTTCTCATCGGTAATCAAATTTTTCGCGACGAGAATACGACCATCGAGCTCACGATGAATCTCTTCAATCATCTCACTCTTACCGCCGCCACTGGCGCCTTCATGCATAATCGAGATAGAATTATCATAGGGCGTGATGATCTTGACGGTCGAACCATGAGCGGTAATCCACCCTTCTTCCTCACCAATCTTGATCAGGACGCCGTACACGCCTTTTTTCGCGCTCGGACCGGGATAAAGATTGAACGAAAAAAGTTCGTAAACATCGCTTTGGCGGTTATGAACCACCATTTGTCGCCCGTCGAAATGCGTATGTCTGAACGGCGGCGCCAGATAAATCACCGCCCTTGGCGCAAATCCATCCGGAATCTCCCGAGCCGGAATAAAGCCCTGCAAATCCGCTAGTCCCGCCGCGAAAAAGCCCGCATTTTCCGGAGCAATAAGTATCGCCGGGTATCCCAGATTGTTGCCGCCCGCCATAAACGGCATGACAATGAGACGTCTCTCCGTCAACCAATGGAGCGCTTTGTTGCGAAGTGCCGAAAAATCATCACCATAGCGGTCCGAAAAACGTTCCTTATCCGAACGCCCGTCATCCGCAATAACCATACAATCCGGGTCTCTCCGACGCATATAAATATCCGGATAGTTCACGACCGCACCATTCTTACAGAGAGAAACCGTCGCCTCAACGACCACGCCATTATCCGGCACTTGGTACTCGACCTCGAAAAAATCGCGACCTTCACCCCCCAGCGCAAGAGACAATAGCTGTGTTCTGGATTCCGGTATAATGATGTCTTCTCGCCCATCAAGTAGTTTTTCCAAAGCCTCAGGTAAAATCATTTTCTTCAACACATCCATCTCTTATTCTCCGTTTCTTATGCCGCACCTTACGCATCGGTACTTCGGCAAAATGGTGATATTATTTTTGCTTCCTGTTCGCAAAAAAACCGATATCCGCACTCCCTCAAGAGTCCGAATATCGGCTTACGCTACGTCTAGTTAAGAACTATACGACCTGGTCTTCCGCTATTATGTTGCGTTGCTCATTTCGAAAATTGATCTTCAAGATTCTCGCTGAGCGAAATAATAATGACTTTCTCGCCGGTCTTCGTGCTGATGTCCGAATGGGTACTGACGACCTCAACATCGACGATTCCTTTGATGATGCTGATAAGATAATCCTTTGAGCCCTCAAAAAGCATCGTTCGAACCTTCTTCAACAGTTCAACTCCTTGACTGTCCTCTGCCAATTTCTGTTCCGACTGGCTTAGGAAGCCCTTGAGTCTGATGATGATTAGATCCTGCACAATCCGTGTTCGAATCTGCTTCGGGCCTCGACCCATATGCTCCGTCTCGAACTTACTGATGGCTTCACTGATTTTTGCCTCTACTTGACCCTTTGTCATATCACTCACCTATTTTTACGATTCATCGTAGCACGCCCCGAGACGCAAGTCAATTCGAATATGGTCCTTATTGCATAATCTGTTTACGATTCTTGCATTATGTCAATTCAAATGGCGTTCGAGGCAATTTTATATGTGCACTAATGCAATTTCATTTCCTTTCGTCTGCATATTTATCTGATTATTGTAATGCAAATCCGGGTGAGTCCGCTGTTCAAGGATATCGGTAAAGAGGCTGCAGACATAGCAGTTGCTGACATCGAAGGGTCGGGCTATCGGCACAGGGGAAACCGGCAAAAGTACCGTGCTGGAGTGGTTTTGCCGGTAGTTTTGAACCTCGGCGAGCCTTCGGAGGGGAGGATTTACAGGCAAAAGTGTCGTGCGAGAGCGGTTTTGCCGGTAGTTTCGGGACACGGCGAGCCCGCGGAGGGTCGAGAGCTGAACTACAGTCTAAGGCCGTATTTTCATAATCTATTTGCGCGTTGACAGAAGCCCGACATGCGCAGGCTAATCCCAAACTATCAGTGCAAACGTCCTCTCGGCCCAAAAAGAACACTTGTTCTATTCTCGAGCTTGAAATACAATAATACTTGAACTAAGACTCTCGCCCTCTCACAGCAATTGATTGCTATGTCTACCCATCCCATCCGCCGATTATCATCATAAGAACGGAGACTTTCATTATGAAAAAGTTGTTTCTCTGCTCATTTTTCTCGGATACCTCTTCTTTGTTATCTACATTTGCCGGCCCCGATCTGGCGGGCAAAACGGTGACCTTTATTCCGACCGCCGGAAATGTTGAGAAGGTTACTTTCTATATCGAGTCGGCTCGCAAGATTTTTCGAAAGCTCGGCATCAAGATCGACGAACTGGATATTGCTCAGGCGACCCCGCAGGAGATTTCCGAAAAGCTGAGAGGTAATGATTTTATATATGTTTCCGGCGGCAACACGTTTTACCTGCTTCAGGAGATGAAGCGCAGCGGCGCTGACAAAATCATCAACGAGTGCGTCGACGCCGGCCGGTTATACATCGGCGAATCCGCCGGCTCAGTTATCACATCGCCAAACATCCAATACGTCGACATGATGGATCCGGTCGGCAAGGCGCCTCTTCTCGACAACTTTGACGCCCTGAATCTGGTGGATTTTTATACGCTTCCCCACTATGCCAGTTTTCCGTTCAAAAAGGCTTGCGAAAAGGTCATCGCAAAATACGGCGATTCACTTGCATTACGACCGATTACAAACAAGCAGGCGATGACCGTTGAGGGAGATGTCGTGACGCTGGTCGAATAATGTTATATCAATCAACAGATGCAAGGACATCCCGGTGATAAGACCAATCAGAAGGAGTCCGGTAATATAATATATATCGGTAGATTCAAAGGGCCGGCTCAACCAAAGCCGGCCCTTTGAATTCATATTGGAGAATAAATCTTCCGACAATCCCTAACGCCTCAAATCCTCCCCCGCTCTGCGATATAAAGACTCACCCGGTTCTGTATGAGCGGCAAGACTTCTTCCAGCGTCTTCTGATCGTTGAAATAGGGCATGGCCTCCTCTAAAATAATCTGCTCGAGCTCCGGATATGTGACGTATATCTCCGTAACACTATTGACGATGTCTCGAACCGCGTTGGCATCGGCTTCGGTGATTTTCTGAGGCTCTTGCGTCATGTTCCACATTTGGATCGGTGTCATTTCCTGGGGCAAGAGCAAATACTCTTCAAACAGAGAATTGAGTATCGGGTAGCTGTCATACATGTATTTCTCAATATCCGCTGTTGATGCTTTCTGGATTTTCTCGGTATAAAGAGAGTCAAAGATTGCTTGGCAGGCAGCGGATGTTTGTTCTTTATCGATAATAGCCACTGCGAAAGATATGTGTCCCATCGGGCCTGAAGCGTCTGCCGACGGATAACCGCAAAAGGTCAGGCCGGCCGGCCCGGCACGTTGGATATCTGCATAAATCCACGGCTCTCCCAACCAGGTTCCGGGAATAACGACTTCCCCTCTCGGCCACAGATCCTCCGAGGAAACCATCTCTTCTTCATTAATTTCATACGACTGATTCGGGTCATAGGGTGGTAACCCGAACGTCTTCACATACTCGAGCAACAACCCGAACTCCGGGTTGTCGAAGTCGACGACGTCTGCTTCACAATCGATAAAATAATCAGAGGAAAAGGCAAGAAGTTCCGACAGCAGCCTCGAATATTCGCCTCTGTATCCGTAACTTACATTTGACGGAAGACCGGCGATGATTTCTGCATTGTCTTCGAATGTGATGCCCGTTCGGTCGCCAAAGTACTCTTTGGATGCGTACATTCCGACTACCTCAAAAGTGAGTGGCGCGATATACATCGAATCCCCTTCTATACATGCATTCCAAATGCTCTGCACCATGTCCTCCGAATGAATACTCTCGCCGGATTCAATCATCGGCATCAGATCCTTGAGCATATCGGCGTCCCGATATTCCTTCAGCTCGTCGAATGTCCCGCAGAGCATATCCGGCCCTTCCCCGGCCAATATCTCCGCGCGGATGCGAAGGTCCGCCGCCTCAAGATTTGCTTTATAGGTCTCCACATCCACTCCGATATTGTTGCTGTATCGTTGGTAATAGTCCACAATTTCAATCCAGTATTGGTCACTAGCGGCGTTAAAATCGACGACGGCCTGTTGCAATCCCACATTTCCTGAACCGGCGGAGATGGTTATGATTTCTTTGTCCGACATGAAGGATTCCGGCTGGCGCACGAGCAGATGAAGAGACTCCTCGTTCGTGTTCCATTCCACCAGGTGACACACATATATATCCTCGTTCATGGGATAAACAAAGCGCCTTGAGTTGCCCGATACTAAACCCGTTCGACTCCAGAAAAACTGGGGTTCCGGGATATTTTCTTCGATATTAAATCGATAGAAACTATCCGTATTTGTAGAGTAAAGTGATCCGTCGTGCGACACATAATCCCAATCCGGCACCGAAATGCCTGCGGAATCTTGGGCCACACTGCCGTCCGGAAAAATCTCAAGAAAACCCTCTTCATACCTTCCGTTGCCGACACTTACATGTCCGTTGACATATAGCTTCCCGTCAATTTCGAAAATCTGACCGTCAACATTCATATTCACATTTTCAAATCGTAGTGTTCCATCTCTCGAAAAGGAGTTCAACACCCCATATCCGCCGACATATATCTCTTCAGATTCCGAAATATACAGATGGTAGTAATAATTGCCTTGCTCTAACGACCCAATCCCCACCGAATCAATATATTGAGCTTGGTCGTCAAAATAACAAACGCGGTAACTGCCCAGAGGACTGGAAAAGAGGATGGCGAATCCCCCGGACGGCACCCGGACCATCTTGATCGCATCTCCCCAGATGGTACCGTCATCAGGTAGTTTGACTTCTTCGAAACTCAGGAGATATCCATCCATATCGTAAAGACCGATCACCGAATATCCCACGGCCTGATAGTATTCTCCGGTGAACGAATAGACAAAGAATAAGACGGCAAAGCCTGACTCGGTCTTTGTGACACCGTGGACCGATACATATTCACCCTGTCCGGCCGCCGGCATCGCCAGATCCTGAGATTCATAGTATCTGTAAGCGGCGGGATCAATGACGATTTCCTGTGCGACGGCAGCTTCCATTTTATCTTCGGAACCGGCAGCGTTTGCAGCGACATCGTTTTCGCCGGAAGGACTATTCGTTCCCCGGGCTGACACTGTCGGGTTCGACCCCAGAAATCCGGCCTCTTTTGCCGAACAGGCAACCGCTGACAATGCCAGAGCTAAGATGAGAATCACCGAACAGACACGCTTCAAAAATCGCATAAGTACCTCGCTTCTCCGATTGATTAATAGTTTAATTATCAATCAAAGAAATACAAAGAGAATGAACAATCTAAGGAAAATCCGAGGCAAAAAGCGACAATTACTTGCGAATTCGAACACCGCCACGACGATTGCCCGATAAATCCGGACGCTTATTAATCCATCTCATTCCGTGCTATTCAGATATGGACCGGCTCATTTTTCGCAGTTTAAGCCGGAGATTTTTCGCTTCTGCAATCTCTTCAAACGCCGTCCCGATTCGGTCGGCCTGCTCCTGAAGCGATAATTGATTAAAGCCGCGCTTGGCGACAACACGATCAAAAGCTTCTCTTGCATCCTGAATCGGTAAAAGATTAACCGCCACGCAGTAAAATGTTTTTCTTCGCCCATCATTATATCGAGAAAGCAAATCTCGAAGAAGAACCAACTTAAGTCTCTGCTCTTCGTTGTATGCTTCGATTCCGATTTGCCGAGCTTTTTCGATATCTTTGAGTTGGTGTGCGTGGGTAATGAAAGAATCGAATTCATCAACTCCCGCATATCTCTCACAAGGGAACTCCGTGCACAGATAACAATACTCAACACGCCCATGTTCGATGCTGCACCGGGCTATGGCGCAGGATTGATTCCCGACACCACCGCCGCACCCCGGACAATAGCCGTCTATTCTCATCGGGCAGAGTCCACAGTTCAGACCACAAAGTGAAAAGTGCAGATTCTCTCTGTTAAAGTCTTTCATCGTGAACCCTCCAAAGCTTTTTTATAAATCGAAATGTATTCATCAACCGTAATCATCCGGCACAGTTCCCCGATCAGATCATACGGAATCGACGAGATATTCTTGAATCGAATACAACTTTTCCCAATATCCGGCTTGGCTAATAGGCGTTTTTGATATTCTTCGGAAAACCAATTCAGGATGGAACCTTGTGGGGAACCTTGCGTGGAACCTTGTGAGGAACCGTCCGTGGAACCTTCCGGGGAAACTCCCGAAGAAATTTCCGAGTAAAGGGCCATGTGATAAAGCGCAACGTGATTTTTCTGAGAAGCCAGCGAAATAAACGGCAGAGGCTCTCCCTTTTTGGCATGGTAGCCGGCGGGATAGCGTGACAAAGGAACCGAAAAGGATATCATGCCATAGGCAATCTGTTCTTCAAATCCGTCCGGCAAATTCGCAGATATGATTTGTCGAAGTCGATCTATAACAGGCCTTCGATCTTCCGGCAATAAATCGATATACTCCCGGACTGTTTTCGCTTCGTACTGCATATCGATTCCTCCGCATTGCGCAACGACGACTCACACTATCTAAGTATAACGGAAAACGACTATTTTTTTGTATTAAGTATTATTTATATCTTAAGAAAAATGGGCAATTTCTTGCCGATTTTATGTTTTCAAAACAATTATTTCATTAATCATACCCATTCAGAGCAAACAATAGATCTCGAAACGAACATTTCGGTAATTTGGTTATTGAAAGAAATGACATCCGTCATTATTTCAGCAATGCCAAGTAATTTTCGCCGGGTTTTTCTCGTCAGATCTTGATAGCAATCTGAGTGATCTCAGCATCCGTTCGCACTCGTCAGCCGCTTCTTTTTCCACAGTCTCCCATTTCGCGTCCGATCCGATCCGATCGTATGCTACAGCAAGAGCACCATAGAGCGGAAGACCGATACAATGACGCGCCGAATGTATCGTCGACGCGGACTGACCAATGGCTCGCGCGGCAGCCTGTGCGGAAGGGACTCCGTCTGCTTCGCGTGCGGCCTGATGACATAACAGGATGACGCGCTTCGCTTCCGGTAGCTTTATCCTTCCCGACAGCCATTCTCTCGCGGAATAAATAGACGAAATCGGACGACGGTCACCCGGAAAATGTTTGTTCCATATTGGGACTAACACATCTTCAGAGTAGTCGATCGCCCAGGTCGCCAGCGTCGTTTTACTCTGCGTTTCTATTTGCCGGATAAGCGCTTGTATGTAAGGCGCTTCCCAGTTATTGAGCATTTTTCTCGGCTTTGCCACCGGCGTCCTCCTCACCCCAACGGTATTTTCTGTTCTTCAACCACTTATCCAGATCACACGATAAACATAAGCCGTTATGGCAGCAGATTGTTCCGTCGCAGGTCGGACACTGCCAATTCTTTTCCTGACTCTTGAGAAATGCGTCCATCCCTTTTTCGCGGATCTCATCCAAATTGGCAATCATGCTCATGTGATATTTGTCGCGATATCGCTTGTCTAGCCGCTTCAGGCGCGAGCAAGGGTAATCCTCACATTCGGTGCAAAAACGCACCCGGCCGCTCCCCATTTTTTCGCAACTGTCCGCCATATGCAGACAGTGCTTTCCGCGAGGGATGCAGCCGGGACAATACGTCCGATGTAATCCTTTTTTGTTAATGTCGTTTTTCTGTCCTAAATACGCAACGCACAGGCCGCAATTCATACCGCAGGGAGCAATCAAACGTTCGTCTCTCATCGGACGATCTCCTTTTCACAAGGCGAATGCCACTTGATCTGTCGGATCATGCTTCACTTCTTAAATTGCTTCTCAATGCGTCCGGCTCGGAATCAGGCTTTTTTTCCGCTTCCGCCGACAATAGCGCCGATAGCACACAAAAATATCGCCACCGGGAATGCTATCCAGCCGGGATGCCACATATGGTAACCAAAGCCAAGTACCAGATAAACTCCGATTGCAAGCATAAAGACCACCCCGCACCACTTCCCGACCGCAGAGTTCTCTCCCGTGTTCTCGGCTTCTGCCAACTTGGCCTCAGGCGTATTGGATCGATTGTACTTTTCGATGTCAAACTTATCCTTGTCCATACCGCTATAGGTCATAATTGCTATAGAAATGCCAAGAATCAGCAAAAACAATGCGATATAAAGTTCTCTTCCGAAAATGCCGACGGTCGGCAAGGCAAAACTCAACACCAACCAAAGTACACTTCCGAACATCAAACCTATCGAAAAAGTCATTGTCAACCGAAACCGCCGCTCAGAGTCTTCAATCTGATCCTCAGTGTAAAACGGCCGAATATTCGGATGTTTTCTGGTATAAGCATCATGCCCCATTCCGGCATATGTCATTGCGAGAATACCCGAAACCACAAAGACCAGCATCGCCGCTACGGACAAAGGCATCATAACCTTAATCGACATCAAGAACAGCAGCACGGAAACACCGAAAAAAAGGAGCCCCACACCGATCGATATCGCACGCGAAAATCCATCCATGTGTTGATCATATTTCTCCGTATCTTCAACCGTTGCGCTCTCCGCGTCACCTCGCAGAAGCGTGTCGAGAGAACACGAGAACATCTCACACATCTGGAGCAATTTGTCCATCTCGGGGTATGTCGTATTCGACTCCCACTTGGAAATCGACTGCCTCGAGACCTCGAGACGCTCCGCCAATTGCTCCTGCGTCACGCCCACTTTTTTCCTGTAAAATTGAATGTTTTCACCTAAACTCATATTCATAACCTCAACCTGTCCCTTTCATCATTTTAACACGTAGATACCATCGATCGATGATTCCATTTTGCGGTAGCGGACATGTCAACTCTATAAATTTGATGTTGCTTTTCGCGAAAATCATGTACAGTTTGGGTTGCAAGCGTTGAAACCCGCTATATGAAGGTGTCTGCTTTTCGCCGGATAGCCAAAATACTTTCATCCACTCGAATGTTGACCTAGCTGACCTTGCCCAACTCACGGACGGCAGGGGGCTTCTCAAAATGGGCGAGGGTCAGGATCCTTGCGAATCACCGGATGGAAAAACGATTGCTTACTTGGTCTCTCCCATGAGCAAATACTGGTGGTCCCTTTATATCATGGGGGCTGACGATTAGGGGATTTCGATTGATTATGGCGCTAGTTACGGCTCGACCTGGACTTTGCGTCACAATCTAATACATACGAAATGATTGAGTTTGTGCTGTTTCGTATGTAATTTCTTTGATTTTCAAGCGAGCGCGAAACGGTTTGCTATACTCTAACACATACGAAATGCCTGAGCTTGTGCTGTTTCGTATGTATTACCGCCAAATTCGGATGTTTGGGAACTTTTGGCGGTAATTTCATATTTTTCCTGTTCCCGATGCAGTGATTTTCTGAAGATTTACCGCCAAATTCGGATATATTTAGTTACGTCCGTATAATGGTGTAAATTCAAAAAACAAGAGATGAGCCACATCTCAGACCCTATACCTGTATAATGTTTGTTGCAACACAAAAACAAAACAGGAGGAAAGAGAAATGGCTCAGGTCAATCTTACACTAACGCACGAGGAAGTTCTACAGGTACTG
>Ga0209723_1006423_pt1 | contig 11335 bp, 8 predicted proteins | sample BiotimSIPDNA_2_FD_185750 | JGI IMG/M metagenome (GOLD analysis project Ga0209723, IMG submission 185750) | Anaerobic biogas reactor microbial communites from Washington, USA - Biogas_R2 time_0 SIP DNA (SPAdes) (version 2) | ecosystem: Engineered > Bioreactor > Anaerobic > Unclassified | place... | reverse complement strand
AAACGGTCCAGACAAGCACACGCAACCCTTGCAATTTCCAGACCAGTCTATTAACAAAACCGGATGCACCTCAGACCGATGGAAGGATCAGTAGACGCATTCCGGATCGAGGCAAGGTTCCTTTGCCTGCTGGTCTTTCTATCTTCAACCATACTTCATTCGGCAAACGCATTCAGATTTGAGATGGATGAGTCCTCTTTGGAATCGCTTCTACTGTCCAGACTTGGCTCCCTGATGGATCGTGTTTCGAGCGAGGGGCTGGATCTCGAAATTGATGGCCAGCAGGTATTCTCAGGAAAAGATCGCTTCCTCCCTGGAAAGATTGCGCTCGGCCTCTCTTACTGGCTGGAAAACGGGATCGGACCGGAAGAGAAGGCACAACGCATGAGCAAGGGCAAAGCGCTGCTTCAAACGATCAAGGATCAACCCAACGACTCATGGGGCATCTGTTTCTACCTTATGGCGCTTCATCGCCTCAAGACCGCCGGATTGATTGAGGACACAGTTCCACCCGATCTCCTGAATGAACTCAAAGGGAAACTGAAGTGGACGGATCTCTGGGATGCGAACACCCATCAGATCAAAGGAAAGGCGACCAACTACCTTGGTGTTGCGTTCATGATTGCGAGACTTCGCTACCTGCTCGGGTGGGATCCGGAAGACTTCAGCCAACCGATTCTGGATCGCATCATGGATCACATCCGCGATACCTCCGGAGGAACCGGATTTTCAGATGAAGTCGCGGGACAGGGTCGATATGATCGCTACAGCATACTACTCGTGGCCGAAATCGCACACCGTCTCAGGGAAACCGGACTGACCCCGGATGAAGAACTACTCGGATGGCTGAGAGATGCTGCTAAGCTTGTTATGGCAAACATCAACGCGGACGGCCATGGATTTCTTTTTGGACGAAGCATTGGCGCATATGGCGACTCGGCATTTCTGGAAATCCTTTCAGCGGCCGCTGTATTCGGACTATTATCGGAGGACGAAAAGGCGATGGCCCATTCCTTCAGCCTCAGAGCCACTGAACGGTTTCTTACCTTCTGGTGGGACGATACCACGGATGCCGTCAACCTTTGGGATCGCGGCCGCGCAACAGACGCCTACCGGGGAAAACATCGGATTCTGGGAGAAAGCCTGAGCCTCCTGCACCATCATCTGTATACAAACCGGATCTGGGAAGATCTGGATGTATTGAAAGATGGTATTCCCGGCGTATTAGACAAAAGCCTGTCCTCAATCCCTGCCAACACCCTCACCCCTCTCACAGGAAACGGTCAGTCCCGTGCAGTCTTTACCCGCAGAAACAAAGGCCGGGTCTTCAGCCTATGGATCTCCAGTGGTGGAAACAACCTTCACGACAAAACCAGCTACTACCCGATTCCCTTCTCACCGGGAATCGTGGAAGCCCCACCCGACCAAAGCATCCCTCAACTGGTTCCCCTCATACGATTGAAAGACGGGACCGAACTCATGCCTCTGGTCTTTGCTGAAGGCATAAAAATGGAGGAAAGTGAGGACACGGCGATAATCTGCTACACACAACCGGGACTGGATGTCGTGGGAAAGAGAGAGCCCACTCTGGATGATCGCATCGGGGTGGAAGTGACGTATCGCTTTGAAGACGGCCGGATCATCCGCAAAGACCGCTTCATTCCAAAGGAATCCGTAAACGTCGAATCGATATCCATCCTGTATGCACAGGGGGACCTTTCCGCCCGTGTTTTTTTCTCAGGCTACGAGGAAGAATATGAGCACTCAGACGAAACATGGCTGGCCCCGGATCGTGTTCTTCGTGGAGTGAAACATGCCTTCGTGAAAGAATTTCTCATGTCAAAACCTGTCGAAGTAGAATGGTGTATCGAATACTGAACACGGATGGATCCTCTCGACGAATGCACATACTTCCATCCCACTCTCTGAAATGAACCTGAAAACGACTGCAATCCATAAGCCTGCCCCCCATTTTCCGGTGTTGGTCAAGCAGACTCCAGGCATCAATAATCTGGGTAACAAACTGCTCCAATTTGCACTCTTCGAGCACATCAAACACATGATGGATATCCCCATGGTCCTGTATGGCGTCACGATTCCTGATCTCCAAAATGACTTCTGTTCGGAACCGCACCCCCCGAAACTGGATAATCCATTGATTCTGGACAAATTCGCATGCAACCGGATCGATGCCGACCTGTTGCAGTCCCTCGTCTCATCCGGAATTTACGATGGCATATGGATGAAGGGATGGGGAACTAACTTGCGGACTCTTGGCCCGCAAAAACGCTACCTCGAACATCTCATTAACCGCCTGCCTTCCCCGATAAGAACCGTATTTCCCAAGGATACTTTGCTGATCAACCTTCGGCTCGGAGAAATTGTATCAGATCCATGCAAACATTCCGACTACACGCCACTTCCCGTCAAAAGCTACCGGCCCATAATCGAACAATCCAAACTCAAGCCCATTTTCTATGGCCAAATCACACCCGGACCATATCTGGATGAACTCAAGTCGGAATACCCGGATGCAGGTTTCATAGAAGGAGCGGGTCTCGACGCTTTCTGGACCATCCGGAATGCCAAACACAAAGTCCTATCAGTCTCAACTTTCAGTTGGCTCGCCGCATGGCTTGGACCACCCGACACCAGAATCTTTATGCCAATCGCGGGAGCCTTTCATCCGCTTCAGCGGCCGGATTGGAACTTGATCCCATGGAACGACCCACGATACCGTTTCATCGTTTATGCGCCTTACCCGAGAACACGCGAACACCCACTTTCCACCTATCTCGAAGAGTGGCACACCATGAGCCAACCTTACCCGATCATCCATCCGAAAGAATCCAGGTCAGGCCAGTCCCAACTCGAATAATAGGTGATCCGTGAGGAGCCTTTCGTGAATCATGAACAGACATCGGATGCAATCGTTCTCATTCGTTCGTCAGGTTCAATTGAATAAAATGTCAGGTGTATGCCGAAATGAGACTGCGTTGGATCAATATCGTGATAAGCTCAGATTGGATTCGGAATACCAGATGAGGGGTGATGCAGATTACCGATTCAGAAATCCAAATCGGGTCTTTGTTCCTCACAACGAACAAACATCGATTCCACGTCAGCGGGAATCAGCGAGTCCAAAATCTCGCCAATTGTGATATCGTTTTCTTGTGCTCCAACAACCTCAGCGAACAGACAATCCCGATCAAAACAGGTCTGCGCGATGTCCCGATTCTCCTTTTCAAAGAGTGAAAGAAAACCGGGTCGGTTCTCCACGTTCCAATAATCAAAGCGTCTGCCGCACATCAGCATATCGATAGCTTCTTTTGTCGCATCACACTTCAACCATCGCAACATGTCAGCATTCCGGCAACCCGCCCCATAGACTTGGTTCAATCGGCACTTCAGGACAGACTCAACATCGGAGAGACTTTCCCTGACCTTTCCAACATCCAGAAATGAAACACACTCCACACCGATTCTTTCAAAGAACGATCTCACCAAACTACCATTCTCGCACAAATCCTCATAAGTGAGGATCACAATCTCGTCGAATGTGCTTTGGTACATACGAATCGAATCAAAGAATCTCAACACACGGGTCTTACATGCATCAATGAACTCCGGAAAACCGACGCTCCCGCGAGGAGTTCCCTTCATGACGTATTCCTTGTACAACGCCTTGGTGTAGAAATCCTGTCTTCTAAGAACAAGCACTACTGTCACGTTGAATCCACCCAACAGTGTTCGCAGCCTTTTCAAATAGGATCCTCGCTGTGAAAACCAATCATCCGAAAACGAAGCATCCCGATGCCGACTTCATGATTCGGAGCTAAGAAAAAGACTCGATCCAGTATTTCTGCAAAACTGATGCCACCTCTCGACAAGAAGAAGCAAATCGCTTCCGGAAAACCTTCCGCCGGCATCGGAGAGGGAATGGGCAAAGGCATGATGAGCCCTAACGTCCTTTTTCCAAACTGGAGTATAATCAGGATAATAGAGCCCCGATTCAAGAAGCAGCCCCCTGTTGAGAAACGCGGATTCTTGTATCGCTGTGGATCCTGTCTTATGCAATCCTACGTGAAGAATCGCCCTCTGTTTTGACATAGGTCTCTGATCGAAAGCAAGAATTACCAGAGCTCAACGTTGGGCCAAAGCCCACCATGGCATAATCCCATCGTGCGGGAAGAAACAAGGCTTGATCGCAAGCATTCCGGACGTATCCGGAAAACCATCCAGTTCGCTATATCCCAGACATCTGGCCGTATGATAAAGGGGATAAAAGCGTTCCGCATCAAAGGCTTCGATCTGTTCATAGGGCCATTCTTTTCCATGATGGGCCAACAGCCAGTCAACCGCATTCCGGATGCTTGACCCGGACATTGACTCAAAACCCCACAAATCCACTCCGAATCGACGCCCCAACATGGCCACATGGAGAAAGCCCTGAAGGTTGAAACAACAGTAATGAGCCGATGTCGGTCGACTCATCTCCTCAGGCTGAATCCCTATCGGAGTAATCTGCTGATCAATCCGGCCCTGCGCCCTTGCCAGCGTTTGATATAGAATGTCTTCCTGACCCAAATACGCTGCAATGGACCCCACTTGCAGGTCGTAATAAGTGCCATGGTTATTGGTGGCAATACGCTCCTTTATCCCTTGCTTTGAGGTCAGCAGCCAATCCAGATATTGACCCATCCATTCCCGGAAAGATGAGGCATCCGCTTCGGAAAGGTAATTGCCGTGTTCCAACACCCTCACCGCATCCAAATAGTAGTAAAGGTCCTTGAATTCGATTATGCCACTGCTAAATCCAATGCTCTTGTTACGCCCCATTCTGACCTGAGAATAAAACAGATGGGGGTTCATCCGGGTCTCAGGATCGACAAAAAAACGCTTCAGGATCGCACATGCGTGCTCAGGATACCGCGAATCCCCACTTCGCACGCCTGCCAAAACGAGGGTAAGAGAATCATCAAAGACCCGCTGGATACGGGTGCGATCGTATTTTTCACTCTCGGGCTCATACATCAAGGTGCCGGGAACCCGAATCCCGTCTTTCTGGATGTAAGGCAATCCATCGGATTTGGTGGGATCCGGCCACCAATACGGAGCCGGATGCCAATAGTCCTGTGGATCGCCACTCGGCGGCAATGTCGTCTTGTCCACCACGGAATACAGGCCCCTTTGAAGCGCAATCTCCGCCTCTTCCATCAAACGGGAAAAGTAATTCCGATGCGTGTTGCATTCAGATGTCGAACCCGCCCCGGCAAAATCCGAAGCAGACACAAACGCGCCATGGGAACTCCTGTCGTCTTTGGCAGCCACACGCCGATCCAAATATCGAAGGGTCTCGATAATCGCCTCCTGTCTCACCCTTCCTCTGTTCTTGAAACTCTCAATCGTATCCGCTTCGAGGTTTCCCATACCGGAATACAGTCGAGCCACCCAACCGGCGACTCCGAATTGGCCGGCCTCGGGAAGCAAAGATCGACGCGACAAATCCCAAGGATCGTCTTTCCAGGAATCCCACTTTCCCGGAATTCCCAAGGCCCAAAACAGCTCCACCTTGGGGCGGCGTCCGTAACAAAAGTCTTCGTTGAATTCCGCTTCACTGTCCTGACGGAAAATCAACTGAGGTTCCTCGACCGGATCGGGCGGGATTCCATCCAGCAGCAACGTCTCATTCTCCAACATGCGCGCCATCGGCACGACAAAGAACTTTATCCACGGGGCATTCAAAACCTCCTCGCGGATCTTCGCATAGGCACTCGGCGTGAGGTAACAATTGCCATCCCAAGGCATCACCCATTTTCCCAGCTTCTTGCCCGCCCGCAAGGCAAAATTGCGGGCCCCGTTGTTGTTCATCACATAGTTGTTCTTGAGCCGACATGCAGCCGCCAAAACACGATCACGCTGATGAACGCCCAGTGATGCATACTCATCACTGGAGAGATAACCGGCCGCCGGCAGAGAATCCGTGTCAAAAGTGATCCTACGATATGCTTCTTCCTCAAAAGGAATATCCAGATACTCCTGCTTGTGGCTTTGCAGCAATTCGATGATCGATTCTTTCTCACCTTCATCAAAAACCCGGTTCAGGACCCATAGCCGCCTACATCCGGGATACTCCGGCTCATGCTTCAACATGAATTCGAGATTTTCACGGGTTTGGCCTAATTTGTGCCTCGGATACAAATCGTTACCCAGAATCCTGCAAAAAACGAAAGTGTCCTCCACCTGATGAAGTCCCTTTGCGTGGTATTCTGCCTTAAGGGATTCCACGTCTTTCGGAACCGACTGCCGAATGAGTTCAACCGGGTGGATCGCTTCCTTCAAGATCTTCTTTTTGGCTGACTTTTGCTCCTTTTCTTTGTCGATCATCGCCTTGGCCTCCGGATCCTTGTCGGCAGATACCAATGGCGTTGACTCAGTTTTCTTCCCAACGGGATCCTGGTGTTCATTCGAAGAGTATGGAAGACTGCTCACTGAGAAAACGTCTTTCGATGATTCATCCACCCGATCCAACCTTTCGTTCCCTCCATGAACGACCCTACCGGCCTTCCAAATCATCCAGCGCACCGGTGCCGTCACCTTCCATGACTTACTCTGGTGAAGTGCCTTGATCCGCTGCTGCAATTGTTCAATCGTCTCCTCTCTTGCAGACAACCGCATGGACGACATCAGTTTGTATTCATCCCTCTTTTTCTTCAGCTCATTGATCTTGGATTGTCTTTCCGCAAGCTTTGATTTTGCCTCTTCCAGTCGCTGCTTCAACCCACCCGTCTTTTGCTCGAGCTCTTCAATCCGGGCTTCCGCCCCGGCCATCCGCTCCGCAAGCTCAGCCTTTTCACGTGCCACCGACTCTTCACGCTTCCGGCTTTCCGTAAGATCAACTTTTAGCTCTTCTATCCGTTCCCGATCACGCTTGCTTTCGTGCTCCGCTATCGCAATCCGGGATTCCGCAATTCCAGCACGCTGCTCGGCTTCCAATCTTACCCGGTGGCTTTCCGCCTCATGTTTCCGGACCTCCTTGAGAGCCGCTGTTGCTTCAAGAGCACGCACTTCCGCCTTTTCGCTCTGAGCCAAGAGCCTCGCATCTTCCTTTTCCGACTTAAGCCGACCATTCTCCAGAAGGAGCGATAGCTTCTGGTTTTCATCCTGAAGACTCTCAATGCGCTTGCGGCGGGCCTCATTCACCCGATCCATCAGCCCCAACAACAGAATTCCATCCCCATCCAAACTGGTAGAGGCAGCCCCGATATCCGCCATTCCAAAATTCAACGCGAAACCCTCCGGAAGCGATCGCAACCAATCCAATGCTGCCGCACAACTCTGCCCTTCGCTCACAAGAGACTCCCAAATAGGAACCCCCACCCGCTCTCCGGCAGCAGCCAGTCCAGCCATCGCGGTTAGGCTGAAAACAAGGTATTCATAGGGTTTCGCCCGTTTGGTTTCCTCTTGCTGTTCCCCGTCTGAAGCGACTTGACGGCCAATTCTAAGACTCGACTCGACCAGGATCTCCTCCACCCGGATCTTTTCGTCCAAAAACCAGAAGCATGAAACCCTCAGCAGATCATACCATAGGCCAATGTTGTTAACGGCTGAGCAGGCCCGGACACCGTTCTCACTTTTTTCCAACCAGTCAACAAACCGTCTGAACCAATCCTGCAAGCCGGACTCCAACGTGCGCGAAAACGCAAAATCCGCCCGCAACAATGCGACTGCCTCCAATACATAAACCAAACGTCTCGCTTCTACGATAGATTGCCACCTTACGCCCTTTCCACCAGGAACTATCTGGGCATGGTCGAAGTTCGGGTTTTGGCAGGTCTCAGGGTCCACAAACCAAGCTTCAAGCAATTTGATAGCCCTCTGGCCATGTTCTTCAATCCGATTCAAAGCCGCCGAAAGCGACAGCACAAAGACTGCCTCGCTGAATTCCGAAAACGATGTCAAGTCGTATTTCAGTAGGTAACAATCGGGATTAACCTCTCCATCCCGGCGCACATAGGGAAGCCCGTCGGGTGCATCCGCATTGGGCCACCAGTATTTAGCCAAACTCAGGTAATCATGAGGATCGAAACCATCGGGCACATCCACCTTGCTCGTAACGGACCATGGACCTTTATCCATCCACCCATTGGCAAGTTCTCCCAAGGAGGCCAAGTGCGACGCCACCGGCTCAATCCGCTGCGCTGCGATCTGTCGCATATGTGAGACCTCACGTCCCTCAAGCAGCAGACTGTTCCTTTTTTCAACCCCTGCTTCGGGCGCGGCATCATCCAGAAGACGCCTCCACACGACGCCCGGCGAAAAACCGCTTGTCAACGCCAACAGGAGAGTCTTTTCAATAGTTATCATCATTTCTTAATCAGTCAAAATACCGTTATGAGCAGGCATGGAATGCCGGGAAAAACGGTTAGCAAAACCCATTCCTCAATTCAACATCTAAAATAACCAGCTATGAGATGCTCCGGTTTATTCTGATGTCAACGAGCCAGGAATTATCAATCTATGAAAGCGAATCCCATTTCATGACGGATCCAAGTCGACGTTCCATGCCCCCTGGCACACCACAGGATGCTTTTTGACGTCCTTCCCGCCGTTATCCACCACAAACCGGCAGGATTCCTTGAGCAAATTGTGGGCTCCGTCAGGCTTTTTTTCATACACTTGGGCGGTGGCAACGTAATCCTGATTCTGGGATTCGAAGGGCAGGCTCTTCATTTCAAACACCATCCGGACCCGCTGGCCTGAGAGGACCTTCCCAAGCTGACGCCGGGTGGGCGCGATCCGACTCAGCAACCCTTGCGTCTTGGTGCGGACCTCCACCGAAGCCCTCACATTCTGGAAATCCTCCATCGCGGTAAACTCGATGCAGACGCCGAAAAAACCATCCGATTCAAAAACATCCGAGGGCATCCGGTTCTCGTCGAACAGGTGAAAACTCCCATCCCGAACTCCTTCCGCAAGTGGTTCCGCCGATGGGCTATCCCCGGATGCAGGCTTCTCCATGTATAGCTGAACCGCCTCATCAATCGCACCGTCAAAGACAACCGATCCCTGCCGCATGACAATACCCCGCTCACACAATCCCTTGAGAAGGGAAGGCATGTGGGTGACAATGATGATCGTCCTCCCGCTCGAGGCCAGTTCCTTCATCTTGTTGATCCCTTTCATCCGGAAAATCCGGTCGCCAGTGGCAAACACCTCATCCAGAATCATAATGTCCGTGCTCAAGTGTACTGCCACGGAAAAGCCGAGCCTTGCCTTCATACCGGTGCTGTAGCGCTTGACCGGCGTATCCATGAACTCCGGGATCTCCGCAAACTCCGCAATCGATTCCATCCGGGATGCAATCTCACGCGGCTGCATACCGAGAATGGATCCGTTGAGGTACACGTTTTCGCGGCCGGTCATTTCCTCATTGAAGCCGACCCCGGCTCCCAGAAGCGAGGCCACCCTTCCCCGCAAGCGGATGATCCCCTTGTCCGCCTCGGTGATACCGGAAAGGATCTGTAAGACCGTGGACTTCCCCGCTCCGTTGCGTCCCAACAGTGCGACCACCTCGCCTTTTGCCACCGAAAAAGACGCTCCCTGCACCGCCCAAAAACGCCTGTTGCGGTGGGCGGTTTCGGAAGTAACCGACGTCCTGTCCAAAATGAGGCTGTTCGGATCCTCTTTTCCCATCAATCGGGCCCACAAAGACTCAAACTCCCGCACCAAGGTACGCCCCCGCAAGCTTCCGGTTCGATAGGATTTCCACACATCACAGATCTCCACAGCCGGAGGCACAGGTGATGCCCCATGGGTAATCGAAGGGACTGAGGGTTGATCACTCATACGATATCCATAAACTTGCGCTGGACCTTGTTGAAAATGACCAGACCTGAGAAGAATAAACCAAAGGACAAACCCCACCCCACCCAAAGCAAGGGCGCGGTTAGCGTCGCTTCCCCGAATAGGCAATAGCGCCAGGTTTCCATCGCACTGGTCAAGGGATTCAATGCGGCGAGCATCCGGTATGATTCGGGAACAACCGCCAATGGAAAGATAATCGGACTCAAATACATCAGGCCCTGGGTCACCACCCCGGACAGCCCGGAAAGGTCACGGTATTTCAGTGTGGCACAAGCGAAAATAAAACCCATACCAGAGGCAATCATGGCAAGTTGAACAAGCGGTAATACCATCCCGACCATCCTCCATGAGGGAAGTGCCGCTCCATGTGCAAAAAAGAAATAGAGGATCAGACAGCCAAGAAACACGATCTGCACACCGAGCGATACCGCTGAAGTGATAACGGAGGCAAAGGGAGGAATAATCCTTGGGAAATAGACTTTTCCCATGAGCCCCTTCCCACTCACGAAAACGGTGCTGACTGAGCCAAAAACCGCCGCAAAAAAGGCCCATGCGGTGTTGTTCGCAAAATAGAACAAAAAAGGAGGAACACCATCGGTGGAAATCCCACCCAACTTATTGAATACCAACTGAAACAAAAAGGTCATCACGAAGGGCCGAATCACCAAGTGCAGCGGCCCGAGCAGTGTCTGCTTGTAAGTCAACGCCAAATCCCGTTTGGCCAGAAAATACAGCAGGTGCTTATAGCGCCAGACTTCACCCCATTCAAAATGAAACCAGCTCCGGCCGGGCCGGATCTCCCGTACCATATCGGCCGATTCCGCCTGTTCGCCACCTCCGCTCATGAAGATCTCCCCAAATCCGACTGTGGCTCAACGCCCTCCAGTCCCAAGCGGGCCAGAGTGAGGAAATCACCGGACACAAACTGCAAACACATGAACATGAAATAATCGAAACAACCATCCAAACGCTTCAAGGCCTTGAGTCCAGCCTTATTCCAACAATTGCCCGTTTCCACCCAATTGCACGCCAAACCAACAAAAAGTTCATCCTGTCCACTCCTCTTCTTCTTTTTTGGACAGAATTCACAGGATCTACAGGATTGAAGATGATGATTCTCACGCCAAGCCGCAAAGCCGCCAAGGAAGAGAAGAGGAAGATTTGTTCTCTCACAAAGGCGCAAAGCACACAAAGTGAAGAACAACATGGAAATGCATTCCCATCAGTGTCTATCAGTGTGCATCAGTGGTTGAATGTCCTTTCCTCTTTCATGGTGGCGAGGCCACAGGCCGAAGTCATCGTCGTGGCCTGAAGACCACCCAGCGAAACCGGAACGGTTGATCGATGTTGAATACAAAGAGGTTTTTGCATCGCCCTAACGGGCTTACGCCCTTCGCCTGCGGCTCCGGGCACAGATGTCCCTCGCACGCTCGGGACAACATACTATGAGTAAGAATCTGCTGTTTGG
>Ga0209723_1006422_pt1 | contig 11335 bp, 8 predicted proteins | sample BiotimSIPDNA_2_FD_185750 | JGI IMG/M metagenome (GOLD analysis project Ga0209723, IMG submission 185750) | Anaerobic biogas reactor microbial communites from Washington, USA - Biogas_R2 time_0 SIP DNA (SPAdes) (version 2) | ecosystem: Engineered > Bioreactor > Anaerobic > Unclassified | place... | reverse complement strand
AAAGTAGAGGCGAGGGTCTGAATGCTGAATGGTGAATGGTGAACGCTGAAGGGCGAGATGAGTTTTGCGATGGTCGAGCTGTTTTATCCGCAGATGACGCTGATGACGCAGATTTTTTTTGGGGTGTGTTGCACGAGGAAACTAGCCTTGCCGCAGCAGAAACGCTCAAAGCGCGAAATTAAGGTAGCCGACGTCCACCCCGTCCACTATGTCCGCAGCTGGAAGCGCAAGGCATGGCCGCCCTGGGTAAGTTTCAGAAAAATTCGCAATTTTTTTTGAAGTCATGTTTAACTCTATGCAGTTCAGGTATTTAAGTGGTCATTTGGAGTCGTCTGAAAGGCTGTGGAAGGGTCTGTTAGGCTTTGCTTTTTTTTTGATGTGTAGTACCTTATATACGGTAGTGCAACAACGCCAATATGCTTTCTACTGTGTTCCCAAACAGTTGTTTGTGGAAGCCCCGTGAAGGCGCAGAATTTCCGGATTTGCCAGCAAGGAGGCACCCATGGCCGCCCGCCATTCGACGATTCCTGAACTTGTTCCGCAGCCGAAGAAGCTAAGCTTGACCGGAGGTGACAGCAATCTATCCATTGATGTGCGACTGTCAACCAGCAATGTGTCACCTCTGCAACGCAAAGCCATTCGTTCTATTTTGACGGATGTCGGCGTTCGGGTGGTGGCTAACAAGAAGACGTATGTTATAGAGGCCAGAGTCGAGGATGCGTCTGCCTTCGACTTGAGCGACGTTCCTGCTGCCAATCGTCGGGAGTATTATGAATTGACGATTCATGGCAGCAAGGTGACGGTTCGTGCGCCGGAGCAGGAAGGCACTGTCTGGGCCGCCCAGACGCTTGCGACCCTGTTCAAGAAGGTCATTGCTGGCGGTACGCTGCCGAATCTGTCTATTCGCGACTGGCCGTTCCTGCCGGTGCGCGGCGTTTTCGTTGAAAACAAATGGGGTTCTGACCGGATGACGCTCATTGATTGGTGCCAGACTATCGACCGCCTGTCAGCAGTCAAGATGAATACGATGGGCATTGGCCTGTACGGTTGCTGGGGGCACTGCCGCTATGAAGGCCCTGACAAGCCGACTGAATTTCTCATGGTGCCAGTTCCCGGTCGCGATGACTTGAAAACACCCCATACCTTGCGCTGGTTCTCACCTAAAGATAACCAGTGGTGCGAAGAGACCTACCTCGCCTCCTTCATCAACCAGGAAGACCTGCTGCGCAACGTCGTCGAATACGGTCGTGAGCGCGGCGTCACGGTCATTCCCTTTGTCAACAGCTTTGGACATAACACGTACTTTGCCCGCGTCATGCCGGAATTGTCCGCCAAGGATGCCAATGGCGATGCCAGTGGCGTCGGCTATTGCATCACCTCGCCGGAAACCCGCGAGTTTGTGGAGAAGTTCTACGAGGGGATCCTATCGCGCTATTTCTGCGGCAGGAATGGCGACGATAAAAGCATTGAGTATTTCCATATCCAGATGGACGAAGTCTGGCCCGACTACCCATGGCCTGACGAGCCGACCAAGGTGGGCGATCCGTGGTGCAAGTGCGAGCGCTGCGCCGAAAAAAAGCCGGAGGAGAATCTGCTTGACTATGTCTTCTGGCTGACTGAGATGCTGACTAAGAAGGGCGTCAAGAAAGTCGTGATGTGGAATGATCAGTTGACCCGCCACATGAGCGCGTTTGACGCCAACTTTGTCAAGCGCCTGGAAAAGGCCGGTTTGAAGGACAAGCTCATCCTGCATTGGTGGTGGTACAGCAACGCTGCTTTGAATGACAAGACTAAGGTGTCGATTGGGAAAAAGCTCGGCATTGAGGGCTGGGTGGCGCCGATGACCTGCTACTACAACTGGAACACGTACGACTTCCGGCGCCCGAACATTGACATGATGATGCGCATGGCTGACGCCGAGGGCGCTTCCGGCGCTGTTTCCTACGCGGTTCATGATCCGTCCCATCTTGACCATGAGGCTCTGCTGGCGGTCTACGCCTGGGAATCCACTGCTGGCCAGGACATGGAGAAAGTCCATCAGCGCTGGGCGTCTGCCATGTTTGGCGGCGAAGCCGTGGAGAGTTATGTCAGCGCCGCTGACAAGCTGCTCAAGGCCGTGCGTACGCCAGCCTACGGCTATTGCCCGAACTACATCTATACTTATTACTTCAAGGGCGGCGCCTGGCCGCGCCAGTATCCTGGCGAAGCGCTGGATGCCTTGGCCACAAAACTCGAAGGCGTAGACGTGCCAGCGCAACTGCGCGAAGCAGCCGCCATGGCCCAGGAGGCCGAAGACCTTTTCCGGGATATTTTGGCGACGGCGACGCTGTCTAACCACGCCGAAGCCTGCTTGCAGAGCCTCTGCGGAGATGCGTTGCGCGTGCAGGCATACGCAGAGGCATTTGCGTGGTTGTTTGAATTGCGCACCGCCCTGGAACCGGGCATGGTCAAGAAGAGCATGGCGACGGCCTGCCAGAAGGCACGTGACGACTTGGCAGCCAAGATCGCGGCGTTCGAACCCTGCAAGCCGACCTGGGTCACGCCAGCCTCGCTCCAGGCACTTAGCACGCTACTGGCATTTTTCGATCAGCTCGCCGGAGAACTGAAGGCATTCGCAGCCCGCAAACGCGCCAAAGACATCAATTGGACGCTGCTGACCAAGCAGAAAGGCGACGCAGGCGAAGAGAAAAATGCTCCTAAGCAATAAAAATCCCGTATTGGGGTTGTAAAACAGCTGTTTGGACTTATGGTAAGAATTGGTGGCTCCAAGTACGACACTCTGAACAAAACCACATCGGGGTCTACATGACCTTATTTTCACTGAACTGCAGAGTGAAAATGTCTGGCGCCACCACTACTGAAGCCCACGAGGCGGGAACCGAAAACGCGGTTCCCGCCTCTTTTTTGGGGGGGATTTTCGTGGACAGTGGACAATGGACGCCAGTGGACTTTCGTGGACGTAAGTAGACGATGGACTGTAGACAGAAGTGGACGTTAGTGGAGAGTGGACGTGGACGTCAATGGACTTTCGTGGACGGTGTTTGGTGGTTGTCGTACGTAAAGCCCATCTGAAAAGCATAGTCGGGTTTTATAAAGGCGGAAGGTGCCGCAGGCTCTTTTCCTCCCCTTTGCGCCTTCTCTCCCCTTTCCCGCTCTGGATGTGCAGCAGCAGTCTTCAGGCATTGAGTCCTTTGTATCAGGCGGGTTGTGCGATGACTTTCATTCCGAGCCAGTTCACGCCGGAATGGAAGTCCAAGGGGTTGGCGCAGCGGATGGCATAATCGTCGTCATTGCGCAGGACGCCGCTGCCGTCGGGAAGCCACAACCCTGCGGCATAGCTGCCGGCTGGTGCTTCCTTTGGCAAGGCCACGGTCAGAGACAGCTTCTGGGATGCCCCATGGCCGGCCCAGCGCTGAATGTCCGTATCAAAGGCAAACGTATACTCTGCTTCACCTTGGCGCAGCACCAGGAAGACAGGTCGGGGATTAACCGGGCTGGCAAAGCCACAGTTGACTAACTCCACTGTCACGTCAAAGGGGTGGCCGCATTGAACCTGTTCAGGCATTTCCGCCCGGGTCAATTCCAGGCGATAGCCAAGGTGGTCGCGGATGTATTCATAGTAGCTCCGCCATACATGCTGGCCATGCGCATCGACGAAATAGCTGTCGCTTACTGGCAGGTTTGCATCACGCAGGAACATCGGGTCGACAGGGACTACTTTCCAGACATCGATGGAATACTTGTCACCTTCGAACAGGGAGTTGCCATGCACAAACCCGAAGGTGTCGTAATGCCAGCGCGCCAGGTGCATGGTGGCTTCGGTCGGGAGTGCCATGCCGCACAGATCACGCCAGAACAACTCACCGTCCATAGGCAGGAAACGCCCTTCCTGGGCCAAATAGTCTTTTTCGGCATCTGCTGACACCAGGCTGTCGCTGCGGCCAAAGGTGCCGCCATGGGATTTGGAGGCCAGGAAGCCGTCGTTGAAATGACCAATCCGGGCTCGCGGCGTCATGGTGAACGCCTCGTCCTCGCGCAAAGGCTCTGATCCGTACAAGTTCATCTTCAAGACAGGATAACGCACCATGGTGCGCCGTTCTGGCGGCAAGGCCTCCAGCACGGCGGCGAACAATTCCCCGTGAAACGCCTGGTCGCGTTGCAATTGGTGGTAGCTGTTGTGCCATTCTCCGAATTGGCCGATAAAGCCGCATTGCAGGACATAGATGACGTCGCTGTATTTTCGCAGCAGCGGCCTCAACTGGCTCAGATGCTTCAGGGTCGTGGCGGCTGTCGGTCCAGTCAAGGTCGGCGACAATTCATACGCAAAGCGCAACAGAGCCTTGACCTTGCTTTCCCGCAGTTTCAGGAAAAAGCCCTCGATGTCGTCCAGCTTGCGAGCCGGTAGATTCTGGCCATCATTGTAGCGCATCAGGAAGCAGTAGCTCTGCATGATGGTGATGCCGTCATAGCCGAAGAAGTCGAGTTCATCCTGCCATTGGCCATGGCTGAATTCGATGCCATCCAGGCGGTTGCCGCGGATCAGGTGGTGTACGCCGGGAATGTCGATGTTCTGGAAAACAGGCTTCTCTGACCGGCCGTCGAGCTTGTTCCGCTTGTGATGGCATGAGCACATCCCGGCGACTTCACCGGGAATCGTGCTGAAATACATCTCAGTCCGAAAACCGCGTTCAGGATTGCGCAAGCCCATGCGGCCATGCCAGTCGTCGGGTCGGATGCCACGAAATGTTTTTTGCATAAGGAACCTCCTAAGAAAAAGGGACATCAACTGAAATAACGCGGGCAACCCTGCCCACTCAAAAATCCAGAAAGCGAGGCGCCGCTCCTGCGCAATGCCATCTCGACGAGGTCATCAGGCTGTCTTAGGTCATTCGTCTTCCAGTTCATCCAGGTCATAGCTGATCTGGAAGGTGCAGGTGATGCACTGAATTTCCTCGATGGAGGTCGCCCCCAGGCTGACTTTTTCCCAACCATTTTGACGCAGCATCCTCATGCCGCGCTCCATGGCTGCCTTGCGCAGCTTGCGTGTCCTGCACTCGTTATTCATTATACGCATTTTTGCCGATTGCATATACCACCGTATTGGACTTAGGCACGAATGGGGTTTTTATCATGACTTTAACCAGCTCGGCATCAGGCTGCGCCATGCGTCTGAAAAGCAGCTCAATAAGCTTATCGACGATTTCCTCATGGCTGATGTTGAAGGTAGGCAGGGGTTCGCAAGGCAAAATCTCAAGCAGGTTGTTGTGTCCTATGATCATCACATCTTCCGGCACCCGTCGTCCATGTTTGCGCAGGAATGCGGCGAGGGCAGCGGCCTTACCGTCATTGTGTATGAAAATTGCATCGGGAAAATCCGGTTTGTGCACCTCAGCAGCGGTTAGGTGTTGCGTAATTTCTTCCCAGGTTCCATACCAGCGAGCCGGTGGCGGCGCCTTTTTTTGGCGCAAGTATCGTGTTACCTTCTGGTAAAGCTCTCTATTTCTGATTCCCTCGATGGCGATGCGCTTTCTTTTCGCCGCCAGAAAGTGGTCTATGGCTTCCTTTAGCATGGTGTCGGTATCCAGCAGCACCACGTCATGCTTTCGGCAGTCTGGCAGCTCGTAGAGCACCTGGGGAGTGCTGCCGGCCAGGTGCGGAGTGGGATTCTGCCAGGCGATAATGCCGTCCACCTGATGATAAAGCACACTTTCATAGCATGCAGCCACCTCGCTGTAGTCGCGCCAGAAGGAAAACAGTGGCATGTAGTCGCGCTCGCGCAGTCGGCTTTGCAGGAGGCCGCAAAACAGAGAACCGTAGTAGTCTGTAGGCATGGTCATGAGAATGCCGATCAATTTGCGGTCGCAGCCGCGCAGGCTGCGCGCCATTAAACTGGGACGGTAGCCGTGCTTGTGCGCCAGACTGCGTATAAGCGCCGCTTTTTGCGCCGAGACATTGCCGCGGCCCTTGCCGTTCATGACCAATGAGACCGCAGTGCGCGAAACGCCGGCAAGCTCGGCAAGTTCACGTAAGGATATGGACATGAGAAAAACCGTTGACTATAATGAAATTTGCTTGTCGAAGGGGCTGTTGAATTATTATATGAAGGCACATTTTCCCAGCCAGGTCGCAGGCTTACAGAATGGTTGAAGAATTGTCGCCATGATATGTTGAACCGACAATTTATCAAGATGTTGTGGCGTTGCAACGTTGCGATAATGAGATTGTCGCCATTCTGGCTGCGGTTCAGCGTCTTACCGCTCAGGGCACGGCTTGCCGCAGTGCTTTCAAGCGTAGTTGCTCAAGGTCGGCGCCGGCTTGATACTCTGCAATCAATTTGGCGACGAATTCGTGCTTGCCCTGTTGTTTGAGCAGGTTCAGCAGATTCCAGTCTTCTTTGCCTTGCCGCAGGGCTTCGGAATGGCGAGTTGGCACTACTCTGCGCCAGCCTGGATAGACGATAGAGTAATCGTTCGGCTCCTGCAAGCCTTCCCCTTTGGGGTGGCGGTCAAAATGATTCCAGGCGCTGCCTCGAGGCGAATAATACGAGTAGAATCCCCAGCCGTTGATGCCGTAGGCTAAGCTGTCCCAGGCCATTTTGCGGTATTTCTGGATTTCCGCCGCGTTTTCGGAGCGGTCCAGGTGTCCAGAGACATAGTAGTAGGCATTCACCAGGCGTTTCGCCGTGAAAGCCGGCAGGGACGCAGGCCGATCCTCAAGCAGGAAGAACAAGGGCATTGAGATATTCACCTCTTTGGCGTACCAGTCGGCAAGGTCGGCGGCGACAAGCTGGTCTTCGGCGACAGCACCCTCGTCGAAGCCAGTCCAGTAGCAGGGATTGACATATACATTAACCCGTGGATTCACCTGGTGAATCAGCTTGCAGGCATGAGCGACTGCGGCGATGTTCTTATGGCTCGGCTCATCACCTGTAAAGCCATACCAGTCGTCATAGTCCAGACCGAGCGCCTCCATCTCATCAACGCGTTTTTGCACCTCCTCAGCGATTTTTTCAGCGGCGTCCTCGGGAAAATCCTCGGCTTTGGTCCAGATGCCGCAATAGATATTATGGACGTATATGCTGGGGATGACACGGCCGGCCGGGAACATCAATTTCATGCCATGCGCCTTTGCCAGGCTGATGAGCAGCTTATTTTCTTCGTTGCTGAGGCCGCGATAATCCGTGATGCCGCAATCCAGGGCGTAGCTCAAATCTTCCTTGGCGCGCTCTTCATGCACAAATGGGAACATCCTGGTCAGATTGTCGGAGTAGGTCTTGACAAAGGCGAAAGTTTCTGGGAGCGTCACATCGACCACCTCTATGTCAATGCGCTGGGGTTCGCCGCCTTCAATGGCAATTGTCGCTGTGTAGCGTCCTGGGACGGCATTGCGGGTCGTGAAGGTCAGCCACAAGACAGCGGCCGCTGATGGATGCAAGGTGATTTTAGGGAAATCTCGTATCTGGCGACCATTGAGCAGGAATTTATCCATCAGGCTGCTGCCCAGCATATTATCCTGATGGAAGATCGGCCCCAGGTTATTGCCGAAACCGCGGTCGCCAATGCTGCCCATGACTCCGACCCGGGCGCTGATGTCCTGCTCATTGGCCTGCCGTCCGTCCGCAGTCAGAATTTTCGGCGCCATCACCGTGACTTCGGTGGGTTTGCTGACTTTTGTATTTTTCAGCGCGATGGCAAGGTTTTCGGTTTCATTGCGTGCCATGACTACTGTAATTGGGCGCCCGATTTCGTCCGGTGTGGGCAACAAGGGCTGATGGCTGATGCTTCCCCAAGTCGAGACTTGAAACCATACGGCAGGCTGAGCTTTTTGGCTCTCTGTCAATGATTTGACCCAATAGAAAGCCTCGCGGTCTGACACCGCGCTTTTGCCGACTCCGGTGATGCTCGGATAGGCTACGCCAATGGGGTATTCGCCCTTGGCCACCGGCTCAAAAATCTCAGGCTCCTCACTCAGATTCACGGCGTCGCCCCAGGCCATGACCTGGTCTAGCAGGGTCACTTTCGGCGCTTGGATGGTTAAACGCAAATAACGCCCCGGCGGCGTGGACGCTAGTTTCAGCCGATGCAGTTCCTGTTCGGGGCAGTCTTCAAGAGAGCGTTCAAAGACAGTTTTCCAGTCGTCCTGCTCTGCGACGCTGCTTAGTTCTATTCGCAGCGCTGCTTTTTTCGAGGGTGTGATCACATCAATTTCATTGAAAACACACTGTCGTTTAAAATCGAATATCACGACTAGTGGCCGTCCGTTGCTCAAGCCAACTCCCTTGCCGCGACGGCCGTTAAGCAGGGTTCGCAACATTTTTCCTGTGCGTCCGGGGCGGTCGTCGGCAGGTTGGTCAGGCGCAACTTCGTAGCTGTACTCTACGCCAGTCAAAACGCACTCGCCAAAGTAATCTTCGTTATCGGAAAGCAATTTCCCCGGCGGTTCAGAGGCCTCATCGACCGAGCCGTCAAACCACCGGAGTCGGGCGTTGGCAGGGCTGCTGAGGAGGAGCATGCTGAGCAAACCCATGCTGACTGTGCTGGTGCGAATTGTTTTCACGTAAAGTCCTTGCCTTAGTATTTTGGTCGTGATTTCCGGGATTTAATATTAAGCTTTATTTAAAGGCTGCAAGAGCCCGGTTGCGCAAATCCTGCCAATTCACCTGGTTTTGGCCGGAAGCTGTCAGCAGTTCATCTAGGAGCTGCTGTTTGCCAGCGGCTCGGAGAGCGCAAAGCAGGCGGTAGTCTTCCCAGCCTTCGCGCATTGTTTCATAAATCGGCGTGATAATAGCCCCTTTAGGTCCAGGGAAAACCATTTGGTAGCTATAGCCGAGGCTGGTCCAAGTTTTGATGTCCCAGGCATTTCCCTGGGGCGCATAGTAACAGTAATAGCCCCAGCCGTTAAAACCATGCCGGAAGGACTTCCAGGACATGCCGCGGCCCGCGCGTCGAGCCGGATGGAGGTAGTGTGCTTGAACCATGCGGGGTTTGCTCCATAATTCCTGCGTCGTGAGGTTATCGCCAACAAGGTTAGTGATAGGCACGGAAATATCAATAAGCTCGTTGTAGAAATCTTTGAGATGATCGAAAATGACTTCCTGTGGAGGGAAGCCCGGTCGCCAAAATAGCGGATTCATGTAAATGCGGATGGCGGGGTCAGCGCCCTTGATAATGCGGGCCAATTCGCCATAAAGCCGAGAGTTGCCCTCGCCGGGCTCGTCCCATAACTCCATGAACCACTTGTCATAGCCGAGGCCTAAACCCTTTGCTTCTGCTGCCAGTCGGCGCGATTCCTCGGCAATCTCCAGGCGGTCTTGCTCAGTCAGGTCTTCGACCTTGAGTTTTCCGCCATAGCCAAGATAGATATATTTCCGCGGTCGGATCATGAGATGGTGGTGGCAAGGCCCGGTTTTAGCGAAAAATTCCGCCTTGCTGCCGGGTTCAGGGAAACCATCCCAAACCGTTGCACCGAGTTTGCGGACGGTTTCCACGTCGTTCTGGACGCGCTCCAGGCTCTCGAAGGGGAATTGCTGGGTGCCGACGCCCCAAGCCCGCAGCCAGATGTCTGGCCAGGGCAGGCTCAGCGACACTACGGACAGTCCCAAGGGCATGACGCTGAGGCGGCCATCATCCGATGCTGCCCGCAGCTGGGCCGTGTAGGTTCCAGGGATTGCCTCAACACTGCTGACTCGCAGCATGACGACCAGGCTGCCGCCGGGTGGCAGGACTACTGTGGGAAAATCGATAAGGGCTTCCGCATTAGCCAGGTAACGCTTCATCTGGCTGCGGCCCAGTTGCTGGCCTGGTGCAAAAAAAGGCAGTACCTGCATGTCGCCCTCGGGTTCGGCGTCGGGCGGCAAGTCGCCAGTGACAAAAAGGCGCAGCTGCTCTTCATTGGTCAAGGGGCGCTTAGGCCGGTTGGCCGGCAGCACGCCACCGCCGAGAAGGGTCAGTTGCAGACCAGTGCCTGATGGGCCGTCTGCTGACAAGGTCACCCGCACTGCGTGGTCAGCGGGATTTGTCAGCGTCAGGTAGCAACTCTCGATTTCATTTTGGGCCAGGGGCATCGCCAACGGCGCATTGATTATCCCCACTGCGGGCAAGACCGGCGCTGTCGGCTGGGAGGTGTCAGCGGCAGCCCATAACACTGGCAGGGCCTGGTGAACGCCCAAAGTCTTTTGCCAAGCCGCAAAGTCATCCAGGCTATAGGCGCTTGATGCGATTCCAGGCAGGGAGTAGCGCTGATCAGCCGCTAAATCCGGGACGTGGACTGGACGGATTTGTTCTGGGCAGACGTCCGAAACTTCCGCGTCACCCCAGACAATGACTTCATCCAGACAGGTGGTGCCCTGGCCGTTGAAGCTAAGCTTGAGGTAACGCCCGCGGCTGTCAGCTGGCATTTTGGCGCGGTAGAATACGCTGCTGTCTTTCTTATCAAGCGGCTTGTCGTAGACTTTGCGCCATGGCCCATTGTCTGGATCGTCCGCAACTTCCAGCGTGAAATGGTGGGGATTGCTGCGGAAGGCATAGAGGTCGACTTCGGTAAAGAGACAAGGACGCTTGAAGTCGAAGAGAACCAGCAAGGGGCCGCGATTTTGGCCGACCGGCACGTGCCAGTCGCCGCTAAAGCGGCCATCCAGCAGTCGGCGGCCGAAGGTATTGCTGTCACTGCGGAGGCGGTCTGGCGGGTTAGTCGGTTGACTGAGGTAGCGATACTCCACCCCGGTCAGCGCGCAGTCACCCCAGTAGCCGTTGTTTTCGCTAAGCAGCTTGCCAGTGGGCGGGCCGTCCTGATCCCATACGCCATGAGACCATTGAATAGGCTGGGCATAAACCACGGACACAGCAAGAAGTAGCGTCCAATAAAGTGTTTTCATCTGCTTTTTTAACTCACTTGCAAGAGGGGGTGCTGACCATCGTCGCTCCAGAGATCGGAAAACGCGACCGGCGGACTTAGAAGAAGAAGCGGTTGTAGCAGTCCTTGTGATATCTTTTGGCATTGCCATCTGTCAGCCACGACACATGGCCATCACAGTAAGCGACATTATGCCCGTACATGGCATTGTGATTGTTGGGGGCTTGGTAGCCATTATCGGCGCCGACCCATTTGCGGCCATTCTCAAGGTTGTAGGCGTCCTGCACCGCCGGCTGCGCTGAGGGAGACAAGAAGGTGATATTTTTCCACAGCCATCCCATAGGGACTATGTTCTTGACTGAATAACACTGCTATGATACAGTAAGCGGACCCCCACTACCCAGATGTGTCTACCAAACCCAAGGAGGCAGCGTGAGTCCGCAAAAAAGTACTTTAACCGTCATCAATCAGTTTTTCAAGTACA
>Ga0209723_1006418_pt1 | contig 11350 bp, 13 predicted proteins | sample BiotimSIPDNA_2_FD_185750 | JGI IMG/M metagenome (GOLD analysis project Ga0209723, IMG submission 185750) | Anaerobic biogas reactor microbial communites from Washington, USA - Biogas_R2 time_0 SIP DNA (SPAdes) (version 2) | ecosystem: Engineered > Bioreactor > Anaerobic > Unclassified | place... | reverse complement strand
TGCATATGGTTTATGGCGTTTTGAAGAACAAGAAACCGTTTGAACCTGATTATGACAAGCAATTCAATTATTTAACTTGACTTTCAAGACGGTATCTACACCAACACACATTCTTTTGGTAGAGGACATACCCAACATACCTTGTCTAATCATGCAATTGTTGGGTTTCGGAGACCGGTTGGTTGAAATTCATCGTTTGTGATACAAAGATGCCTGTTTCCACTCCTCAACCACAACCTACCCCGACACCTAATACAAGAGGGCGGGAATTGACCAACAATATCATATAATTCTCCCATGGAATATCGTCGAGTGTACATTCCAGGTGGTACTTACTTCTTTACCCTGGTCACTTTCCAACGCATCCCGATCTTTTCCGATCCACGGGCAGTTAAATTGCTTCGCAGCGCCATGGATTACACCGAAAAAAGGATGCCATTTCAAGTTGATGCCATGGTGATCCTTCCCGATCATCTCCATTGCATATGGTCCTTACCTCCATCATCAAGTGATTATTCAACCCGTTGGAGGTTGATCAAAAGTAAATTTTCACGTGAGTGGAATACGAATAAAGATAGCAAAGTTATTTCCCGCCAAAAGAAAGGTGAGGTGGATACCTGGCAGCGCCGTTTTTGGGAACATCTAATTCGGGATGAAAACGATCTTAACAACCACATTGAGTATATTCATTACAATCCTGTAAAACATGGATTGGTCACAGAACCTGCCACATGGGAATACTCAAGTTTCCACAAATATGTCGCTGACGGAATTCTGCCCAAAGATTGGGGAATGGCTGACACAATTTGGGCGGGGAATAATTTAATGGAGTGATCTATTGGCTCTTCATTGATTGCATGTAAGAATTCTAGTATTGCTTCCTCAAAGATCATTATGCGTTGGGGATTACTCTTTCCTAAGATTAATTTCGCTGATTCTTAGATACTTTGACCCTGATTTGGACATCTTGACATCAAAATAATATGTTCGGTTGCCAACAGGAACCTTGTTGGTGTAGATATCATCCGAACTTTCTGCGTGCATAGCATCCTCCTTATAAGTCATCAAGAAAATTACCACTCTTCAGATTGATATAAACTCTTCTTATAACCTATTCAATGGCAATGTAGTCACGCCTTTCCCGAGAGGCAGCAGCATGTCCCCGGGGTGAACCACGATCCCAGGGCGGGCTTTTTCGCCAAACGCTTCCTGGAAGACCTTGATCCCACTGGCCATTTCCAAATTGGGGGTTTCAGACAACTTGATCTCCACAGGCAGCAAGCCTGTTTGGGTGTCGATGACAAGGTCTACCTCATCACCCATCGATGTGCGCCAGAAATAAAGCGGTGAATCTTCTCCACGGTGCAGGTAGGTCTTATAAAGATCGGCAACCACCATGTTTTCAAAGATGAGCCTACCCATCGGTCCGGCATAAGCGTGCTCAACATCGCGCAACCCGACCAGGTGACACAGCAAGCCTGTATCCATAAAGTACACTTTGGGCGATTTAACCAGGCGCTTGGTGAGATTGCCAAAGTAAGGTCTGAGGATGAAAACCTGGAAACTGGCTTCCAGGATCGATATCCAGTCTTTGACTGTATTAACCGAAATGCCGACATCACGCGCAAGCTCACTGAGATTCAGCAACTGGGCGCTACGCGCAGCCAGGGCACGCAGAAACACCTGGAAGGTACCCAGGTCACCCAGGTTACGCAAGTTCCGTACATCCCGCTCAAGGTAAGTTTGCAGATAGCTGTTATGCCAGGAGCGGGTATTCCTCGTTGGGTTGGCTACAATTTCAGGATATGACCCCCTGAGGATCGCGCTCCAGAGTTCCTCCCGGCTTTGGGCAGGAAAGACATCCCGAGTTTCTTCTTCCCAGGGGAAGGGCTTATCGGGCATGCCAAACACTTCTCTGCGGGTTAAAGGAAGCAGCTTGAAAATTGCCGCCCTGCCTGCCAGGCTCTCAGTGACCTGTGACATCAGTAACAGGTTCTGTGATCCGGTAAGAATGTATTGACCTGCCTGGTCGCGGTGTAGGTCTATTCTTTCCTTTATATAGGGAAGGAGATCAGGCACATTTTGGATCTCATCAAAGACGATCGGGGGCTGATAAATATTCAGAAAACCACGCGGGTCATTCGTTGCCGCAAGCCGTACATCGGGTGGTTCCAAAGAGATGATCGGGTAAAGTTCGTTGGAAAAATGGCGTAAAAGGGTGGTTTTGCCTGATTGGCGCGGCCCGAGCAAAACAACAGCCGGGAATTCCCTGGCAGCTTTTTCTAATATCGGTTCAATTTGGCGGGTAATGTATTTGCTGGTCATGTTCGCCTCGTGTATATTTGCAATTGTACTGCAAATTTGCATAAAATGAAAGACCGTAGAAACTCAAATCCTGGCAGGGTTCAGCTCTGATTACTAGAGGCTTTTATTACCTTCCTCATCGGCTGGGTGGGCAGACCGTGCCCGTCAAAACTGCGGCTGGCACGCACACCGGTGGACTTCTTATAGCCCATGGCGGCGTAAAACGGCACGCCAAACATCGTCGCTGACACCCGGATGACCATCGGGGCATGCTTCCGGCATTCCTGCTCGAAGCGCTCGACCAGCCCCCTGCCGACCCCCTGGCGCTGGTGGTCACCCCTGACGAACAGGCTGCCCAGACGTTCCTTCCTGCCGCGCAGCACCCCGACGATCTCACCCCCATCCTCCGCCACGAAGACCCACTCCGAGCGGATCATGCGGGCGATCTCCTCCCGGTGTTGGGGTTCATCCGACCAGGCATGCTGGAACGGACCCAAAAAGGCTTTCATCTCCCCGGGAGACAGATATGCCAGGTTGTATTGGGCATAGGTGTCAGCGATCAGCCGGCCGACACATTGTGCATCTTCTTCGCTGTATTCACGGATGGTGATCATCGATTCTCCGCTGTAAGGTAATTATGAGTAAAAAACAAAGGACCTGAAAGATATTTTACCCCCTGTACTGTTTCTTGGACAGAAAAATCGAGATGGGGTTAATTATTATGCAGGGAAAATGTGTCACATGATGATCTTACCTGGTCATCATTCTGTTTCATTTACCTTTACCAGCACTTCATTGCGTGCCAGGACCCCCGGTACCCAGGGCGGGTTGTAACCCGCGACCGTGAATTCGCCAATCGGACTCAGACCCTGCTCGCTGATCCACCCTGCCAGGCGCTGTTTGTGTTGGGCGATCTTTTCTTCATTAAAATAGCCATTAAAACGAATGGCTGCGGCCTGGTGGGCCGGGACGGGTGTCAGTTTGACCCGTTTATCGCCCGGCAGCGGCAGGCTGGCCAGGTTGTATTGGGCGGGCATGATGAAAGCGACCGTATAACTGCCTTCGCCACTGATGGTCACGGGTGTGGTCATGGCGATCTTCTCGGAGCGGTTGGTGGTCACCGGGGTGGTCATGGCGATCTTCTGGGTGGAGATGTTGTTGCCAAAAATGTACCCCGCCAGGATGCCAAAGGCGTTCTCAACCGCCAGGCGGTAACTTTTTGCCTCGATCGTCACTTCCGCCTTGATGTGCGCGGCGTACTGGCGCAGTTCGAGCTCGTTTTCCTTCTTAACCAGGGTGTATTTCAGTGTTTCAGTCATAGGTTTTCCATTTGGGCCAAATATACTACAATGATTATACAATCCCAAGCCAGGATTATACAATTAGAATGTCAGCGTGAAATCGATCAGTTTGCGCGGTACGCCCTGGGTGAAGTACGGTTCGCGGGTGAGGATGCGCGGGCGCACCGCATCTGCGATCTGCCTGCCGGAGATCAGGTGCAGCAGGTCCAGGTCATACAGCGGGAAGACAGCCATCGTGCAGATCTTACAGCAATAATATCCCCTGGGTCGGTCATACTCATAAGTTCCGCGCATGATATGCAGGGTGAGCTCTTTTTCGAGGGTTTCATAAAACGGGTGTGGGACCTGTTCGCGGGTGCCATAAGCCTTTTTCCCCAGGAGCAGGGCATAGGCGGTGATGTATGAGCGCGGTGGGGCGCCGGTCAGCTTAACCCCCACCGGGTGGATGTATTCGCGTACGGTGTGGATGGTCGGGATGTCCACCAGGAGCGCCGGCAGATCCTCCCTGATATAGGATTTCTCAATTTGGGTCAGCGGGATGTGGTCATGTATTTTGACAATAAGGTCATTGAACTTTTGCAGGTCCATTTTAATTTTCTCTCTTTGAACGGGGGTCAAGGTCCTCTTTCAGCATGCCATAGGCAAAGCTGTCCTGCCAGGCGGGGCTGCCGTCCTCATCGCGCCTGAAATAGATGTTCTGTTTGAGGTAACCCTCGCGGCGCATGCCGATCTTTTCCATCACCCGCCAGGAGGGGATGTTTTGCGGGTTGCAGTATGCCACCACGCGGTGCACGCCCCAATGGGCAAAACCGTACTGGACGAGCGCCGGGGCAGACTCGCTGGCATAGCCTTGGTTGTGGTAAGCCGGGTTGAAAATGTAGCCAAGTTCCCAGGTCAGCAGGTGTTTGGGTTCAGTCTGGTTGAAATAGAGGCGCCCGATCATTTTACGGTTGCTGCACAGCACCACTGCCCAAAAGGCGGGGTCCTGTGAACAATCCAGCGCTCTTTGTTTTGCGTGTTCACGGGAGATCGGTGAACCGGGCTCAAAACGATAAACATCCTCGTTGGAAAGCATCTCGAACAGGTCCTCGGTATCCTCTACTTTGACGGGACGAATGATGAGCCTGGTGGTGGTGATCAGCATCGCCTTGTTGGGGAAAACCTCTGCCTCAGGAGACATGTTCTGCCAGCCACCCCTCCACCTGAGAGATGAATTCCAGGCTCCCCGCCTCGATTTTCTGGCCCAGGGCTGCGGGGTCACTGAAATCCGGGTCTGCGACCAGCACACACTCGACGATCCCGTCATAGCCAGCCACGCCAGGCACAAGGTGGTACTCGTCCCAACCGCTCTCCTTGATCAACAGCCAGTATTTGGCCTGCACCTGCTTGTTGACCGCCGAAAGCCAGGCTTCAAAGCGGAAGGTCTCGTAGACAAAGACGATCGCCACCTTGAGCTGGCGGTCTTTGAGCGTTGTGGGGGTAAAGGAGAAATAGGTCATGTCCATATAGCCCTGGTAGAGACCCCCGGGCACGGAAAAGTCGGGGTATTTTTTCGCCAGGCGGGTCTTGAGGTCCAGCATGAATTGCATCAGGCCGCGGTAAGCCCTCTGGAGCGATCCTTTCTTGAGTTGTTCACGAAGATCCTGCAGATCATCAGCAACAGTGTTCATGTTCAACACCTCCCGGTTGGATTAAGGCTATTATATGCCACAACGACCCATGTGGAGGAAGTGCCGAGGAAAAATCTACCAGCGCCGTCCCCCAATCATTGGGGAGAGTGTACCCGATCAAGGACCGGCACGATCAAGCACTGCCTTGTATAGCGATTGCTGGAATTAGCCCGGGCAGTTTTCATATAATCTATCCATCAACTGGATCTTAAAACTGGAAACCATTATGCCCAAATACATGTTGTCAATCATTGTGCTCGTCCTCGCCATATCCGCCTGCAGCCCGGCCACGCTGCCGCAGGATACCCCGCCAATACCAACCACACCGCCGCTCTCCGCCCCTGAAAGCGAGCAGGTCCAACCCGAATCGACAGCCATCATGACGGAGGTTGCCGAGCCCACTTTTACCCCGACCGACCCACAGGAACCACCGTCCCTCCCCACTGAAATCGCCAGCGCGGTGGCCGAAACGCTGCCCACGGCATTCGACAAGACCAGTTACCAGAACTTTGCCATCACGCGCACATACTTTCCCGGCTTTGTGGATTTCCTGGGAGAGCGCAATCACACGATCGGCAGCCAATCCTTCAGCCCGGATGGCAACCTGCTGGCGGTGACCGGTTGTTGGGGCTCGATGGACAATTTCCTGGACTGTGAGACCTCCGGCAGTGGCTTCCTGGTCCTGGTGGACGTCAATTCCGGGGAGCTGGTTGCAGAGATACCCCAGAACGAGAGTTGGCCATATGCGGTTGACTTCTCTGCTGACGGCATGTACCTGCTCTATTCCACCAAACAACAGCAGGTCATCCTCTGGGATATCGCCGCCCAAAAACCGGCTGCCCTGTTGAATGCCACGCGAAGATCGACCTCACGCAGTTACGCACCTGTGGCAGCTTTGCCCGATGGCAGCGGGTATGCTGCTCTGATCGCCAAAACACTATACATGTGGGACCCGGGCGGAGCACTCCGGCATGAGATCCCAACCGGGCAGGCAGCCACCAACGCTTACCTTTTTTACTCCCTGGATGGTTCCCGGCTGTTGACTTTTTCCAGGGATAGATCTGTGGTCGAGGTCTTTAACACTGCTGGATTTAATTTGGTGAACCGCATTGAAACTGGAGCAGTTCGCTGGGCAGCACTCTCCCCGGACGGTCACATCCTGGCAGTGCTGGATGGCGGTGGTAGTCTTGTCAACATCTGGGACCTCGATAAAGGGCAACAAATCGCCCGGGTTGACCTGGACGGAACGGGTAATGCGCTCCAGTTCAATCCCGCGGGCGACCTGCTGATCGTCACCGGCATTGGCAACCTTGACACTGTGGACGGGTATTCCAGGTCTGGCATCCTGGTCGAGACGCAAACCTGGCAAAAGCTGGACGAGTTGTATTCCTTTGCCGGTTACGGGCCGATCGAATTCAGCCTGGATGGCAGGCGCATGATGGTCTTCGATTCAGCGCTGACCTCGCTATGGGAATTGCCGGATAAGGACCTTGTGGATGGACTGGAAGTGGTCAGGGCATTCCAGGATGCGCTGTCAACGGGTGACTATGCCGGCGCGGCAGCCCTCTTTGACGCCACGGTGTATGGCGCTGAATATTTCGCCAGCATTGGCATCGACGTGGACGACCTGGCGGGCAGTTTTGCGCAGCTGTGTGCCAGCGGAGAGGTCTTCTGCCAACCGGTCAGCGAACTGGTGATGATGGGTCATGACTGGTACGACCTGGTGTATTTGGTCCGTATGGAAGGCGAAGACGGGGGGGCGTTCACATCGCCTGATGGTGCACAGATCATTTCCCTGACAGTGGCGGAGGACGCGGCTGGCAACCTGCGCGTGACCTTCCCGGGCATGGATTATTGAGCGAAGGTTTAAATTATGTCTGGGTAGGGTGCGATCCTCTTTGATCGCACCATTTTTTGAAGACTGTAAGTTCACACCCTCAACCAGCCGCGGAAGCCCCGCACACCGTAATACGAAGATGCACCGTTGTGATAGACGAAGACCCGCCCATAGCGAAAGTCGCCGAACAGTGCCCCACCCAGTTTTCTTACCTCGGTGGGTGTTTTCAGCCAGCTGGAGGTCTTGCTGTCAAACCTGCCCAGCCTTTGCAGGTCACGGTACTCCTCTTCAGACAGCAGCTCAATGCCCATTTCCGCTGCCATGTCCATCGCGCTGTTCTCGGGCTTGTTTTCCTTGCGTGAGTCAAGTGCTGCGCGGTCGTAGCACAGGTTGCGGCGCCCGGCGGGGGTTTCAGCTGCGCAGTCGATAAAAACATATTCGCTGCTCTGCTCATCATGACCTGTTACATCCGGTTCGCCGCCGGTTCTTTCCATTTCGTTAAGGGACCAGAGTTTTCCGGGCTGGGCTGCCAGCCTTGCCTGGACATCTTCCCAGGCGAGACCCTGGTGGCGGGCCATATTGAGCTCGAACCGGGTTTTCAGAACACCCAGCAGTGCTTCCGCCTGACCTGGAGACAACTCATGCTGACTTACGCCTGTGTTTTTCATAACTTGATGTTATCCGGGTCGGGATGTTGAGTCAAACACATCCTTTGACACCCGGGTTGATAAAAAAAGTGCCCTCTGTGTTTGGAGAGCACTCTTGAACAGATTGCTTAAGCGTTATACCAAATAGAAACTTCCTGCAATTGCTGGTCAAGCGTAACAAGCAAACGACCATCTAATGCCTTATTGATCAACGTTTCTTCACCTAATGGCAGTAAATCAGGTTGATCGCTATCTTTTAATTTATATGATAGCCTGATAATTTCTCCTGCGTTGGCAATTGGCACAAGGTTAACGGTTTCAGAAGGTGGCATATCAGATCCGCTACCGCCGCCAAAATGCCCCAGTGAAATTCCTGAATTTAGATCAAAACCAGAGTTCCCGCTATTTGAACTTTCACTCCAGTTAAACCAAATAACACCCTCCCTGGTAATTTCAACCCAGCTTCTGGGGACGATATAGTCTAAGGGATAAAAGGGACCAAATAATCGACCTGTTTTTAGGTCAAATATTTTCCACATCTTTGATTTTCTTCCTAAACGCCAGTCCAGCCTGGTCGAGAAATCGAGGATTAACCAGCGATCTAAACATATAAGAATATCGATGATGTCCGGGAAAACCCCAATAGAGTGTTTTAACAAACTGTTGTTGTCTTTGGGAGTTACAGTACGAAGATCCAGGAACCATTTTTCAGTGAACATTTGTTGTCCTTATATATGACTCAGTTAGCGGGGGGTAGGCGAAAGGGTAAATCTAGCATCCCGCATAATCCGTCCGGAGCGAAAGTTGGCACTAAAACCACATTGGGGCCGACGGTATACTTGCAAGGCGCGAAGCATCGTGTCAGCATGAAGGCATATGATAGGCGGTTGATTAATCATTCAAGAGTTCGTTCACATCATCCTTAGACAAACTCAGCTGTTCGGCAACCTTCTTTATGTACATTTTCTCTGTAGGATGAACTTTGCCATCTTGCTTGGACATGTTCACCAAATCCAATATAAGATTAAGGGCTTCATCAGGATGATTTTGATACTGTGAAAAATCAATCCCTACCAAATTTTTTGCATCTAAACGACTTTGGAGATCTGATGTTTGTTCAGCAGTAAACTTCATATCAGACATAAGTACTTCAAAAAATTCAACCTCGGTTTTGTCCGAAACTCCATCAACCTTCATCAGGTTAATAAGAGTCTGTAGATGTATTAAGGCAAGTGGTGTTTCTTCAGCTGTTGAAGTTGGCAGAGTTGTTACCGTAAATCGCGTTGACAATTCTTGTTTTTTGATCTCTAGTTCATCATCTGTCAATAAACCTTCAGCATGAAGAAGATTGAGGCGCTCTATCAGTTCTGCCTGGCTGAGAGAAGCCCCTGTTGTCGAAAATCCAACCACATCATTGGATACTAGCTCTGGCTCAGATAATACTTTTGACGATTTTTTGTTAAATAACCCGCTGATTTTATGACCTAACTTGCTCGCTTGTTCTTTCAGTCCCTTATGCTCTTTCCGTATATAGCGAGATGCCTGGTCTTGAAGTTCATCCAAATTAACTTTTTCATCCAAAGCAGGTAAAAAACGGTTGAGCAAATCAAGTTCAGCGGGGTCAATTGTGCCACTGGCGGATGCAGCCAGTTTAAGTAATTCAGCCAGAGTCTTGCGTAATTTATCTTGCTTTATGCCTTGTAACTGTTTCTCGACAGCATTGGCATTAATTTCAACGCGAGATTCAATCTCTTGAAGAACTTCAGCAGGAACATTCAAGCAGTTAATTACCGCCTGGTAAACCTTTAATTCACGCGGATCAATACTACCGTCATTGATGATAACTGCTTGTAAGGCCTGCACAATAACCGGCAAATCTTCGGGATTCAATTCAACTTCATTACACAGGTCAATTGCTGCCTGTCGTGCCCGGGATTCTAATTTAAATTCCTGCCGCCCGATTTCAGCCATGTTCTTTGTTGAAACATAGTTCCAACCAGATGAGATCGCTACCCCTGCTACTGGTACTGCAACTTTTATAATTGCCTTCCGGGTAATCATGCCCCCAATCCGGGGTCCTAAGATTTTTTTTGCAGCTTCTTGAATAATTTTTGTTTTGCCTGTAATAAAACGGAAAGTTTGGGCGCGTACTACTTCTGGCGCTGCAGCTGCGACTACCGAACCTGCACTCGCAGACACAGCAGAAACACCATAGGCCAGCATAAATGCTCTATAAAGTTGTTCCGGGTCATTTAAGTCGATTGGGTCTCCATAAATTGTGGCCAAATCATAAATTAATCGTACCTGTAAGCGCGTCGTGTATAAAATCTCACCGCCAATTGAAGCAATAATTACAGGTATTGTAAAACCACCCAATACCGCTGTTGATGATGTTGCTCCGGTCACCCCGCCAGCGATAGCTGCATAACGCATTGCCAATGTACAAAGTTTTTCTGCGATGGCGTCTTGTGTGAGACCAGGATACTTTTTCCGAAAATACTCTACCCCACCAGCTTTGATAATTTTCTCAGAATAAGATGATAGCATAGCATGCACAAATTCATTAAACCAAGTACCATCCTTCAAGCGAGCCGGGCCAAAGGAGACGACCATCTTCTTCAGATCATCCAATTCTGTTTGGATTTGGCTCTTCATTGATTTTTCTTCATCAATATGTACGCTGGAATCTGCCATTTTGCACCTCTATGATTGAAATGTACCGCCTAATGGTTTGCATTCTTGCCGCCCCCTTAAGAGCACCTACGCTGGGCCAGGCATGGACAATGCTTGCCTGTACTTTGCCGTAGGCACATGTGAGAGCAGTTATCTGTTCGTAGGGTAAGTTCAAAATTGACCCCACTCTAGTAACAAGAATAATTATACACCTTAAATAAAAATCGCCCTCCATTCCTGGAAGGCGGTTCATATTTACAATCATGCAGCCACTAATGCTGCATCACCGGCCTGAATTTATACCCATAGACGATCATCCCCCGCTCGTCGCCGTCATTGCGGATCTTGCGCGTTACCATCTCCACCGGCATGCCGATCTCCACCTGCTGGTCGCCCAGGTCGGTCAGTTGGGCGGTGACCACCGGACCTTCCGCCAGTTTGACCAGTGCGATGGTGTAGGGAGCCTGTTCTTCAAAGCCTGCCGGGGCATTGCTCATTTTGGTGAAGGAGTAGACCTCGCCCTGCCCGCTGAATTTGTAAGGCTGTTTGGCTTCCCCGCCGCAGTGCGGGCAGATGTCGCGTGGGGGGAATAGTTTGGCATCGCAATGCGGGCAGACCTCGCCCACCAGTGCGTAACGTTGTTTTTTTAATCTCCAATAGCGCGGAACTTCCATGCTCAGTGACTCCTTAAAGTTATGTCGAGGATGAGTCTAATAAGAAAGGACTCTCAAAACCTATCAGGATTCAAAATCAGGGGAGTTAATTGAGAATTCAGCCGATCGTCGGGTGACTTTGGGGGCGGGCTTACCGCACCTCCTTGCTGCTTTACTTCTATCCAGTTTCGCAACAAGGGTACATGTGCAGGGAAACTAGGAAACTAGGAAACTAACTTTTCCCCCCGGTCCTCACAGCAAATCC
>Ga0209723_1006415_pt1 | contig 11356 bp, 7 predicted proteins | sample BiotimSIPDNA_2_FD_185750 | JGI IMG/M metagenome (GOLD analysis project Ga0209723, IMG submission 185750) | Anaerobic biogas reactor microbial communites from Washington, USA - Biogas_R2 time_0 SIP DNA (SPAdes) (version 2) | ecosystem: Engineered > Bioreactor > Anaerobic > Unclassified | place... | reverse complement strand
TCCCCTCGGCGGCGGGTTCGCCTCCCCCTCCATTCTGGACGGCAAGGTGTACCTGCTGGACCGGATCGGGGAGGCACAGGACAACCTGCGCTGTTTCGACTTGGAAACCGGCAAGGAACTGTGGCATTACGCCTATGACGCGCCGGGCAGCGTCAGCCATGACGGTTCGCGGACCGCGCCCACTTTGGAAGGCAACCGGCTTTACTGTGTGGGATTGTTCGGCCATTTCACCTGCCTGGACCTGGCTACCCGCCAGCCTGTATGGAGCAAGAACATCCGCAGCGATTTTGGCGTGGACACCCCTAAATGGGGGGTGGCCCAGGCGCCTTCCCTATACAAAAACCTGGTCATTGTGGCGCCCCAGGCGCCCGACGCCTTTGTGGCCGCCTACGACAAGGACAGCGGCGAGATCATCTGGAAAACGAAAGAACTGGGAAGCGTCGGGTATTCGACCCCGGTTATTGTCACCTTGTGCGGTGTGGACCAGGCGGTCATGATCAATGCGCCGCCCCGGGAGGACGCGGGCACGGGTAGCGTTAACGGTATTTCTTTGGAAGACGGGTCGCTCCTGTGGTCGTATCATAACTGGCAATGCAAAATTCCCATTCCCTATGCCACGGCGCTGCCGGAAGACCGCCTGTTCATTACGGGCGGCTACCGGGCAGGTTCCGCCATGATACAACTGCGCCGGGAAGGGGAGCGCTTTACCGTGCGGGAATTGTTTAGAACGGACGCGTGCGGCAGCCAGATCCAGCAACCCGTGTTTTACCAGGGCCATCTTTATGTGAACAGCAATTCCAATGAGCGCGAAGACGGCATGATGTGCCTGACCCTGGACGGCAAGATCCTGTGGCAGACACGTGATAAAAGCCAGGCCTTTTTTTCAACGACCTTTGAACGGGGCCCGCTGATGCTCGCCGACAATCTCATCCTCAACCTGGATGGGAAACGGGGTGACCTGTACCTCATCGAACCTTCCCCGGAAGGATACAAAGAACTTGCCAAAGCGCACGTGCTTGACGGCAGAAGCCTGTGGTCGCCCATGGCCCTGTCACGGGGAAAACTGCTGGTGCGCAGCGGCGAACAGTTAAAATGCCTGGATGTAAAGAATCCCTGACGCCGGGAATAGATGTAAACTCTTATTGGCGAGTGGACCTTGCCTTGCGCATTCTTCCAAGCACCCCCTTATTTTCTTCGTATCCGTTCAGGATCGAGGAAGGTTACCCTCCATCATCAAGCATTTGTTGTTGTTTCAGGCAATATTTATTCACGACGCATTTGAAGGCGCAAGTGGCATTAAGTTGATCAAAATAGTTATAATAACCAGCGTGAAAAGTGGCTATAGCCTTCAAGAACAACGACAGGAAATGCGCAATGGCAATCAGGTACAAAACGCTGGCAATTGAGTCCGCGGAAAGATTGCTCTTCGGGTGTGCTCCTTACCCGATAGAAACACGTCAAGGACTGAAGATCGGGGGCGGAACCGTATATCCGGAACTTAACTTCACGTTGCCCACCATGGAACTTGTTCCGGATACCTTCGCCCAGGTGAAACAACACTATAGGCAGATTGCCTCGGATGCGTTAAAGCGCGCGACGGCCCTGGCCGCGCCGGGTGTTGTACTGGAATTCGAAACACTTCCCCCAATGACCGAAAACCCTGAATGGGCTGAGGAATTGAGTAAGATTCTATTGGATGAGATGAACAATGCTCACGCAACGGCCGGCCTGTGTTCTGTGCTCAGGATAACACCCAACGATACCCGGGAAATGGTGCGTCCGCCGCAGATGCGATCGGGCAAGTATTGGGGAACGATGCTGGAAACCTTTGACCGCTGCGCGGCGGCCGGAGCCGAACTGCTAAGTATTGAGTCGGTCGGCGGCAAGGAAGTTCATGATGATGCGCTTACCATGTGCAACATCAGGCACGTGCTGTTCGCCTTGACCATCATGGGCGTTCGTGACATGACTTTCCTTTGGAACCATATTGTGGACATTGCCGCCAGGCATAAGGTGCACGCGGCGGGAGACACGGCTTGCGGATTCGCTAACACGGCCATGGTGCTTGCGGAACAGAACATGATTCCGCGCGTATTTGCCGCGGTGGTCCGCGCCATCAGCGCCGTCCGCTCTCTTGTCGCCTACGAATGCGGCGCGGTGGGTCCCGGCAAGGATTGTGGCTATGAAAACCCGTTTTTGAAGGCAATAACCGGACGCCCCATGTCCATGGAAGGGAAGAGCGCCGCTTGCGCGCATTTCAGCCCGCTGGGAAACATTGCCGCCGCGACCTGCGACCTGTGGAGCAACGAAAGCGTTCAGAATGTCCGTCTCCTGGCGGGCATGGCGCCCACCTGTTACCTTGAATCACTGGAGTATGACTGCCGTCTCTTCAACAGCGCGCTGGATGACGGGGCGGATGCCGCCCGCCTGCTGCAGAAATGGCTGGTGCACTCCGATGCACTGCATGATCCACAGGCATACATCCTGGCACCGCGGCAAGTCATAGACCTGTCCAGCACCATCGTGGAAGCCCCGACCCATTACCTCGCCGGAAGGGCTGTGGCATTACGCGCCATTGAAATCATCCGGGCGGCGGTGACCGACGAAGGCTTGCGGGTGCCGGCACGGGAAATGGGTTACCTGGACATGATGCAGGCGGATCTCGAAAATCTTCCAGATGACGAAGAAATGTTTATCGCGCAGTGCATGAAAGAAGTGGATACGACGCGGTTTTTGGCGGCTGACTACGGCCTCCTGAAATAGACCACAGCAAGTTCTTTTTGCGTGCATGCCATGGTTGACAGCAGAGGGAGCCTGTCCAGGCGTCTATGCAGGGACCTCCCCTGAATTTGTGATCACGCCGCCGGCTACAACGGTTGACCTTTCGTCGTAGAGCACAAGATGTTGTCCCGGCGCCGGGGTAAGCAGCGGCTGTACAAACTGCACTTCAATGCTGTGCGCGCCCAACGCTGTGATGCGACAGGACTGGGGCTCTCCGACAGAGCGCACTTTTCCCCATAGGAGGGCGTTGGCCTTTAATGCCCCGGCATGGAGAACATTGACAGCCGTGGCGCTGACGCGCGATGAAAACGCGGCTTCCCGTGGACCCACCACGACCATGTTGCGTTCCGGCACGATCCTGACCACATACAGGCCTTCCTTGCTGGATATGCCGAGCCCTTTGCGTTGCCCGATCGTGTAGTGATGGATGCCCTTGTGCTGTCCCAGGACTTGGCCTTCAAGAGAGCATATGGGGCCGGGCGCGGCGGGCGCGTCCTGGAGCAGGCCCCGGTAATCGCCCCCGGCCACGAAACAGATTTCCATGCTGTCCGGCTTGGCCGCAACGGGCATGCCGCGCGCGCTTGCCATTCTGCGCACTTCCACCTTGGTGAAATCACCCAGGGGCATATGCAAAAAGGGGAGCCGTGCCGCCGCGATGCCGTAGAGGAAATAACTCTGGTCCCGGAGCAGGTCTTTCGCCCGCCTCAAGTAGAACGCGCCGCTTTCAGCATCTTTTTCCACCTTTGCGTAATGGCCGCTGGCCAGGTGGCGGATGCCCAGTTGCTGTTCCACAGCCGTCCAGACGAGATCGAACTTGAGATGGGTGTTGCAGTCCACGCACGGGCTGGGTGTCTGACCGTTCAGATACGCCTGCCGGAACGGCTCGATAACGGACTCGCGGAAGGTGTTTTCCGTATCGACAAAATAGTGTGGAATGCCGAGATCACGGCATACGAAGGCGGCCTCAGTGCCGCAGCAAGGCCTGCTGACGCCGCACCCGTCCACTACCGGGATCCGCATGGTTACCCCGACAGGATTCCATCCGGTGTCCATCAGGAGTTGTGCCGTGAGGCTGCTGTCCACACCACCGCTCATCAGAACCACTATCGGTTCACCCTTGGGGTCTTCCGAAACGGAACTGAATGTCGGCGGAAAGAGTGCAGGAATATTTTTGTTGTCCGAATTCATAGCGATGCTCATATCTTCAAAAACGCACCGGGGTCACTTTGCGGATACAGGGAACAGGGCCGCTTTATTCACGAGGATGTTCTCGTTACAATCCCCATTCAGTCGTACAATATTCTGTTCAAACAACGATATCGGCCGGAATGGCCGTTAATTTCTGTCTGCGATGGCACGTGTTATTACGTGAAAAATGTGGCGCCCGTCCCGAATTCTCCGGTCTCGTGGCGATCCGGATAAGTAAAACATATCTTCAGACTTCCTGATCTCGTCGGAAATGCGTATGGCACTCGTAAACAAACATAAAGACGGAGCAAAAAGGGACTGATGACGAAATAGCCATGACTAACGAAGAATCAAGGCTCTTTACTGTTATCGGCTATTTCGTTGTCTGTCCCTTTCTTGCAATCCTATGCGAATATAACTTCAAAAAGTGCCAACCTGGATTCCGAAATAGCTTTAAAAAACTGTCGGGATCAGGAAGTCTGATCTTATGGGGGACAGTTTGCGCAGGTGGATCGAAACAATGTCGTACTCAAATATCGGTCGCCCCGGTCCGGGAGCAGGGCAACTACAACGCCCGAATCCATCTTCTCCGCCACCTTCAAAGCGCCGACAACCGCGGCGCCGCTGGATATGCCGCAGAAAATCCCTTCTTCCGTCGCCAGCCTGCGGGTAATTTGGAAGGCCGGCTCGTCTTCCACGGTGATCACGTCATCAATTCTGGATCGGTCATATATTTCGGGGACCATGGATTCCGTTAAGTTCTTCAACCCTTGAATGGCATGTTTCGGAGTGGGTTCCACGCCAAAGACGCGAACGTCCGGGTTCTTTTCCTTCAAGCAGGCCGATATTCCCATCAGGGTGCCCGTGGTGCCTATGCCCGCCACGAAAGCCGTTATTTCTCCTTCCGTCTGCGCATATATTTCCGGACCGGTGGTTTCGTAATGGGCACGGCAGTTATTCGGGTTGGCAAATTGGTTGGGCATATAGTATCGTTCAGGATCCTCTTCGAGAATCTGGTGGGCCCGCCGAATGGCGCCATCGGTGCTTTCCTGGGGCGGGGTGATGATTACCTCTGCGCCAAAAGCCTCCAAAATACGGCGACGCTCCGAACTGACACACCCAGGCAACGTAAGCATGACAGGATAGCCCTTCGAAGCACCTATCATGGCAATGGCGATACCCGTATTTCCGGAAGTAGGCTCCAGGATAGTCTTCCCGGGAGTAAGCTCTCCGGAAGCCTCGGCCGCGCGGATCATGTATAACGCGGGCCGATCCTTCACCGAACCGCCCGGATTGTTGCCTTCCAGTTTGACCAGGATACGCACCTTCGGGTTATGGTGAATTCGCGTCAATGGAACCAAAGGAGTATTTCCAATCGCGCTCAGTACACTCATTTTTCTTCTCCAGTAGGTAGATGAAGACGTAACATAAGCACTATATGTTCTTTAGCCGAGCTCACGAAAGTATTTTCATAAAGGGTTGGTACACAGCCTGCCTTAAAAATTTCATCTATTCTGAGCGACATAGTAATATATACGCAACGGGGCGTTTGTTTCCATTTTTGAATGCACGCAAATATTTCCGGGATCCGCCCCCGTTGGACAAGGCCCCGATATTGAAGTGAGACAAAACTTTCCTGTTAAATAACGATCACTAAAGACACCTATTGCACTTGTGCACCGATGCACACAATTCCATGTCCACCAATGCGCATCCGCTGAGTTGGCAGTAAGATCATTGAAGGCCTTCTAATCTCTTGGCCTGTAAAACGAGGAAAGTTTTTGTGGTTTTGATGGCACACAAACAAGGCATGTTACGGATTTGGAGTAATGATGGAAGAGGCGAAAGATAGAGTGAATCCATACGTTGGTCTTTCAAGATTTCGTTCGTGTGACTTGTTTGCCAAGGTGCGAAAATTGGCTGTAAACATCGATGAAGAATATGCGCACAGGCATCAGTCGCCTCTATGGGCAGTCCGTGAATACCACGCAGGTCGGGCCATTATTGAAGACAGGTTGAACTCCGGATGTCGTGAGGTTGTCGTAATGTGTTCGGCGGACTATCTGGGTCTTGCTCGCCATCCTCTGGTAGTAGCCGCGGCGATTCGGGCAACGGAATCTTTGGGAACAAGCGTGAACTCTGTTCCAATGATGGCTGGATCAACAGTTCTCCACCGAAACCTGGAAGATTCCCTAGCGCGGTTTGCGGGGATGGAGGCGGCCGTTCTGTTTCAAACTGGCTATGCCGCAAATATGGGTGTGATTTCCGCCCTTTGCTCGTATCGGGATGTTATCGTAGTGGACAACCTTGTGCATCACAGCGTTCTGGACGGCGCCCGTTTGTCAGGCGCAAAAAGGTTTAAGTTCAGACATTCAGATCCTTCGCATCTCGAAGGCATTCTTACCGAAACGCGTGCAAAACATTCTGACGCGGGAATTCTTGTTGTAGTCGAAGGAGTGTACGGTATTGACGGCGACATTGCGCCATTGCCGGACCTCATAAGGGTGTCTCATAAGTTTGGCGCCAAAGTCATGGTTGATGATGCGCACGCAACAGGCGTTATCGGGAGTACGGGACACGGTTCTGTAGAGCACTTCAATGGAACAATCAAGCCTGATCTGATCATGGGATCTCTGAGCAAGGCCCTGGGCAGCGCAGGAGGTTGGGTTGCGTGCTCGCGTAAAGTGGCGGACTTTTTACGTTACTATGCAAGAACCATCGTCCTTTCCGTGGGATTGCCTGCCGCATGTGTCGGAGCAGGATTGGCTTCCTTGGGTTTGATCGAGCAAGAACGAAGTCTTTTGGAGCGGCTGCACGCCAACATCGCGTTCTTCAAGGAAGGACTTTTGCGTCTTAAACATGCCAATGCGGCATTCAGTGCGTCTGCCATCATTTCAATCCCTGTTGGGAATTATTCAGCGCTTTCCGAAGTGAACGCCGACCTATTTCGCAGAGGGGTATGGGCTGAGGGCTTGCCGTTTCCATTGGTGGCGAAAGGCGAGGAGCGAATTCGTTTTCGACTTACGGCCTCACACTCTGCCGAGGATCTGAAGTTTGCGTTGGACGCTGTGGAGGCGGCATTCTCTAAATGTTCCATCAATTCAGTGGACCACAAAACACACGAGTAGCATCATGGATGCCGGCGCGAAGAGCGTTTCGTAAGCAATGACGATAGATAATCTTTTATCATGGGAATAAATCCTGGATAGAAGCATTACAAGAACAAGGAAGAGCATATCGTGCAAGATTATGTGTACTTTGATAATTCCGCTACAACCCCTCTTGATCCAAGAGTGGTTGACACAATGCAGCCATTTCTTAGCGGGTTTTTTGGAAATCCGTCAAGCCTGCATGGCATGGGACGAGAGGCGCGTCAATCCGTTGAAAACGCGCGCCGACAGGTTGCCGGAATGCTTCGGGTGGATCCTGAGGAGATAGTCTTCACGGGCAGTGGTACGGAGTCGGATAATATGGCGCTTTGTGGATCTGTGGGAGCGGTTGACACGAACTGCCATATAATCACCAGCGCCATCGAGCATCCAGCCATACTGGAAACGTGCCGTTACTTACAGCAACGAGGCGTAGACGTATCCTATCTTCCGGTGGATAGTGTCGGACTGGTAGATCCGGCGTCCCTTGAAACTGTTATCCGGCCGACGACGCGTCTCGTATCTGTAATGGCCGCCAATAATGTCGTTGGCACCTTGCAGCCAATACGAGAATTGGCGCACATAGCACATCAACACGGCGCCTTCTTTCATACGGATGCCGTGCAGGCGGCGGGCAAGGTGCCTGTGGATGTGCGCACCACCCAGGCCGACTTGGTTTCCCTCTCAGCACACAAGATCCATGGGCCGAAAGGGGTGGGTGCCCTTTATGTACGAAAGGGCGTCTCTCTAACGCCATTTATCCATGGCGGTGGCCAGGAACACGGACTTCGTTCGGCGACCGAGAATGTGGCCGGGATAGTCGGTTTTGGCGAAGCCGCCCGTATTGCTCAAGAAACGATGTCCGAAGAAGCGGCAAGGTTGGTCGGATTGAGAGATCGGCTCATTGAGGGCCTTCAATCTGTTTTTCCCAATGTCTATCTGATTGGACACCGCTACCTTCGTCTTCCAGGCCACATCTGTATCGGTTTTGCTGGCCAGGAAGGAGAAGCCATAAAAATGCTGCTTGCCCTTGACGAAGCGGGCATCGCCGTGTCTACTGGCAGTGCGTGCAGTGCAAGTCATGCTCACGAACCGTCATACATTCTTTTAGCCATGGGATTTGACCCCATTCGCGCTCGGGGCTCATTGCGGATAACATTGGGCCGATTCAATACAGACGACGAAGTAAACAGGTTTCTACAAGTCATGCGCGATATTTTTCCGACTCTCCGGAGGCTGACCAGTTACTCCCTTTGAAGTTAACCCGCCGCTGATCAGTCACTTCGAGTCATTGACACTGCGACCATCCTCGTGTTTGATACACCAAGAGCATGCTTTGATAGTATTTAAAGACCACGCAAGACCTTTTCCCAAAGACGACGGGCACGAAAGAACCCTATACGAGAAACCCGATAATCCAGCAAGTTACAATGACGATAGAATTAACAAGAGAATAGATTAGAAAGCCGTTCTCAAAGAACGACCTTTTACTCCTTGCATGCAATATATGAACTTTTCAAGCGTTAAACTCACCAAGATGACAAGGACGTGGAAAACTCTGCCTTGTGCGTCGTTTATCTTGATTATCTTGCTGCTGCTTTCAGCGCTTGGTCGAGGTCCGCTATGATATCTTCGATATTTTCAATGCCGATCGACAGGCGGATGAAGTCATCCGTCACCCCAGTGGAAACTTGTTCTTCTCGTGTCAATTGTTGATGGGTGGTAGACGCCGGGTGAATGATGAGGGTCTTGGCATCGCCGATGTTTGCCACGTGCGAAAGTAGTTTCACATTATCAATTAGCCTTATCCCGGCTTCACGTCCACCCTTGATGCCAAAGCCGATGATGGCGCCGTAGCCTTCGGTGAGGAATTTCTTCGCGCGGGTATGGTCGGGATGACTCGGCAGGCCGGGGTAGTTTACCCAGGTTACGCCGGGATGTTTCTCCAGCCATTGCGCCGTATTCAGGGCATTCCTGCTGTGCTGTCGGATACGCAACGGGAGTGTTTCCAGTCCCTGTAGAAAGTAGAATGCATTTTGAGGCGCCAGTGTGGGGCCGATGTCCCGCAACAACTGGACGCGCGCCTTTAGAATATAGGCAATACCGGGAACCACAGCCTTATCATGATTGCCGAAAGCGGCCCAATAACTGACGCCGTGATAGGAGGGATCCGGATCGACAATTTCCGGAAACTTGCCATTATTCCAGTTGAATTTTCCGGAATCCACAATGGCGCCACCAATACTGGTCCCATGGCCGCCGATGAACTTTGTCAGCGAGTACACATTGATATCAGCACCCAAATCGAATGTGCGCAGCAGTGGTGGCGGTGACACCGTGTTGTCCACCACAAAAGGAATGCCGTGTTTATGGGCGATGTTCGCAATGGCAGGAAAATCATCCACGTTGTTCTTGGGATTGCCGATGGACTCGGTGTACAGGAGGCGGGTATTGTCATCAATGGCCTTTTCAAAATTGGCGGGATCCGACGAATCCACGAACCGCACCTCGATGCCGAGACGTGGCAACGTATAATGAAACAGGTTGTATGTCCCACCATAGAGATAACTGGTTGAGACAATATTTTGTCCCGCCCGGGTGATATTCAGAATGGCCAGAGTAATTGCTGACTGCCCTGACGCTACGGAAAGAGCGCCGGAACCGCCGTCAAGAGCCGCCAGTCGCTTCTCCAGCACATCGTTTGTGGGGTTCATGATGCGTGTATAAATATTGCCAAACGCCTTCAAGCCGAAAAGATTGGCCGCATGCTCAACAGAACTAAAGACATAGGAAGTGGTCTGGTAGATGGGTACGGCCCTTGCATTGGTGGCCGGGTCCGCACCTTGCCCGGCGTGCAGGGCTAATGTTTCATAATTGACGGATATGCTCATATCTGGTGTTCCTTATTCTATTTGTCTTTGTTTTCAGGCAATTTTATGAGTTGACTCAAACAATGGCGTTGATAGGTAACGCTCGCCCGAGTCGGGCAAAACGACAACAATATTCTTGTCCTCATACTCGTCGCGAGCGGCAAGTCTTGCTGCCACGGCGGTAGCGGCGCCGCAGCTTATCCCGCTGATAAGCCCTTCTTCCCGGGCTAGCCGAAGCGCGAACTCGAATGCTTCCTCGTTGGTTACCTGTTCAATTTTGTCTACAACGTCAAGGTCCAGGATGTCGGGTTTGAACCCGGCGCCGATACCCTGAATCTTGTGGGGGCCGGGCAAACCGCCGGACAGCACGGGCGAGGCTGTGGGCTCAACTGCGACACTTTCAATCTTCTTGAATTGCTTGATGTATTTGCTTACACCCGTGATGGTGCCGCCAGTGCCAACACCCGAAACAAGCACATCAATAGTGCCGTCGGTGTCCGTCCATATTTCAGGGCCGGTGGTCTTGAAATGTATTTGCGGGTTTGCCGGATTCTTGAACTGTTGCGGCAGGAAATATCCGGGGTTCTCGGCCGCGATGCGCTCCGCTTCTTGGATGGCGCCGCGCATGCCGTCCTTGCCGGCAGTCAGAATCAGTTCCGCGCCGAAGGCCTTGAGCATGTTGCGCCGCTCAAGGCTCATGGTCTCCGGCATGGCGAGTATCAGCTTGTAACCCCGGGCCGCTGATACATAGGCGAGTGCGATACCCGTATTGCCCGAAGTGGGCTCAATGATCGTATCGCCCTTCTTCAGGATACCTCGCTGTTCCGCATCCCAAATCATGGCGGCGCCAATCCGGCACTTGACGGAATAGGCCGGGTTGCGCCCTTCCACTTTGGCGATTATTTTTCCCTTGAGCCCTGCACCTATGCGGTCAAGGCGCACTAAAGGGGTATTCCCTATACTGTAGCTGGCATCGTTGTATACTCTCATGGTGCGGTCCTTTCTTGGTCTGTTCGTTTCGCTGGGGAAGGATAAGCAATGCCGTTGTTCAGACTAGGTGACCAAACGGTGAGCAAAGGCCTATAAACCTGCTTGAAAAGTCTCAACAAAAACGAAAAAGACAATGTTGAACTCCCAGTGTGAAAGAATCTTCCAGGGTGAAGGAGCCCCCGCCTGAGGCGGGGACCCCTTTTTGCGTCTTAGAACTAAAACTTCAACTGCGTTTCCGCATAGACATAGTTAATGTGTCTTAGCTCAGCGGGAATAGGACTTTTCCCGAAAAGTTTAAGGTACTTCCCCTGGCTGGGAGTACCGATTTAGGGGTGCGTTTTTTTAGGCATGAACGGTCTATCAATCCGATGTTGGTGA
>Ga0209723_1006414_pt1 | contig 11361 bp, 8 predicted proteins | sample BiotimSIPDNA_2_FD_185750 | JGI IMG/M metagenome (GOLD analysis project Ga0209723, IMG submission 185750) | Anaerobic biogas reactor microbial communites from Washington, USA - Biogas_R2 time_0 SIP DNA (SPAdes) (version 2) | ecosystem: Engineered > Bioreactor > Anaerobic > Unclassified | place... | reverse complement strand
CTCTTGTTCGCTGACGCAAAATGCAAAGCTTAAAATCCGTCAATTTAAAATAAATGTTAGTCAAAACGATAAATAATAGCATACAAGTCACAATATCGACATATTATATTGATTATCATGCTGATATAAAAGAATGCTTCTTTTTGGGGGTGTTTTTGTCTTATTTTCCGTCAATATTCACTTAATTTTGACGAAGCAGTCATTTTTGTTTATCAACAAATGATCTCTGTTTCCGATTATCCTGATTGGATTGACAAGCGTATTCAATAAATGCTTTATTTGGCCATTTTACGGGCATCACAGACTTGCACAGAAAAATATTTCGGCCTAGTTTTGTAATGAATAATATTAATTAAAGAAAAAATGAAAAAAATTGCACACTTATTATTTGCAGCACTTATAGTATCGCTGATAAGCTGTGAAAAAGACAGTAGTATTTATCCTGAACAGGGACAGGTATCCGGTGATAAAGTTATCACTAATGATCTTTCCCTGTTGAAGAACAGAGTCACCTTCAGGGATAATCCCGCACTATATACTTTCACTGATCCCAATCCGGAGGGAAAAGGAGTACCGGCTGCATCGGTCACTATAGAAGTGATTGCCAGTCTGGAATCGCCAGTATATAAAAATGAAGTCTTACAGGCCTCACACATCAGGATTAATGGTGATTATGCTTATATAGGCTATAACACCCAGGGTGAAAGATATCTTGGCGGTATTGACATTGTTGATATCAATCCTGCCATTGATCCTGCATTAATATCCAATCTGATTTTCATTGATCCCCTGACCAACAAAGGCAAGGATGTCAGTTCAGTGGATATTGAAACCCGGGATGGCGGAAGCAAGTATCTCTGGATAGCCGGTGCCGAAGAGGCCAATGACACTCTTCAGTCGCCTGCCGTGCTGGGTAAACTGGCACTGAATACTTCCAATCAGTTTGCTGACACTGATAATCCCGGACAATATTTCGATCTGAAAGGTTATGTTGGCACCGATGTAAGGTATTACAACGGGAAAGTCTATGTAACTTCCGGTACCGGGGGCGGTCTGACTGTCCTTGACAATGAGATGAATGAAATGGATTATTATGACATCGAAAATGCCCGTTCAGTTGATGTGAATAAGAACTACACTATTGCTCTTGGAGGCAATCCTGGTCATCTGCATGCTCCGGGTTTATGGGATGTCAGTATTGGCGGAGCCACTGATCCCGAAGCCAAGTCGATGGTAAGGTTATGTTATGAGACACACGGAGGTATAGTAACCGAAGACACCAAGTGTACAGGAAATTTTGCTCTTACAGCGTTGGGTGAAGAAGGACTGAAATGTTTTAATCTTGATATATCAAATTCCGTACCTGTCTCCTCGCTGCCTCGTCCGGCTATACCGGAAGAATGTGACGGATGGAATTATGTAACCAACGGAGTGTCTGTTTCGAAAGGCGGATGGGTATATATTGCAAATGGAGCAGGCGGACTGGATATTGCCAAAATGAATCTATATGGTAAATTAACATGGGTAGGTAATATTAACCTGGGATCATCTGTGAATTTTGTTGAAGCTTCAGATAATTATGTTTTTGCAGCTACCGGTCTTGGAGGATTGAAGATATTGAAAATTACTTCAAACCAGGTAAGATAATAATCAGTACAAAGAAAACCTGAATCAAAAGTTTACAAACCTTATAGGACATACAATTTTTTTTATTATAAAATCCCCGGCTTGATTCTTACCCGGGGATTTTATTGTTTCTGTTGACTTAAAAAAGAGTCTTTCGTAATTTTACATATACATAAAAACTTAATTTTTCATATCATTACTCATCACACAGGCGATTTATATTTGCCTCTTCCGGCTTCCGATATTATATAGCTTAGTTAGTAAGAATGTCTTTCGTTTTTATACTTCTGCTTATTACAATAAAACATGCTTTTGCATAATGATAAAAATGCTTCTTCAACTGTTTTAATCCACCGGATTTTCATAACTTTCATATACTGAAGCTGGTAGAATACCTAATCATGAACAAAGCAATATTATTACCCCCGGTGTTAAATGAATCGTCTGAGAAGCTAAGACACAGGGGAAATATACACATTATTGCGTATGTAAATGATTTAAAACCCACTATCGCATTCTTAATGAAAAATGAAGATTACAGGAAATCCCTTGCGAAAGGGCCAGACTTCATTACATGAAATGAACTAATCCAAAGACAGTTATTCAAACAATATCAGTGTTTTTGGAGTATCTGAAAAGAACATATTTTGGTAATGTCCTGTAATTTTTGTTTTGTTTCACTTCAAGATTACAGCAATTATTAATCAACATAATTGTAATACTTAAAAAAATTCCATGTCTGGGTTAAGTTTTTCATTGGGAAAAACGCCTGTAGTAAATCAAGTCCGGGAGAAACGTTGCCTTCCATTATGAACAATTGATCATCTGATAGTATAATATCCCAACCAACATATTTCAGATAGGGCATCCTGCCTGCCATCAGTATAATTCTATCTTTAACACTATCCCAGCCAGGTATTTTTTCTCCGGCAATAGGCTTTGAGCTTAACGGATGCTTATCATAAGACTCATTTTGTCCATCTGCTGAGAAATACATAGCATGGCTCAGTTTCCCATCTTCCAGGTTAATGACTGAGCCTATACCTCCCTGATTTATATTATCAAGAAAGCCTGAATGAACAGAACCAAACCTGTGTACACCATAAGCAATAAACGGTTGCTGACTGATGGGGTCTATCATTGTGGCAATACGCATTGAGTTTACAGCATCGGGATTAATATCACTACTAAATCCTTTCTGTCTCAGTCTTTCCTGTACTAAATAGTGTTTTAGATTTTTAAGTTCAGATACTACTTCTTCCCAGTCTAGTTTCTTACTATTCAGCGAATATGAATCATCCTCCTTTTTCAAATGAAATAAACCCACGCCACTATCTCCAATGGTAGGTTTAAGTATAATTTCAGCTTTATTTAAAAAAGTCTTCAGAGATATGAAATCCCCTGTTGTAATACTCTGTTTTAAAGATTTTAAATAACCGTCTTCAATAAAACCAATACTTTCCACAACATGAACATTATCTATTCCCTCAATCACGGATTTAATATGTTTCTCAAAAATAATTTTATTGGCAAGAATTGAATTGAAAGTGCCATTCAATGTTCTTTTCTGGAAATTACTTCTTGCAGGTATATATCCACGGTAATCGTTGACTGAGAGATTAAATCTGTTATACTCATTGGGCAAAAATCCATGAAAAAAAGACCATATCTTTTTTCTCAATCCCGGTATTTTTGAACTATCGGAACTTTTCAGAAACTGATTTATAAAAATTCTATCATAATATTTATGTGGCAGAAATATTTTACATAAGAATAAAAATGTTCTACCTGCTGTTTTTTTCAGTCTTTTGTTCATCTGACAATGTTTGTTACTGCTGCTAATAGGCAAGGCTGTATTTTGCTTCTTTTATGTTAATCTTTAATACATCTGACAGAGTACCCGGCATTTTTGTTGGTACTGGCACTGTATAAGGAAGATGAATGATAAAATACGTATCTGTACATTACCTTATTTACATCATATTCTGTTGATGTACGCCAGGTAGCATGACCAGTAGCACCTGAAAAAAAACCATCGTATCTTCTGTTTCCTGCGGGCATGGCAGTAAAGCCGCTTTCATTAGAAGCTCCTGTATTTGGACTTGCCCAATGGCTTGTGCCGGCCTCCTTGATTTTTCCACCAGCAACATCCTTTCCCCCAAGGTATTCTGTAAGGACCGTCCATTCTTCATCTGTTGGCACATGCCATCCAACGGGACAAAGCTTGTTTGTTTTTACTGCATACCAGTTGTACAGAGCTCCGTAAATGGGTTTGTATTTAATATCATTATTATACCAGCAATATGCTGCCGTATTCAGAGATGCCCATTTTGAATCTTCTGTGACAAGAGGAATGGGTTTACCGTCATTATATCTGGTAGTTTTCAGGTTTTCACCCATCCAATACTGTTCTCCAATAGCAATTACACTATATATATTCCCGTCCCTGTCAGATGTTTTGGTAATGAATGATACTTTATCACCGTAATTTATACCCAGAGAATTAACGGCTTTTATCCGGTAATAATATTTTGTTCCCTGTAACAATGATTGAACATTAACACTGATGGTAATATCACTGTTCCCTGTAACCGGATTCCCGGGATAAGGGACTGATGTTCCCAACCCCGGGGTCGTTCCGTATTCAAAAAACAGATCCGTGGATAAATAATTGGCATTGACCTTTGCATTAAAAAATGCATTGTCGGTTGACACAGCAGTAGGTAAAAGAGTTACTGCCACAGGTAACTGTCCCCTGGTTGTGAAAGATCTTGTAATTCCATATCCTGTTCCATCTTTGTTGATTGCATAAGCTTTTACATAGTAGGTTGTTCCACCATTAAGATTCTCTAAATCGATTATAAAATCTCCTATCCCGGGTGTGTAACAAATTGTTTCATCATCTGTATCAGGATCTTTACCTGTACTCCAACAGATCCCCCGTTCCAGAATAATACCCGAACCTTCATCAACAACAGAACCTCCGCACGTGGCAGAGGTTCCCGAGACATTATCCGGAATGGATGTAATTACAACCGGTACCTCTTTTTCCTCACATGAAACAAGAATTAATAACAACATGCTGAGTATTGCAATGGCAAAAGATTTTACCAACCCTTGATTAATCTTCAATTGTAATAAAGACCAGCAGAAAAAAATATTCTGTTTTGTTATGGCCATCTTAATCTTAAAATTTATTTATCATCAATACGCACTACCTGTTAAATACAGCATGTTTAAACTTACCGGAATATTGTTTTAAAGATAATCAAGTATTATTGATAATCCGTGCCAATCACAGTAATACTCATTCTATAGGAATAACAAACGTTTGTTTCTTTGATCTTACCAGATTTGTAAATTCCCAGCTGGTATAATCAGGGCAACCGTTTCCGTCAGTCATATCTGTTAATTCAGATAAAGAACCAATGAACAAGTAGGATTTAATTAATCTTATGTCGTCATTTCCAATTACATCAATAAATATGCAATCCTCACCTTCATCATTCTGCCCGGTATTGACAACTATGTTTCCAATTGACACATAAGGCTCACGAAAAAGAGTTTTGAAATCATAAACAGTGTCTGTTTTCAGATAATTAACACCTAATCTGGAACACCATTTATCAATTGAGGAAAAAGGAAATAATTCTCCGTCACTTACTGCCCAGTTCCTGGAATCTCCACCTTCCTCGAATATTTGAGCTATCTCTGATTTAACAGCAATCACTATCGGATCATTATTCTCACATTCCACAAAGCAAAAGCTCAGATTACTTAAATCAGCCGATGCACCGCTGGCATTTACAGGTGAAGCAAGACCTCCGTCTTTCAGCATCCCGTTTTCATAATAATAGATATTTGCTTCAGAAGATCCTTTAACTATAACGGCTCCGACTTTATAGAACCCGTCCCCTATCCTGATGGGACTATCCATTGCAAAAGACACGAATTTCCCATCTTTTACTGTGACAGTTAAGCCTTCAGGAAACAAATCATAAAAATCAGATTCTGAATCAGTGTAATCAAGTTTTTCTCCACAGAGGAAAAAACCTTCAGGAAGTGCAAATGCCTTTTCAACATCATTACAAGTTCTGTTTCCTCCATTATTACTGCCTGCAATAATATAAGGTGTTATGCCTTCGTCAGAAACCGGGGAGCTCTCAGTATTATAAACTTCAAAAAAACCTGAACCTTTCTTTTCCTTATTTTGAAATAGTTCATCATCAGTCGCTTTCTTATCACATGCAGTAAAGGTTGAGACAAGAAAAATGACACTCAGCAATAAATTTATTTTTCTCATTTTTACAAGTATTTAATTAATGTATTGAAATCTGTTATTTTCACATTCGATTATTAGCGTTTCATGAGACTCTGTCGGGCATGATTTTAATCAGTCATTTCAGTATCAAAATTATCTTATATTTTTATCCCGAACAAACCATAGAAGCCCAATAGATGGGGTTTTTAGGCTCATATACAAATTGTTTATCTATGTAATCCGAATGATTATTAACACTAATAACAGATTGAACTATAGGATCAAGAGATTCGTCAAAAATTAGTGAAATTTTATAAGGATATTTACCCGATAATAAAAGCGAGAGTATATCTAATTATATATCTGCATATTAAATCATTGATCAAGTATTCCTATTGTAGACCATCATTTTGACCTACTGCTAAATATTATTGATAAAAAATCCCCGGTAAAATAAACTACCAGGGATTCAACTTCATATACTACAGACTAAGTCAGTCTTTTACACATCTGACAGAAAAGCCTCCTTCATGATTACCTTTATCTCTGTATAAAGTACCACTCTGATACATAATATACCTATACCAAGCAAACCCATCATCAAACACAGTGGATGTTCTGAAATTGGCATTACCAGTCACACCATTAAATGTACCATCAAAATTCCTGTAGCCACCCGGGAGTGCAGTAAAATCTGTTTCATTGGTTGCCCCGGTATTAGGATCTGTCCAATGATCTGTCCCTGTTTCTTTCAACATGCCACCTGCTGTCAGACTCTCAGCTTGATCTAAAACAGCTAAGGCATCAAGATTCAGAACCATTTCATGCCATTCTGTATCAGTAGGAACATGCCACCCGTCAGGACATAACTTACCTGTATTGACCGCATACCAGTTATACAATCCACCATACACGTCTCTATATGTATCTCTGTTCTGATACCAGCAGTAAGCTCCTTCTGTCAACTGAGACCATTCATCAGGGTCTGTAATATTGGATATCGGTTCATCATCATTGTACGTAGTGGTTTTAAGATTTTCCTTCATCCAGACCTGCTCTCCGATATAGATTGTGTTATATACATTGCCGTCATTATCAGTTACAGTTCTCACCTGTTCTGTGGTGAAAGGCAAAGATTCTCCATAAGAAGTACCCTCACTGTTAACAGCATAGGCACGTACGAAATACTGGGTGTTGTCATCCAGTCCCGTAATATCGCATGTGAATTCTCCCGTACCCGAACCACTTACTACTTTATCGTCTGCAGTGGTCGGATTATTCGATGTACTCCAGCACACTCCACGGACTGTGACCTCTTCTCCCCCGTCACTGGTTACATTACCTCCGGATTTTGCACTGCTGGCAGTCACTTCTGTTACACTCTTTGTAGTAACAGTAGGCGCAGAAGGTTTTTTGCATGAATATACACATGAGATCAAACCAACTGCAACAAGAACAATAATTGTTTTTTGCTTGATATTTTTCATGATATTAGAATTGATTTTACCCTTTTCAACGATAAACTCTATTTAAATGTTACAAGAATTACCATATAAAGGTATATAACTATCTACATTGTTTATTCAGTGGAGAAAATAATAACTGTTAATAACAAAAAAGTTATTAACCATTCTGATACCTTTATAACTCCAAAATGCAATAATTGATCATTATATACTATTGGAAAATCACTTGTCCTGTTTTGTGCAGAAGGCAACCAAAATAAAGTTGATATAATTATTACCGGAATTTCCTGCCTGTACGCCCCCCTTCCCCCTAAAGAAGACTTAACGCATTTTGTTTTTTTGACTGTAATCTTCTGTGCCCTGTGCTCTGAGCTCTGCGCCTCTTCCTACCCCTCAGAAGGGGGCTTGAAAGACTTGTTTACAGGGATATAGCGTTGGTTGCGTTGAAAAAAGTTGAAGAGGTTGAAGAAGTTGAAGTGGTTGAAGAGAAAAAAAAGGCCGTATCATAACTTAATTGATATGGCTTTTTTATTTGAGTTTTTTTGATGTTTTTTAATACTGCATGTTTTTGAGGAAATTTCGAGCGGAAGGTGCGGTGGCAAAACGGAAATGGCGGGAACTTCAGCCTTTTTTGGGAGCGTCTTTTTGGAATATTTTATGTCAGTAAATTATCAGTCTGGATAATCTATATTTTCGGAAGATCATTCCTGAAAAGCCTGAAAGCATTCCTGCGAAAACTTATTCCTGCTTTGAAATTAATGAAGGTCACCCTCGTCAGTGTGGATCTCGATTGTATCATGTAACCGGCAGAAAGATTTATCTCATACTTTTCCGAAATAGCCCTGCTTACACCAATTCCCGGATTAATGAATATCTTCGATTCTCCTGTAAGATTCTGCGGACTGAACAGTGCTCCCCCATCACCATAAAAATAAGGTGTGAAGCGTTTCATATACATATTATACCTGTATTCGAGAAAAAGCGGAAAAAGATCGCCTCCATCGTAATGCAGGTATCCAACTCCTATCCCTCCTGAAAAATTCCTGTCTATCTGATACCCGAAAATATTTGTCACACCATAATAATACCTTGAATTCACTGAAGCAGTGTCTTCAAGACCAAAGGCATAATTGATTTCAGTTATATTCAAAAAACCCGGTGATGCTTCATACCGGAACGACGGATCGGCTGATACTGCTGAATACTGTCCGTTTACAACTGTTGTTGATAACACAGCCATCAATATGAAAAGATATAGTTTTCTCATAGGTTATTATTTAAAAGCTAAATTACTAAAACAAGCGGAATCGGACTAAATTAATTGACCAGCGTATCAAAATTTTATTTCAGATAACAAAAAAAGTGTATTAACTTTTTACTCCGCTGTTAAAATCAGAAAAACAATATATTTTTTCCCTTAAAAATAACCCTGAAGCCTTTTTTGAATATTTATGTAATAATAGAATGAAAAACACTATCCGAAAAATATTTAATTCTTAAATTCGTTAAATAATTATTAATCTGTTTTTCTGACTCATAATTTTTAAGCTGAACACTATGATGAAATTATTCCTCAGGTCCGTCCTCATCTTGATAACAATATTCAATACATCAAATATAATTTATTGTCAGTCAACTATTCCTGAGATACTTGAAAAAGGGACTCTTGAAGAACAGCTTAATTATCTTGAGGAAAGGACCAGGATATATGAAGATTACCGTGCCATTCGCGAAGATATGTTCCAGCTTGTAAAGAAGAACTCCATTGATTCCCTTTCAAGCGGAAAAAACAGGATCAATTCCTTAATTGCCCGTAACAACAATCTCAGTTCAGAAATTGATTCTCTCAATAATACTTTATCCCTTACCCGTAATGATCTTGATGAGGCCCTCAGGACCAAAAACAGCATCAGATTGCTTGGTATGAACCTTAATAAGTTTGCTTACAACACTATTATGTGGATCATCACCGGGGTCCTGTGTTTTCTTCTTGTGAGTGGCTTCCTGGCATTCCGGCGTAATATCTCTGTCACTACCGAAACAAAAAAGGAACTGGAAGACCTCAAAAACGAATTTGAAGAATACAGAACCAAAAGCCGTATCGAAAGAGAAAAAATGAGCCTCGATCATTTCAATGAGATCAAGAGATTGAAGGGGAAGAAGTAGAGTAGTGAGTGGTGAGTGGTGAGTGGTGAGTGGTGAGTGGTCTCCTTTTTGTCAATATTTTAGTGCTGTTGGTCAAAATTCTTTTTTCAACGGAAAAAGAATATTTCTTAGACTTTTTTCATTAGTAAACCACTGATTATCTTTACTTTATATAGCTAGCACAACCTTAAATTTTCATTATTCCACTAAATCATTGCCAAATAACGCTTTATTTTGACTAATGGCACCTTTTTTGTTACTAATGATTGATTACCTAATATTTTAATGATGATTCCTTTGATGAACCATGGTTTGTCAACACACCTTACCAGCCTTTTTGAACCTCATAACTCTTGATTAATCCATTAATATTATGTACTTTTATAAGCTGATTATCAGACCTGACAAATGAGAAAAAGAATATCTTTAGACGAAACCAAAATTGCTAATCGCCAACCGGTTAAATCAAGGGCAAAATCATCTGCCATATACACCGGTATACCGGAGATCAGTCCTTTCAGAGATATTCTTGCAGGGGAAGGAAGTGAGGATTTACTGAATTACATAGAATGGCTGGGACTGGGAAATGATCCAAATCCGGTTGTCCTTTCTTCCATGCACCATTATTATTATGATGCGGAAGAGATGAAAAATGTCAGGACTGTGGTCAACCTGATCAGGCTTAACCATATTAAAGAAATAAAGAGTTTTCTGTATTCAGTGTCCCATATCCTGTCATCTAAATGTAACCTCATAGGATGCTTTATTGATACAAAAAAACATAATCCATTTGTCCTGCAGAATAATGTCTCCGGGTCAGAGTCAAAAAGGATCTCTACCGCCCTGGAGAACGGCATTATGTCAAAAATACCCTTCCTGAACAGGATCTACAGCATTTTTGATTCAAGAACAAATAAATATCTGGCAAAGAATGAAGTAACAGTTTTACTGGAGGATCATGGGTTTAAGGTATTGGACATGACAGACCTTAACGGAATAACGTATTTTCATGCGAAAAGAAAACCAAAGAATGCAGGAAGCCATTAAAAAATTCAAAGTCGTTTTTTAACGACTTTTTTATTATGTGCATCACCAATTGAAATGAACTGCTTAAAAACATGAATTTCATCAGCCGCTTTATCGAATCCAGACTGATCCCTTTCGTAAGGAAATGGAATCTTCTGAATTTAATAATTGTGGTTATTGATATTGTAGCCATCACTCTGGCTTTTCAAAGCTCCTATTATATCAATTATTTTGAAACAGGTGGTTTCTTCTTCTCTACTCCCAGATTACTAAAACTGTATTTCCTGATAGTTCCATTCTGGCTTGTCCTGCTGTACATATTAAAAGCCACTGAAATACCACGTACAAAACGAATCAGCACAATGTTCTACCAGTATTTTCAGTCAACAGTACTTATTGTTATTCTCCTTCTTGTATTCTATTTCGTATTCAAACTATACCTGATCTCACGGCTCTTCCTAATTGAATTTGCTTTATTCGGTTTTATTTTCCTTTTCCTGGCCAGGCTATTAGAATACGGGTTCTTCAGAACATACAGAACAAAAGGATATAACTATGTTAATATAGCTTTGATTACCGATGAATCGGCAATCAAATTCATTGATAAACTATTCAGCAGGAAAGAATGGGGTTACCGTATAGTGGAGATTTTTTCAGATTCAGCTAAAGTGAGAAACAAATACAAGGAAGTTGTTGAAGTTCTTCCGGAACGATATGGAAGGGTCCTTTACGATTATATGGAAATTGAACCTATTGATGAGGTTTGGTATGTTAAGAAAAGTATTTCAGCTGCAGATGTGAGGAACATTGTCAGATCATGTGAAGAACTGGGAGTTA
>Ga0209723_1006413_pt1 | contig 11361 bp, 9 predicted proteins | sample BiotimSIPDNA_2_FD_185750 | JGI IMG/M metagenome (GOLD analysis project Ga0209723, IMG submission 185750) | Anaerobic biogas reactor microbial communites from Washington, USA - Biogas_R2 time_0 SIP DNA (SPAdes) (version 2) | ecosystem: Engineered > Bioreactor > Anaerobic > Unclassified | place... | reverse complement strand
CAACTCCATCGTGGTCACAGAAAGGCCGCATAATAGTTTGGAGAGGGCGTGCTGGAAGGCGCTGTCTTTGCTGGTTTCGATGAACAGGGTGGTCATCTCGGGGCTTCCCCTGCCCATTGCCTCTGCCCTCCTTACTCCCGGCAGCTGGCGCAATGGCGGCAGCACAAGGGAAGCGGGAGCCGCTACCACCAGGCGGAAGCGCGATTGCCTGTCAGAGCCGTCCCGGGCAGCGCGATCCAGGACCAGTTGGCCGGAGGCAAGGACCAGAATCCGGTCGCATACCTCCTTTACCTCACTCAACAGATGGGAAGAGAGGATTATCGCGTGCTTTTTGGCAAGGCGCCTGATCAGTTTGCGAAAGGCGCTGGATTGCACCGGGTCAAAGCCTGCGGTGGGTTCATCCAGAAACAAGGCCTCCGGGTTTCCGCACAGCGCCTGCGCCAGTCCCAAACGCTGCCGGTATCCTTTGCTCAGGGTTCCGGAGAGTTGACTTCTTATCTGGGTGATGTCTGTCAGCTCCATAATCTCCTGGATATGCCCTTCCCTGTCCTGCCGATGAACCCGTTTGATTTCACAGCAGAAACGCAGGTATTCAAGAGGCGTCATTTCGGGGTAAAGCGGAATGGATTCCGGCAGATAACCGATGTGACGCTTTGCTTCCCCGGGCCTTTTTGCAAGATCAATGCCATTTATTCTCACGCTGCCGGCGCTTGGTGCCAAATAGCCCGAGAGCACATGCAGTGCGGTGGTTTTCCCTGCGCCATTCTGGCCCAACAACCCTGCCACTTCCCCGATGTTGACGGAAAAAGTGAGGTCTTTCAACGCTTCGAACGCTCCGTAGCGCCGGGTGATGTGTTCCGCCTGAATCAAGTAACCACCTCCATGACACGCCCCATTATATCATGCCTACTGACCAACATCGTGAATAAACTGTAAAGGCCCCTTCAGGCGCATTGCCCAGGGAGGCAAAACATGGTAAGATACTAGGCGCGCAAACAAAAACCAAGAGGTGACATGAACAGCTACCGTTATCAGCAAAAACCTACCATGAACCAGTATGGCACAAAAGTTCAGCGCCGCGTGCTGGTTGTGTTTTGCGTTGTGTTGATTCTGGCTGCCATTGGGCTTGCGGTTTGGGGCATTGACCAGTCAGCTACCATCAGCCGCACCCAGGACCGGCTGGAGCGCCGGATAAACAGCTCTTTGATTGACGCCATCAATGAGGTGAGCAGGCTGACAGGCGGGGTGCAGTCCAACACCAGCAGCAAACTGGCGTTGGTGAGGCAATATATATTTAATATTGACCAGATGAACAACATCGCCATTGAAGTCTTTGGCGAGAGGGGGCGCATTGTACCCGCAGAGGCTATATCCGCCTTGTATAATGACCTCGATATTTACGAAACCACCATCCAGACGGCCACTTCAAGTACCCTGGACATCCGCACGACAACGCTGACGCACCTGACGGCGCTTCAGGCCATCCTGGCGCAGTAGGCATTCATGCCCCGGCAGTCCGGGTCAAGAGGCAGGTGTGCCAGCACAGGCTCAGTTTCTGATATGCCATCTGTGCCATTCCATCATCCTCAAAAACACCATACACAAGTGAGCCGGAGCCTGTCATCTGGGCGAATACTGCACCGTTGGCCTGAAGGTCGCGTATCGCTTCATGCACTTCGGGGCATAGGGAAACCGCCGCCGGCTGCAGCTGGTTGCGGGCATATACATACAGCTCTTTGTAGGCGCCCAGGCTCAGAGCCTGGTTTAGCCCTGGGATATCGGCAGGCTCAGTTGTAGCCAAGCCATTATAGCATTCAAATACAATCCGGGTGGACAGCGCTCCCCGGGGTTTAATCAGCACCAATCGTAATTCAGGCGCGTTTGTCAGGGGCGTGATTATCTCCCCGATGCCACCCACCCTGGCAAAGCCACCGGCCAGGCAGTAGGGTATGTCAGCGCCAAGCCCTTTTCCAAACTCGCGTAGCTCATGAAGGGCAAGCCCGAGGCCCCAAAGCCTATTGAGCCCCAGCAGCACAGCCGCCGCGTCCGCGCTTCCTCCGGCCAGCCCCGCCCCCGGGGGAATGCGCTTGTGCAAGCGGATATTGACGCCTTCTGAAACATCAAAACGTCGTTTGAGCATTGATGCAGCTTGCCAGGCAAGATTGCTGTGGTTATCGGGAACATCCTTGTTTCCCCTGACCTCCAGTTCGATGGCATGAGCAGGGGACAGGAACACATCATCAGCCAATGTCAGGCGCTGGTTGAGCATATCCAGATGATGATAGCCATCCGTGCGGCTGCCCAGCACATTGAGCGCCCAGTTGATCTTGGCCCTTGCTTTAATCTGCATGGCGTTTTGGCGCTTCTGCCGCCATCAGCGTGAACTCAAAGGCGGACCCTTGCGCCTTTTCCAAAAGCCTGATTGCCTGTCCATGCCGGTTCATGATGGATTTGCATATGGCAAGGCCCAGTCCGCTGCCCCCGCCGGAGGCATGGGCCTGATCGGACTTATAGAAGCGCTCAAACAATCGATCTCTCTCCTCAGGAAGCACGCCGATACCATTGTCTTCTACCTGAATGGCAATCAAATCGTTGGCCTTTCGACGGACAATCAGGCGGATCTGTCCCCCGCTGGGTGTGAATTTGATTGCATTATCCAAGAGGTTAATCAGTACTTGCTCTATCTGGTCCCGGGCAGCATAGGCATGCATGCTGTCTTCCTCAAAATCGGTCAGGATCTCCAGGCTTTTGTCCTCAATCCGGGGAAGTGTGGTGATCACAACTAGCCGGGCCAACTCACATATGTCAAAACTGCTCATTTCCATCGGGGATTCGGGGTTTTCCGCCTGAGAGAGCCTGAACAGCCCATCGATAAGGCTGTTCAGGCGCCGGGTTTCACTCAGGACGATTTGGAGATAAGATTTGGCGTCATCCTGCTCAATGGTACCATCGATGATGCCTTGGATGAAGCCCTGGATATTAGTCATAGGGGATCGCAGTTCGTGGGAGAGATTGGCGATAAAGTCCCGCCGGATGCGTTCGGTGTCCTGGATTTGGCGGGACATATGGTTGAATGACACTGCCAGCTCCTGCACTTCCCGTGCTCCTGTTTCAGAGATTTGCGGTACTGGCATCCCACGGGCCATGGTACCTGCATGCCGGGCGATCTCTTCAAGGGGGCGAACCAACCGCCTGGTGAAGAAGTAGGCTATCACCGCGGCCACAACGGCAGCGAAAATGGCTGCCAGCGCGGCGTTTAGCCAGATGCCCTCATACGATTCCCGTACGGCTTGCGCAGCGGTCTGGATGTAGACAGCACCCAGCACCCTTTCATCCTGCTTCCAGGGGACAGCCATGGTGAACATGGTGCCCTCGGGCCCCTGGGCCTGGCGCACCACCTCCTGACCGCCCAACACCTGAATCAGTGTATCCACGATGGTTTTGGGATCAAAGGAAGCTGCCAGCTCCCTGTTTTCACTCAGCACGGAGGAAAAGTAGGAAGTCACCTGGCCACTGCGGTCAACCACCAGCGCATAAGCGCCATAGTCCTGGTAGACATCCCACAGCTTGCGTTCCATCATGCGCCGCGTGGTAACAGTGTCCGCGTCCAAAAACGCACCAAGCCCCAGCGGCTGGGGGACAGAGGCCAGAAAGGCGATGTCATAGGCCTGGGTTTTCAGCGCCTGGATATGGCTGGCAATCTGTGCGTCACGGGCGCTTATACCAAAAACACCCAGCATCAACAGCACGCAGACCAGAATAACTGCGACAAAAAGGCCCATCAACTTTCCAAAGATGCCCCGGCTCACGCCCGCTTCACCTCGAATTTGTAGCCCACCGACCAGACTGTACGGATTATCCAGCCAAACTGTTCACAGTCCGGCAGCTTTTCCCTAAGGCGTTTAATGTGCACATCCACGGTGCGGCTGTCTCCAAAATAATCAAAACCCCAGACTTTTTCCAGCAATTGTTCCCGGGTAAAAACATGGTTTTGATTTTTGGCGAGGAAATACAGGAGCTCCAGTTCTTTGGGCGGCATCTGCACAGGCTTGCCGTCGAAAACGACCTCATAGCTTGTCAGGTCTATGCTTAGGCCTAAGAAAGTGAGCGTTTTTTCACCGCTTTCTTCATCCGGCGCTCCGCGCCTCAATACGGCTTTAACCCTGGCTAAAAGTTCCTTTGGTTCAAAAGGCTTTGTGATGTAGTCATCAGCGCCCAACTCCAGCCCCAGCACCTTGTCGATGGTCTCATCCTTGGCACTGAGCATGATGATGGGCACCTTGCTCTTGAGGCGGATGGCCTTACACACCTGCCAGCCGTCCATGCCGGGCAACATGATATCCAAAAGGATCAGGGCCGGCGAAATTCTATTCAGCTGTGCCAAGGCATCATCCCCCCTGGTGCTGTGTGCTACTTCATAGCCGTCCTTTTCAAGATACAGCTTTACCAGTTTCGCGATGTTGATGTCATCGTCCACCACCATGATCAACTGCTTCATTATTTCACCCCATTATTTTAGTGTAGCCACTGTCACGCCGGCTTCGCCCTCACCATATTGGCCTGCCCTGAGGCCTGAAAGCAGCGTATGCCGGTCCAGATGCTTCCGAAGGCCGCTTCGAAGGGTGCCTGTGCCTTTACCGTGGATGATAAACACCTCGTGCAGGCCGGCCAGCACGGCGCTGTCCAGGTAGTTATCTACCTCCGCAATGGCTTCATCAAGCGCCATCCCACGTACATCACACTCCATTTTAACACTGCGCTGGGCAGCTCCGGTGCTGGAACGCACCACCGTTTTATTCTTTTCCCTTTGCTGTGGTGCTCGGTTAAGCTGTTCCAGCGGAACCCGCATCTTAACCGCTCCAGCCTGCACCTGCACCTCGTTTTTGGCGTCCGGGAGAGAAAGGAGGACGGCAGAAGCATTGTTGACCGACAAACGCACCTGCATTCCTAGCTCCAGCTCCTCCGGCAGAAGATCCCCCTCCCGGTCAAGCCCTGGGAGGGCGTCGGACAAATCATTCTCAGCGTCCCGCATGCGGCGGCGCAGGCGATTCACAGCTTCCGGGTCATTTGCCTTCAGCGCTCTCAATTCATCCAGCACAGCAGCGCTTTCCCTTTTGGCCTTCTCAAGAATACGCCTGGCCTCGTCCCGTGCCTTCTGGCGGGCAGCCTGGTGTTCCAGGGAAATCTCCTTGTGCTTTTTTTCAATGTTCTGTTGAAGCTGAATAATTTCCTCATGGGCCTGTTCCGCCAGCCGGCGCTCCTTTTCGGCCGCCTGGCGGTGTGCTTCAGCATTGGCAATGATGTCCTCAAACTTCACGGTTTCATGGCTGAGCATTTTCTGCGCAGATTGAATCAGCCTCTCACTTAATCCCAGGCGCTTGGAAATTTCGAATGCATTGGATTTGCCCGGCACCCCGATAAACAGCCGATAAGTGGGGCTCAGGGTAGCCACATCAAACTCCACACTGGCGTTCTGTACCCCGGGAGTGGAGAGAGCGTAGGCTTTCAGCTCACTGTAATGGGTAGTGGCCAGGGCTCGGATTTTTTGCGCCCGCATTTGTTCAAGAATCGCCTGGGCAAGGGCAGCGCCCTCGGTGGGATCGGTTCCCGCGCCCAATTCGTCAAACAGAACCAGATCGCGGCTGTCCGCCTCCTGAAGGATGGTAACAATATTGGTCATGTGGGATGAAAAGGTGGACAGGGATTGCTCAATGCTCTGCTCATCCCCGATATCAGCGAAGACATTGTCAAACACCGCTACCTCCGTCCCCAGCCGGCCGGGGACATGGAGGCCGCAGAGCGCCATGAGCGTAATCAGGCCAACGGTCTTGAGCGTTACGGTCTTGCCGCCGGTGTTGGGGCCGGTGATGATCAGCGTTGTGAAATCATCTCCCAGATAGAGGTCACAGGGAACTACAGCATCCCGGGGGATCAATGGATGGCGAACCTGGACAAAGCGGATAAAGCCCTGGTCATTGAGCCTGGGCTTGATAGCGCTTAACTCCCGCGCATAGGCACCTTTGGCAAAGCGAAAGTCCAGTTCTGTCAGTATGTCCAGGTTTTCCAGCAAATCACCTGACACCTCGGCTACATTTCCCGACAGCTCAGCCAGGATACGTTCGATTTCGATGCGTTCCTTGATTTCCCATTCTTTCAGCTCATTGCCAGCTTCCACAACGGCCATGGGCTCGATGTAGAGCGTGGCGCCGGTGGAGGATTGGTCGTGTACCAGCCCCGGTATCATTTGCCGGTACTCCTGGCGAACAGGCAGCACATAGCGGCCACCGCGCACCGTGATAAGCGTGTCCTGGAGGTATTTTGAATAGGTTGCGCTGTGCACCATGGACTGGAGTTTCTCCCGTACCCGATCATTGCACTGCCGGATATGACGGCGGATATCTGCCAGCTGCGCGCTGGCAGAATCTGCGATTTCCTCATCGCTGATGATGGCATTTGAAATCTCCCGCTCCAGGTTCCGGTGGGAAACCAGGCGCGCCGCCAGAGCGCTCAGCCGTGGACTCCGCTCATTTTCATCCTCAGCCAGCGTTCTTTGGGCAGCGTTGGCCGCGCGCAGCGATTCCGCGACATCAAGAAGCGCGCGGGGAGAAATGGTAGCTCCCTTTTCCGCGAGGATGATGTGCCCGCTTACATCCTTAAACGGTATCAACGGGTGATCGCCACGGTAGCTGAGTACCACCAAAGCCTCTTCCGTTTCAGCCTGCATGCGTTCCACATCAGAGAGCCTGGCCGCCGGCAGGAGCGCCTCACAGCGCGCCTGGCCCAATGTGCTCAGGGCATGAGCAGAAAGCAATTCCCGAATTTTTGTGAATTCCAGCGTTCGCAGAGCTTTCGTGTTCATATCAGTTCTCCGTCATCTTTCGTTTCATAATACCCCTTCCAGGAAGCGCCCGGTTTGGAGCTGCCCCCATGAGGAAGGTTCCCCCCGCAGCAGGGTATGATAAGTTCTGGCAATAGCCAGAGCTTGCTGCGGGGTTTCATCCGTGAAGTCCAGAAGCCAGGACATTCGTGGCGCTTTTGATAAAAGGTTAAGCGCTGTGTGGTGGTACATGGTTATCAGACAATAGTCCTCAAAATGTGTGGGAAGCAGCGGGTAGGCCGCCTGAAAACGGTCATGAAGCGCATCCCGGCGGACACCCTGTCCCTTGTCACAAAGCCGGCATCCCGCTCGGTTTGAGTTTAAGCCCCGCCTGACACGTTCCGGGCAATGGTTCAAAAGCATCACGGCCGCTCGCCCATAAACCGGAAGTATCCACTCAATGCTGTCCTGTTTCAGGTTCGCTATCTCACTCCGGGCCAATTCCCGCGACAGGCAGATGCCGCGTGCGCCAAGGCTGACAAGCAAAGAGGCCGCGCGGTTGTTCCAGACGGGGACAGCTTCCCCCACAAAAAAGGGATGGGTAGGGGGGAGGCCCAGTTGGCCAATGTTGCTGAGCATCATCGCATGTCCGGACCTGCATATGGATAAAGAAGCATCTTCGAGCGCGCCATTGCGCATCTGAGGAGGCAGGGCGATAATGTCCGTCTGGTCAATGAAGCTCAAAAACCCTTCAAGTTTGCCCGGTCGGTAATCATAGGGGGCGGCAATCATCTGTCCCAGGTTCTCCGCCTTCAGGATCCGGTATGTTTCAAGATTGCGCACCAGGAGATACAGCATGGGGGAAGCGGACATGTCGGGGGCAGGAGGAAACAAGCGAAGGGACGAAGGCCTTGAGGCGGGAAGCTGATGCCCTGTAACGATGTTTTGTTCCAGCTCTTCAAGGGCATCGCGGCGTAACTGGTTCAGGCTGGATGCTGGCAGGAACAGTGGTGTTTCTGCGCTGACCTTTAAATTGACAAGGGAAAAGGGAGTTCCGCCGGTTCTGGAGATGTATCTGGCGGCACTTGAATCGTCCAGTGGCTGGTTTCGGGCAGGAGAAGGAATGTCCCCTGAAACCATGGCGCGCACATTCCCGGCTGTCACGGCCAACTGGGAAGGCTGGCCGGAAGCCAACAACAGCTCCGCATCAAACGATATGATCGGCATGCAACTGGCGCATTCGCGTGCTTGTGCAAGCTGTGCTTCATCTGCCAGCCGGAATACATCATCACCGGGGCGCGGCATTTGCCGCAGGCGCAAGGTGGCGGTGTCTCCTGCCTGTACAGCATTTCCGGAATATATCATGTCCTGGTCGGCCAGGCCTCGTATTTGCAGGCCATCACCATTATTCAGTGTTTTTTCCAAACGGCATTCCGCCAGCACGACATCTCCCAGACGTTTTGCCCTCAGGATGGTTCCCAATTTGATTCCCTCATGGGACACCCTCTCTGAACCTATCAGCGAGCTGTCCTGCGCGCCGAAAAGATGCCCGGCGGTGAAGTTTCCGCGATTGAATATCTGCGCCAGGCGTCCCTGATATTCCGGCAGTTCATCAAGCGTTTGATGGGCCTGTGCCAAATCCAGCGCATGGCGGTAGATGGCCGCTACTTCGTAAATGTACTCAGGCCGCTTCAGGCGCCCCTCGATTTTAATGCTGTCCACCCCAGCAGCTACTAAACCAGGAAGGTTGCTTAAGGTGTTCAGATCCCGCATGGAAAGCAGCGCACCCTCCTGGTCTTTGAAGCGGTATTTGAGCCTGCAGGGTTGCGCGCAGCGCCCGCGGTTGCCGCTGCGCCCTCCAATCTGGGAGGAAAGGAGGCACTGGCCGCTTACGCTCACACACAGCGCCCCATGGACAAATACCTCAGCCTGGATTCCTGTGCCCTTGATTTTGCGGATATCCTCAAGGCTGCATTCACGGGCTGCCACCACACGGCTGATGCCAGCCATCAGCAGGAATTGCGCGCCCTTGGCGTTATGCACTGCCATCTGCGTAGAGGCGTGAACCTGGAGATTCGGCAAAGTCTCCTTTATCTGGCTTAAGACACCAAGATCCTGTACAAGAACCGCATCTGGGCGCAATTCCCCAAGGAGCTTCAGCAGATCGTGCAGCAGAGGCCACTCCGGCTCCTTGACCAGGGTGTTGACTGCTATATAGATTCGCCTGCCATGCAGATGAGCAAGGCTGACAGCATCCGCCAGCGCCGAATCATCAAAGCCGGCCGTTGCCCTGGCGGAAAAAGCAGATGCTCCCAAATAGACCGCATCAGCACCGGCAGCAATGGCAGCGCGCAGTCCCTCCGGGTTTCCGGCAGGTGACAGCAGCTCAGGCTTTGCCACTTGCCTCCGATGGCTTGCCCCGTTGTTTGCGCAGGCGGAGGATTTCGCTGTTGGCTTTCACCAACTCATCTGCAATGGAAAGCGCTGCTGATACTGCTGCTTCCTCCCGGTCCAAAAGAGGATTGGCCAACCGGGTCTCCCTGATACGCCGATCGGTCAAGTCCGAAATCAACCTGATATGGTCAGGATCCTCCTGCTCTGTGAGGATATAGCGCTTGCCAGCAATGCTGACCGCGATGGACTCTTGTTCCATGGTTTCACATCCTCTCAAATGGCCATTGTTGCCCCAAATCATCCACACGGATGGTTTTGATGGTCTGCGGAGATAAGGGCTTGTCATTACGGTTCCTTTGTGTTTCCACAATGGCGTCCGCCTTTTCCAATCCGCCCGTCACCTTGCCAAATGCTGCATAGGACCCATCCAGGTGCGGCGCGTCTGCCACCATAACGAAAAACTGTGAGCCGGCAGAATCCATCTGCATGCTGCGGGCCATGCTCAGAATTCCCCGGCTGTTTTTGAGCGGGTTGGAAACGCCATTTTGGCTGAATTCGCCCTTAATTTGATAACCCGGCCCGCCCATGCCTGTGCCATTGGGACAGCCCCCCTGGATCATAAAGCCGGGGATCACCCGGTGGAAAATCAGCCCATCATAAAAGCCCTGGTTAGCCAGTGAGATGAAGTTGCCCACGCTCTGGGGTGCCAGATCAGGGTAGAGCTCGCCGCTCATTACGCCGCCGTCAGCCATGGTGATGATAAAAGTGGGATGAACGCTTTGCGCCATTTGATGCCTCCAACACTAGTAAGATAACCAAATCATACAAAGCCCGGCCGGGCTTGTCAATGAAAGTAAAACAGCTGAATCTGAATGCAGAATTTTGTTGTTGCCAGGTATTGACAAAAGAGTTGCCCTTTAGTAACATCCCATTTGCCGCATCTTTTTGCGGCAAGCCTTCGGGGTGTAGCGCAGTCTGGTAGCGCACATGCTTTGGGAGCATGGGGCCGGGGGTTCGAATCCCTTCACCCCGACCATTTCGGGGATGGGAGCAAGCGAGATGGCCCCGTGGTCAAGCGGTCAAGACACCGCCCTTTCACGGCGGTAACAGGGGTTCGAGTCCCCTCGGGGTCACCACTTTCCCCAATTTTCCGGCAACCAGAGGACGAGGGCCTTTAGCTCAGTTGGTTAGAGCGGCCGGCTCATAACCGGTTGGTCCGGGGTTCAAGTCCCTGAAGGCCCACCACTGCCTGGCCCGGTAGTTCAGTTGGTTAGAATGCCAGCCTGTCACGCTGGAGGTCGAGGGTTCGAGCCCCTTCCGGGTCGCCACATTCCTGCTGGTTGGGTTTTCGCTGGTGTAGCTCAATTGGCAGAGCAGCTGATTTGTAATCAGCAGGTTGCGGGTTCAAGTCCCTTCACCAGCTCCACCTGGATGGATACCCAAGTGGCCAAAGGGAGCAGACTGTAAATCTGCCGTCACAGACTTCGGTGGTTCGAATCCACCTCCATCCACCACAAATCGCCTGAAAACGCTTGAGAAATCAAGGGATTCGGGCGATTTTTCAGTTTGATTATGAGGCTTGCTGATCATTTTACACAAAGGAAAAAAACAAGTAGGGGGTGGCTGAAGATGCCGATATTGGCCTGCTCTCCCTTGCTATTTGCCCTTATTGAGCTTTTCCTGTCCTTAAGCGCACGGGTATTCCTTGGTATCCTGCTTTTACTGCCTGATAAGCGCCGGCACACCCCCTGCGGTTGATCGCCCTGCGCAGGTTGCAGGAGAGGCCGCCCAGCGCGAACTTTGCCGTGGTCATCACCCTGTTCCGGCACAGAAAGCGGCGCAGGCCGTCCGTGTGCTTGCTCCATGCTTCTTCTCACTCGGTTAATACAGTTCCCATCCCATGGGGCAGGTGACACGGCCATCCTGATGGCGGATTTTCTTTGATTATTTTGCCACAACTCCTGGGCAGGGTACTCGGACATGCCGACCACATGGCCGCAGGCAACATGCTTGCGGCCTTTCAAATACGGCGCAAAAGATTCGCTTGACAAATATCGGGTCTGCGGCTAAGATAAGCAATGCGCCCTCAAGGCGCCAGGGGAACATAGCTCAGCTGGGAGAGCATCTGCCTTACAAGCAGAGGGTCACAG
>Ga0209723_1006409_pt1 | contig 11367 bp, 7 predicted proteins | sample BiotimSIPDNA_2_FD_185750 | JGI IMG/M metagenome (GOLD analysis project Ga0209723, IMG submission 185750) | Anaerobic biogas reactor microbial communites from Washington, USA - Biogas_R2 time_0 SIP DNA (SPAdes) (version 2) | ecosystem: Engineered > Bioreactor > Anaerobic > Unclassified | place... | reverse complement strand
TATTCTCTTTTTAAAAGAACTCCGGATGCGTTTAAACCTAATGCAATAGGACCTGTTGATCCCGGATATCTGGTGGGGCCTGGTGATATCTTACGCCTTTCAGTCTGGGGGCAGGTTGAATTTCAATACGAACTGCAGGTCAGTAAGGAGGGAAAGATATTTATTCCTGTTGCAGGACAGGTTTATGTAACCGGTATTCCCTTTGAACAACTTCAAGAAAAAATCAAAAATCTTCTTTCCAAGCATTATTCTGGCTTATCCAGTGTCCCGCCACGAACGTTTCTGGATCTAACAGTAGCTCAGCTCAAACCTGTACGAATATTTATCATGGGTGAAGTAGAATCACCGGGTGGTTATACGGTTTCCAGTGCTTCCACAGCTTTCAATGCTCTTTACAGCATTGGTGGACCACTGAAAAAGGGCTCATTGCGAGAGATAAAGGTGCTTCGGAACGGTTCTGAGATTGCCACCGTAGATTTTTACCAATATATGCTTACCGGGAAATGTACTACCGATGTTCGTCTTCAGAATAACGATGTAGTCTTTGTACCATCCAGGGGTAAGACCGTGGCAGTCACAGGATCAGTATTCAGACCTGCTATTTACGAGCTGAAAAACGATGATAATCTTCAGGCATTGCTGTCATTTTGTGGAGGGTTGCTGCCATCCAGCAACGTTGACAGGGCACAAATATGTCGGATGCTTCCTTTTGATCAGAGGGATTCATCAAAGCCTGTGGTCAAAGTCATTGATTTGGATATCAGGACATATTTGCAGAAAAAAGAGGATTTTGTCCTTTATAATAATGATACTTTGAAGATTGTCCCCTTAATGGATGATCTGAAAAATTACGTCACTTTATACGGAGCGGTGTATTATCCAGGTGTTTATCAGTGTGACAGCCTCACTCTGAGAGAACTTATTTTCACCTTTGGCAAGCCATTCGAAGAGAAAGCATTCTTGAAACGAGCAGATCTTATCCGTCGAAATGATGACCTGATATCATCTGTTACCATACCGATTGACCTTGCCAGATTAAAGGAAGACCCCTCCTATGATATGCAACTTAAGCCTTTGGATGAAGTGATAATTTATGATAAAGATGTGGAAAAACCTACTGATGTTAAAATTACAGTAGAAGGAGAGGTTCGTAACCCCGATACTTACTCCTTGAGCACCAATCTTACCGTTATCGATGCTCTTTTGAGAGCTGGTGGCTTTACCCGCGAGGCTTACCGGAAAGCGGTTGACGTTTTCCGCATTAATAGTTCAGATACGAATTTTTTAACAGAAGTCTTTAAAATCAATCTTCCTGATTCATTGAATTACGCTGATGAAACTGTTCGTAAATTTCTCCTCCAGGATGGAGATAAAATCATAGTCCGCTCTGATCCAGCTTATTACAAAGATAACTACGTTATTATTGATGGTCTGGTAAGATTCAAAGGATCGTATGCCATTTCAAAACGTGGAGAACGATTAAGTGAACTTATAGCCCGTGCAGGAGGATTGCTCCCTGATGCATTTCTGGAAGGTGCATCTATTGTCAGAAATCAGAAACGGCTTGTGGTTAACTTTGAAGAGGCGCTAAAAAACAAGAACTCAGAAGAAAACGTTTTACTTCAGAAAGATGACATTATCAATATACCTCCTCGTCCTAATACCGTGTTGGTGCATGGTAATGTTAATAACCCAGGTCTTTTCAGTTACAAAGAAAAAGAAAGAGTCAAAGATTACATAAATCGAGCAGGAGGTCTGGCTGATAGTAGCTCATATTTTCTTCTTTCTTATCCTAATGGAGAAGCTAAAAAAATCAGAAAAAGAGGGTTCAACAACCCGGTAGTGCAGGAAGGGTCGGAAATTTTTGTAACCAGAACCCAACCAGTGGAAAAAAAGGAGAAAAACGGCCCTTCTGTAGCAGAAGTAATCAGAGATACTATGGCAATTCTGGCAAGCGCAGCCACAGTTTTAACCCTTGTTATCAAACTTAAATAAGCTCTTTTAATTGATATTAAACAACGACAAATCAACAGGTTAAGCTCGTTTCATAAATGGGCTTAAATCTTTTTTGATTTAATAAAATGCATTAATAAACCACTTCATGGAATAGAATAGTATTAGCTCTTATTTTTAATAGTAGACAGCCCTCTTCCATGTTGATACAATTTAGTTTTGATTATATATTTTATGCTGTACCAGTTATTATTGCTGTTTTTTCTGCTTCCAGTAGTTTTTACTGTATTTATCCTAAAAACAGACAAAAAATTGCCCGATGCAGTATTTTGAAATATAATGGCTTTTCTAAATGAAAGTCTTATTACCATGAATTCTTGGACCGTTCTGCTTCCCTCTGTTTCTTTTTTTATTATTGCACTCATCTTTTCAAATCTGATGTTGCGATTTCTGATTAAATCTCCTTTAATCAAATATTTTTGTGATAAGCCAGAAGTGCGAAAAGTACATTCCAGACCAATACCCCGAATCGGTGGCGTTACAATTATTACTGTATTCTTGTCTTTATTATTTTCCCTTGCGATCTCTAAAGAAGTAGCAGGTATCTCTGTTCCAATCACTAAAGGTATTATTCAGGTTTTGCTTCTTTCCTCGGTTATCATCTTTGCATGTGGGATACTGGATGATACTACATTCATAACCATGCGTGTTCGATATAAAATAGTAGCAGAATTTTTAATCGCTTTTATTACTGTTTACCTTTATGATGTCAATTTTGGGCAAATCTCTTTTTTAGAATTTTTTACTTTCCCATTATGGTTAAGTAAGTTGATTTCTGTACTATGGATTATAGGGCTGATTAACGCATTCAATATGATAGATGGTGTTGATGGACTGGCTGGAGTGATCTCCCTTATATCAATTTTAACCTTGGCAGCCATTGCAGCTCTGAGTGGTTTATCATCTTTAGTTGTGGTTTGTTTTATATTGGCCGGTGCAATAATTGGTTTTCTCCATTATAATCTGCCACCTGCAAAAACTTTTATGGGTGACACCGGATCTCTTTTCCTGGGCACCATGATTGCAGTTATTTCTATGCATCTGGGAAAAGAAATTGTTGGTTCAAGAACTATGATTGTAATGCCACTTATTGCGGGGGTTCCAATAATTGAAGTTCTTGTAAGCATGGTTCGACGGTATTTTAAGGCCAAAGACGGTGGATACAATCTGTTTCAAAGATTTCACAGCATGGTAGTTGCGGATAACTCCCACATTCATCACCGTCTTATTTTCCTTGGGTTTTCTCACCTGGAGACTACCGCAATACTTTGTACACTCTCTTTGACCTTATGCGGTGGTGCTCTTTGTCTTTTCCTGATTCCTTCACATGCAATTCTTTTTCCACTTCTCTATCTGGCAATCCCTGTTGTGTTCTCGCTTGATCAACTGGGATTTGGGGGACGTTTTAAAAAAGCACTCCATCTGAGTAGCTCCAGGTACAGTGGCTATAAAAAAAGAGCCCTGATAGGAATTATTGATCAGGAAGGTGTTACTTATCATATTCTGAAGAAAAGAAGCCAACAGAATATTGAATATGTTCCAGTTACTGAAGAAGAAATCCCGGGAATCAGCAGATACTTGAAAGCCGTAGTAATAAATAAAAACGATAAAGCAACAGACTCTTGTCTTAATCTTGCCGAACAGGTTTCAACATTAATAAAGGGACCGATATTTATTGTTTCCCCGGAAAAATCCTCCAGATTATCAATTCTTGAAGTTTACAAGAATGGAACTCTGAGTGTTAAAGAGAAAAAGTGTTCAATCCAACAACTAATCAAAGAAGTAAAAAAAGTATCTTCGGTTAATGTTTCACATTGATCTGGTTACAAAAAAAATTGGCGATTCGGATAAACAAATATGTTTGATTGCAATCTTATAAAACAGCGGTGTCTGGTTCTTTCCAAAGATAGTTCCTTTATCACCAGAGTTGAAGAGCTGCTTTTAAAAACCGGTCTTTACTCGGTTGATACAGCCACTGACCGTAAAATCGCTCTACTGCTTTTTCTTCAGTGTAAACATTCCATTGTGTTGCTTGATGAAGATTTTCTTCCACGGTTTCCTCATCGGTTGCATTTATTCTACAAAATAGCTCATCGTACACCTGGAATTATCATCTTTAGAAAGACTAAAAAAGATTTAAGCGGTTATTGCTTTCTGACCGAAGGCTTTGTCGAAATTATCGATATGCCTTTTGCAAACGAAAAATTGATGCTGGCCCTTAAACAGACAGACCGATATATGCGACTACACTCTAAAAGCATTTTTTTCCGAGGCTTGCTGATTCATGTTGGTCTGGCCGTACCAGTCTTGCTTCTATTGGCAGTACTGCTTTTATAAACAAAAAATCAAATATGATCAGACTAAAACTACTCCAGCTTTTAAAATTCCATCACTTTTCCCATACCTGAAATCCGCCACTGATTTCATTATGGTACATATCCGATCTCTTCAGCTAACAATATGTCGCTTTTAACAAAAGTACCACTTCCTTTGGCAATAATTCTGTCTCTGCTATCGAACAAAACCGATTCAGCAAAAGAGGTCTTTTTTCCGTGCTGAGTAACTTTACCTTCCGCTTTAATGATCCCCTCTGAAACCGGACGTATAAAATGAAGATTAAAAGATACGGTAACCAGTAAATAATCAGTTACCAGCGAACTTACTGCAAAGTATGCTGCATCATCTAAAGCTTTGAAGTAAACAGAACCATGCACAGCCCTGGCTCCATGAAAAAAATCCTGTTTCACTGTAAAAGCAATTTCTGCAGTGCCTTTTCTGATTTTAATGTCAGGATTGTAATATTTATTTGTAGGTGCACTCAAGTACATCTTTTCCAGTTTTCTAAAATGGATGATGTTCATAAATTCCCTGTTTTTTAAAGACAGAAAAACCAAATTTCCTCTTAACTAGAATTCTTTAAGCAGGAAAATGTTCAGAAGTGAAATACTATAACCATATAATTATAATTAAGTGTAACATTGTATATGCATCAAGATTCCAGCTTATATGGAAATGAGAATCATCGAATAATAGAATCGCCCCTCTCTTTGTGGTACAATTTTTGCGGCATTCATCTATATAAAACTCACCACTTTTGTTAAACCATCATTGAATCTGTCATGTGATGGTAGGTTTCACTCTAACAAAGAGGGAGAATGAGAGTTTTAAAACGAATCATCGCCAACATAAAAAACCTTTTTAAAGTCCAATTGTTGTTTGTTCCTGAAAACCAAAGCAGTTCCATTTTTCGTATAAGTGCTAAAACTTTCATTATTTTTCTCAGTATAAGCCTGATAAGTATGGGGGGAGTATTAAGGACACTTCTCTTTCTGACCAATCAGGCAAATTCTTACATTACCATAAATTTCCAACTGAAAAAGAACGGCCACTATAATTCTTTAGACAATGCTCTTAATCATCTTCTTAATCAATCTATCAGTCTTATTCACCTCCTACCCTGTTCGATGGCGGTTATTCCTAAAAACCTGAGCATTGTACCTGAATTCGTCAGTAACTCCAGCCTCTTTCCACTAATGGCCCCAAACTCCATCGAGCAGTTGCTTAAAACTTATGATTTAAAGAATTATTTACAATCCCAGCCTCCTGTTAAACACAGCTCAACTTCAGACCTGCTCCTTTTTAGTTGTCCTTCAGAAGGCAGAATCACTTCCCAATTTGGCAAAAGAACCGATCCGGTCTTCGAAGGTACTGCAATCCATTACGGAATTGATATAGCCTCCCGTGTTGGTACCCCCATAATGGCAGCCGCTGATGGACGGGTAAAATATGTAGGAAATAAAACACATTGGGGAAATGTGATTATCATCGACCATTCCAAAGGGTACCAGACAATTTATGCACACCTTCATAAATTTGGAGTCTGCAGTGGAGATACTGTCAGTAGAGGACAAATGATAGGTTTTCTGGGTAACACCGGTAAAAGCACAGGACCTCATCTGCACTATGAGATTCGCTATTTCGGCAAACCACTGGATCCCTTGCCGTTTCTTTTACCGATTGATAATATCGCAGATTAATATAGGTTCCACATGTGTACCTATTTATGAGATTATTTCCCTCCTACCCATTGGAATTATTGTAGGTTTTTTATTATCTTACTGCATTATTTTTTTAAGGAATTTAAGACATATATACAAAAGTGTTTTCTTATTGGCTTGTGGCTTCTTTTATCTTCTCTGGCAACAGTTGTTGTGCAGAAAAGAACAGGGCTTTAGCCACCGACTCAGGAAAGGATGGCTTTATTTATGCCTTTAAATATTAAAGATCAACTGGTTTCCGATTTTAATCTTCAGCCTGTTCAGGTTGAAAACACTCTGGCTCTTTTTGATGAAGGCGCTACGGTGCCTTTCATTGCACGTTATCGAAAAGAGAGAACCGGATCACTTGATGAAATCCAGATCAGGGATCTTCTTCATAAATACACTTATTACAAAGAACTGGAAGAACGTAAAGTTACCATTCTGGAAAGTATCAGCTCTCAGGGGAAACTAACATCTGAGCTGGAACAGAAAATCAATGCCACGCTGAGCAAAACCGAACTTGAAGACCTTTATCTTCCATTTAAACCTAAAAAGACTACTCGTGCTACTAAGGCTAAAGAAGCCGGGCTTGAACCACTGGCACGATTTCTTATAGAACTTACCGATACTAAAGTGGATCTTCTGATAAAGGCTTCTGAATTTCTCAATCTCGAAAAAGGAATCGATACTCCGCAAAAGGCTTTGCAGGGAGCCAGTGACATACTGGCTGAAGAGTTGTCCGATAATGCCGATACCCGCAAATGGATGAGAGAATTAGCAACCGAACAGGGGACTATAGTCAGTCAGGTAAAAAAGGATTTCGAAGGTCAGAAAACCAAGTTCGAGATGTATTACGATTATAAGGAAAGTGTTAAAACACTTCCTTCTCACAGGATTCTGGCTATGTTTCGGGGAGAGAGAGAAAAAGTGCTGCGGGTGTCACTGGAAGTACCAACTCAGGCAGCACTGCACTACCTGGAAAGCCAATTGATTAAACATCCGGAAAGTGCTTCTGCTGAAATCTTGAAAAACACGGTTGCAGACAGTTTTAATCGCCTGCTTCTTCCTGCAACAGAAACCGAGATTCGCAAAGAGATACGGGAACGTGCAGAAGAGGAAGCGTTCAAAGTGTTTGGAGAAAACCTGGAGGCGCTTCTTTTAAGCCCACCTGCGGGCAGGAAAGCGGTCATGGGAATCGATCCAGGTTTCAGAACCGGATGTAAGGTGGCAATTGTCGATGATACAGGCAAGTATCATGAATATTCTCCCATTTTTCCTCATGAACCACAGAAAAAAACTGATGAAGCCAGAGCTAAAATACTTGGATATATCAAAAAATACGGCATCAGGCTCATAGCGATTGGGAATGGAACTGCCAGTCGGGAAACAGATGAATTCATACGGGATACTCTAAAAGAATTACCAGAAGAGCAACGTCCGGTCAGTGTGGTTGTAAATGAAGCCGGTGCCAGTGTCTACAGCGCATCTGAAGTAGCCATAAAGGAATTTCCCGATCTGGATGTTACAGTCAGAGGAGCCATTTCCATCGCTCGCCGTCTTCAGGATCCCCTCTCAGAGCTGGTAAAGATTGACCCAAAATCTATCGGAGTAGGCCAATATCAGCACGATGTCAATCAATCAAAACTTAAGGAATCTCTGGATGAAGTTGTGGAGAGCTGTGTAAACCGAGTTGGGGTGGATGTGAATCTGGCTTCAGAGGAACTTTTGAAATATGTGTCCGGTTTAAATCGGCTTATTGCCGCCAATATAGTGAATTACCGTAACCAACACGGGGCCTTTCCCTCCCGGGAAGCTTTGTTAAAAGTACCTGGACTTGGGGAGAAAAAATATCAGCTTTGTGCTGGTTTCCTTAGGATTCCAGAAGGGCAGAATCCCCTTGATAACTCATCGGTTCATCCGGAAAGATATGAATTGGTAAAGAAGATGGCTACAGAACTGAAAACCACCTTAAATGAGCTTATCGGGAATTCTGTTCTTATACGTTCGATAGACCAGAAGAAGTTTATCTCGGATGATGTGGGGTTACCCACCATAGAGGATATCCTGCAAGAGCTGGAGAAACCGGGTCGTGATCCCAGAGCCGAGTTTAAATATGCCAGATTCGACGAAAAGGTTATGGAAATTAAGGACCTTAAAGAGGGAATGATTCTGGAAGGAACGGTTACTAACGTCACCAACTTCGGTGCATTTGTGGATATTGGAGTGCATCAGGATGGTTTGGTGCATATTTCGGAGCTGGCGAACCGATTTGTGGATGATCCCAAGAAAGTGGTTAAAGTGGGCCAGGTGGTGAAGGTAAAAGTGATAAAAGTGGATGTGGAATTAAAACGAATCTCTCTCTCCATGAAGCTTGGAGAAGGACCTTCAGAGCCAAAAGGAGCCAGGTCAGTTAAAACCGCAAAAGCTCCAGACAGTAAAGATTTAGCTAAAAAGTTTTCTCAAACTAAAGAAAATGAGAAGCAGAAACTTAAGACTTATAAACCTAAGTTCAATATAAGGCAGATTATGAAATAAGCTCTATTTTTTCACATTAATTTCCTATTTCATTTCTGAGAATAGCAATTTCCGTAAATATTTTGGTATTTTTTGATGCAATGGACTATTTTTTAAAAAATTTTCATGTTTTGCATATTATCTGATGAAAAATGAATGGCATGTTTTATGAAGTTTTTGGACTTGTTGATTATCATTGCTAAAAAAAAACTGGTTTTATTTGGTATCCCTTTGTTGTTATCGGTATTAACATTCGTTATTGTTTCTTTTCTCCCCAAATATTACTACACAGAAATCCGTTTACGCGTTGATGATCCAAATAGTACAAACATTAGTCTTCTGGATGGCATAAATAAGAATCTTTTTAATTATTTTGGCAAACCTCAAGTAAATGAATCTTCCGATCTTTTTATCGAGCTACTTGCAGGAAGAGAAAACCTGGTCTCTGCTATTCATAAATTTCGTTTAGACACTTTATACAAAAAAAAAGCAATAGATCTTACTATTAAATCGTTTCTGAAAGATTTTAATGCTGGAATAGATGATAACGGTATTCTTTATTGTGGCTATACCGGAAAGAACATTGATCTTTGTGTAAACCTTATCACTTTTATGGTGCAAAATGCAAACCAGAAATATTCAAGACTTCAAAAAGAACGGATCACTCTTAATAGCTATTTTTTAACTCAAAAGTACAACCAGTTATTCGATAGTCTGGAATGCTACAACAGTGAGCTTATAGATTTCTATAAGGAAAATAAGATTATTAATTTAGAAAAACAGATTGAGTTATCATTATTAGCTCTATCCAATTATGAGCAACAATACAAGGCATTACAGGTGGAAAAACGATTCATTGAATTAACCGGCAGCAAAAATTCACCGGAGTCAAAAAAGATCGAAGAAAAAATAAAGATATTGAAAAAAGAATTCCAATCACTTAGAGGTAAAGAGAAAACTGATTTTCAGCCTGCAAGAAATTCTCTTTTTCTAAACACCGACTGGGGTATGGAACAATTATTTTTCGAAAAAATTTTGCTAAGCAAAATAGATATTGTCAAAGAATTTATTTCTGCAATATCAAAGGAAATTGCCTTTACCGAATCAAAACTAAGCCGGGATATTCCGGTTTCTCAGATAATTCAAGAGGCATACATTCCTGATTGGAAAGTTAAACCAAAACGTGTGGTCTGGATGTTAACAATCTTTGCATCATCTTTTATGCTTTGCCTTTGTTACGTTCTTTTTAATGCCTATATGTCAGGTGAAATAGCTGGAGATGAAGAGAAAAAAAAGAAAATTTCAATCCTGCTTTCTGCACTTAAGCCATGAAATCAAAGTATTTTACCCCTATATTAATTTCTCTTTTTTCTATTGCATTAACCTTTTCATTTTTGATTAATAATGAACATGCCTGGATCAGTGTAATTGCCATTTCTTTCTTATGCATTTCTTTAACTATTTTGCTCTTATTTCAAAATTTTATTTTTATAATCCTTTTTTTTATAGTACTTAATCACCTCGCATTCAATGAAGGTATTTTGGCCTTCAAATTTGCAATTCCAGCAACATTAATTCTTTTGACCCCTTTATTAATTTTTCATTTTAAACCGCAAAATTTCAAACCCGCTCTTTTTTCAATTATTTCTATTCCCTTTTACTATGTTGTAATATTCTTAATCAAACCTTTTCCAATCAATTATGGATGGGTTTACGTGCTTCTCGAATCTCTCCTTTTTTTTACTTTTGTTCAGTTATTCAAATGGAATCTTAAAAATATCATGCAAGTAGTTAGTTTGCATCTGTTCTTCTTATTGGCATACGGTGTAGTTGAACGTATATTCACTGATATCGATAGAATACGTGGCCCTATGAAAAGTGCAACTGCATATGGTGCCTTATTAGTTGTAGTATGGGCTATCTGGTTTTCTTACCACCTGCTAAAAAAAGAGCGCCATATAGTTCTCTTATTCGTAGGCTCTCTTATTAGCTTTTTAGTCATTTTATGGACTGGGACAAGAATGGCTCTTGTGGGCATAGTTGTAGCCTCCTTTTGTATTTCAGTTATACAAGTCTTGACTTCCCGTTTTACGCCTCTTGTAAAAACCACGATTTTGATCTTTACGCCATTTTTTCTTTTCATTTTTTTTCTGATTACCTGGCAGATAGTTCCAGATGATTTAACTATAAAGAGATCTTTTAATATGATGCTCTCAGGTAAAATAGATGGAAGCAACCTGGGGAGAATCATTGGTTGGATAGGTGCTTTGGAAGCTTTCTCTAAGCATCCCTTTTTCGGAATCGGAAATGGTAACTTTTTAGGATTTCTTGAGGATTTTGCAAGCCAAAATGGAATTAATGTGGAAATTTTGGGTACTGTACTTGTTCCTCATGCACATAATCTTTATCTGATTATCCTTTCAGAGAATGGTTTGTTTGGATTTTCGATTATCTTGTTTATTTTTCTGTCAGTAGTTTACAACTATATTAGATATTTAAAAAAATCGAAACGTAAAGAAGATTATTGTCTGTTAGTAGGACTATTTGTCCTTTGTACACTTTGTTTATTCGATTCCATGCCTTTTTATCCTCCAACGCTGGCATGGGGTGCATGGTTTCTGGGTTCCCTTCTTCAGATCTCTTTTAAAAGAGACAATTTGGACTCATCTGATTTGTGTAAATCTACACCCCATATCAATCCGGAATTTCAATCTGTTTAGGAGACTTTATGAAATATCATTTTTCACTTATTACTATTTTCTTCTTGTCTATATCTGCCGCTATCGGGCAACATTATGTT
>Ga0209723_1006403_pt1 | contig 11375 bp, 9 predicted proteins | sample BiotimSIPDNA_2_FD_185750 | JGI IMG/M metagenome (GOLD analysis project Ga0209723, IMG submission 185750) | Anaerobic biogas reactor microbial communites from Washington, USA - Biogas_R2 time_0 SIP DNA (SPAdes) (version 2) | ecosystem: Engineered > Bioreactor > Anaerobic > Unclassified | place... | reverse complement strand
GTGGTGAAAACCTTAAATCGCCTGCCGATAAGTATTACGAGGAAATGCACCTTGCCTTGTTTGTTACTGGGCAAAAACAACCCGAGAACTGGGTTACACGTGCCGAAAAATCCTCGTTCTTTTTACTTAAGAGCCACGTGCTGAATATTCTTAAAAGGCTGGGAGTGAATGTCGAAAAACTTAAAACTGAAGCTATCTCAAACGATATAATCGAAGACGGGATTGCATATCGTCGTGGCGATGGGAAAACCTTTGTTGAAATGGGCTTCGTTAATTCAAAACTGCTTCGTGCTTCCGGTATCGACAATGAAGTATATTATGCCGATTTTAATTGGGATATTGTTGTTCAACAGGTAACTAACACCAAAACTGCAGTTTCCGAGCTTCCTAAATTTCCTTCGGTACGTCGCGACTTGGCCTTGCTTGTCGATGAGAATGTAACCTTTGCACAATTGAAAGATGTGGCTAAACGAACAGAAAAATCCCTCTTGCGCGAAGTCGATATTTTCGATGTATATAAAGGTGATAAGATTCCGGCTGGTAAAAAATCGTATGCATTGAGCTTTGTTCTTCGCGACGATGAAAAAACCCTGAATGAACAAACCATAGAGCGTACCATGAACCGCCTTATTGCCATGTTCGAAAAAGAATTAGGGGCAAAATTGCGATAACTTTATTTGGAGTTTGCTTGTTTCTTCTGAGTAAAAATGAAAAGAATTTGTCAAAAAAATTGGAGAACAATTAGATGATGGGACTTATAACGCCTGTTTATAAAATAATTACACCAGAAAATAGTAGTAGTTTCGAGAACCAGTGGACAAGTTGTTTGCAACAATTGATCAATATTTCTGCTCGGGATGCATTAAACCCTTTTCGGGTAAATGTGTTTGTAAAATCATCAGGCTACGAGGATTATAATGCACAGATGGCACTTGTTGAAGCTGGCATGAAAAGGGAATTTGGGGCACAATGTCCTCCATTTGGGGTAGTGATGCAGGAACCCGACGATCCGTATCTGGTTACTCTTGAAGTAGGGTTTGTTGAAAAACAAGTGGCGACAATCGAATACGGGCAATTTCAACAACAACCATATTGTATTGTAAAATCTGATAATTATCAAGAATATTGGACAGTGGGTTCGCAAAAGGTTAGTCGTGATGCTGATATTTCGGAGTCGTCTGAAATTGCATTTTCAGCATTGAATGGCTTGTACAACCATCTGGGTATCAGTTTTAACAATACTGTTCGTCAGTGGAATTATGTAGGAGAAATTCTCAATGTTGAACAGATTGATGGTCGTGAGCGTCAACATTATCAGATGTTTAATGAGGTGCGGAGCAAATACTACAAGGAATATCGTACCTGTACCGATTTCCCTGCTGCTACAGGAATAGGCATGTTGCATGGGGGCGTATCCATCGATAGTTTTTCTGTTGCCGGAAACCAGCACCTGAATATTATTCCGATCAGCAACCCTGTACAGAGCGAATCATATAAATATGGACAAACAGTACTTGTTGGGGCACCGGGTTGTTCGTTGAAACAAAACCAACCCCCGCAATTTGAAAGGGCAAAATTGATTTCGCTTGGTGACCAATCGAGGCTTATTATTTCAGGAACAGCCTCAATAAAAGGGCAAGAAACAGTAGGCCTTGGCGATGTTGAAGAACAAACGCGCATTACTATCGAAAATATTGAAGCCTTGGCAAGCCCCGAAAATCTCAAACGTCAGTTTCCTCAACTTGGAGCTGTTCCAAGCCGCTACAGTTACATAAGGGTATATGTAAAGCACAAAAAAGATTTCGGTAAGGTTCGTAATATTTGTACCGATTTTTATGGTCAAGTTCCTGCTATGTATGTTGTTGCCGATATTTGTCGTGATAATTTGCTGGTAGAGATTGAAGCCGAATTGATTTCCTGACTTTTTTTCTATTGTTCTTTTTGCTATTTTTCTGGTGATTAATTTCCAGTCATGAAGTTGTCGGGCAAATACAATTAAATACCAGAAATATGAGAAGATTATTTATGTTAAGTCTAAGTTTGTTTCTGTTCTTTTCGTGTTCTAACCAGAACGAAAACCTAAGGGTAGTAAAGAACAAGGCTCTTGTGCCGTTTGCACCTCCGGTATCGTATAGCGAAGCACAAAAAAAAGCTGATTCTATTGTGATGTCGATGACTATCGATGAACGCATTGATATGATTGGTGGTCACAACATGTTTTTTGTTCAGGGGGTTCCCAAAGCCAATTTGCCCAGACTTTACCTTAGTGACGCAACTCAAGGGGTTCATTTGCGCAAGGATCTTGATTCTCAGCTCGAAAAATCGACAGCCATGCCTTGTCCTATTACTCTAACGTCTACTTGGAACAGGGATCTTGCTCATATTTATGCTAAGTCTATTGGCGAAGAATGCCGTGCAGGAGAAATTGCTGTTCTTCTTGGCCCGGGAATGAACATTTACCGAATTGCCCAGAACGGAAGAAACTTTGAGTATTTTGGAGAAGACCCATATTTGGCAGCCCGAATGATTGAAAACTATGTTGTAGGGCTTCAGAGCACTGGAACGATCGCCACACTTAAACATTTTATGCTTAACAATACCGATTTTCGCAGGCGTACATCAAATTCTGTAGTTTCTGAACGCACTATGCACGAAATATATCTTCCGGCCTTTAAAGCTGGTATCGATGCTGGAGCCATGGCTGTAATGACTTCATATAACCAAATTAATGGTGAATGGGCGGCCGAAAGCAAAGATATTGTTTCCGGGATTCTTCGCGAAAAGCTTGGTTTCAAGTGGTTGGTTATGTCCGATTGGTGGTCTGTTTGGCACCCTGAAAAAGCGATGAAGTCGGGGCTCGATCTTGATATGCCCGGCGAAGGGGATTTGAATTGGATTCTGTTAAAAAAGTTCGGAGATTCTTTTGTTCGCTCTAATGCCAAACGCTTATTGAAGGAAGGGAAAGTCTCGGAAGACGATATTAACCGTATGGCTCGCAATATTATTGCAACCGAGTTAGCTATGGAACTCGATAAGCGGCCAGTGAAGGATAATTCTTATTTGGCTAATTATAGCCAACACGAGGAAGTGGCCTTGCAGGCTGCCCGTGAAGGTATTGTGTTGCTGAAAAATGAAGGAAATATTCTACCTATAAAAGGAACTGATATTAAAATTCTTGCTACAGGTGACTTTATCAAGGAACGTATGAGTGGCGGAGGTTCGGCCGACGTGGAAGGATATAATTGGCTTTCGATTCTTGATGGTTTGCGTAACCGTTTTGGCGAGCAGGTTGTCTTTAGCGAGAATCCAACAGATGATGAAATAAAGCAAGCCGATATTGTCATTCTCAGTGTGGGAACAAAAGATTCTGAAGGCTGGGATAAAGATTTTAATCTTCCCGACTCGATGAATCAGCAAGTGAAATCAATTGCGGCATTGAATAAAAACGTTGTGGTGGTTGTGAATTCCGGAGGTGGTGTTAATATGACCGAATGGAATGATCTGGTGCCTGCCATTGTATATAGTTGGTATCCAGGGCAACTTGGTAATAAGGCACTTGCCGAGATCCTGGCCGGCGATGTAAACCCATCAGGGAAATTACCTATTTCTATTGAAAAGAAGTTTGAAGACTCTCCCGGTTATCCATATCTGCCTCAAGGTGAAGATTTATACACGGGGTGGGACTTAGATTCGAGATTGGATTTTCCAATATATGATATTGTTTACGATGAAGGCGTCTTTGTTGGCTATCGCTGGTATGACACCAAAAAAATTGAAACTTTGTATCCTTTTGGATTTGGATTATCGTATACCAATTACAATTATTCATCATTAAAATTGTCGGCCGATAATATCAAGAAAGGCGAAACATTAAAGGTTCAGTTTGTGCTTGAAAATTCAGGTAACAAAGCAGGATTAGAAATAGCCCAGTTATACATTCACGATCAGACCGCTTCGGTTGAAAGGCCTGTAAAAGAGCTTAAGGATTTTATTAAAGTTCCTCTTGAAGCGGGTGAGAAAGTACTTGTTGAGTTTGAAATCGATCAACAGGATCTCTCTTTTTATAGCGAAGAAAGCAGCTCTTGGATAGCTGAGCCCGGCAAGTTCGATGTGTTAATTGGTTCATCATCAAAAGATATTTTACTGAGGGCCACATTCGTCTTGGTTGAATAATCTATATTAACTTGGAAAAATTCTAAGACAAAAGATATTTTTTCTCGACAGGCAAAGAACGAATTAAGTGCTTTTTGCCTGTCTTTTTTTAAAGCTGATTTTTAATAAGAACTGTTTATTTTTGCAGGAAATCTCACAACATGCACTTCCAAATAGTTCAGCCCAATATTTTTCTTCGGAATTATATAAAGCAATACTGCTTTATGGAAACCGAGGCGAGCGAAGGCAATATTGTTGAGCGGGTTATCCCAACCGAAAATGTGCAATTGATGTTTCACTACCGTAATCCGTTTGTGGTTGTTGAGGGCGAAATCATTGCTAAATATCAGCCCCGTACCATCATTAGCGGACTGAGCAATTCTTACTCCGACGTTTCGACTTTCGGACAGGCGGGTGTGGCTTTTGTGCAATTTCAACCCGCTGGCGCATGCCATTTTTTCAAATTTCCTCTTTCTGAAATCGAAAATCAAAGCTTCGACTTGTCCGATATTTTCAATGCCGAAATCAAACAGATTGAAGAAAAACTATTTGAATCGAAGACTATTCAGGAAAGGGTTTTCCTGATTGAAAGCTTCCTGATGAGCAAGTTTTCGCCTATTCCACAATACGATCAACTATTTCTCGACAAAGGAATTCAAGTGATAAAACAAAGCCGCGGGCAAATTTCGGCCAATAGCTTAGCCGAAAAACTAACGACCACATCCAAAAGTGTTGAACGAAAATTCTCGAATCATCTGGGCAAAACCCCGAAACAGTACATCAAACTGGTGCGGTTTCAGGAAACACTGAGCGATTTCAGCAGGCACAAAAATATTCACTTAACCGAATATGCATACCGCAACGGGTACTTCGATCAAGCGCATTTTATACGCGATTTCAAAAGTTTCTCGGGCTACACGCCCAAAGAATTTGTTGAGAAATATCCCGATTTTAGTGTTGAGTAGATTTTCTTTTTGTCGTTTTTTTACAATTTTCGCTGCACTGCTTCTGTCTAATTTTGCTGCATCATTCAAATTGAAGCAATTATGACAGTAGAAATCGAAATTCGAAACCTTTTCAAAAAGTACCCCAACGGCACCGAAGCACTGAAAGGGGTGAGTCTCGACATTGGCCGCGGACAATTTTTTACCCTGCTTGGTCCCAACGGAGCAGGCAAATCGACCCTCGTGAAAGTCATGACCACGCTAATCTCCAAAGATTCGGGGAGTTTCAGCATTTCAGGCATGAATCCCGAATCGAATCCTGCAAAAATTCAGCATTTTATTGGTGTAGCTTCACAGGAAAACGAAATCGACCCCACAGAAAAAGTAGAGAACCTGCTTGTTTTCCAGGGACGCTTGTTTGGTTTGTCGAAAGCCGAAGCCACCAAGCGGGCCAATGAGCTGATCGAGCTTTTCCAGTTAAGCAGCGAGCGAAACAAAAAAGCCTCGGCACTTTCGGGCGGCAACAAACGCCGCTTGCATTGTGCATTGGCCTTGGTACACCGTCCGCAAATCCTGTTTCTCGACGAGCCGACCGTTGGCATGGATCCATTGGCGCGCGCCAACTTTTGGGACATCATTACCATGCTCAACCGCTCGCAGGGCGTAACCGTTTTCCTTACAACGCAGTACCTCGACGAGGCCGACAAGCACGCCTCCGAAATGGCACTCATCGTCGGTGGCGAAATCCATTTTGCGGGCAGCATAGCGAGCTTCAAAAAAATGGTAAACCCCGACGGCGATCTTTCGCTCGACGATAGTTACCTGAAGTATATCAAAAGTTTGAACAACAATTCAATATCAAATAACAACGAAGAATAGCCATGAAAACAGCAAATGCAATTTTTATTAACAGGGGAATAATGAAGCTGGTAAAACAACCATCGGCGCCCATCATGGGCTTTGCCATGAGTTTGTTTTTCCTACTGGTTTATAATGCCGGAATTGGTGGCGTTGGCAATCTCGAAGCGTTTGGAACCGGAGGTTACCTGCCGTTTGTGTTTCCCATTGCCATCATTTCGTTGGCCATGGGCTCGTCGGCCGGGGCCGGGCAAACCCTCAATGCCGACATGCAGTCGGGGTACTTTCGGCGACTGTACCTGAGCCCGGCGCCTCGTTGGATTTTGGTTGTTGCACCCATGTTGGCCGACACGCTTTCGTCGTTGTTTTTCACCATGTTGCTGCTTGCCATTGCAGCTCTTTTTGGGGTGACTTTTCAATTTGGAATGCTGTCGGTGTTTGGAATTTTGTTGCTTTCATTGCTTTGGTCGCTAACGCTTTGCGGTTTTTCGGCGGGCATTATGCTACGCACCGGCCAACATCAAAGTGCAGCTATTGTTACCAACGCCGTTTTCCCGCTGCTCTTTTTAAGCACCACTTTTCTGCCGCGCGAATTGATTACTTCCGAATGGCTGCTGGCTGTGTCGTGGGCAAACCCGGTAACCTATATTTTAGAAGGAAACCGCTACTTGCTGGCAGGAACATCGCCGGCTGAATTCTTCTATTTCGGATTGTTGATAACGGCCGTTACATCAATTGCTTCCGTTGTTTTCGCATTGAGAAGTGCCAAGCGGATCAAAATTTAAACTACTGACATACTGTTGTCAAAATCATTTGATATTTTTGAAGAAACGATTGGTTATGAAAGAAAAAGAAGCAATCATCTCGAAAATATTTGAACAACAGGGCAGCAACGGATGCTGGAAAATGTTGGATGTTGGGCACAAGTATTATCCTGTTTATCAGCACTACGTTCCCAATTTTAAGGCAACGTTGTGGACACTGATCTTACTGGCCGATTTAGAGCTTGACCCGTCCGACGAACGCGTGAAACGTCCGCTCGAAACCATCAAAAACCACTTTTCCGATTCGAAACAAGGCATTTATTCGCTTGGGAACGATCACTTTCCCATTCCTTGCCTCAATGGGAATTTGATTTATCTCGATGCCTACTTCAACCCATCGCTTTCTGAACAAAGTTTGTCGGCCATCAATTTTTTCAGCATAAACCAGCGTTTCGACGACGGGAATTACATCGAACCAAAAAATGCGTACTGCAAAAACACCAGTTGCTACGGAAAACATACCTGCTATTGGGGCGTAGTTAAATTACTGAAAGGCTTATCGTTTGTTTCTGAAAAAGAACGAACTCCGGAAGCAAAATCGCTTTTAGAACGTTGCATTGCGTTTGTATTGCATCACCATGTTTGTTTCAGCTCTCGAAACCCCCAAAAACCATTGTCCAACAACATCGAAAAACTGGGCTTTCCGTGCATGTACAAAAGCAACTATTTGGAAATCCTTTGGCTGCTGAAACGCGAAGGTGTTTATTCCAGAAATGTTGATGAAGCACTGAAATTGTTGCAATCGAAACAACAACCCGATGGAACTTGGCTTCTTGAGAAACAGATTGCCAACATGGTCGCAGGTGTTGGTTCCGAAAACCGACCCAATCCTTTCGTAACCCAACGGGCAAACGAAATTTTGTCGTTTTTTTACAATTCCACACCAACCTAAACCCATTCTTTTGCAACCTTAAAATTCAATTATCAATTTTCAATTGTCCATTTTCAATTAAAAAATAGCCATGAACAGAGATCATATCTACGTGCAAAATGCACACACCAACAACCTGAAAAACATCGACGTTGAAATTCCGAAACACAAACTGGTGGTTTTTACTGGGGTTTCGGGCTCGGGCAAATCGTCGTTGCTGTTCGACACCATTTACACCGAAGCACAACGGCAATTGGTCGAGACCTTTTCGACCTTTGCCCGCACGCGCATGCCCAAGCTCTCGCGCCCCGATGTTGATGACATTCTGAACCTTTCAACCGCCATCGTAATCGACCAAAAGCGCATGGGCAACAACCTGCGCAGCACCGTGGGTACGGCCACCGAAATCAACACCTACCTGCGTTTGCTGTATTCGCGCATTGCCCAGCCCTTCATCGGACCGTCGTTTTATTTTTCGTTCAACCACCCCGAGGGCATGTGTCCGCATTGTCACGGATTGGGCAAAAGGGTGAAAATCGACCTCGACCAGTTTCTCGACAAAGAAAAATCGATTCGCGAAGGGGGAATCACGCACCCGTTCTACAAAATTGGCGGTTTCTACTGGAAAGAATTTATGGGAATTGGAATGTTCGACGTTGACAAAAAGTTGAAGGATTATACCGACGACGAGCTGCAAACCTTGCTTTACTCCGAACCAATCCCCATTGCCAACTCGAAAGAAAAGCTGAGCTACATCAAAAATTTCGAAGGCATTGCGCGTAAGCTCGAAAACTCGGTGGCCGGAAAAGCCGAAGACGAAGCCCCCGACGAGGAAAAGAACGCCTATGCCCGCTATTTTATCTACACCGTTTGCGAGCATTGCAACGGCTCGAGGTTGAACGACAGGGCGCGGCATTCGAAAATCAAAGGACTGTCAATCGACCAACTTTGCAATATGGAACTTGCTGATGTGCTTGAATTTTTGAGCGATGTTGACGACGAAATTTCGCGGCCCATCCTTCGAAAGGCCAAATTCCTGCTCGAACAATTGGTCGAAATAGGCGTGGGCTACCTTTCGCTCGAACGTCCGGTTTCCACACTTTCGGGCGGTGAATCCCAACGGGTAAAAATGTCGAAACAGCTCGACTGCAACTTGGTTGACATGTTGTATGTGCTCGACGAACCTTCCATTGGCCTTCACCCACGCGACACCGAAAAGTTGCTCTCTATTCTTTTCAGGCTAAAAGAAAAAGGGAACAGCGTGTTTGTGGTGGAACACGATCCCGACATTATTCGTGCTGCCGAGTGGATTGTTGACATTGGTCCCAAAGCCGGAAAATTGGGCGGAAACGTAGTTTATAACGGCGAACCTGCCGGGCTGCAACATGCCGAAAGTATTACCGGAAAGTATCTGTTTGAAACCAATCGCCCAACGTATAAGCGAAAAGCGGCCACATCGTTCTTCGAAATCAAAAATGCAACGGCCAACAACCTTAAAAATGTGTCGGTTAAGATTCCAAAGGGTGTGCTCACCTGCGTTACGGGCGTGGCGGGCAGCGGCAAAAGCAGCCTCATTCATCAATGCTTTGTGAAACAGCACCCCGAAGCCATTGTAGTTGACCAGTCGCCCATTGGCAAATCGTCGCGCGCCAACCCAGCTACTTTTATGGGCGTTTTCGACCTAATTCGGAAAGAGTTTGCTGCGGCCACAAAAAGCGAGGCATCGCTGTTCAGCTTCAACTCGAAAGGAGCTTGCCCCAAGTGCAACGGACAAGGAACGCTCAGTTTCGAACTGCACTTCCTCGATGCCGTAAAAACCGTGTGCGACGAGTGCGAGGGCAAGCGTTACCATGCCGATGTGCTTGAACTGCATTACCATGGCCAAAGCATTGCCGATGTGCTGAACATGACGATAAACCAAGCTTCCGAGTTTTTCAAGGTACCTAAAATAGACAAGCATTTGAAGCTGTTGCAAGAAGTGGGTTTGGGTTATTTGAAGTTGGGGCAGTCGTTAAGTTCGCTGTCGGGCGGCGAGGCGCAACGCCTAAAAATTGCCACCGAACTGAAAAACGAAGGCAACATCTACATTATGGACGAGCCCACCACAGGCTTGCACCTATCCGACATCGACAACTTTTATCGTATCGTGAAACGGCTGGTCGACAAGAACAACACGGTAATCATTATCGAACACAACCTCGACATCATCAAGTATGCCGACTGGGTTATCGACATGGGGCCCGAGGGCGGCAAGGCTGGCGGGGAACTGCTGTTCGAAGGCTTACCCGAAGATTTGGTAAAATGCGAACGGTCGCATACGGGCAGGCATTTGGGAATGTTGCTTGAGGAATAAAATAGTGAATGAGAAGAACTTATTTTTTTTGGAAATCAAAAAGAAAAGTTGGATATCTTGCCAGAGTGTAATAACTTTGTAATTACAAATTTTTCAAATATGGAAGTTTCAGTAATACAAATAGGAAATTCAAAAGGAATACGATTTAGTAAAACACTTTTGGAAAGGTACAATATCAAAGATACAGTGGAAATGATTTTGGAAAAGGGTCAAATTATCATTAGGCCAAAATCGGTTCCACGCAAAGGATGGGAAGCTGCATTCAAGGCGATGCACGCTGCAGGTGATGATAAAGCCCTGATTCCGGATGTTTTTGACGATGAAAATATTGAAGAATGGATTTAGCACAATATCACATCGTTCTGGTAAATCTTGATCCTACTTTGGGTAGTGAGATTAAGAAAACAAGACCATGCGTAATTATCTCGCCCGATGAGATGAATAAATATCTCAATACAGTTATTGTTGCACCAATGACAACCCAGTCCAAAAATTATCCAACCTGAATTGAAGTAATCCATGATAATAAAAAAGGGTGGATCGTATTGGATCAGATCAGAACAATCGACAAACAACGAATTACTGCTTTATTGGGAAAACTATCTTCAGTAGAAATCAACAATCTAAAATTAATTGTCAAAGAGTTATTAGTTGACTAAAATAATGCATTCGCAATTTTGCGATATTGTGCAAGGGAAAAAGAATTATACTGGGAGATTGCTCCAAAAGACAAAAAATATACTTTTGCATTTCAATTCAAACAACTTCGTTTTGAGAACAATTTTTAAATTGATAATTACAGCTTAATTAGCCTTCGGGAAACATAGAAAAATTTTTGTATCTTCTGATTTTTTTAGTATTGTTTCTTTTTGTTCTGTATATAAATTCTTATGCATAAAGCAATCAACACAAATGGATTAATATTTTCTATCTGCTTCTTTTATTTTATTTCCTTTTCGGGTTTTGCCCAAAAGCAAATCACACACAATCTTACGTGTACTTATATTGGAAACAGTTTTGGCGGAGGTGACAGATGGGTGCAGAACTTTATCGAAAATATATCTGTTACTACCGATGGAACTTTATACACAAACTCTTATTGGGATGAAGCACATAGAGAATTTGGAGTTTATACCGTATGTGATGTAATTGGAAATTTAGATGTTAAACCTAATTCTTTAGTTGCTACTGACTGTAAAGGGAATTCTTGGTCTATTATTAATCCTTATCTTCGTTTCACGGTTGGAAATGTAGCTCCGGTTCCTACCGGCGATTTGGCACCTTACATTTTGTGTAGCGATGGTCGCGAAATAAGAGCTATTGCTGATCCATCGGCTATTGCAGTGGATCACAAGTGTCGATTGATGGTTGCC